>WNGA01011116.1_pt1 | contig 13032 bp, 10 predicted proteins | sample 5400061 | NCBI WGS metagenome assembly WNGA01 (sample SAMN13153366, study PRJNA577476) | soil metagenome | isolation source: 100 cm soil or saprolite under grassland replicate 2 | place: USA:California | collected 2016-06-15
CGGATTGATTGGAAACCACGAAGAGTCTGAAGCCGGCGTCCTGCAACTGTTTCAGCGCTTTCGCCGCGCCGGCAAGTATCACGACCTGATCAGGGCGCGAAAGATACTCCTTTTCCTCGATGATCGTCCCGTCGCGATCTAGGAAGACGGCGGGGCTCATAAAGCTCCAAACACCAAATCCCAAGCTCCAGAGAAACACCAGATCCCAAGCTCCAACGAGGCTCTAGCTTCGCGCGTTCCCATTCAGGAGTATCGTGCTCCGTTTGAGCCTTGGTGTTTGGTGTTTGGTGTTTGGTGTGTCATCCCTTTTCGCGTTTGAAACTGGCCAGCAACTCCTCCGGCGTGACCGTCGCCGTGCCGACCTTGCCCACCACCACGCCCGCGGCGTGATTCGAGAAAATCGCCGCCTCGACCGGTGACGCCCCGGCCGCGATCGCCAGGGTGAACGAGGCAATCACCGTGTCGCCCGCGCCGGAAACGTCGAACACCTCCTGCGCCACGGTGGGAATGTGATAAGGTTTCTGCCCGCGCTGGCAAAGCAACATCCCCTGGTCGCCCAGCGTGATCAACAGCAACGCCGCCTGCAACTCGTTCAACAGTTTGTCGGCGACGCGCAGGAGCGCGGCGTCATTCAACGGATTTGCCGTCCGCAACGAGTCGTCATCGACGCCGGCGAGTTCAAAGGCTTCTTTTCTGTTCGGAGTGATCAGGGACAGGCGGGTCAGATTGAGATGATGGACCGGCTTGGGATCGAGGCTGAGCCAGATGCCGCGCGGGCGGCAGAGTTTCTTGAGTTCGTCCAGCAGGACCTGTGTGACGACGCCTTTGCCGTAATCGCCCACGATGACGGCGTCCGCCGAAGGGAGTTTTTTGGCGGTTACTTCCAGCAGGCGCTGCGTGGCCATTTCGTCCAGGTCATGGCGCGTCTCGCGGTCCATGCGCACCACCTGCTGTTGGTGGGCGATGATGCGCGTTTTGACGCTCGTGGTGCGGTCGAAGTGTTGCAGCAGACCGTCGCAGCCGACCTGTTGCTCTTCCAGCAGCGTGGTCAACTTTTTGCCGGCGTCGTCGCGGCCGATGACCCCCAGCAGCTCAGCCGACGCTTTCAGCGCGGTCAGGTTGCGCGCAACGTTCGCCGCGCCGCCAGGCATGGAGCTCTCGCGTTCAAAGTCAACCACCGGAACAGGCGCTTCCGGCGAAATACGTGAGACGCGGCCCCAGATGAACTGGTCGAGCATGAGATCGCCGACGACGAGGACGCGCGTGCAGGTGATGGCGTGCAGAATGCGGCGGGCGTGGTCAGCGGTGAGGAGTTGTGGTTTCATAGCGGCGAGGCAAAGACGACTGTGAATGACGAATGACGAATGACGGGAGTGAAATCCGAATGATGAATGGCGAAATCCGACCCGCTGCGACGGCGCGACAGCGCGGCGAGAGGAATGACGAAATCCAAATGACGAATGTCGAAAGAATGACGAAATCCAAATGACGAAACCAGCGACCGCACAACTCGGAGCACTTCGTCATTCGCGCTTCCGCTTTCTTTCGTCATTTGGAATTCGTCATTCGTCATTCCCGGCCCCTCGGTTCAATCCAAAAACGCCGTGAGCGGGCTGGTCGGACTCGCGGCATCGAGCCGGGCCGCCAGTCCGATTTCAAACGCGGCGCGTCCGGCCTCGATCGCGCTCTTGAACGCAACGGCCATGCGCACCGGATCGTTCGCCACGGCGATCGCGGTGTTCACGAGCACGGCATCGGCGCCCATTTCCATCGCTTCGGCCGCGTGGCTGGGCGCGCCGAGTCCCGCATCGACCACGACCGGCACGGTGGCCTGCTCGATGATGATGCGAATCTGGTCCCGGGTTTGGATGCCGCGATTCGAGCCTATGGGCGAGCCGAGAGGCATGACCGTGGCGGTGCCGGCGTCCTGCAACCGTTTCGCGATGACGGGATCGGCATTGATGTAGGGCAAGACGATGAAGCCTTCTTTCACCAGAATCTCGGCGGCCTTGAGCGTCTCGACCGGGTCCGGCAGCAGGTAACGCGGGTCGGGATGAATTTCGAGTTTCACCCAGTTGGGCAGGCCGGCGGCGCGGGCGAGCCGGGCCAACCGCACCGCTTCCTCGGCATTCATCGCCCCGCTGGTGTTGGGCAGGATCAGGTAGCGTTTGGGATCGACGAATTCGAGGATGTTCGCGAAGGGATCGTGTTTGCCGCTCAAATCGGCGCGCCGCAGCGCGACGGTGACGATCTCCGCGCCGCTGGCGTCGAGCGCTTCCCGCATTTTTTCCGGTGAAGCGAATTTTCCCGTGCCCAGGATCAGGCGCGAGCGGAACTCGTGTCCGGCGATGGTGAATGGACGGTTCACTGAGGACATCAGCAGACAGCATAGGCGGTTGAGTGTCGAGTGTCGAGAGTTCTACGAAAGGGCGAAGTGGCACGGGCGTCCCGCCCGTGCGAGCCCGGGCAACTACCACACGGGCGGGACGCCCGTGCCACTACCAATCGCGCCGGACCGGAGGTCGGCGCTCCCGTGGCAGCAGCAAGATGTCCCCGCTACGAAATCTGCCCGAAGATCACCAGGTGACGATCGCTAATGATGCGCACACGGAGTCGGTCCAGTTTTGCCGAGGTCAATTGCGCTTTGATCTCCTCCGTTGTAAACGCCGCCAGCAGGCTGTGGTAGAAGTCGCGCCGCAAAATCCCCGGCTCGGCGCCGGAATATTTTCTCACCAGAGCTTTGGCCTTGGCGCGACTGGCCGGTCGGAAGAGGTCGGTCACGAAAACAAGCGCTCCACATTTCCCATAGCTCCGAACGGATTGCCAGAGGACCATCGGATCGTGAAGGTGATGCAGAAAATTGTTCGACAGGATCACGTCGTAGCGCTTTCGCGGAATCGGCGCGCCCGGAATGTAACCCTCGACAAGTTTGATCCGCCGGCGCAGTCCGCGTTGCGATTGCAGAGCCTGTCGGGCGCACTCCAACATCGCGGCGGAGCCATCCACGGCGTGGAAGGTGTAGCCGCGATTCGCCCTGGCGAAACGAATGGTCACGTCGGCGGGCCCGCAACCCAGATCCAGCACGGCGGCTTTGGCCGCTCGTGTCGGAAACGTTTCGTCGAACAAAGTGACGTACAACTGGTGCGCTTCGGAAAAATCGGCGGCGGCATAAGCGCGCGCCTGCTCTTCGGTGTCCATTAACTCCGGTTCGGGAATTCGTCTCACCGGCTTTGGCATGGGCGATGATATCAGGGTGAAATGACAAATGACGAACGTCAAATAACCAATGAAATTCGAATGTCAAATGACGAGTGACGAAAGAAATCCGATGCCCGAATGTCGAGAGAGACCTTCTTGATACAACCACCAGAAATTTTCTCCCTCTCCCCGCGAGGAACGAGTGGGGAGAGGGGTATTCGATAAAATTGGCCTCCTCTCCCCGGCCCTCTCCTCCTCTGCGGGAGGAGAGGGAGACCTCCGGCGTCCGAGTGGTGGTTATATCAAGATGCGCCCATGTCGAAGTGCTCTGAGCTGTGCGGTCGCCGGTTTCGTCATTCGGATTTCGTCATTCTTTCGACATTCGACATTCGACATTCGACATTTGGATTTCAGATCTGGTCCCGATTTGGTATCTTCGACGGAACGATGTCACCGATTCTTCCTGAAGCCGCGGCTGAGTTTCTGGAGAATTATCAGCGCGACGCGCTGGCGCGCTGGTCGGCGGAAGACCTGGCTGCGCAACGGGAATTCGTGAATGCGCAGGTCTCCGGCAGCGCCTGGCTCGATTGGTCCACGCCGTCGGCGGCGCTTCAGTTGGTCCAGGCGGGCAACACGCAAACCGTCCCTGGCACGGCGCAACAATACGACGCGCTCGTGCTCGCCGGCCCGGTGGTGGAACTGGTCGAACCGGCGACGTTGTTCAGGCAGGCCACCGGGCCGCTTCGCCCCGGCGGCCGATTCGTGAGCATCATTCCCTGCCTGCGGGACAACTCGCCGGAGAGCCAACAATTCATGCAACACGCCGCGGCGATGCTCTGGCCTTACCACACCGCGGAGGAGTTGCTGGAAATATTGCGCGAATCCCGCTGGCGGGTGGAGTCGAGCGGTTTCATTGCGATCCCGCAATTGAACAGGGCCGTGCTCGCCAATCAACTCACCTTCAAAGGATTTCGGCGGGTTTTCGATGAACTGGGCGCGCAAGGGTATGATCCGCTGGCGGTGGGTTGGGGTGAACTGCGCTTTGTGGCGGCGCGGGGATGAGGGGGCTTTCTCCCGCATCATCGAAGTATGACCCTTCAGGAGGTTTGACCGCCTTCCGCTGTGCGTGGGAATCATTCGGCCGCCAACTCTCGCGCCTTTTGTTTCATTCGCTTGAACTCACTCTCATCACCGAAGTAGGAATAGTTAACCAACTTCAACTTGTCGGCTTCCTCCACGAAAACCTTCCATTGGTGGCAGCGCCACGCGCACTTCACGTAGTTTTGCCGCCAGTCGCCGGCGTCGTCATTGAGCGCGAAGTAGCGCCCGAAGCACGCCTTGATGTCGGGCCACACCTGAGCTTCCAGCCAGTAATCGGGACGGTCGTCCTTGAAATACTCCGCCAATGATTCGTGCGTGTGGTAGAGGAGCAAGGGGGTCTCGCCGACAAAGAGGTTTGATGGGAGCATTTCGCGTGCAAACTGCAGGCATTCTTCTTCCGTGCCATACCACCGGGGCTGCAGATACCAAAGCTTCCACTGCACTGCCTGGTAACGGTTCTGCGGAAACTTGATCGCTCGCTCGAACCACGTCTCCAGCCGTTGCCGCCCGCGACCTTGCCCGAGTTCAAGTCGCATCATTAGAATCGGAGTCGGCGCAAACGATGGATCGATCTCCCACGCTCTGGTCAATGCCGCCTCGGCCACCTTCAGGCGTTCCGCAAAGAGTTTCCATCCTTCCCGCTTCACCGTGTTTGCCCAATCTCCGCCACGCGCCTCCCAGGCGTAATCAATGTAGAATCGACCTTTCAACTCATAGGGAAATGCTTCATTACCCCACCGCTTCAACAGGACTCCTTCGGCGCCCAGCGCAAAGTCGTCGCGCTGCTTTGAATTTCGTTCGACGACGTCGTAGAGCGAGTTGCAGGCATCGTTGGCTGCGTGGGCGGGCATTTCCTCAGCGCAAAGGGCGTGTTCAAGGTGCCGCATGGCGGCTCGACGGAATTGATTGACCTCGGGCACCTGATTGGTGAAGGCGGCCAACCACGCCTGCGCGGTCCGAAGGTTCACAAAAAACTTTAGATGCGACGAATAGCCGCTGCTGTCCATCGCCTGTGTCCAACGGGAATACTCGGCGGCAACCTGCGGATTTGCCGAGCCTGGCGGGTTCGCGAACTGTCGATGGTACAGATAGAGTATCAGCGGATCATCGCACCCGGCGTCCACGGCCTCCTTCAAATGGTCGCGAACATCCTCCAGCGAGTTGCCCGGCGGTGGCTTCCCATAAACGCGGCTATACGAATGCATCTTGAGCGCTACCCGCACCGGTTCGTCCCATTTCGCGTCTTTTTTCCCCGCCTTCTCATAGCCTCCCAAGTACTGCTCCTTCGACCAATCCGCCCACCAGTTGGTATATCCCGGAGCTTTCGTGTGAAATTTCGCTTTGGGCGCCGAAACGGGTCCGTACCGTGGCGCGCTTCCCGGCGCGTTTTCCGTCTTCCCACAACCACTCAAAAATACGAATCCTCCCGTTGCGAGGGCAGCAACAGTTGCCGTCATCCTCCGTTTGGTGATCATGATATTTATCCTATCATTGCGGCGCAATCGGCGACCAGTCAAATCCGGCGCTCCGATTATTGGGCCGATGCCGAGTTCACAGACGAAGCCGTTTGACGGGGAAGCGGTCGTCAGTGGCCGAAGCGGCTCCCTGAGGGCCGGCAAGGAAAGTATTGCCAAAACCGCGTTCTGTGGCAGCTTATGGGTCGCATTTTGACAATTATGAACAAACCCAAAATCATTGCCTACCTGAAACCGAGCTGTGGCTGGAGCAACGGCGTGCGCGCCGTGCTCAAGAAATACGACCTGCCTTACGAAGACCGGGACATCATCAACGATCCGGCGCAACGGCAGGAGATGATCGAAAAGAGCGGGCAGATGCTCAGTCCGTGCGTGGAAATTGACGGACGCATGGTCGCCGACGTGAGCGGCGAGGAAGTCGAGGCTTATCTGCTGGCGAACAAGCTGGTTGGCCCGAGCGACCGCGCGCCGGACGCGCCGATCAACCAGCCGTGCGCCGACGAAGCGCCGCAGGGCGGGCCGATACAGTTCCTTAAACGGTGATCTTTTTTGATCGCATCGAAACGCGAAGGTCAAAAACCTCCGCGTTTTTTTTTCAACCGTTTGGGCCGAGCCAAAAATCGAGTGCGGACAGCCCTCGAGCGCGCTACTTCCGGTGTGCGAACTTTAAACCGCTACGGCATTCAGTTCCCGAACCGACGGACAAGCTTTTGTTGCATATGCAACAAAAGCTTGTCTCGGCAGATTTGGTGAGAAATGCAGGTCAAGATCAAGGGCAGATCGGATTTTCATCCAGGGCGGCTGCTGCAGATGGTCTCCGACACAGCCGCGCCGCGCTCCGGGGTTGCGGTGATGAATGCTCCAACAACTTGGAGATGCGCCAGTCTGGGGCGTACGCCCGCAGAAATTGGCTCGACAGTCATGCGACTTTCGGATACGGTCCACGCTGGTTTAAAGGACACAATGAGACTTGTGGGGTGCTGGTCATTCACGGCCGATCGACGCCAAAGATCCGCGAGAGGCTTTTCGTTCACTGATTTGGTTGCGCTGCTGGGCGTACTGACGCTGCTGGTCCTCGTGCAATTGCCCGCGTTGGCGCACAACAAAAGCAGTTCCCACCGAGCCGTGTGCGCGGACAATCTTCGGCGACTGGCCATGTCCTGGCTGATGTACGCGGACGACAATCGCGGCAGGCTGGCGCCCAATCTCGGTGTCGCGGAGACTAACTTCACGAACAATTGGGTCGGTGGAATACTTGGAACCGGTCTCGCAACTCTCGCCAGCGACAACACAAATCTTGCCGCGATTACCCAGGCTAAGTTGTACCCCTATGACAATTCGGTGGAGATTTATCGCTGTCCGGACGATACGAGTACTTATCAGGGGCAACTGCGCATTCGGAGTTACTCCATGAATGGCTGGGTTGGTAATGGAACATACCAGTGGAATAGCGGCTTCCAGTTAATGACCCTTCGATCCCAGATAAGGCAGCCGGACCAGACGTTCGTTTTCACTGAAGAACATCAGGATTCCATCAACGACGGGCTCATCATTGCCGTCATCCCGCCGTTCCGGTTGGCGGACATTCCAGCAGGCTACCATAACTACGGAGCCAACCTGAGCTTTGCAGACGGCAGCGTTCACTATCGCCACTGGCTTGATCCACGGACGTCTCCCATCTCCCCGATTTTTGGTCAAGATATGCCAAATAATCCGGACGTCATCTGGCTACGAAACATTTCCACTTATGCAAAGTAAACTCGAATCTGAATCACCTTATTGACGATCGTTTCGATGAACGCGCTTTTCTAAATGCGATTCCTGCTGACCGCGCTATTGCTGCTGGAGTGCCTCATCGTTGCCGATGCCTGCCGGGCGGCCCAAACGGTTGCCGTTCCTGCGGTCAGCGTCGAAAGTGCCGCAGCGGATTGCCACGATCCCGGCGTCAGCGCCGACGGGCGCTTTATGGTATTTGTCAGCCGCGCGGACAATCTCGTGCCCAACGATCATAACGGCGCCTTCGATGTGTTCGTGCGCGACCGCGCGCTCGGCAAAACGATTCTGGTCAGCCTGAATAGCGCCGGTACAGGCAGCGGCAACGGCCCTTCGGTGGCCGCCAGCATCAGCGCGAACGGGCGTTTCGTGGCGTTCGAGAGCCTGGCCAGCGACCTCGTCGCGAACGATGCGAATAACGTCTCGGATATTTTCCTGCGCGATTTGATGGCCGGCACGACGACGCTCGTGAGCGTTTCCACCAACGGCGTTTCTACAGGCAATCAGGCTTCGTCCTGGCCAGTGCTGACGCCGGATGCACGTTTCATTTTGTTTGAAAGCCGGGCCAGCGACCTCGCCACAAACGATCTGAACCGCGCCGCCGACTTGTTCGTGCGCGACAGGGTTACCGGTGTCACAACGTTGGTGACGCGCGATCGTTTTGGCTCAGCCAGCGCCCTGGGCGGAGGGCCGGTGTTTGCCGACACGGCGCGAATCAGCGACGACGGGCGTTGGGTGGCCTTCACCAGCAGCGCCACCAATCTGGTCGCCAGCGACAACAACCAAAAGACCGACGTGTTCGTGCGTGATTTGCTGAATCGAACAAACATCCTGGTCAGTGTCAGCACCAATGGCATTCCGGCCAACAATAACTCCAGCAATCCAACCATGAGCGCTGATGGACGCTATGTGGCTTTTCAAAGTCTGGCCTACAACCTTGTCGTGAACAAGGTGCTCGTGACTACGAACGTTTACCTGCGCGATCTGGCGGCGAGAACGACAACTTTGGTGAGTATCAACCAGGCGGGCGCGTTCAATGCGACGAACAGCTCTTTCTCGCCGGTTATCAGCGCGGATGGTCGCTACGTGGCGTTTCAGAGCATGGCGAATGACCTGGTGGCTGACGATAATCTTCCAAACAACTACGTCCCCGCGCTGGATGTTTTCGTCCGTGACTTGCAGTCAGGCACGACCACACTGGCGAGTTTCCACTCCGGTCAAACCAACACGGTTTCGGCGTACTACACCAACTGGACGAAGGCGACTGACGAGCGAAGCGCATTGCCCATATCGATCAGTCGCGACGGACGATTCGTGCTCTTTCAGAGCGACGGCGTCGAGGAGACCATTACCAACGGAGGCGGCAGTAATTACACAGCGTTGACCACAATTCTTCCGGGCGGTTATGTGTTTGACCAGACCACCGGCACACGCACCCGAATCAGCGGAGGCGCCTTCCCCGCGTTAAGCGAAGATGGCCGAGTGATGGCCTTCCAGGCCGCCGCGCGTGATCAGTTCCCAGGCGATCCCGGCGCGGTCGTGAACGTTTTCGCTCGTGATCTGAACGGCGGTTCGACCGAATTGATTTCCCGCCGCGATCCGTTCCTGGGCTCGCTGACGGGCGACGCCATGAGCCAGTTGACGTCCGGTTCGATCAGCGCCGATGGCCGTTTCCTGGCTATTGAAAGCTTCGCCGCCACTCTCGTAGCCGAGGACACCAACGGCACGAGCGACGCGTTCGTGCGAGACTTGATTACCGGGACGAACGAATGGATCAGCGCCAATTACTATACGGACATCAATAATCCAGGAGGGACTTCCTTTTCAAATGTGCTGGTCAGCCTCGCCCCGTCGCGCCTTCCGTCAATCAGCGGGGATGGCAAACGAGTCGCGTTTGAGGCCGTGGTGAGACTGGAATTGGGAACCAACGGGCTGAACCCGCAATTGACTAACGGGCTGAACAATCGTTTTACTCTTTGTGTTTACGATCGGATTGAGCGCACGAATCGCTTCATCGCCAGCGTCGGGCTCACGAACAAACCCAGCGCGCCAGCAACGCCCGTTTGGAGCCGGGACGGCCGCTATCTGGCGTTCCGCAGTTCCAGCGGGTACAACCCGAGTGGCACTCCCATTCCCAACGGCTCGCTCGGCCAGGTCTATTTCCGCGATTTGACGCAGGACACAAATGTCGTCGTGAGCCGCAATCTTGATCCGCTGATTGTCACTGGCGGGTCCAAACCGTCCTGGAATCCTTTAATCAGCGCGGACGGCGCGCGCGTCCTTTTCCTGAGCACCGCGACGGATCTGGTGACGAACGCGGTGTTCGGCACAAATCTATTTGTTTGGGACGCGGCCAGCGGCAGCCGATCCCTTCTCAGCATTTCGACGAATGGCGGCGGTCTGGGCGGGGTCAATCAGGCGGTCCTCAGTAGCGATGGCCGCTTCGCCGTGTTCCTCAACCGAACTAATCTTTATTTTTGCGATCTGACGCTCTCGACACTCAGCTTGATGGTGTCCAATGCTTCGACCGCGGCGATGAGCGCGGACGGACGCTTTGTCGCGTTCGACAGCTCGGACGCCTTGGCAGGCAACGACGCTAATTCAGTCTCCGACATTTTTGTTTACGATCGCGTTTCCAACACTGTCGTTTTGGCCAGCGTGAATCTTGACGGAACCGCCAGCGGCAATGGCAGGTCCACCTCGCCGCTGATCGGCACCGATGGCCGTTACGTCGTTTTCACCAGCCAGGCTTCCGATCTCGTCGCCAACGACACGAACGGATTCACCGACGTGTTTCTGCGTGACCTGGCCACGCGCACGACGATGCTGCTCAGCGCGAATTTCACCGGCTCCGGCAGCGGCAACCGGCTTTCTGCCAATCCTGTTTTGAGCGCCGACGGGAATAGCGTCGTTTTCGAGAGTTATTCTTCCGATATCACGGCGGGAGATTTCAACGGGAACAAAGATATCTTTGTGGCCCGACTCAGCGTCGGCGATTCCGACGGAGACGGGATGGCAGACGATTGGGAGGTGGCTTACTTCGGTGACTTGTCCCGCGACGGGAGCGGAGATTTCGATGGGGACGGCCAAAGCGATTTGGCGGAGTACCGCGCCGGAACGGATCCGACGGACAACCATTCAGTCTTTCGCGCGTTGACGCTTTCGAGACCGGACCTTGCCGACGGCGTGATGGTGCTGTGGATTGCGGTGCCTGGACGAACTTATCGCGTGCAATACAAAGACGGGCTGGAAGAGGCAGACTGGTCCGATCTACCCGGAGACATCGTTGCCACCAGCGCAACTGGCGCGAAGCTCGACTCGACAATACAGATTGCGGCGAGCCGTTTTTACCGGGTGAAGGCTGTGCCGTGATCGATTGTTTCGCCCGGCGTTTCTTCGAAAGGGTCCACAGGGCTGCCTTCAACAGCGCGCACCGTCGCTGAAGCCCGGTCGTCAGGACTTTTCAGTCAGCGACCGCGTTGCCCGCCACGGAAAGGGTCCGACGCAGGTTGACGCCCTGTGGCGCTGCCGGTAGCTTGTCTCCATGATTGATGTTGCCGAGGTTCAGCTCCCTGGTGTGGACCGTTTTCCGGTCCGCACACCGACCCCGCCGGCGCAACCCGACACGCTGTCGCGCGAGATTTTGGCGCTGAAAAAGGAGCTCAACGCGGTCATTCTCGCCCATAATTATCAGGTGCCGGAAATCCAGGACCTGGCTGATTACGTGGGCGATTCGCTCGGGCTGTCGCAGCAGGCCGCGAAAACCAACGCCGAGGTCATCGTCTTCTGCGGCGTCCATTTCATGGCCGAGACGGCGAAGATTTTGAACCCGAACAAAATCGTCGTGTTGCCAGATAAGGACGCCGGCTGTTCGCTCGAAGAGAGTTGTCCCGCGCCGAAGCTCGAGGCGTTTCAGGCGACGAACCCGAATTTCCACACGATTACCTACATCAATTGCAGCGCGGAGGTGAAGGCGCTCAGCGACGTCATTTGCACCAGCAGCAACTCGGTGAAGATCGTCCAGGCGGCGCCGCAGGACCGCGACCTGTTGTTCGTGCCCGACGAGAACCTGGGCGCGTGGGTGATGGAACAAACCGGCCGTCCGATGACGCTCTGGCGCGGCAATTGTTACGTGCACGTCGAGTGGACGCACGCCGCCATCACGCGCATTCGCAGCGAATTTCCCGACGCGCCGCTGGTGGCTCATCCCGAATGCACCAAAGCCGTCCGCATGTTGGCCGACGAAGTTTAGATGGTGCATTTCTGCAAGCGCTCGCCGGCGCGCGCGATCATCATTGCGACGGAAGCCGGGATGTTGCATCGGCTGAAGAAGGAGTGTCCGGACAAGACCTTCATCCCCGCGCCGACGGAAAACTGCCGCTGCAACGAGTGCCGGTTCATGAAGATGAACACGCTGGAAAAGCTTTATGACTGCATGGCCAACCTGGAACCGCGCATTGAACTGAGCGCGCAGGTCATGCGCCGCGCGCGCCTGCCGATCGAGCGAATGCTGGAGATTTCCGCGCGGTAAAAACAGGCGTCCTGGCTGCCCATTCCGTAGTCGGGCGTGCCGGTGACCCGTGGATCAAAATCAGGGGTCCGGACCATTTCGCCGACACAAGGTGACGAAGGAAACAAAGAACCGATCCAACCGACGACTCAGCCCTTTTACTGCCTTGCGTCCAGGAATGAGCCATCCTTGTTCGAAACGCCGGCCACTGAAGTCTTGATCAGTTCGTGAATTTCCGGCGCCTGCGCTTTGAGTTGTTCCTCGGACAGATTCCGGTTCAGAACCTTTCCGTCTTTGGTTTTCACCAGGTAGAGCAAACCGGCCGGGCCGGACTGGATCGTGATGATTCTGTCGCGGGTCTCGAGATGGCCGATGACCGGCAGTTTTGGAGCATCGCCTGTTTTTTTCGCGTCGGTTTTTTTACCCATCGGGATTGCGGCCGCAGCGATTTTCGGCGTTGTTTTGGGCGGAACTTTGTCTTCCGCCAGGCCGATCAGGGTGGTGATTGACAGAACCCAACAAATCCGAGCCATTTCATTCGTTTTCATGGCGTTGTTCCGGTTTGACCCAAACGTACAGGCGTCGCGCCTGATCGTCAACCGGCCGTTTTGTGCCAGTCCTCGGTCAAAGAGAACATCGCTGTGAGGCGGACTTTGCCCGCGAGCTCAGGACAGGGCGCGGCATCGCGATGGCGGAAATCGCCGGACGCCAACAAGGCCGTTATCAAATTTCGTCTTCACTTCGCCGATGCGTCGTCTTGAATCAGGCCAAAGGTGATCCCTTCTATGTCCTGGCAATAAATGAGGTAGCCGACGCCGGGCATGGTAATTTTTGGCGTCAGAACTTTGCCGCCGTTTTTGCCCGCGCGAGCGGCGTAGCCATCCACTGAGGGAACGGAGATGATGTTCACCGTGCCGGTGGCCGGCCCGGTGCGCTTCATGATGCCGCCATTGATGCCGGGTTGGTTGGCCTCAC
>WNGA01015486.1_pt1 | contig 13032 bp, 12 predicted proteins | sample 5400061 | NCBI WGS metagenome assembly WNGA01 (sample SAMN13153366, study PRJNA577476) | soil metagenome | isolation source: 100 cm soil or saprolite under grassland replicate 2 | place: USA:California | collected 2016-06-15
CGCTGGCCAGCCACTGCTCACGGGTCGACGTCAGCGCGATGCCCTGCACGATCGGCACGTCCAGCGCCGCCAGCGCACCCGCGTCCCAGGCGTCGTCGCCGCCGCCCGCGGACGCGTTCGCCGCGACGGCGCCGCCGGCCGCGAGCAGCGTCGTGACCAGCACGTCGCAGCCGCCGAGCAGCGCGAACAGCTCGCGGTTGTCCTCGTGCCGCGGGTCCAGGCCGCGCAGCGTCCCGCAGAACACCGGCAAGGGCTGCCCGCCCTTGGCCTCGACCGCGGCGGCGAGCGTGTCGACGAAGGCGGTGTTCCCGCTGATCTCGTGCGCCCGGTAGTACACGATCCCGACCACCGGCCGGCCGTCCGGCTCGAACCGGCCGCCACCCCGGATCCCGTACGACGGCAGCGGCTGCAGCGGGTCGAACGTGTCGCCGGTGAGCAGGACGGTGTCGCGCAGGAAGCCGGCCAGGTTCGCCAGGTTCGCCGCGCCGCCCTCGCGCAGGTAGGCGAGCGCCTCGGTGACCGCGCCGGCCGGGACGGTCGACAGCGACATCAGCTCGGCGTCGGGCGCGGCCTCGCCGCTCACCACGACGGCCGGCACCCCCGACGCCAAGACGGCGTCCAGGCCCTCCTCCCAGGCCCGGCGACCACCGAGCAGCCGGACCACGACGACCCCGGCGCCGTCCAGCCGGTCGCGGCCTGGGCGGCGGCGAGCAGATCGGTGTCCGCGTTGGAGAGCAGCAGCAGCGGGTGCGTCGCCTCAGGCGATGGCATGCGCAACGGGTCCTTCCTCGGGGTGTCCACGCCCCGGGTGGCAGCTACGACGGCGGCAGTTCCTGACTCCCCCCCGCTGGGCGGAGGTCACAGTGGCGGGACCGTCCCGGACTCACACCGGGTTCCTGGCCATACCGTCGGATGACAGCGCGACTCTAGCGGACACCCCCTTCCCGTTCATTCGTCGCATCTCGTGGTCCCTGTGGACAACCGGTCGGGTGCGCGCCGGCGGTCAGGTGACCGCGTTGTCCACAGGGACCACGAGATGCGACGAATGAACGCCAAGTTCAGGAGGCGAACCAGGTCTCCAGCCGTCACAATCCCGCGGCGGTGGCGATGAAGCTGCTGACGGCGCTGACCCGGGTGTAGACGCCGTACTTGCCCGGGCGGGCGCAGCCCTCGCCCCACGACGTGATGCCGGCGAGTTTGCCGGCGACGACGAGCGGGCCGCCGGAGTCGCCCTGGCAGGTGTCGGTGCCGCCCTGGTCGTACCCGGCGCAGACCATGGTGGCGGCGTCGAAGGAGGTGCCGTACGCCGCCGCGCACTTGGCGTCGGACACGATCGGCACGGTCGCCTTCTGCAGGATGTCCGACACGTCGCCGTCCTCCTCGGTCACACCCCAGCCGAGGATGGTGGAGCTGGTCCCGGCGGTGTAGAGACCGGTGTCGGTCGCGGACGCGTACGGCAGCGCCTTGTACGGCAGGTCGCGGTCGACGGTGATCACGGCGACGTCGTTGGTGTTGGTGACCTCGTTGTAGAGCGGGTACCGCAGCACCCGCCAGCACCATCGCCGACGTACCGGCGCTGGTCCGCAGGTCGGTCCGTCCAGCGACCACGTTGGTCAGCAGCGGCACGACCAGCGGGGCGCAGTGCCCGGCGGTCACCACCTTGCGCGGCGCGATGATCGTGCCGCCGCAGAAGTGCCCCGTGAGCGCGTTCTGCAGCGACACGACGTACGGGTACTCGGTCGTCGTGGTCGGCGAGCCACCGACGATCGACGGGCTCGGCTGGCCGGCGTGTGCCGGCAGCAGCACGGCCCCGAGGGCGGTGAGCGCGGTCGCGGCGGCGAGCAGGGTACGGCGGACGGTCGGCGACATCGGAACCTCCAGGCGGACGAGGGTCTCGTCGCACCTGTGCAACGGATCAGTCACCGGTTTGGTTACTGCGAGGTCCGTGGCGGCGCTACGTCGCCGGTCGCGACGTCCGCGCCATGCTCGTCCTCGACGCCGTGCTGCCGGGCGCGGTGAAGGACGCCGGGATGGCCCGGATGGCCGGCTGGGCCTAGCCGGCGTCCGCCGGGTCACCGGTGGCTGCCGTAGTGCAGTGCCAGCAGGTCGGCGCCCCAGTCGTTGCGCAGGTCGCGCCAGACCGAGTGGATGTGGTTCGCGTGGTCCTGGGTGTTGTCGTACTCGATCAGGAACGTCGGCCCGCTGACCGCGTAGTAGTGACCCTCGCCGTGCTCGAGACCGCCCGCCCAGCCGAACGCCACCCGCTCGATCCCGGCATCGGTGATGTCCTGCCAGGCCCGCAGCGCGACCGGGCCCGCGACCCGGCCGGTGTACTGGCCGATCAGCAGCGTGAGCAACTGCCGCTGGTCGCCGGTGAGGTCGCCGTACGGCAGTCCGCGCGCGAGCCGCCCGGGATCGGCGACCGGGTCGTGCCGGGTCAGGATGTCGCGCGGCGCGACCGGTGAGGTGATCGCGAGCTCGCGCTGCCCGGGCTCGAGGGCACGGAGCAGGTCGCGCGCGAGGTCCTCCTCGGCGGCGAGGGTACGACGACCCCGGTGCGGGCCGTCGAGCACCGTGGCGGGCTCGGCGCCGAAGAACTGCGGCGTCGCCGCCACCTCACCGCCGGCGATCGTCAGGTGCAGCGCCAGGTGGTGACCGTTGAGCCGCCACGCCCACGGGCCGTCGCCGGCCGGGTCGCCGAGCACCCGCACGTAGTAGCGCTGGTCGTCGTACGCGTCGGCGGGCGAGCCCGGCGCGGTCTGCGCGAGCCCGCGGCGGATCGCCTCGGTCCACATCACCTCACGGGCGTCGGCTGCGCCGCGAGCTCCGCAGCCGGCGTCGACGAGGTCGAGCACGTGCCGGCGCTCCTGGGCGGTCAGCTCGCCGAGCGCGACACCCGGCCGTTCACCGGGCAGGTAGGTCCACCCGCGATGATCGGGCGTGTCGAACGGGGCCCGGGCGCGCGCTCGCTGCCATCACCGCCACGGATCAGGATCGAGTGCTCGGTCACCCGTGCTCGGTACAGCCGGAAGAGTCCGGGCGGAGTCAGCTCGGCCACCGTGAAAGGCCTGATACCCGGGAACCGAGGCCGGAACGCCACCTCCAGGCAGCCTTCGATCTCGTCGTCCGGAACCTGCTCCGCGCGGGCCGACATGTACACCGCGCGGGCCGCGCCGATCGGCACCGTCGAGTCGAAAATGACGATGCTGACCTCAGGCCGGTCCGCGATGTTCCGGGAGTGCCGCCTGTCCGGGGACGAGATCCAGTAGAACAGCCCGTAGCCGTCCGGCGCGTAGTAGACCGGCGTCGTCCAGGGCCGCCCGTCCGGGTCGGCGGTCCCCAGCACCATGTACGCGAACGTGTCGATCAGCTCGCGAGCGATCTCGGCGTTGCCGTTGGTCGTCATGGTTGCCAGGGTTGCCGCGACCCGGCCGGCGGGCAAGGCCGTCAGTGTGTCGCGAGCGAGGCACAGAACGCGGCCAGCTGCTCCTCCGTGAAACCGTGCCCCAGCAGGAACTCGGCCTCCGCGACGGTGCCGAGGTGGCCGCCGGGGTTGAAGGAACCACCGAAGCCTCCGGGCAGCACGGTGCCGTCGGGCAGGGTCGCGCCGTCGAGCGCGCCACTGGCGATCGCACTGCGCAGCGGGCCGAGGCAGCCGGAGTAGTCGACGGCGAACGAGTTCGCCGGCGTGTCCGCGAACGCGGTGGCCGGCGCAGCGAGGCCGGCGGCCAGAACGGCCGCGGCGGCCAGGGCGCGGTGCATCCGGCGGTGGACGCGGCGCAGATCGGACGTGGTCATGGGGACTCCTTGCGGGTTGTGCCCGGCCTGGTTGCCGGTGACAGTCCCGACGTTACGGACGTGCCTGCCCGCGTCGCGTCGGGAGAACCCCTACGCCTTTCCCTGCACCGGCACCGCGGTCCGCAGCAGCCGCGCGGCGAGCTGGGTGCGGGAGCGGACACCGAGCTTGCGGTAGGCACGGGTCAGGTGTGCCTCGACCGTCTTCGGGCTCAGGAAGAGGCTGGTGGCGACGTCCTGGTTGCGCGCGCCCTCCGCGACGAGCAGGGCGATCTGCAGCTCCTGCGGGGTCAGTTGCGGCCTCGGGTCGTCCGCGCGCCGGCGGGTCTCGCCGGTGGCCCGCAGCTCGCCGCGGGCGCGGTCCGCCCACGCCATCGCGCCGCGCTGCTCGAAGATCGCCAAGGCCGCCCGCAGCTGCTCGCGCGCCGCGGATCGCCACCCCTGGCGGCGCAGGCGTTCGCCGAAGCACAGCAGGGTCCGGGATTCCTCGATCGGAGCGCGCACCCGCCGGAACAGCCGCGCGGACTCGGTGAACCAAGTGGCGTACTCGTCGTCCGGTGCCAGCAAGCCGCGGCATCGGGCAACGGTCGCGAGCACGCTCGGGGCGTCGCGGGGCCCGGCGTACGCGTCGAGATCGGCGACCAGCCGGCTGGCGTCGTCCAGTCGCCCGCACCGGATGTAGGCCTCCGCGAGATCCCCGGCGACGCCGAAGGTGCGCGGTTCGGCCACACCTCGCTCGGCCAGCAGCGCCGCGACCGGGGCCAGCTCGTCGACGGCGTCGGTATGTCGTCCGGACGCCAGGGCCAGGGTCCCGAGCGCCGCCGCGCAGCCGGCCAGCAGCTCCGTTTCCGGGCGCGGCTCGGTCGTGCCCCGGATCTGAGCGACGTGCGAGATGGTCGCACCGCGGCCGAGATCGGCTTCCACCCGGGCGAGCACGGCGCGCGCGGTCGCGACCTGTACCGGCTCGTCGATGTCCTCCGCCAGTGCCCGCGCCTCGTCGGCCCAGACGAGCGCCTGGTCGAGGCGGCCGGCCCGCCGCGCCGTCTCCGCCGCGTTCGTCAGGGCGTTCGCGAGCATCCAGAGGTCACCATCGGCCCGGCACAGCTCGATCGCCCGCCGCAGCGCCCGGTAGGCATCGGCCGACCGGTCCAGCCAGCCGAGCACCGGGCCCAGCATGGCCAGCGCCGTCGCATCGTCACGTTCCTCGGCCAGGGTGAGAGCCGCGGCCGTCAGCCGCGCGCCGTCCGCCGTCTCGCCCGCCATCACGAACGTGTACGCCACCTTGAATCCGACGACGAGCGGCTCGGCCCGGCGACCGATCAGGTCCCACGCCTCCCGGGCGTACGGCAGCGCCTCCGCCGCCCGGCACTCCGCTCCGAGTCCGACCACCGCATACGCGAGCAGTTTCGCCGCCCGCTCCGGATCGGCCGCCGCCACCCGGTCGGCGGCGGCACGCAGCCGCTCCGGCGGATCGGGACGGCCACGCCACAACGCGACCCGGGCCCGCTCGTGTTCGGCGTCGGCCCGCAGCAGCGGGTCGGCGCTCGTCGCCAGTACGTCGTCCAGGTGGCTCTGCGCGAGCTCGTGACGACCGGCGAGGAAGGCCGCCGCGCCCGCGCGGTAGGTCCGCTCGGCACGTACTTCCCGATCAGGCGTGAGCCGCGCCGCAAGCTCGTACGCGCGGCACTCGGCCCACCGTCCACCGCGTTGCCGGGCGGTCGCCGCGGCCAGCGCGAGCGGTGCCGCGACGGTCTCGTCGGGCTCCGCGACAGACAGCGCCCGGTGCCAGGCGCGCAACTCCGCCTGTCCCGCCGGCAGCGTGTCGGCGAGTGCTCGATGCGCGCCGCGCCGCTCGGCCGAGGTCGCGTCCTGGTGGATCACCGAGCGGAGCAGCGGATGCCGGAAGCGCAGACCGGCCGCGGTGGCCCGGACCAGCCCGGACCGCTCCGCCGGATCGAGCGCGGCCGGATCGCCGGTCAGCGCCGCCACGGCCGGGACCACCTGCTCGGGCAGGCCGCTCTCGCTGACGGCCAGCACAAGCATCGCGGCCCGGGCGCGCGCGGGCAGCTCGCCGACCTCACGGCGGTAGGTCTCGGCGATCCCGCCACCCACCGGCAGCGGATCGGGCAGCGATGCGCGCCCGCCGAGCTCGGCCGGCTCGAGGGCGCCGACGAGCTCGCGCAGCGCCAGCGGGTTCCCGCGGCCGGCCGGCAGCAGCGCGGAGGCGACGGCCTCGGGCAGGTCCTGCCCGGCCGTGGACACCAGCAGCTCACGGGCTGGAGCGTCGTCCAGGCCGGGCAGGACCAGTACCGGAATCCCGCGTGGCCACCGCTCCCCGTCCGGCCGGTTCCGTGCCGCGACGATCATCGCGATCCGCTCGGACTCGATCCGGCGGACGGCGAAGCTGAGCGCCGTCACGGAGGCGGCGTCCAGCCACTGCGCGTCGTCGACGAGACACAGCACCGGAGCGGTCGCCGACGCCTCGGCGAGCAGGCTCAGCACCGCGGCGGCGACGGCGAACCCGTCAACCTCACGATCGGCCGCCTCGGCGAAAGCCGCCCGCAACGCGCCGGCCTGCCGCTCCGGTAGCCCGGCGATGCCGTCGGCCAGCGGCCGAAGCAGCTCGAACGCACCGGAGAAGGCCAGCTCGGTCTCGACCTCGATGCCGGTCGCGCGCAGCACCCGGAAGCCGGCGTCACTGCCCGCGCCGGCGGCGGCCTCGAGCAGCGCGGTCTTGCCGATCCCCGGCTCACCGAGGACGAGCAGCCCACCGCCGGCTCCGCCGCGCGCATCGTCAAGCAGCCGCCGGACCCGGCCCAGCTCGGCGTCGCGCCCCAGCAACACGCCTCAGCGTATCTCTGGACACCAGGACCAGGCCGAGCTTTCGCGTTCGCTCGGCGTGTACGGCGACCACTGCTCGAACGGCTGGTCCAGCTTGTAACGGTAGTCCGGCTGCCGCAGCAGCTCCCGGGTCTCGGCGTTGCCCGGGTTGGACAGCGACTCGAAGAACCGTACCGACCAGTGGAACCAGCGCATGCAGAACAGCCGCATGGTCAGCCCGTGCGACACGATCAGCACGTTGCGCGGCGAGTGCGGGCTGTCCCAGTCCCGGTGCAGCGTCTCGAGGTACGTCGACACCCGGTCGTACACGTCCGCGCCGGACTCGCCGTCGGTGAACCGGTAGAAGAAGTGCCCGTACGAGTCCCGCAGCCGCTTCTGCCGCTCGATGTCCGCGTGGCCGCCTGCTCGTGCCCGGCGGCCGTGAGCGGGATCGCGTGGTCGGGGAGGCGCTCGAAGATGGTCTGGTCGAGATTCGCCTCGGACTCGCCGTGCCGGATCAGGGCGATCCGCAGCGGCCGGTTCTTCAGCACCGTGCGTCCCCCTTCCTCGGACGCAACGAGACCACCACGGCAAGCCCGGCAGCGGCAAGGGTGACGCGCCGGGACAGCGCCGCCGCACGGCGCACGTCCGGCACCCGCGGCCGCGGACCGTCACCGAGCGTGCCCCGGTCCTCGACCTCGTCGCCGTAGCTGTTCGCCCCGCCCAGGGTCAGCTCGAGTGCGCCCGCGAAGGACGCCTCGACCGGGCCGGCGTTCGGGCTGGGGTGCTTGCCGGCGTCCCGCTGCCAGGCCCGCCACGCCGCGCCGGGCCGCCCCGACACGGCCGCGGTCAGCCCCGCGCACACCCGCGCCGGCAGGTAGTTCGCCAGGTCGTCCAGCCGCGCCGACGCCCAGCCGAACCGCTGGTAGCCCTCGTTGCGGTACCCGACCATCGCGTCCAGCGTGTTGACGGCGCGGTACACCACCAGTCCCGGGATTCCCAGCAGTCCGCCCCAGACCAGCGGCGCGACCGTCGCGTCCGAGGTGTTCTCCGCCACCGACTCCACGGTCGCGCGCGCCAGCTCGTCCGCGTCCAGGCCCGCCGCGTCCCGGCTGCACAGGTGGCTCAGCCGCTCCCGCCCGCCCTCGACATTGCCGGCCGCGAGCAGGCCGGCCATCACCTCGGCCTCCCGCTCCAGGCTCCGCCCGCCGAGCACCGCCCAGGTCGCGGCCGCCGTCACCAGCGTGCGCAGCACCGGCCGTCCCGCGAGCGCGCGGTCCACCAGCACTCCACCGGCGACCGTCGCGCCGACGAGCACCCCCGTGTACGACGCCCCCGCCGCGCGGCTGTCGTCGTACACCCTGGTCTCCAGCACAGCGGCGACCCGCCCGAACCCGGCCACCGGGTGGTACCGCCGTGGATCGCCGAAAAGCCGGTCCGCCACCATTCCCAGCGCGAGTCCCAGCCCCGTCGAGGTCGATCGGATCACCGGGCGAGTCTGCCATTCCCCCGCCGAGTCGTGGATTCCGGCGCCCGGCAAGCGCTTTCCGCGGTCCGGAATCCACGACTCGGCGGGGTCTGGAACGATGGCGCCATGGGGATCAAGGATCTGCTGGACGGGGTGGCGGGTGCCGGGCGGTTCTCGGTGTGGCTCGGCGCGGTGGACGGGACGCCGGTGTTCGAGCATGCGGCCGGCGAACGGCACTACTCGGCGAGCACGATGAAGTTGCCGGTCGCGGTCGCGATGATGCGCAAGGTCGAGACCGGCGAGCTGGACCTCGACCAGGCGGTGCGGGTGCACGAGGACTTCGCCTCGGCGGCGCCCGGTGAGCGGTTCAGAGTGGACCGCGAGGAGGACGACGCGCCGGCCACCTGGGACCACCTCGGCGGCGAGGTGACGCTCGGCTGGCTGGCCTCGGAGATGATCTCCCGGTCGAGCAACCTGGCCACCAACCTGGTCCTCGAGCTCACCGGGGTCCGGGCGGCTCACGAGGCGCTGGCGCCGCGCGGGCCGAGCGCGGTCCGGCGCGGTATCGACGACACCCCGGCCCGGCTGGCCGGGATCAGCAACGAGATGACCGCGGTCGACCTCGCGGCCGCCCTCGTTGCCGTGGGCAACGACTCTGCCGCCTCGGCGGACTCGTGCCGGTACCTGCGCGACCTGCTCGCCGCGAACCACTGGAACGACCAGATCCCCGCCGGGCTGCCGGCCGGCGTACGAGTCGAGCACAAGAACGGCTGGGACACCGGCATCCGGCACGACGGCGGCATCATCCGCCCGGCGGACGCGGACCCGTTCGTGCTGGTCGTGATGACCAGCTCGGACCTGCCCGACGACGAGGCCGAGCAGCTGATCGCCCGCATCGCGGGGATCGCCTGGGAGCACCGGCACGATCTCGGGACGGTGTCGTGACCACGATCGACCAGATCCGCTGCCACCGGGTCACCGCACCGCTGCACACCCCGTTCGTCACCGCGCTGCGCAGCACGACCACGGTCGACTCGCTGCTGGTCGAGGTGGTCGACTCCGACGGCGCGGCCGGCTGGGGCGAGGCGCCGCAGGTCTGGCAGGTCACCGGCGAGTCGCTCGCCGGGGCGCAGGCCTGTATCGAGGGTCCGATCAGCACGGCCGTGGTCGGCCGGGACGCCGCCGACCTGACCGAGCTGCTGCGCTGGGTGCGGGCCGCGGTCGCGGGCAACCACGGCGCGAAGGCCGCGGTCGACGTGGCGCTGCACGACCTGACCGCGCGCCGGCTCGGCGTCACCCTGCACGGCTACCTCGGCGCGGTGGCGACCAGCGTGCGCACCGACGTCACGGTGTCCAGCGGCGAGTCCAGCTGCCCGCACGCCGAACGCCGGGTCGCCGAGGGCTTCGACGTACTCAAGCTCAAGGTCGGCACCGGCGACGCGATCACCGACGTCGCCCGGGTGAAGGCGGTCCGGCGCGCGATCGGCCCGGACCCCGTGATCCGCCTCGACGCGAATCAGGGCTGGTCCCCGCGCACCGCCGTCCAGGTGATCCGCGGGCTGGAGGACGCAGGCTGCGACGTCGAGCTCGTCGAGCAGCCGGTCGCGGCGGCCGACCTCGACGGGATGGCCTGGGTGCGCGACCGGGTGAGCACGCCGATCCTGGCCGACGAGTCCGTGTACGGCGTCCGCGACCTGGTCGAGGTGATCCGCCGCGGCGCCGCCGACCTGGTGAACGTCAAGGTCGCCAAGTGCGGCGGGCTGGGCGTGGCCCGCACGCTGCTCGAGGTGGCCCGCGCGCACGAGCTCGGCACCGTGGTCGGCACGATGATGGAGACCCACGTCGGCGTCGGGGCCGCGGCCGCGCTGGTCGCCGCCCACCCGACGACCGTGGTACCCGATCTGGACGCCGCCTGGTGGCTCGCAAAGCCTGTGGTGGACGGCGGCATCCGGTACGACGGCCCGACGCTCCGGCTGCCCGCCGGTCCGGGTCTCGGCGTGACAGGGTTGATCGCATGAGCCTCGCCGCCCTCCGAGTGCCCGTCAGCACCCTCTGGACCTCCCCCGACGCGCCTCGCCCGGCCGACGCCGCCGCGGTCGCCGCGCAGCCCGACGCCGCCGCCTGGGCCGAAGCCCTCGACGACGAGGCCAGGTTCGGCCTGCACGGCCGCACCCTCACCCAGCTGCTGCTCGGCGAACCCGTGCTGGTCCGGGCCGAGCGCGACGGCTGGTCCGAGATCGTTGCCCCGTGGCAACCGTCCTCGGCCGACGAGGCCGGCTACCCGGGCTGGGTCCCGACGGCGCACCTCGGCGAGCTCCCGCGCGCCGCCACCGACCCGGTCGCGATCCACGTCCCGCACACCCCGTTGTACGACGAGTCCGGCGGCGTGGTCGCGCAACTGTCCTTCGCCACCGTGCTCCCGGTCGTCGACCGGGCCGGCGGGCGGGTCCGGGTCGCGCTGCCGGACGGCGCGGACGGCTGGCTCGACGAGAGCGCCGTGCGGGCGGTCGGCGTACCCGGCACCGCGGCGGAACGGCTCCGGCTGGCCGCCCAGTTCCTCGGCCTGAAGTACCTGTGGGGCGGCACCTCGTCGTACGGGCTGGACTGCTCGGGACTCGTGCACACGGTGAACCGGGTGCTCGGGGTCCGGGTGCCGCGGGACGCGTCCGACCAGCAGGCCGCGCTGAAGCCGGTCGAGGTGGATTCCGCCGAGCCGGGCGACCTGTACTTCTTCGCCCGGCCGGGCGCGAAGGTGCACCACGTCGGCTTCGTCTCCGGGGCCGGCATGCTGCACGCCTCCGAGACCGGCCGCCACGTCGAGGACGGCCAGGTGCTGGCCGACCTCCGCGCCACCCTGGTGGCCGCCGCCACATTACGGGTTCATTCGTCGCATCTCGCGGTCTCTGTGGATAACGCGGACGGGTGACGGCTGGCGTACACCTGACCGGTTATCCACAGAGACCGCGAGATGCGACGAATGAACCACTAAGTCAGGGCGTCCTTGCGGGAGCGGCGAAGGCTGAGGACCGTGGTGACGGCCAGCGTGGCCATGATGAAGACGAGGGACAGCCAGATCGGGATCTCCGGGGCCCAGCCGACGTGCTCGCCGCCGTTGACGAACGGCAGTTCGTTCATGTGCAGCGCGTGCAGCACGAGCTTCACGCCGATGAAGGCCAGGATCACCGACAGGCCGATCGACAGGTAGACCAGCCGGCGCAGCATGTCGCCGAGCAGGAAGTACAGCTGCCGCAGGCCCATCAGCGCGAACACGTTCGCGGTCAGCACCAGATACGGCTCCTGGGTCAGCCCGTAGATCGCCGGGATCGAGTCCAGCGCGAACAGCAGGTCGGTGGTGCCGAGGGCGACGATCACGATGAACATCGGCGTGATCAGCCGCTTGCCGTTCTGCACCAGGGTGAGCTTGACGCCGTTGTACTCGTGGGTCGCCGGAAGCGCGCGCTTCGCCCAGCGGATGACGACGTTCTCCTTGTAGTCGTCCTCGTCGCCCTCACCCTGCCGCGCGAGCTGGACGGCGGTGTAGATCAGGAACGCGCCGAACAGGTAGAAGATCCACGAGAACGAGTTGATCGCCGCCGCGCCGAGCGCGATGAAGAGGCCGCGGAACACCAGCGCCAGGATGATCCCGACCAGCAGCGCGGTCTGCTGGAACTTCTTGGGCACGCCGAAGCGGCTCATGATGATCAGGAAGATGAACAGGTTGTCGACGCTCAGGCTGTACTCGGTGAGCCAGCCGGCGAAGAACTCCCCGGCGTACCTGCCGCCGGAGAAGAACCAGACGCCGAGCCCGAACAGCATCGCGAGCGAGACGTAGAGGACGATCGCGCCGCCGGACTCCTTCGTCGACGGCTCGTGCGGCCGGCGGCCGATGACGAAGACGTCGACGATCAGAACCGCGAGCGTGACGCCGAGCGTGATGTACCAGACGTAATCGTGTACGTGCACAAGTTCCTCCGGAGCGCAGGGGAAGGCCAACTCCGGAGGTCTCTTCCGCCGGGCTTGTCAGACCAGCCCGGCCGGCGGCACCGGGTAACGGGCGAACCCATGACCGTGATGACGATACCGCCGCGAAGGAATACTCCCCTCCAACTTCGCCCTATTCTCCCGGCTCGGGCCGCTCAGACCAAATCAGGGTCGCCGGGACTTCGGCAGCTTCGCCACGATCGTCTCGTACGACGCGTCCAACCGAGGAACGCGAAGATCTTGTCGCCCACCTTGGCCACGACGTCGCCCTCCCAGGGCTCGTCCGGCCAGGCACCCGGCTTGGCGAGGCAGTGGGCCAGAAGCTCGTCGTACGTCACTCGCCCAGATTAGGGGCGCTCGACCTCGGCGAACAGCGGGCGGCCGATCACCGGGTTGTCGGAAAGCCGCTGGAAGTCGGACGTGTTCCGGGAGATCGAGATCAGCAGCCTGCCGGACGCGAGCGCGATCTCCGGGTGACCGAGCGGCGCGTAGCTGAGCACCTTCGCGTCGTTCTCGAACGGCGCCCGCAGCGCTCGTCGCGGCGTCCACGGACCGATCGGGCCCGGCGAGCTCCAGATGTAGACGAAATCCGCCAGGTCGCCACCGCGTTTCGACACCGCCACGAACCGGCCGCCGACCACGTGCACCGACAACGTCTGGGACACGCCGCGCTCCGCCGCCGCGCCGGATCCGCGAGCACAGCACCGCCAGGTCGTCGTGGTTGCCGCGCCGCAGGACCGCCACCGACATCGGCCAGCGCACCACGTTCGGCGCCGCGTCCGGGATCACCGGCCCGTGGTCCGGCGGGACGAGCGTCGACAGGCACCGCGCGGAGCTGATCACCATCGAGTTCGCCACGATCCGCGGCTGCACCCCCGCGGCCCGCACCGTGTCCCCGAACAACCAGGCGATCCGTCCGTCGCTCAGCACGCCGCTCGCCCCGATGTCCCCCGCCATCCAGTACGGCG
>WNGA01022161.1_pt1 | contig 13030 bp, 11 predicted proteins | sample 5400061 | NCBI WGS metagenome assembly WNGA01 (sample SAMN13153366, study PRJNA577476) | soil metagenome | isolation source: 100 cm soil or saprolite under grassland replicate 2 | place: USA:California | collected 2016-06-15
CAGCGATCAGGCGGTCCAGGACTACCCGGTCGGTCACGGTGGAATCGAGGCCCGCTGCCGCGCCCACCCGTGCAGCCTCACGAGCGCCTTGCTGGACCGCGACCCCGAAGACAAGCCCGCGCCCGAGATCGATCGTTCCCAGTAGGAATACGAGCAGCACTGGCAGCACCAGCGCGAACTCGACCAGGGCCTGAGCCGGCTTGAAGCCCAACGGCAGCATCCTCAGATACCCGGCGCGTTTGTCGCGGCCATCGTCGGCCAGATCGGCCCCATGATCACCACGCACAGCGCGGGGAAGATGAAGATGGCCAGCGGGAAGATCATTTTGAGTTGCAACTGCGCCGCCTTTTCTTCAGCCCGCTGTCGTCGTAGCACGCGCATCTGCTCGGCCTGCACCGACAGCACACGGGTCACGCTTACACCGAGTTGCTCTGCCTGGAGGATGGCGCCGACGAAGTTGCTCAGATCGGGTACCTGGGTGCGCGCGACCATGTCCTTGAGTGCATCTCGGCGCGAGCGCCCCACACGCATTTCGGCCAGTACCCGCGCAAACTCGATTGCCAGCGCGTCCGAGCGCTTTGCAACCAGCCGGTGCATGGCGGCGTCAAAACCGAGGCCTGCCTCGACGCTGATGACTAGCAGATCGAGAGCGTCCGGCAGAACGCGCTGGATCTCCTTTTGTCGGGCCCGCGCCTTGCTCCGCAGCAGCAGATCTGGTCCGAACCAGCCAAGCACGGCCGAGACGACAGCCATTGGGATGGCGTAGCCCGCGTGCCGCGAAATGGTGAGCAGGAAGAACAGCACGCCACCGAAAGACAGCGCAGCCAGGACCTTGATGCCCATGTAGTCGACCGGCGTCCAGCGATACGGATTGCCAGCGAGTGCGAGCTTGAAGCGAATTGCTTCAGCGCCCGCTTCCTGAGTCGGTGCTGATGGCTGCGGACGGGTCCGTCGAAGCCGACCAAAGGCGGCCGCGAGCCAGTGGATGAACGGCCGCAGCACGCGTTCCCCGAACGGCTGCTGCAGGTCGATCTCTTCGACGGTACGCGCTTCCGAGCTGAGGTCCGCCAGGCGCCGGCTCACCGGGTCTGGTTGGCTGCGCCAGACGTACTGTCCAATCACCAGCAGCCCGATGCCGCCAATAGCAGTGAGTGCGACGAGCGTTGGGTTCATCGTCACACTTCGATCGCGACCAGTCTGCGGATGACCAGCGTGCCCATGACAATGCCGAGCGCCGCGATCACGGGCAGCACGAGCCATGGCCCCGGTGTGAACAGACGCGCCATGTACGAGGGCGCGATGAGCAGCAGGATTCCGCCAATAGCGACGGGTAAGCCTGACAAGATGTAGCCGGACATTCGCCCTTGCGCCGACAAGGTGCGGATTTCACCGTGCAGCTTCACTCGCTCGCGGATGGTGTTCGCGATCGAGTCCAGGATGCGCGAGAGATTCCCGCCAATCTCGAACTGGACGAGAATGGCCGTGACCAGGAGGTCCAGATCATCGCTTGGCACACGCCGAGCGAGCCTCGGCAGAGCATCCTGCGCCCCGACCCCGAGCCCGATCTCGCGCACAACGCGCTGGAACTCCTCAGACATCGGCGGTTCGGCCTCGCGCGAGATCATCTCCATTGACTGCACCAGGCTCATGCCTGAGCGAAGTGAGTTGCTCATCAACTCGATCGCGCCAGCCAGCTGGTCGTTGAACGCCTTAAGTCTCTTTGCCTTGCGTGCGCCTAACCAGAAGCGCGGCGCTAACCATCCGATCGCACCAAACAGAGTGGCGGCGGCGCCACCCGAGACCAGTAGCGCGAATGCTCCGGCGATGGCGGCGGTGGAGGCTTGGAGGATCAGGAATTCGCCGACCGTCAGTCTCAGATTCGCGCCAGCCAGATCGCTCTGGCGGGCGGCGGCAAACGTGCGGCCCGACACGGATGCCTCGATGCGTTTGGCCAGCATCTGCGTGACTTGCTGTGACGCGGCTTGCTTCTGCTCATCCTCCGTCAACTCGAAGGGCTGTGCGCTATAGCGGCGCAGCCGTGCGTCGAGCCACGCGTAGTCTGCACGGATGAGTCTCGGGATGCCAACCACCAGGCACACACCCGCGGCGACGACCAGCACTGCGAGTAAAGCCTCAATCGACATAGGTCAGCACAGTTCCTGTCAGGCCGAGTTAGATGCCTCAGCGGCCCGCAGTGGGCACGCCTGGTGGCGGCGCCAGGTTGTATTTCTCGCGCATGTAGTTGAAGTTGACCACCAGATTGCGATCCGCCTGTCCTTCGTCAGCGGGTGAGCGAAGCACCATTTCGATGTTGCTCTCCTTGTAAAAGGTGGCCGCGTCCTTGAGCCACTTGAGAACCAGCGCTTCCTCGGGGCTGACGATAAAGATGATGTTTGCGCTGCCCAGATCCGGCGAAGCTCCTTTAGCGGCGGGATCGCCCGTGGCCGGAATAAGCGAACCGTCGGGCGCGTAGCTGCCAATCTCCTGGATGCGAAGCCCCTGGAGCATGACGCGCGTCTGCAGGTAGGGGATTGGGTTCGATCGCACCTGGTCCCGCTGGTCGGGCGTGAGACCGGGCGGAGCATCAACCGTCGTGTACAGCAAGTCGACGCGGTCGCCGGGGCGGAGTGCATTGATGCGAGCGACGGAAAAAGGAGCTCCGGTGAAGGAGATGGGCATGACGTACATGACTTTGCCCTTGTCGATGCCAAAGGACGGCGCATGCTTGGCGGCTATAGGCCCCAGCTTGCGCGTGTTGATCACCTCACCCTTGACGAATCCGTCAGGGGTGAACTTCCCCGCCACGTCCTCGACTTTGGTGGCTGCGCCTTCTTGCAGCAGCGGGTCTGGAATGACCTCCGCGCTGAGCATCGAGGCCGCGATCTCGGTCCGCGGCGGTATATTCGTCGCGGCCACGATCACATGCAACGTGGGCAGCGAAGATTTGACCCGCTGCGCTTCGGCTACCTCGGAGTACACAAAGACGCCGACGAGCAGCGATAGCAGCAGGCCCACCGCGGACGAGATCAGTCCTAGCTGCCTGGCGTTCACCTAGCTTTAATTCCCAAAATGCCTGTGCTGGCGCCAGCCAGCGCCGATAGGGAGATCGCACGCGCCATTCCTCATCAATCCCGTACTTACACCCGTTCGGGGGTGAAAAAGCTCCCCGAACGGCGAGTCCGAACCCCGCCCGAAAGGCGACCCAATTGTCTCCGAGTGGGGGTGCATGAATCGGGGTGACCTGCGACCAGGTCGCCTCAGAATGTAACGAGCCATGCGGATACCCGACCTCTTGCGGACGCTGGATCTATTCGACCATCTGACGCCGGGCGAACTCGAAGAGCTCGCCCGCCGAGTGCGCCCGCACGATGCACAGCCGGGCGAAGTGCTGTGTCGCCAGGGCGCTCCCGCTGAGTCCATGTTTATCGTCGTCGACGGGCAGGTCCAGTTGGCCGTGACGACTCCGGACGGCAGCGTGCGGAGCATCGGACAGGTCTCGGCAGGCGAGTCCGTGGGCGAAATCGCCTTGTTCTCGGGCGAGCCGTTTGCCGCGACCGCGACCGCAAACACCGATACCAAGCTGCTGGTGTTGCAACGGGACTCGTTCGAGCTCTTCGTGGGCACGCGGCCGCATGTGATGCGCAACGTGCTGAGCGCGGTGTCTCGCCGTGCGGCTCGCGCCGATTTGGCGCTCACGTCCGAGCAGCCGAACGGGCTGCTGGCGGCACACGGACGCGTCTACGCCGTCTTCTCGCCGCGCAGCGGGGCCGGCAAGACGACCCTGGCGCTCAACCTCGCCCTGCGCCTGGCAGAGCTCTTGCCGGCGCGCGTCGGCATGCTCGATCTCGACCTCCTCTTCGATGACGCAACATTGCTTCTGAACTTGAGCCCGCTCGCGTCACTCGCCTCGATTCCAACCAGTGAAGTCGAGAGCCTCGACTCACGCGGGCTTGCCAACCAACTGATGGAGCACAACAGCGGCTTACGAGTTCTCGTTGGGGCCACGCGTCCAGAGGAAGGTGAACGCGTTTCGGCCGCCCACGTTCGAGGTGCCGTGAAAGCAATGCGGCGCCAGTTTCACGTGACCGTCGTCGACTGTGGAAGCAACTTTGACGAGCCAACCCTGGCTGTGCTCGAGACTGCCGATCGCGTCATCGTGCTGTGCACGCCCGAGCTGACCACGTTGCGCGACGTGCGGGATTGCCAACGTATCTTCAGTCAGGCGCTGCGCCTCGACAAAACCAGATTGTCCTATATCTACAACCATCCGCTACCGGTCCGCGGACTTACACGATCCAGGTTCGAAACGGCACTCCAACAGGACATGGCAGTCGAGATTCCACACGCCGGTGACTCCGCGTCCAGAGAGGCATTCGCGAGGGGCACCGTGGTACGGCCAGCCCGTCGGTCCGGATTCGGCCACGCGGTCGACCAGCTCGCGCGCGACCTCCTGCCCGCCGATATTGCCACGGACATCGAGTGGAGCAAGCGCCCTTCGGGTTCGCCACATGTACCGGCGGCCGCACATGCGCTCCTGCGCGTCATGCATCGCCACGCGCCCAGGCGGTCTGAAAACGGCTGATGCGACGTAGCGCTACCGATCTGCTGCGACGAGCCGACGTTTTCGCGCGGCTGCCCGAGTCAGACCTCCGCCAGATTAGCAAACTCCTCCGAGAACGACGGATCGGTCGCAATCAAGTACTGTTCGGGCAGGGTGATGCGGTCGAAGCGATGTACGTCGTGGTCGATGGTCGAATACGGATCGCGACAAGCCAGGCCACCGGTCGTGAACGAGTGCTGGCGTTTCTCGGCCCGGGCGAAGTTGTCGGGGAAATGGGATTGTTGCGCGGAGGTGCGCGGTCTGCAACGGCGACAGCCGTTACGGATACGCGGCTTCTCCAGTTGCGTAAAGCGGACTTCGACGCGCTCCTGGCCAACAACCTCAATCTGATGCGGGAGTTGGCGCGCGTGGTCGCCCGTAGACGCGCGGCCATGCAGCATCGGCTGCTTGCCGAGACCAGCTACGAGCGAGGCGGCCCCTCTGGCATCGTGAGCGTGATCTTTTCGCCGCGCGGTGGGGCGGGCGCCACGACGCTCGCGACCAACCTGGCCGTCGCGCTCGCTCAGCGCGCTCCAGACAGCGTCGCGCTGGTCGACCTCAACCTCCTGTTCGGCCACGTTCCGCTGTTGCTCGATCTTAATCCCCGGACCTCCCTGGCGGCGATCTCGGCAGCGTCCATTCGGCAGATGGAACGCGAAGCCGTCGAGTTTTATTTGACCACCCACCCTGGCTCATCCCTACGCGTATTCGCGGGCGTACTTCGGCCCGAGGAAGGTGAGCTGGTGACCCCGGCGCACGTCAAAGCCGCGCTCGAGCTACTGCGCCGGATGTTCGCGCATGTCATCGTCGATATCGGCCCAGGCTTCTCCGAGCCGAACCTCGCCGCGCTCGAGTCCGCTCATAACGTGCTGATCGTGTGCACGGCCGATCGCGCGGGCGTTCGGGCCGTCACGGAGTGCCAGCGTATCTGTCGGGAGTTGCTCCGTTTGCCGGGTGATCCGCTGCAGTACCTCCTCAATCACCCATCACCGTACCCGTCACTGTCGGCCGAGCAACTGGAACTGGAGCATGCGTTGAACGCACGGCTCATAGGATCCGTTCCGTACGGCGGAGAGACTGTCGCTCGCGCGGCGCTCGAAGGTCTCCCGGTAGTCAGCCGCTCACCACATTCCGCTGTGTCCAGGGCAATTATCGGCGTCGCCGAGCGGATGCAAGCGCAGCTCAGCGAGGCGTTGCAACTGGCCACCAGGAGAGCTTCGACGCCGCAAGGAGCGTATGCCGAGCTAACGGGAGCAGCGCCGGTGTAGATAGATCAGATGCCGTTCGATGTCTTGTCGAGATGGCGTTGCAGCACGTCGCCGGGCGGCGTGCCAATCAGCTCCAGGGCCGCGTCGACACCGCCCGGCACGATCTGGCGGACGTCCGAGGAGATCTGTCCCGTATCGACTAGCGCGTAGTCGACGCCCTGATCGGTGAGCGCTCGACCGCGGTCAGCGCGCCGGGTGGTGGAGAGGACCGTCGCCCCACCGTCTTTGGCGAGTACAGCAGCGACCAGGCCGAGGGCCGAAGTGCCGCCACGAATCAGGAGGGTCTCGCCGGCCTTCAGGTTCAGTCCAGTGATCAGGGATCCATACGCGGTTTGCAGCCTGTGAGCGTACTAGGGTTGGCGAGGTAGCTCGGCGACGAGTTCGGCGGCCTGCTCGTGGGATAAGCCGCCCCAGTCTGGCTGTCTGAGCAAACTGATCAGCTCTTCATCGCGCGCGCCAGCACGGCGGCGCGCGACGAGGTCCTCCAGCGCTCGAGCAGAACCTAGGCCGAACCGAGCGCCAAGTGCCTCGAGATCGCGGGGTGAAGGATACGCATCCATCTAATCAGCTTAGCCTCCGTTCACGAACGCGCACGAAGCCCGGGGAGCCTAGCAGCAGTGACTTGCACAGCCGGTCGCACACCGTCGAATATCGACTTCCGTGCTCGTGGCACCTGACACATGGAACACCTGAATCTCACCACCCACTGGGCAGGTATCGGCGCGCTCACGTGCTTCGTAGTCGCCTATGGCGTCGCCGTGTCCGAGGAGCGACTACAGGTGCGCAAGTCGGTGCCGGTGCTGGTCGCGGCGGGACTGATCTGGATCCTGGTTGGCGTGGCGTTTGCGCAGCAGGGGGCGAGTGCCGCGGCGGCCGAAGCGGCGCGCCACACAATCCTCGATTTCGCAGAGTTACTGCTGTTCCTGATTCCGGCGATGACGTTCGTCAATACCCTGGACGATCGTGGCCTGTTCGACGCACTGCGCGTATGGCTTATCCAACGCGGACTGTCGCTGCGCGCATTGTTCTGGGTCACGGGGGCGCTGGCGTTCGTTGTCTCTCCAATCGCTGACAACCTCACGACTGCGCTTTTGCTGGGCGCCGTCGTTCTGGCTGTGGGCCGCGGCCATCCAAAGTTTGTCACGCTGGGGTGTATCAATGTCGTGGTCGCCGCCAACGCCGGTGGTGCATTCAGCCCTTTCGGCGACATCACCACGCTCATGGTCTGGCAGGCGGGCAAGGTCGAGTTCACGGAGTTCTTTGCACTATTTCTGCCATCACTCGTCAACTGGATCGTCCCGGCCGTTCTGCTCGCGCTTGCAATCAGCGGTGGTCGGCCGGAGGCTTCGGCAGAGCGACCGCGGTTCGAGCCAGCTGCGCTGATCGTCCTGGGTCTGTTCCTTGGGACAATCGCGTTGACGGTGAGCATCCACAGCGCGCTCAATCTGCCCCCGGCCGTCGGAATGATGGCCGGCCTGGCGGCCCTGAAGGCCTACAGCTATGTCTACAACTCACGTCATCGCGGTGAGCCCGACCTGGTCGACGAGCTCGAGGACGTTTTCACCTCCGATGCGTGGGACGCCGACGGACACGCTCCGGAGCTCGGTACGGGCCGACCTGGCGCCGGTCCGCCCGTCGCAGTCGCACCTACCGCCGCGCTGAGCGTTGTCGCAGCACCGGCCGCTGTCGCCGCGCCGGCGATCGCAGCCAGGCCACTGGACGTGTTTGCGCTGCTCGAAAAGATCGAGTGGGACACGTTGATGTTCTTCTACGGAGTGCTCATGGGTGTCGGTGGCCTGGGCGCCCTGGGCTATCTGGCTTTGACATCGCAGGTGATCTATGGCGCACTCGGCGCCACAACAGCCAACGTGCTGGTGGGAATGCTCTCGGCCGTGATCGACAACGTGCCGGTCATGTTCGCGGTCCTGCAAATGTCGCCCGACATGTCCCATGGCCACTGGCTGCTCGTCACCCTGACGGCTGGCGTCGGTGGTTCGCTGCTATCCATCGGCAGCGCGGCTGGCGTAGGGCTCATGGGCCAGGCGCGCGGGATCTACACGTTCGGCGCGCACTTACGCTGGACCTGGGCCATTGCGCTCGGATACGTGGCGAGCATCCTCACGCACCTTGGGGTGAATGCACGGTTCTTCTGAGCGCTACGCTGGTAATACGTGCCATTCGCACAGGCCGCGAGCGCCACTGGCGTGTGGGCTGGTGGTGGGCGGCCGCGCTGAATCACGCAACTGATTCTTGTCCTACTTGGCGGGCTGGCGTTCATCTCGTCGGATCTCACGCTGGGGGTGCTGGCAACCTCAGATAGGGGCGTCCTGGCCGGGTTCGCTCTCGCAGTCGGTCCAGGTGCTGGGTTCGCCGAGGAGTTGGGCTGGACGGGCTTCGCGCTGCCGCGCATGCAACGAAGCTGCGGCTGGTTAGTGGCTGGCCTTGTTGCGGGCGTCGTTTGGGGCCTCTGGCATCTCCTACCCGACTACTGGGGCAACGCCGACGCGTGGGGTCTTCTGTACGGGCCACGGTTCCTGCTGTGGTGCGGCGTCGCGTTCGTGGCATATCGCGTGCTCATCGCGTGGGTCTATCAGCATACTGAGAGCCTTTTGCTAGCGCAGCTGATGCAGGCTGGGTTCACGGGCGGACAAGCCCTGCTCATGCCGGCTGTCACGCCTTCGCTCAGCGGGATGGCATGGTACGCCGCATTTGCGGCTGCCTTAGTGCTGCTCGCTAGCGGGGTGGCGATCTTCGATCGTGTTTATCGCCCCGTTTGGGGCCACGTAGGACGTCGTGCAAGGCGACGAACACACCGCCCGTATCGACCGGCTTTCTGATACATGCGTGGGCACCCTCGCGGATTGCGTCGATTGCTGCGCGTGGCGTTACTGCCATAACGACGATTGGAACATCCGCGAGGCGGCGTGTTTGACGGCAAGCGTGCACAAAGGCACTCGCCGACATCGAGTCGAAGTTGTCGCTGATCAGGATGGCGTCTGGTCGCGCTCGGCGCCGCGGTCTCAGGGCGCCTTTCGGCTCAGTCACGGTCTCGACCTCGCAATCGAGGTCGTGCAGGATGGCGGCTGCCGCTCGGGATGCCAGCGGATCCTCCTCGACGACGACGACGCGCTTCATAGGAGCCCAGTGTCGACCATCAGGTCCTGGCTGAACACATCTCCTGGGGTGGTTTGTTGCATCCTCGGACACACCCCAACGGGTAGGTCTTGTGCGGGCTAATTGACGATCAGAAGTAGTTCTCGTCGCGCGCCCACCGCGTCAGTTGGTCACGGAACTTGGGATGGGCGATGCCAATGAGTGCTTGGGCTCGTTCGCGGATGCTCTTCCCATGCAGATAGGCGACACCAAACTCGGTGACCACGTACTGCACGTGAGCGCGGGTGGTCGTGACTCCTGCGCCCTCGGCCAGCGTCGGCACGATGCGTGAGATGGCGCCGCTTTTTGCTGTCGACGGCAGGGCGATAATTGCTTTGCCGCCGGTCGAGAGGGCCGCGCCGCGCATGAAGTCCATCTGGCCACCGACTCCGCTAAAAATGCGCGTGCCGATCGAGTCGGCGCACACCTGACCGCTGAGATCGACTTGCAGCGCGGAGTTGATGGCGGTCATACGTGTATTGCGGCGAATAACCGACGTATCGTTGGTGTAGTCCACCGGGTGCATTTCGAGCATGGGGTTGTCGTGCACCCAGTCGTACAACCGTTGGCTCCCCATCAGGAATGTCGTGATGATCTTGCCCGGATGAATGCTCTTTGCTCCGCCTGTCACCACACCTGACTCGACCAGGTCGAGCAGGCCATCGGAAAACATCTCGGTGTGCACGCCAAGGTCCTTCCGATCCGTCAGGGCGGCGAGCGCGGCGTTAGGGATTCCGCCGATGCCGAGCTGCAGCGTGGCTCCATCCTCGACCAGGTTGGCGACGTGTGCGCCAATACGCTGCTCGACATCAGTCGGCGCTGCGACGACATGCTCGAACAACGGCGTCTCGACCTCAACTGCGAGATCGATCTGACGCACCTGTATGAAGCTGTTGCCCAGCGTGCGCGGCATGCGCGGGTTCACCTGGGCAATGACCAGGCGTGCCGACTGGACCGCGGCGGGAACGACGTCGACCGATGTACCCAGCGAGCAGTAGCCGTGGGCATCCGGTGGCGAGACGTGGATCAGCGCCACGTCGAGCGGCAGCTGACCGCTGGTGAACAGAGCCGGAATGTCGGACAGAAAGATCGGCACGAAGTCGGCACGACCTTCATTGACGGCCTTGCGGACGTTCGATCCGACGAACAGTGCGCGATGCCGCAGGTGGCCCTCCATTTCAGGCGCGACGTGCGGCGCTGGCCCCTCAGCGTGCATATGGACGACCTCGACGTGCTCGAGCTCCGGTGCGCGCTCGACCAGCGCCTGGAGCAGTGCCTGCGGAGTAGCCGCGGCGCCCTGTACGAAGACGCGCTGACCTGAGTGCACACGCGCCAGCGCGTTCTGCGCGCTGACGGAAATCGGATTCTGATGAGCCACTTTGCTCGGCGGCCATGGCACCGGGAGGTTGGTCATGTCAGGGTTCGCTACGGCAGCATTCTGCCGCAGGTGCTAGCTGTCAAGTCGGGCCGCACACGCGTGCTTGCGACTCTTCGGTCTCAGTCCAACGGGGTCGCCACCGGGCCAAGCGGGTCCAGGAGTGCCACCGGGCGCATGGCAGGCTCCGTGCGAAAAACGAAGCGCCAGCCACTCGAGCCGGGGTAGTGCCACGTGGCGCTCGCGCACGGGCGCGTCGGCATCGACCTCGTCGGCGACAGCATCGATGGTGGGGACAGCGAGAAGCACGTGCGGCTGCTCAAGTTCGTGCTGCGGCGGCTCGAAACCGCGGCCAAAACATAGTCGAGGGCACTACCATTCTGGGCGCCATGCGAGTCCTGATAGCCGACGATCATCCACTGTTCCGCGACGGTTTGCGCAGCCTGCTCGAGGCGCGCGGCATCGACGTCGTCGGCGAGGCGAAGAACGGACGTGAAGCGGTGGAGCAGGCGACGCGGCTGCGTCCTGACGTCGTCTTGATGGACCTGAACATGCCCGAGCTGGGCGGCCTGGATGCGACGCGGCTGATCAGCGCCGAGCAGTCCGCGGTCAAAGTTGTGGTCCTGACCGCCTCCGAGGACGACGCCGATCTGTTCGAGGCCATCAAGAGCGGCGCCCAAGGCTATCTATTCAAGAACCTGGACTCGAACGAGTTCTTCCGTCTGCTCGAAGGCGTGGCGCGCGGCGAGCCTGCGCTCACGCCTGGTCTGGCACGCAAGCTGCTCGGCGAGTTCGCACGCCCAGCCGCGCCCGCGGCCCACGTCGCTGCGACAGACGAGACGCAATCACTGACCGAGCGCGAACGCGAGGTACTCAATCTGCTGGTGCAGGGCATCACCAGCAACCGCGAGCTCGCCGAACGGCTGGTGGTGACGGAGAACACCGTCAAGTACCACTTGCGCAACATCCTCGACAAGCTGCACGTACAGAATCGCGCCCAGGTTGTAGCGTATGCCGTGCGCCACGGCATCGTGGATACAACCGAGCGCGAGGCTGGCTCGAGCTAGGCCAACACGGGATGGCAGCGGCGAGCCCCTGCGCGCGCCAACTGCTCGAGCAGATCGCCTGACGCAAACGGCTTCTGGACGGTGGCATCGGCCAGGCTGAGATCGGGCAGGCGCAGCAGCATGGCGAACGCACTCACCACGACGACCGGCGTCGGCTGATCCGCCCAACGAGTGCTCTTCAGCTCGCGCAGCATCTCGAGCCCAGACATCCTCGGCAACGCCAGGTCGAGCAGGATCACGTCAGGTACACACTCGCGGGCGAGAATCAGGCCCCGCTCCGCGTCGGCTGCCTGGTACACGCGCCATCCCTCGGCACGCAGGATTGCCCGAATCCTGAGGCGAGTATCGGGATCGTCCTCGACGACCAGCGCCACCTTGCGATCAGACTCGGTAACGGGTGGGGCAGGTGGCTCGATCGGGCGTTGCATGGTCACTATCACGAGGTTTGACCTCCGTTGCTCTCGTTGGCGTCCAGCCTGCCAGGACTGCGCGAGGAGCACACTACACCGCGGGGTAGTTCGTCCTATCCCAGCGGGTGTTGTCGCGCCGCTCTTTGTCCAGCACACTTTCGCCGACCACCCGTGGAAAAGCCTATCCGTAGAATGCCCGCATGCCTGCCGAGCCCACCGAGGCGGACCTCGTCGAGCTCGCGCCCGTGGCCATCTTCGTCAGAGCCGTCGAGACTGGCGCGATCAGCTTCTGGAACCGCGCCGCAGAGAAGCTATACGGCTGGCCGCGGGCCGAGGCCGTCGGACGCGTGAGCCACGAGCTGTTGCATACCGAGTTCCCGCGTCCGCTTGCGGACATCGAAGCCGAGCTGGAACAACGCGGTGGCTGGGAAGGCGAGCTCGTTCAGACGACGCGGGACGGGCATCGCGTTCTGGTCAAGAGTCGGTGGGCAGTGCGGTGCGATCGGGATGGACGTCCTTTGGGCTACGTCGAAGCAAGCACGGATATCACTGAGCAGACTCGGCTTCTACAGCAGGCTGAGGCAGCCGAGGCGCAGTTTCGTGGACTGCTTGAATCCGCCCCGGACGCGGTCGTCATCGTCGATCGCAAGGGCATGATGCAGATCGTCAATCGGCAGACCGAGGTCCTCTTTGGGTATGCCCGCGCCGATCTCCTCGGCAAACCGGTGGAGGTGCTCCTGCCCGAACGCTTTCGTGGACAACATGTGGGCCATCGCACGGGCTATCAGCACAACCCGCATACCCGTCCCATGGGCGTCGGGCTCGAGCTGTTCGGGTGACGCGCTGACGGGACTGAATTCCCGGTCGAGATCGGCCTCAGTCCAATGGCTTCGGCCGGCGGTCCCGTCGTGATCAGCACGATCCGCGATAACACGCCACGCAAGCAGGCGGAAGAGCGTTTGAAAGCCACCGCGGCCGATCTCGCCCGCTCCAACTCGGAGCTGGAGCAGTTCGCCTACGTTGCTTCACACGACCTTCAGGAACCACTGCGCATGGTCGCGTCGTACACACAGCTCCTAGCGCGCCGCTACGCTGGCAAGCTCGACCAGGACGCGGACGAGTTCATCGGGTTCGCCGTCGACGGCGCCAAGCGCATG
>WNGA01009574.1_pt1 | contig 13028 bp, 9 predicted proteins | sample 5400061 | NCBI WGS metagenome assembly WNGA01 (sample SAMN13153366, study PRJNA577476) | soil metagenome | isolation source: 100 cm soil or saprolite under grassland replicate 2 | place: USA:California | collected 2016-06-15
TCACGGGACGCGGGGGAACACCGTGGAACGGCAAGGCGGCCTCACGTACCAGCCGGCGCTCGACGGCTTGCGGGCGTTCGCGGTCGCGTCGGTCATCGCCTACCACTTCGGCGCCGGATGGATGACGGGCGGATTCCTCGGTGTGGACGCCTTCTTCGTGCTGTCGGGCTTCCTCATCACGTCGCTGCTGCTGAACGAGTGGGAGCGTGGGCACCGTCGCCGTCGCATCGACCTGCCCGCGTTCTGGGCTCGCCGGGCCCGCCGCCTGCTCCCCGCGCTGCTCCTCGTGCTCGCCGCCATCGCGTTGTACGCGGTCGTGCTCGCTCCCACCGACCAGTTGCGGTCGCTGCGCGCCGACGGGCTCGCCAGCCTCTTCTACGTCGCCAACTGGCGCTTCGTGCTGAGCGGCCAGTCGTACTTCGCGCTGTTCACGCTGCCGTCGCCAATGCGACACCTGTGGTCGCTCGCGATCGAGGAGCAGTTCTACCTGGTGTGGCCGCTGGTCGTGCTGGCGTGCTTGCGGGTTGGTCGCGGCTCGCGCACCGTGCTCGCCGGTGTATGTGTGGCGGGGATCGGCGCGTCGATCGCGGTCATGGCGATGCTCTACGAGCCCGCCGATCCGTCACGGGCGTACTACGGCACCGACGCCCGGGCGCACACCATCCTCGTCGGAGCGCTGCTCGCCCTCCTGCTCGCGCGTCGCCGGGCCCGGACCCGCAGCGCGGGATGGGGATTGCACCTGCCCGGCATGGTCGCCGCCGCCGCGTGCGTGTGGGCGTGGGTCAACGTCACGGATCAAGGGTCCGGCATGTACCACGGCGGATCGCTGCTGTTCGCGATCGCCGTAGCGGTCGTCATCGCGTCGGCCGTCCAGCCGGGCCGCTCGCCGCTGCGCGCCTTCCTCTCGCTCCGTGTCCTGCGCTGGATCGGCATGATCTCGTACGGGCTCTACCTGTGGCACTGGCCGGCGACGGTCATCCTCAACGAGTCACGAACGGGCTTGTCGGGAGCGCCGCTGGCCGGGTTGCGTCTCGCGATGACCGTTGGCGCCGCCACGCTCTCCTTCTACCTCGTGGAGCAGCCCATCCGCCGGGGCGCGTTGCGCGGCTGGCGGGCGCGGATCGCCCTGCCCACGGGGTTCGCGACCGCGGCGGTGCTGCTCGTGGTCACCACCGTCGGCGCGTCGGCGGCGACGCCGCTCGAGCAGGTGCGAGTGGGCCAGAAGCTCGCTTCGAAATCGACGCCGACCGCCAAAGCCGGGAGACAGGCGTCCGGGTCGGGGCCTCGCATCCTGCTCGTCGGCGATTCCATCCCGTACACCCTGTTACCCGGCCTCCGGCCGCTCGCCGCGAAGCGGGACGTCACGCTCGACACCGCGCTGGTCGCCGGGTGCGGCGTCGTCGGCGGCGTGGCCATGTACTTCGACGGCCGGCTCCCGCCTCAGGCGCGGGGGTGCGAGAACCTCGTCGACACGTACGAGCGGGAGTCGCTTGCCAGTGATCAACCTCAGCTCGTCCTCTGGATGAGCATGTGGGAGGTCAACGACCGCATCGTCGACGGCGAGCTGATCAGGTTCGGTTCCGACGAGTGGGACCGCATGATGCTCGGCAAGATCGACGAGGCCGCGACGCGACTCACCTCGGGTGGCGCCCATCTCGTCATCACGACCATCGCCGCCCGCGCATCAAGCGACTACGCACCGTCGAGCCCGGATGAGGACGTTCGCTACGCGCGTCTGAACGACTTGTACCGCCAGTACGCGCGCGAGCATCCGCAGACGGTGGCGGTGATCGACTTTGCCCGGGTCGTGTGCCCGGGCGGTGCACCGTGTCCGCGCACCGTCGACGGCGTCGACCTGCGTCCGCAAGACGGGCTGCATTTCACTCCTGACAGCGCGCGCTGGGCGGCGCCGCGCCTGCTCGACGCCGTGCTCGCCTGCCGCCTGTCCGCGCTGGGTTGGGCGTGTCCTGACACCGCGACCGTCGAGCCAGGACGCCAATCGGCTCGCAAGTAGCATCGCCCGTCATGGCGGACACGGCCGGTGGGCTCGAGAGCTCGGCGCGGGCGCAGGGCGTCGAGCGCGTCAAGTTTCCGTGCTTCGACGGCTTTCGCGCCCTCGCCGCCATCAGCGTGCTCGTCACCCACGTCGCCTACCTGAGCGGCTTCGACATCCACTCCCGCTTCGGCGCGTTCACCGCCCGCATGGACGTGGGCGTGGCCGTCTTCTTCATGATCTCGGGGTTCCTGCTCTACCGGCCCTTTGTGGCCTCGCGCCTGGCGGGAAGCCACGGTCCCCGCCCGGCGAGCTACTTCTGGCGCCGGGCGCTGCGCATCCTCCCCGCCTACTGGGTCGCCCTCACGATCACGGTCTTCGTGCTGCACGTGCCGAAGGAGCTTCCGTCGGCGAAGAACCTCTACCTCTTCTACGGGCTCCTCCACCCGTACAGCGTCGACAACTTCTTCGGGCCGATCCTGTCGTCGTACACGCTCACGACCGAGATCTCCTTCTATGTGTTCCTGCCGCTCTACGCGTTCGTCATCGCTCGTGCCGCCGCGACGCCGCAGCCGCAGGCGCAGATGCGGCGCGAGCTCGTGGTCCTGGCGGGACTCGTCGCCGCCGGTGTCGTGTACCGCGCCGCGGTGACCGCCGCCGACTTCGACGCCACCCGGACCGCGCAGCTCCAGAACGTGCTGCCGGGCTGGGTCGACGTGTTCGCGATCGGGATGGTGCTCGCCGTCGTCAGCGCCTGGATCACCCAGCGGCGCATCGCCGCGCCCGCGGGGCTCGATCGGCGCTGGGCGCCGGCGGCCTGCTGGAGTCTCGCCGCCGCCGCGTTCGTGGCGATCTCCCTCTGGATCGGCAAGCCGCCCCGCGGCGAAGTGACCTACACGTTCTGGGAAGACATGGGCATCCACTACCTGTATCTCGCCGTCGCGCTGTTCTTCCTCCTGCCGGGCATCTTCGGGTCGCAGCGTGAAGGCGCGATCCGCCGTCTGCTGCGAAGCCCCGCAGTGGTGTTCCTCGGGTTGATCTCCTACGGCCTGTATCTCTGGAACGAGACCCTCATGGAGAAATACATCGAGTGGACGAGCAGCACCGCGTTCAACACGTCGTTCCCCGTCATGCTGCTCGCCGTCTTCGTCGCGACGTCGTTGGTCGCCACGGTCAGCTACATCGTCGTCGAGCGGCCCGTGCTGTCGCTCAAGTCGTGGGTTCCCGACCGCCGACAGGCGCGGGAGCCGGCGTGAGACTCGGACGCAAAGCGTCGCTGTGGATCAACGAGGCGCTCGATCGTTACGTGCCGCCGGCGATGCGCGATTCGAAGGTGTTCGGGAACCTGGCCCGCAGGATGTACGGGCAGCTCACGATCGACATCGTCGACCTGAAGGACAAGGCCTTCTACCTGTCTCGCGCCGAGTTCGCCGCCTTCTACCAAAGCATCCGTTCACGCTTCGATCAGGGCGTGACCGACCTGACGCCGGAGTCGCTCGCTGGCGTGTTGCGGGCCGTGCAAGGCGAGAGCGTCCTCGACGTGGCGTGTGGCCTCGGGTACGTCTGCGAGCAGCTCGCGCCCGACCACGAGGTCGTCGGATGCGACGTGGCCGTCTCGGCGGGCCGGCGTGGCGTTCACCCGAACGTCCACTGGTGCGACGGCAACGTAGAGGAGCTGCCGTTTCGCGACCGGGCGTTCGACACCGTCGTGTCGACGCACACGCTCGAGCACGTCCAACACTTCGGCCGCGCGCTCGACGAGCTGCGGCGAGTCGCCAAGTTTCGGGTGGTGGTCGTCGTCCCCCACCAACGCCCGTACAAGGCGACCTTCAACCCGCACATCCACTTCTTCCCGTACAAGTTCTCGCTGCTCGCCTGGACCGGCACCGATCACCCGCACACGCTCGACCTCGTCGGCGGCGACTGGCTCTACGTCGAGGACCTAGTCCCGGAGCGCAGTCCGCCCTCGCCGTAGCATGGTTGTCCGGTGACCCGGACGCTGATCATCGTTCCCGCGCTGAACGAAGAAGAGAGTCTTCCCGCCACGCTCAAGGAGCTGCGGGAGGTCGTCGACCAGCACGACGTCGTGGTCATCGACGACGGCTCGACGGACGCGACCGCGGACGTGGCCCGCCGCGCCGGGGCAGTCTCGGCCCAGCTGCCGTTCACCCTCGGCGTGGGCGGCGCCGTGCGGGTCGGGCTGCACTACGCGCAGCGCAACGGCTACGACCGCGCCGTCGTGATCGACGCCGACGGACAGCACGACCCGGCCGGCGTCACCGCCCTCCTCGACGCGCTCGACGCCGGCGCCGACATGGCCGTGGGCAGCCGGTTCATCGAGGGCACGCCCGAGTACCGGGTCGGCCGGACGCGCCGCCAGGCGATGCGGTTCCTCGCGCTGATCGTGCGGGCGATCACCGGCCAGCGGTACTCCGACGTCACGTCCGGGTTCCGCGCCTACGACCGGCCGGTGATCGAGCTCCTCGCCCGCGAGTACCCGGTCGAGTACCTCGCCGACACGGTGGAGGCGCTCCTGATCGTCCGGTACGCCGGCTTCCGGGTCGACGAGGTCCCGATCACGATGCGCCCCCGCGCCGCCGGCACCCCGTCGACGCGGCGCGTGAAGCTCGTCATCAACTACCTCCGGCTGCTCATCGGCATCGTCGGCTCGGCGTCACGCCGGGCCCGTCTGCGAAAGGAAGAACCATGATCGGGCTGCCTAGAGGGTCGCTCAGTGGCCAAGCCCACGTCCTGATCATCGTCGCCACCGTGCTCATCGCGCTGTTCATCGTCCGGCTGGTGCGGGCGCGCCAGCTGCGGAGCAAGTACGCGCTCCTGTGGCTCGTGATCGGGCTGATGCTGCTCCCGCTGGCGGTGGTCCCGGGAGTGCTCAACACCGTGTCCGAGTGGCTCGGCGTCCTCTACTCCCCCACGATCTTCCTGCTGCTCGCGGTCGGGTTCCTGTTCCTCGTCGTCGTGCACTACTCGTGGGAGCTGTCCCGGCTGGAGAACCGCACCCGCACCCTCGCCGAGGAGTTGGCGCTGCTACGGACGCGACTCGACGAGCAGGATCCCGCGGCGGTCGCGGCTCCGGACGGCGGCTAACGCGGCGCGGCCGCGGTCGGGACGCCGGTGACGGAGGGAACCGCCGGCTCTTCCGCAGCGGGCAGCGGGCTCGGCGCGAGTCGCAGCAAGCCGCGGAGCGCGATGATCGCGACGGCGTAGGCCGCCAGCGCGAGGAACAACACGACCCGGAAGCCGAACGTCATGGCCAGGATCGTCGAGAGGACGGCGCCGACCACCGACGCGAAGCCGTTCACCGCCCATCCCCACGCGACGTACTCGCGCGGGTACTTCGTGAGACTGGCGACGGCGCCGAGACCCAAAGGCATGAAGAACCCGAGACACACGCCGAGAGGGGCGAGCACGAGGAACGCGAGCGTGAGCCGGCCGGCGAGCGGCCACCCGAGCAGCGCGTCGGTCATCAGCGGCAGACCGAACTGGTAGAAGACCGTGAGAGCGACGATGGCGGCGAACAGCACCGCCACGACGCGGCCGGGGCGGCCCATCGAACGTGAGCTGAGGAACGCGCCGACGCCCGTGAAGATCAGGATCGACGCCAGCGTGACGGTCAATGAGTACGTGGGATATCCGAGGAACAGGGTGAGCCGCTGGATCAGCGTGATCTCGAAGAAGATGAAGCCCAATCCGATGGCCGAGAAGTAGAGCGCCGATCTCGGCTTCCGGGGGAAGGCCCTCCAGATGGACCGCACCGAGACGAACGGAAGCAGCAGGAACACGGCCGCCAGGACGACCGCGACCGCGAGCAACAGCAAGAGGACCCGTTCGCCGAGCGCGATCTCGGCGTCGCCGCGGCGGATCGGGTCCGTGAAGTTGCCGATCACGTCGTCGAACGGCGTGAAGTGCCAGAAGAACGGCGCGTCGTCGGTGACGGGTCGGACGTCGTACCGATACGAGTCGTACCAGGAGCCCAGCTGTGAGTTCGGGAGCGTCGCCAGGGCGGTGACCGACTCGTCCTTCACCGGGTGACCGGGTGCGTACCGGAGCTTGGCGTTCGGCACCGAACCCAATCCCGACAGGACCCGGTCGACCTCCGCCGCCGTGAACGGCGTCTTCTTCACGAGCACCGTCGCCAGCGCAGACGGGGCTTCGGTGGTCGTGGTCACGACCATGATGTGGCGCGCAGGATTGTCGACGCCCTCGTGGCGGAGTGCATCCCGCGCCGTGGCGACGTACCGGGTCGTCCGGTTCGGCCGGGCGTCGTAGTCGAACTCGCCGAACTGGGCGGCGAGGATCCCGTCACGTCCAAGGTGATCGAAGCTGTCGACGATCGCCTCGCGTGTATAGAGGTAGCTCTCGGACAGGACATTGGCCCCCGACGTCGCCGCATTCGTCGCGGAGTAGCTGTCGGGCGCCGGGTACCAGATCAGGTTGTACTTCTTGTCCTGGCGGGCGAGATACGACCGCCCCTCGCCCTCGAGGTAGTTGACCTTCGGGTTCTCGGCCAGGTGACCGTCGAAGTCGGCGAAGTCGTCGGTCACCATCCGGTACGTGACAGGGTTGAGCTCGACGGCATCGATGTGACCCGCATCGAAATGGAGCGACGCGAGGACCTCGTTGCCGCCGGCGGCGCCGATGATCAGCACGTTGCCCGGGGGCGCGTCGCCGGCCGCGAAGGGGAACGAGCGCGGGTCGCTGTCGAAGCGGCCGAGGCTCGCGGGGTCCCCGTCCCACTTGTAGATCGCCGACCCGAGCAGGCCGTCGTGGATGAGGGTCTTCGCGCCCGGGACGACGCCGATGGCGTCGACGCGGAACACCGCGCTCCAGTCCCAGTCGTGGCCCGAGTCGGTCACGTTCGCCTTGCTCTCGTCGGTGCGCTCGTACGGGAGCACGCTCGGCGCCACGACGGCAATCGCCAGCACCACCGCCATGAGCGCGCCGACCGGTGCCACACGGGAGCGTCGCCGCAGCGCAATTCGGAACCCGGCAAGCGCCATGATCAGGCCGGCGAGCATGATCGTCGCGGGCGGGCCGATGGACCCGAGCAACGAGACGACGACCGCGCAGGCCAAGCCCGCACCGAGCAGGTCGGCGAAGTACAGGCGTCCGATCTGGTCCGACCGCCGGCCGAACAGGGTCGCGAGCACGACCCCGATGGCGATGAACGACGCGAACAGCACGAGGCAGATCAGGACCAGGCGCGCGAGGCCGGCGAACGAGTCGACCGTGCCGTAGTCCCAGAACGCCAGGGTGTCGGTGCGGGTCACCGCCACGATCAGGTAGCCGATCCCCACGCTGGCCGCGCCCAGGAGGAGGCTCCACATGAGGATCGCGTCCGTCGACGCCCGGCGGAGGTGGCGCGAGATCGCGACGAGCACGCCGCCGGCGCCGATGCCCAGCAACGCCAGCCCGATGACGAGGTACGTGTAGTAGTAGAAGAGCTTGAACGAGATGATCCGCGTGTAACTGACCTCGAGCAGGAGGCCGGCGAAGCTGATCAGAAAGATCTCGATGTGGTAGCCGCGGCGAGGCGGGTCGGCTTTCGCCGGCGCAGTGCTCTCGGCCATGGGGGCGCCACGGTAGCAGTGGCGTGTTCGGCGTTTCCGACGGGCGCGAGCACGAGCGCCCGAGGGGCGCCGGCCCCAGCCGGGTCACTACCGTGCTCACCGTGACGACCCGGACGTTTCGGCGTGGCTTGTTCGCGGCCGCGGTGCTCGGGCTCGCGGTACGCGTTGCGTACATCCTCATCGTGCGGCGCGACGTCATCCTCGGCGGCGACCCGTTCTTCTACCACTTCGGCGCGCGCCTGCTCGTCGAAGGTCACGGCTTCATCGAGCCGACGCCGTTCATCAACGGCATCGTCGAGCAGAGCGCCAGCCACCCCCCGCTGTACCTCCTCTACCTCGCGATCCCCACGTCGGTCGGGCTCGACGGCCCGTTGTCGCACATGCTGTGGTCGAGCCTGCTCGGCGTGGGCAGTGTCGTGCTCATCGGCTTCACGGCGAAGGAAGTCGCCGGCCCTCGCGCCGGGCTCGTCGCCGCCACCGCCGCCGCGGTGTACCCGAACTTGTGGATCTTCGACGGCTTCGTCGTGTCGGAGACCATGGCCATCTTCACCGCAGTCCTCTCCGTGTATCTCGCGTACCGCTACCTCCGCGCGCCGTCGATGTGGCGCGCGCTCGGCCTTGGGTTCGTGTGCGGGCTGGCGTCGCTGGCGCGCGCCGAGCTCGTACTGCTCCTGCCGCTGCTGGTACTCCCGTGTGTCCTGTTCATGCGCCGCACGGACGCCACCGCGAAGCTGAAGGGCCTCGTCGCGGCGGGGCTCGCGGCGCTGATCCCGATCGCGCCGTGGGTCACGTTCAACCTCACCCGCTTCGACGACCCCGTCTTCCTGTCCACCGGGCTCGAGCCGACGATGCTCGGCGCCAACTGCGACGCCACCTACCACGGCGACCTCACGGGCTACTTCACCCCGAAATGCACCGAGACGGCAGGGAGGAGGTACAAGCCGGGCGACGACCAGTCCGTGCGCAACGCGATCTCGCGGGACATCGTGCGCGACTACATCTCCGACCACAAGGCGCGCGCTCCCGTCGTCGTCCTCACCCGGTGGGGACGCATCACCGGCCTGTACCGGCCGGCGCAGCAGGTCCGCCTCGACCGCGAGGTCGAAGGCCGCGAAGGCTGGGTGGCGCTCGTGTCACTCTTCAGCTTCTACCTGGTCGGCGCGCTCGCTATCACCGGCGGCGTCATCGTGCGCCGGCGGCGGAACGTGCCGCTGTTCCCGCTGCTGGTCCCGCCGGTCATCGTGCTGTTCGCGGTGGCGCTGTCGCTCGGCAGCAACCGGTATCGAGCGACCACCGAGGGCGCGCTCGTCGTCCTGGCGGCCGTCACGATCGACGCCGCGATCGGGAAGCTGCGCGACCGCCGCGCTCGAGGAGACACCGAGCCGGTCGAGGAGCCTCGCGAGCAGCTTGCTACCGTGCCCGAGCGATGACACCAGCCACGCGCCGCTTCGCTTGGAGGCTCACGTTCATCGCTGCCGTGGGGTTGGCGTTGCGCGTGGCGTACATCCTCCTCGTCCGGCGCGACGCCGCGGTGCAGGGCGACGGCCTCTACTACCACTTCGGCGCAAATCTGCTCGCCGACGGGCACGGCTTCATCGTTCCGCTCCAGTACGTCAAGGGCATCACGCTCCAAGCGGCCGACCACCCGCCCTTGTACCTGCTGTGGCTCGCGCTGCCGTCGTGGCTCGGGCTCGACACGCCCGTGTGGCACATGCTCTGGTCGTGCGCGCTCGGCACCGCCACGATCGTCGTCACCGGGTTCGTCGGCCGGGAAGTCGTCGGACCGCGCGTCGGCCTCGTCGCCGCCGGCCTTGTCGCCGTGTACCCCAACATCTGGTCGCACGACGGCATCCTGCAGTCCGAAACGCTGGCGATCCTGCTCGTCGCGATCGCGCTGCTGCTCGCGTACCGGTACTGGCACGCGCCCTCGTTCGCCACCATCGTGTGGCTCGGCGTCGTGTGCGGCCTTGCCGCCCTCACGCGCTCCGAGCTGATCCTGCTGGTCCCGTTCGTCGTCGTTCCCCTCGTCTGGATCACGCGCTCGATCGACGTGCGCCAGAAGGTCAAGTGGCTCGCGGTCGTGGGCACGGCGACGGTCGTCGTCCTGGCGCCGTGGGTGGGGTACAACCTCACCCGGTTCGAGCATCCCGTGTTCCTGTCGACCGGCTACGAGGTCACGCTGCTCACCGCGAGCTGCGACAAGACGTGGTACGGCCAGTACACGGGCTACTGGAGCTTCGAATGCGGGGTGAGGACGCGGGTGCGGGACGACCAGTCGCAGAAGGCGATCGTGTACCGACGCGCCGCGCTCGACTACATCGGCGACAACAAGGCGCGGATCCCGGTGGTCGTCGCCGCCCGGTGGGGACGCATCACCGGCGTGTTCCGGCCCGCCCAGCAGGTCCGCCTCGACCACGATGCGGAAGGGCGCGAGACCTGGGTGGCGTGGTGGTCGCTGCTGATGTTCTACCCGATCGCCGCGCTTGCAATCGTGGGCGCCATCGTCCTGCGACGGCGGCGGACCCTCGTGTTCCCGCTCGTCGCCCTGCCCGCGATCGTGCTCATCTCGGTGACCCTGACGTTCGCGACGAACCGGTACCGCGCCATCGCCGAGGGCGCGCTCGTCGTGCTCGCGGCCGTGGCCATCGACGCCGGCATCCGGTGGCTGCACGCCCGCCGAGGTCGCGCCACCGCCGCGTCACCCGGGCCCAGCGCTGACGCACCCGACGAACCCGCACTGACCGGCTCATGAGCGCGCGGGTCGCCAGCGAGCGCAGCGAAGACGAGGAAGCCAAACCCGCGGCCCGGCGACGCCGCCGGATCACGCCGCGTCAACGCAATGCGATCGCGCTGGCGATCATCGCGGTCGCGTTCCTGATCCCGCTGCGCGGGCTGCTCCGCGCGCAGGGCCCTCCCATGGAAGAGGGCTTCATGCTCGTGTTCCCGGAGCGGGTCCTGAAAGGCGACCTCCCGAGCCGCGACTTCCTGCACCTCTACGGACCAGGTGGGCTCTGGGCCCTCGCGGGCTGGTTCAAGGTGTTCGGCACCAACCTGATCAGCGAGCGCATGTTCGGGCTGCTGCAGCAGATGGCGATCGTGTTCGGCATCTTCGGCCTCGCCCGCTACTGGGGTCGCATCGTCGCCGTGCTCGGCGCGCTCGCGGCGGCGGTCGTCATCATCCCCGCCATCGGTCTGACGGCGTTGGCGTGGGTGGGCGCGGTCGGCTTGGCCCTGCTCGGCCTCCTCGCCGGTCTCGAGGCGCGCCGGGCAACCGGCGATCGGCGCGCCGGGCGGCTCGCGGTGCTCGGCGGTGTGCTGCTGGGCCTCGCGCTGCTGTTCCGCCTGGACCTGATGCTCGCGATCGGTCTCGGCCTCATCCTGCTGCTGCGCGGCATGGACACACACCGGGTGCGTCGCCTCCTCGCGGGGCTGGCGGCCGGCGTCTCGCTGTACATCATCGAGCTGGCGACCTCGGGTCCCGGTCACGTCATCCGCGGGATCATCCTCGACCCGATCGTCTACCTGCGCGGTGGCCGGCGCCTGCCGATCCCGCCGTCGTGGAGCCACCTCGACGGGTTCCTCCAACGGGCGGGCGCGCTCGAGCAGCTGTCCTGGCCGATCCCCTCGCTGACGACCGCGCAACAGCTCTTCTTCTGGTTCGTGATCCTGCTCGGCTCGGTCGTCACGCTCGTGGGCGTCGGGACGTGGGTCTTCCGGCGGGACACGGGCTCGTTCCGCGCTCGCGTCCTGCTCGTCGTCGCCCTGTTCAGCGTCGGCCTGCTGCCCCAAGGCATCCAACGGGTCGACTCGACCCACTTCGCCTGGGTCGGGTGCGTTCCGCTCGGGTTCCTTCCCGTCGCGCTGTTCGAGCTGGCGCGCCGTCGCTGGCCGCGGGCCGGGACGCGCGGACTCGCGCTCGCGAGCGGAGCGGGGGTCCTCGCGATCCTCTTCTTCCTCCTGCCGTTCTTCACGTTCCGCTGGTACACGGACTACTCGCTGCAGTCGATCGGCATCCACCGCACCGCGCACATCATCGAGCGCAATGGACGCGTCTTCTACTACGGCAAGAAAGACCGCGCCGATGCCGCCCAACTCGTGATCGACGAGGCGGCCCGCATCTCGAAGCCCGGCGACCGGCTGTTCGTCGGCCCGAAGAATCTTCGCAAGACGCCGTACAGCGACGCCTATCTCTATTACATGCTGCCCGAGCTCACGCCGGCGACGTACTACATCGAGATGGACCCCGGAGTTGCGAACGCCAACGGCTCTCGCCTCGCCGACGACCTCGCGTCGGCCGATGTCGTCATCCTGTCGTCCATCTGGGACAACTGGGACGAGCCCAACGACTCCCGCGACCTCGGGTCGCGCAAGCCGGAAGAGGTGCTGAAGCGCGACTTCTGCCACGTCGCCAACTACCTCGACCGCTACGACTTGTACCGGCGGTGCCAGAAGTAGAAGTCGGCGGGAGTAGGTTACGAAGCGTGCGCACGCTCGTCGTCACCCCGACGTACATCGAGGCAGAGAACATCGCGGAGTTCCTGAAGCGAGCACGCGCCGCTGTCCCCGACGCCGACATCCTCGTCGTCGACGACAACAGCCCCGACGGGACCGCCGATCTCGCCGAGGCGGCCGCCGCCGAGCTCGGCGGCATCGACGTCCTGCGCCGGCCGGCGAAGACGGGCTTGGGAAGCGCCTACCGGGCCGGCTTCGCGATCGGCCTCGAGAAGGGCTACGACATCCTCGTCCAGATCGACGCCGACCTCTCCCACGACCCGGCCGACCTGCCGACGCTGCTGCACCAGATCGACACCGGCGCCGATCTCGCCATCGGGTCGCGCTACGTGCCCGGCGGCGAGGTCCCGCATTGGCCTTGGTTCCGGAGGGCGCTGTCGCGGTACGGCAACCGGTACGGCGCGATCGTGCTGGGAACCGGCGTGAAGGACGCGACGTCGGGCTACCGCGCCTACCCCGCCGACACGCTGAAGGCGATCGACTTCTCGACGACGCGCGCCAAGGGATACGGCTTCCAGATGGAGACTGCCTACCGCGTGCACCTCTGGGGCGGCCGCATTGCCGAGATGCCGATCGTGTTCACCGACCGCGTCCGCGGCTACTCGAAGATGACGTGGGGGATCTTCGCCGAGGAGCTGTTGCTCGTTACGTGGTGGGGGCTGCGCGACCGGGCTCGCCGCCTGTGGAGGCGCCTGCGTCAGCGGTAGCCGCGTTCTCCCTCGCGTCCCCGTCCCCCGCCTGCTTCTCCTCGTGGTACTCGGCCTCGACGTTCACGTTCCAGACGTCGTGGTCGGCCCCGAAGATGTTCTCGACCGAGAGCATCGCCGTGTACATCGAATGGTCCTGGTTGTTGTAGCGGTGCATTCCGTTCCGACCTACCGGGAACACGTTGGGTGCGTGCTCGCCGAGCCAGGCTGCGAGCGTGGCGACGTTGT
>WNGA01014551.1_pt1 | contig 13028 bp, 11 predicted proteins | sample 5400061 | NCBI WGS metagenome assembly WNGA01 (sample SAMN13153366, study PRJNA577476) | soil metagenome | isolation source: 100 cm soil or saprolite under grassland replicate 2 | place: USA:California | collected 2016-06-15
TGTGCGGCTCGATCAGGTCTACCACGGCATCACGGTCTTCGGCAAGCAGCTGATCGTGCATATCGACCAACGCGGCCAGGTGGTCGCGGTGAATGGCCACTTCGTCCCTGGCATTGATCTGCTGACGCAGCCAAGCATCGGCGCGGAACAGGCCGAGGGTGCGGCGCTGCGTGATCTGCTCGAAAACCAGCTGGAGCCGGCCGAGCGCGCCCGTGTCGTAACCGACGTGCGGCACGCCAAAACCCAGCTTATGGTCTATATCGACCAGGCCGGCAAGGCTCGGCTGACGTGGTATGTCGTGATCATGACCCAGGCGCCGCTCGGGCAGTGGCGATCGTTCGTGAACGCGATGCGCCCGACGGTGGTCCATGCATTCGACAGCCTGGCGGAGGCTAAGCGTCGCGTCACCTTCACGGCCGACAATTCGACCGATATCCCCGGCCGCCAGCTGATCGACGAGGGCGAGCGCTCACGCGACCCGGTGGCGCAGGCCGCGCACGATGGCGCCGGGGGTGTGTACGATTATTACCAGAAGACCTTCAAGCGCGACAGCATCGATGGCCGTGGCATGCCGATCGTCTCGACCGTTCACTACGGCAGCGATGCCGAGGATGCCGAGAACGCCGCCTGGATCGGCGAGGCCAGCCAGATGATCTATGGCGATGGCTGGCGGATCTTCAGGCCATTGGCCTACGGTCTCGATGTGGTCGGGCATGAGCTGACCCACGGCGTGACCGGAAACACTGCCAACCTGATCTACGAAGGCCAATCCGGCGCGTTGAACGAAGCCTACTCCGATATTTTCGGCGCGCTGATCGAGCGCAAAAATTGGACGATCGGCGAGGAGGTTGTAAAATCACCGCCATATCCGGTTCCATACCTGCGTAGCTTGGAAGACCCAACTTTGAACGGGATGTACGATCCAAATAACCCGCTCGATGGCGTCGGCCAGCCCGCGACTGTGAGCCAGTACGCGCGGCTGCCGCTGAGCCGCCGCGCCGATAACGGCGGCGTGCATATCAACAGCGGCATCCCCATGCACGCGGCATACTTGCTGGCACAAGCGATCGGCCGTGAGAAGATGGAGCAGATCTATTATCGGACGCTGACACAGTACCTCACGCCCGACAGTGATTTTTTTGCTTCCGGAGAAGCGACCGTGCGCTCAGCGCAGGAGCTGTATAGCGCTACCGAGGTCGGCGCCGTGCGCCAGGCCTTCGCGCAGATCGGGATCGATCTGGGCGGCGCGGACACGGTTCCGCAGCCGAGCGGCGAAAGCAATCAGCCGAGCACGCCCGCGCCGTCGCCGCCGCCGGCCCAGCCGCTGCCGGCCGGATGTAGCGAACTGATCGTCAATGGCGGATTCGAGAGCCAGACTGGCTGGACCGAGGTCTCCAAAGCGCACGCGGCCATCATCGACACCGAGCTGCCGCACACCGGCAAGCGCAGCGCCTGGCTGGGCGGCACCGATCAGGAGACGCAGCAGTACATCTTTCAGGAAGTGCGCCTGCCGGCCAACGCATCGAGCGTCAAGCTGAGCTACTATCGCCTGGTGCATAGGGAGACCACCGGTCTGCTGGGGGCTTTCGCCGGCGATGCAGATTTCACCACTGTATTCGCTAATACCGATGGCGATGTGGTCGCGGAAGTTGAAAAGCTATCCTCGAACCAGGGCGACGACCAGTGGCGGCAGGCGCAGTTCGACGTCTCGCGGCTGGGCGGCAAGAGCCTGCGTCTGGCATTCGCGGCCGAAAACCCGCGCGGGAATGTCAGCAGCATGTTCGTAGATGATGTCTCGCTGACCGTCTGCACCACCGGCAATGGCCCGGCCGCGCCGCCACCGGCGGCCAACAATAGCGTGTACATCGCCGGCACGATCGATAACGCCGACACCGGCCGCGGCGTCGAGGGCGCGCAGGTGTTTGTGATCAAGCCAGGCCTCAGCGCTACCCAGGCGGTCGCCGATGATACTATCACACGTGATGAGGTGATCGCCACTGGTACCACCGACGCGAAGGGCTACTACCAGAGTGATAAGGCCATACCGATCGGCCAAACCTACAGCATCGTGATCATCGGGCGCGGCTTCCGGCCGATCGTTGCGAATGACGGCGTGGACATTCCAGCCGATGCCGGCAGCCCGTTCGCCGTCGACGCGACGCTGCGGCGCAGCCGCTAATGCTTTTGCGGCGCAATGGCTTTTTTGCCTACGGCAGTGCGGTACTTTTCAATACTTGTATCTGACATATTCGCCCGACCGGGCGAATATATCAGATACAATCAGGGCTTACGCTGACGATGCATTTCTCATTGTTTGTGTGTCGTTTTTTCGCCCCGCCGGGCGAAAAAACGACACACATAAAGCTGCCGCAGACAAAAAGTGTGTATAGATAAGGATAACGAATGGACGAACAGCTCATATGCTGCATCTGCGGCGACCCGCTCGCTCCGCCCTACCGGATCGTCGGCGGGCGCGCGTATTGTGAACGGCACTATGCGACAGTCAACAAGCCCAATCCGGGCTTCTGGCGCGCCGGCATCGTCCAGATTTTGAGCGTGGGCGTCATCAGTGCGATCGTCGCTTTTCTGGCCGGGCGGCTGGGGCCGCTCGACCCCGCCACGCTGACAATCGTCGGCATCATACTGGCGATCGTGCCCTCGGCGGTTTGGCTGTACTTCTTTTATCGGCAGGATCGGCTGGAGCCTGAGCCGAAGACCAAGCTCGCGGCGGTGTTTCTGCTGGCGCTGCTGCTGACCGGCGCGCTCGGGCTGCCCCTGATCAACGACTGGTTTCGAATGCCGACATGGGCATCGGCCGAGAGCATCACCTCGCTGTTGGCGTCGATCCTGATTGTCGGGTTCACCTGGCAGGCGATCGCCTACGCCGCTGTGCGGCTGGTGGTGTACGATACGCCCGAGTTCGACGAGCGCATGGACGGCATCGTCTATGGCACCGTCGCCGGTCTAGGCGTGGCAACGCTGCTCAACCTCAACTACGTGATCGCCAATGGCGGCGTCGCGCTGGGGCCAGGCGTGATCCATGTTGTGACGACCGCGCTGGCACTGGCATCCTTCAGCGGCCTGATGGGCTACTTCATGGCCGAGGCCAAGTTCGAACATAAGCCGATCTGGTGGGTGCCACTGGGGCTATTCATCGCGGCGGTGCTGAACGGCCTGTTTAGCTGGCTGCTCAGCGAGATCAGCGCGAATGGACTGACGGTCAGCCCCTGGCGCTCGCTGGCGCTGGGCATGGTGGTGGCGCTGGCGGTGTTTGCGCTGCTGCTGGCGCTCATGCGCCGTGCAACCGAAGAGACGCTGAACCAGTCGGCGGGTTAGCCAGCAGGCGTCTCCTTAATTTCTCCTCTGGTCGTTCTTTTTGCCCCGCAGGGCAAAAAGAACGACAAAAAATGGAAAAGTACCTTATGATTCAATCCAACCAAGGCGAACCGCTCTACCGGGTGCGCATGCTGCCGAAGGATCTGGGCGTGGCGATCGTGGTGCTGGTGGCGCTGACGCTTGGGCTAGGGATGCGCCTCCAGGTCGAAGGGCGCGTCAAACAATTTCAGGATCCGAATTCGCCGTTTCGCATGAGCTACCCGGCGGCCTGGGGCTTCGCCGACTCGCTCCAGGATGTGTTGCTGAAAGTCGAAGATCCCAGCACCGACTCAGCCTTCAAGACCGCGATGACGATCGAGAGCCGCGAGCTCGACCCAGCCAGCCCGCCGACTCTCCAAGCCCTGATCGATCGGCGCGTCGAGCAGCGCAGTGGGCTTACCGGCTACCACTTCCTGGCGAATGCTGATGCGACCATCGGCGGGGCCAAGAGCGCACGGATCGAGTATGCTTATGTTGTGCAACCGATCGATGAGCCGCGCCGCGCGTCGCTGCCGGTGGTGGTGCAGGCCCGCGAGTACATTATCGTCGGCAAAGATCGAACCTACTACGTCGCGCTTAGCGCGCCTGAGAACGCCTTCGGGGAGGCCAGCGCACAGTTTGAGCGGACGATCAGGACGGTGCAGCTACAATGAGCAACCCACGTAAAAAGAAGCATCTGCCGCCTCCGCCGCTCTCCGATATCCTCGGCGAGCTGCCGGATGAGCCCTACGATAGCGGCCTGAAGATCAACCAGCCGTCGGCGCCCGCGCCTATCGATCCGCCGCCCGCGCCCGAATCTGGCCCAGCCGACACGCTTAGGCTACCGCGCGGTGCGCTGGTGGCCATGCGCCGTAGCGGCGGGTTCAAGTTTCGCTCACGTGAGGTGGTGGTCTACCGCGATGGGCATGTGAACTACGACGACGGCGAGAGCGGCCCGCACACCGTCTGGACGCTGAGCGACGCCGAGCTGGCCGAATTGCGCCGAGCGCTCGATCAGGCTGGCTTCGCGAAACTGCCAGCTGCCGGCCGCCAGAACCCCGACGCCTTCGCCTACGAGATCGTCGCCCGGCCCGCACGCCGGGTCTACTCGGCGGAGGCGTTCCAGGGCAGCATTCCCGCGTCGCTCGCGCCGCTGATCCAGCAGCTCAATCGACTGGCAGGGATGGATGGGCCAAGCTAGGCGCTCTTCCAAATGGGCGATGGCTGTTGGTCGCCTGCGCGGCGGGCGGCAGGAGGTGGCCCCTGGAAATCCCGATTGCAGCGGCTTGCCTGTGAGGTGCAGCTGCCCTGAGCGGGCGGCGGCAAGGGGCGGCCGCGCCCCCTGCACCCCCGGCCCGGGGCGCTGCCCCTGGGAACCCCAATTCGATGCACTCACTTGCCAAGCGCCGGGCGCGCATGCCTATGGGCAAATGTAAGCGGCAGCAACGATCCAGATCTCAGCATACCAGATACATGCGACGGTGCCCTCATCGTGCGGCAAGCATCACTTGCAGGGGGTCTGGGGGGCGGCCCGCCCGCCCAGCGGGGAGCGCGAGGGGCAGAGCCCGCTCGCATGCCTGACGAGTGCGATCGGTGTGTCGCATGAGCAGCCGGGTGCGCGGGGACGGCACCCGCTCGCATCCACGCAGCAATGGGTGAGCAGCGGGGGCGGCGCCCGCAGAACAACTATGCGACATATTCGCCAGCTCACAGGTGCGGCTGATTTCGCCGCCATGGCCGCGATCGGCGCCGATGCCTACCCAGGCACCAAGGTTGTGACCGAAGAAGACCGGCTGAAGCTTCAGCAGCAGCTGATCGCGCGCGCCGAGCAGCCGACCGTCGCGTTCTCTGGGCTGTTCGACGACCAGCGGCTACTCGGCGGCATGCAACTGCACGATTTCTCGATGAACATGTTCGGCACCATGGTCGCGGCCGGCGGCGTTGGCTATGTCGCGGTCGACCTGCTGCATAAGAAAGAGGCGGTGGCGAAGGAGCTGCTGACATTTCTGCACACCCAGGCCGATCAGATCGACCATATCTTCTTCAACCTGCACGATGATAGCTTCCACCACCTGCTGTTCGACCCACGCAACGGCACCGATAACCCGATCGCCACCCTGTACCAGGAGAGCAACACTCAGGGCGTGGGCATCATGTACCGCGTCGTGAACGTGCGCGCTGTTCGAACGCCTGGCAGACCGTGATTTCGGCGGCCAGACCTGCAAGCTCAAGCTCACAGTCAACGATAGCTTCCTGCCCGAAAACGGCGGTGAGCTGGTGGTGCATTTCCACAGCGGCCATGCGACCGTGGATGCTTGGATATTCATCGAAGACGAAGATCTAAATCTAAACGGCTTTCTCTTTCAATTCTTCCTCAACACCAACTAAGGCAACGAATTCTGGATGGGTACGGATAGATGCGAAGTCTGAATCGCTGCGGGCAATTTCCCGATAACGCTCCGACATCTCGATCCCGCGCGCCAGCCAGTCAAGTGCTAATTTTGCCTGTCCTTGAACCGCATAGACGCATGCCATATTATATGTTGGACTTGCAAACTTTGGGTCAGACTGATGCGCCTGTTCGAAATCGATGAAGGCTCCGGTGAGGTCACCGATCTGCATCTTTGTGACACCTCGACTATTCAGTATTCGAGCATTGCCGGGATGAATTTTGAGCATACGACTATAGCAGTGAAGCAACTCAATACGAACATCTGTAACGTTGGCTAAACTGCTCAGTTCTTGACGTCGCGCTGAAGCCGCCGAATATGCTTCTTCACAATTGAGCAACGCATACAATAGCGCAGCATCTTTCCCAATCTCATGGAGTGCTTGTATCAGTGATGTCCAATCTGACGTTTGGGGAGCCAGAGCTGCACCAAGACTAATGAGCGAGATTGCGAATGGAGGATTAAGACGCTGCGACGCAATCCAACATCTAAGTAATAGCTTGCGCGCGATGTTTTCCTGGCCTAACCACAAATACACGTTTATCCTATCGAGTGTCGCTTCACACCAACCGAAATGCGCATAGCGTGCTTCCGCGTTGGCTATCATCTGCTCGGCCGTACTAATGCGCCTTTCGACGAGCGATCGAACTCGTTCTAGACCAGACTCAATTGGTGGCCAATCAAACGAGCTTCGCCCATCGGCCAGCGTGTCCGCGCGCACAAATTCGCGTACCAGATCATGCAACCCATAAGGGCCATAACCAGAGAAGATGAACGAATAGCGGTCAGTGAGTTCAGTTACTATCTTCGATCCCTCGTCGATACTGACCCCCCATAGTGCGCATGCAAGTTCCGCATCTGGGCGCAACAACAATGAGAGCATACGTATGAAGCGGCGGTCTCGCAACTTCTGCTCACGTATCCGATCATCGTCCCGCTTATCGTCCAAGGCATAGCGCAAAAATCGGGTGGTGACACTGTGCATCACTGCACGAAGATCAAGTGAGGCAAGCTCCATTCCGCGATACGGCTCCAAGTCGCCGCCAGAGACGAGCTGGTCGCCGATTGCCTCCAAAGCTACGGGAACACCGTGACTAATCGCATGAACTTCCTCTACCAATTCCTGGGGTGGCTCAGTGGGGAGTCGTACCCGGAGGTAGTCGCGTATATCACTTGGTTGAAGTGCTTGATCATTAAGATTGTACGAGCTTACAAGACCAGTGAGATTGCCAGAGAAGGTACGGCGATAACTCTCACCATGGCGATTACGTCCAGCAATGATCGTCAACATTCGATTGCTGCTATTGGCTAAAATGGTCGTCCGAAGCCAGTCATCATGTTGATCTGCCAATTCATAGGTGTCAATGGCCAGAAGCAACGGTTCATTTTCAGCTAGAGCGTAAAGATCATCAGCAAGGGCTTGACCCAATGCCTCACTTCCTTGGAACAATAGTGCATCATTCTGTAATTCACGCTCAAGAAGGTCGCCAAGACTTTGCGGTATATAGCCGTGTTCGTCACAGAATGCTAGTAACGCGGTAAGCTTCCGCGCAACCTCCTCCGATTGAATGGCCAGGTATGTTGGTTCGTTAGCGCCAAACTGAGCACGTTGTATTTCGGTCTTACGCAAGGTGCGACGATGCGCGTCAAGAAGCGCATTAAGATCCGTATCTTCCCCCCCACGCATAGCTTCCCACGTGACCCATTGCGATTGTAGTTCGCGGTAGCGAGGTAGCAACATCTCGCGTCGGGCACACGTCTTCCGGTATGCTTGATCGAAGTCAGGGAACTTATGGCGAAAAGTGTCCGCGATGCATTGCGCCAATAGATCAACGGTAGGGAAACGATGATAGTCGAGATCAATTAAGATGATGCGCTCGGTGAGAAGTCCTTCTTCCTGCGCTACCCGCACGAATTGGCGCAGCAGAGCGGACTTTCCCATGCCACCTTCTCCAGATAAGAGGAAGAGATGCGGATAAAGTGCATTGGCACTGACCAAGGAATCAGTACCAAGGGTGTAGCGAATGCAGTTCCGAAATTCTGATAGCTCGCGCGCTCGTCCGACAAATGTGCCTTGTTGGGATGTACTAGCTGCGAGGTAATCTTTCAACCGTGGCATACCCCACCTCGCGCAGTAAGTGATGAAGCATTGTGCCGTCAAATACTCCAGATTGTATCTGAACACTTGACTCAAATCAAGAAATGCGTGCCTTTCTCCCTGACGAATCTGCTATTGAGCAAACATGTGCCGCACTAATGATTCAACGTGCGTCACAAAGAAATTCATCCACCGAATACAATTACCATCATTGCACCACTCCTTCCGCGTTGCGGAAGCGGATATTACCGGCTGCGCGTCACCCCGACGCGTTGACACAGCGCCGCGACAGGGCAGACGCTGCAACGCGGCGAGGTCGGATGGCAGATGTTCTGCCCCAGCGTCACCAGTAGACCGTTAATCGGTATCCAATATTCTTGAGGCAGTTTCGCCCGAAGCGCCAGCTCCGTCGCGTCAGGATCTTTAGTTCGGACATAGCCCCAGCGATTGGAGATTCTGAACACATGCACATCGACACATATGCCAGGCAGCCCGAAACCCATCGTCAGCACCAGGTTAGCCGTTTTACGCCCCACCCCCGGCAGCGCTAGCAGCGCGTCGAGGTCGGCCGGCACTTCGCCGCCATGCCGCTCGATAAGCAGCGCACAGATTTGCCGAATGCTTTTCGCCTTCGTGCGGTAGAAGCCGACCGGATAGATCAGCTCGGCGATGCGCGATTCGTCCAGCGCCAGCAGCGCCGCAGGGGTGTCGGCGGCGGCGAATAGGCGCGGCGCGATCACCGATGTCAACGTGTCTTTGGTGCGCAAACTCAGGATCGTAGCAATGAGGATGTGAAAGGGCGTTTGGTGTGCCGCCCCCATTGCCTCGATCAACGGCTGTTCGAAGCGCGGCATCTCCCGGCTTAGGATCGCCATTGCGGTGTGTATGTCGAAGTTGGTCATAATCGAGATATCTCAGAGCGCATTTGATGTGTGGCTGAATTAAACCGCAAGGATGCGGCCTGTTGCTGCGTCCTACGCCACACTACTCCGGCGGCTAGACCCTGCCCGTTCGGCAATGCCCTGAAAACATTCTCGAATAGTTATCGTGGGAGACAGGTCAATACACCCTTCCCATTTAGTTGCTGAAGAAATATGCCTATCTTCCGACTCGACGCGGATTTCTACCTCAATCTCAAAGTGTTGTCCGTGTGCTTTATGGTTGTTGTCTTGTAATGTGAATTCTAAATCACCCTCAATCTGGCGTGCGATATTTAGGGTTTCTGACGCCCTGAAGTCAATAATCCTTTCCCCATTCGACGATCCGCCGTGCCACGTGAGTCTGGCCTGACCTGGATTTACGCTGTCCTTGATATCAACCCTTGTATTCTGGTTATCGACACAGACGAGTTTTGTAAGATAGGCGTAACAGTGCAGCTTCTGATGCCCATCATTACAAATCTTCAGACTTGCATACCCGTCTCCAGGTCTTGGAAACGGCTCGACCCTTAGAGTGGCAGACGATCGTTCCTCCATGGCGGCTCGCTCTCCCTGCGTGTGCATGGTGAACGAGGCTAGTTTGAGCGCTTGGAACACGAATTGGGCAGCGTTGTCAGCAGCCAACTGCTGGCGTTCATCTTTGTCTTGAGCTTTGTTCCCATCAGCCCAATCACAAATGGCTTTTACGAGAATCCAGTCCACATGTGCATCTTGACAGACCACGTATAGTCCCTCGCCTTCCATCTCGCCACCAATGGCTTCCAACTCAAATTGCTTCAGTTGATCGCGGTAGTCCACATTGTCCACCAGTGCTGCACCTGTCAGGACTAGACCAAAATGCACTTTGGCCCCTTTCCAATGGAGGTAGGCGTTCTGAAAGCGGTTAATGAGCTTTGTGGAGGCATGAGGTTTGTCGCCACGCGGGATGATTTGATCTTTGCCGATGCGCCTTAAATCGTAGAGCCAGAGTTGCTTCGCTACCAGCACATCGCCGATGGCCTGCTTCTGCTCATTGAGACCGAAGGCAATGCCGACCATAATTACCGCCGAAGGGCGTACGTCAGGCATGCTGACCTCGTTCAAGAACTTGAATTGTTCAATCTTTGTCTTTTCACCAACTTTGTTCGATTGTTCAATAAAGCCCTGTCGCTCCAATTCAGTACGAAGCTCATCCCACATCTGTGCCAATTCGGGATACTCTTCGTCTAATTCCACAAACAAGATTGAACGACTATTGGGAACCACTTGCGCCGTTATATGTCCAAACAAACTTCCGAAGGATGAGCCTGGCCTAATTGATACTTTTCTCCAAACGCTAAAGGAGACATAAATTATTCCTGCATCTGACAGTATCTCTGGCGGTTCGGGAAAATAAGAGGATGGAGCAGACAGATCTTCAAATAATTCTTTGAGTGAACTATTGAGCTTTCGAGCTATATCTTGCGTCTCCACTTGAAAAATGTCGCGTCCATCATCAAATTGCCTGACGGCAATGCCGAAGTGAGCCGGCGTACCTTTGAACAGAAGTTCTGATTTCATCTGAGGGTAGTGGCAGGATATCGAATGGTGAACTCAAGACTTGCTTCCATGGAGTAGCAAATGATTTACACCCTTCTTACAGAACATTGAGCTTTGCTCGTATTTCCAGATTATATCGCCAGATAAACAATTTGAGACAGACTTCATGCATCTTCTGCGACTTTGAGAACGAGAGTGTTTTGCGAACGAAACGAGCCAAGCGCTGGCGCAATGTATTGTTGAACCGCTCAATATGCGCCGTTTGCCCGGTTTCTTTTCCAGAGGGACGGTGTTTGGTGACCGGAATGACCGCTTTATACGCTTCCCAAAAATCGGTGTAACATGCACCACGTCGATACCTGTTAGGAATAGACCGCCAGAGCTTGCGACAGGTGGCTTCATCACGATCGCCCAGCGCATAGCCAACAATTTGTCGGGTCTTGCGGCAAAGCGCCAGCCAAATCCAGACTTTATTGGTCTTTTTCGTCACGAAAGACCAGAGCTCATCAAGTTCCAAGGTGTACGCGTGTGGTTCACGCGGATCAGGATCGATCAAGGTCGTTCGGAGCGGCGGGAGACCGTGGGCTTTTTTTTCAGCCAACTGATCACCGTACTGCGCGCAACACCGAACGTGCGTTCCAGTCCGCGCAAACTACTGCGTTCTTGATAGGCGCGAAGGATTTCTTCTTTCCGTTCTGGAGCATAGGACGCACTGCCGGGGTTCTCGCGACTTTGCCGTCCGCACGTGCGACAACGGTACTTCTGCTTTCCGTTGGGGGCAATACCATATTTGGTGAGGTCAGGACTGCCGCAATGCCGGCAGGTGATACGCATGGTAACCATAGTGTCAAACCTTTCGCGTGGAGGAATCACCGACAGTATACCATGCCATTCGACATCCTACCACTACCCTATTTCGAAAGTAATTGGCGATCCCGTTCATATGTTGCGTCAAGAGCTTTAGGAACCCACCGAAGCAGGTTATTCCACTTTCCTCGACGGTGGTGATCCAGTGCTGCAAGTGTGTGATCGCTTCCGTCTTCGTGTAGGGCGTTTCGAATATGTTTGTCAGCGCTTCACGAAATGTATACGCTTGGCGCAAACGGGGTGCTGCGGAAAATAAACACTCGAGTACCTCCTGCTCCTCCGGCGTGAGATCGCTCGGTCGTCGTCGAAAATACCACATTACTCCCTTTAAGAGGTCGTATTCGCGCTTCTTGCGCTCACGTTTCAGTCGCGCCATTTCTGCTGTGCGGAGATCATCAGCCGCTTCATAATACTGTTGTGCGACATGAAAGCGGTCAATGACGCTGATATCCGCGCCAAAGATTTCCTCAATGGCCGTCAAATAGGCCTCATACATATCGCTACAGACATCCGTCACGGTTCGCCGTAAGCGATAGGGAATACTCCGAAAGAAGGTGAGTATGGTTACTTTGGTGCGATCAGGCAATACAGCCAACAGATGCACGCTTCCATCTTGCTTCCGCATGGTGACGATGACAATATAGCTGCGGTGGCCTTTCCGGAGTGCGATTTCATCAATACCGAGGATGTCGAGTGTTTTATAGGCCGACCAATCGACCTTTGCGCGCACATACTGGTCAATAACCCCTGCAATTGCATCATAACAGACCTGCTCTTTGATACTCACGTCTTTGATCGTACTATTGATGCACTGCATCAGGAGATACTCTTCATAGGGGGTTGTAAACTGATGACGTGGGCGATACCAAGGCAATTCTTGTGTTGTGGTTGGGCTACCGCTACAATAGGGACAACGAAAGCGTTTCGGCTGCAAACGAATAAAGACCTTGCTCCCACAGATCGGCAGGTGTTGCAGCATGATCCAGTCATCCAGACGATAAAATGTGTCAATACGGCGCTTACAGATATGGCACGTGGTATGTTGAAGTGTACTCTCCACCGTGATGATATAGGAGCCGGTTGTTGTCTGCTCAACCCGAAGGACACGAATATGCGCGAGTTTGAGCAATAGCTCGAAGGTTGACTCCATCATCGTGATCTCCTGTCCACATGTGTAGAGGAATGGGCGATGCCGTTCAGGAAATCATACCACTATATTTAGGGGCATGGGCGGGAGTTCCCAAAGAGCCAGGAAGACTACAATGGATATCTGGTTCACGAAGCGCACAGGAATATTTGCGTTTGATGTGTTCGACCCTGAAGGGTTGGAATTTCATCTAAAGTCTATCGGCTGGCGCCATATCTCACACAGCACTACTGAAGTATATCGAATGGAGCGTGATGGCGCTGTTATTATTGTCTATCCCGATAATAGTGCGCAGGTTACTGGTCAGAATGTTCAGCACGCGATTGATGTCCTAGAGGCAGCGAACGGTCTGTCTCACGAGGCGCAAAGTGTTGATATGTTTGCGCGTTGCTTTGTCTACCTCCGGGAACTCCGCAACCTCCGCATATCTCAGGAAATCGCAGAGAGTGTACACTGACCTGTCACCTTATCACAGCGCAACCAGGGCTGTCGTATGTGTAATACGAGAGTGTGTGTACAATAGTGTTCCGAATCAAATAGCCTCTATCTTGATTAAATGGCATATTTGTTAAGCAAATATCTTATCTCTGCTGTGAATGGACGACTAAGACAGTCAGACAGCGTATGTAACCAATGTTTTGAGATTTTCCAAAAAC
>WNGA01015641.1_pt1 | contig 13028 bp, 12 predicted proteins | sample 5400061 | NCBI WGS metagenome assembly WNGA01 (sample SAMN13153366, study PRJNA577476) | soil metagenome | isolation source: 100 cm soil or saprolite under grassland replicate 2 | place: USA:California | collected 2016-06-15
GATGTCAGTAACGGTTTCCATGCGGTTCCCCTTGTACAAACGACGCCAAGACGTGACGTACGCCTCCGGTATGACCTGCGTGTCGCCAGGTGGGCAGTCTGTCTGCCTTGTTCCGGCGGTGACGAGTGTAGCACACCAGAGCGCCAACCAGAACTTCAGATATGCTCGTCCTAGTGCACCACCGGTGTGGAAGACTTGACAGCGTAGCGATTCCCGAGTACTTTGCCCCTCCTGAAGTTTTTTCTCTTACCTCTGAGCGTAGAGTGATACAGTGGAAACCAGTTCGGGAGTTCGGCTACGCGGCTCCTATCGTCAGGCAGTCACGCTCTTCACTGAAGAACTCGACTTCCTCTCCGACATCGACAAAACCTGGATGATGGGACGCGGCATCGCCGAGTGGCTTGGCTGGCCGCTGTAAATAAGAGGGGGAGAGGGGGAGAGCGGGGGAGGAGAGTATAAACTACGTCACATGTGAGGCATGAAAGGAGTCCCATGGAAACCGACCGTCCAATTCCCCAACCGATTACGCCGGAGTCAAAGCCGTACTGGGATGGCATGAAGGAAGGCAAACTCATGTTGCCCAAATGTCAGGACTGTGGCCAGGTGCACTTCTATCCGCGCGTCTTTTGCCCGCATTGCCATTCCAGGAACCTGACGTGGATCCAGGGCAGCGGCAAGGGCAAGCTGTACTCCTTTGAGATCCTGTATCGTCCGTTCAATCGCGCCGTTAAGGTGCCACCGCCCTACGTCCTCGCCATGGTTGAACTCGAGGAAGGGCCGCGCATGTTGTCCAATCTGGTGAATGTGGAGCCTGATCCCAAAGTGGTCAAGTGCGATATGCTCGTGGAAATGGTGTTTTCCAAGCTGACGGACGACATGACTATTCCACTGTTCCAACCAGCATAATAGCGAGGGGCGAGACGTATGGCAGAGCGCAACGCAATGAGAGAACTGTCTAATTCGGTCTGTATTGTGGGGGTGGACGAGAGCGACGAAATCGGTACGTTACCCCACAAAAGCCAATTAGCCCTCCATCTGGAGGCGATGACCAACGCGGTTAGAGATGCCGGACTCAAGATCACGGATGTCGATGGCATGTTCACGGCTGGCCAGCATTCCCCGGCCCTGCTAGGCGAGGCCTTGGGCATCACGCCGCGCTATGTCGATGGCACGAGCGTTGGCGGGTGCTCCTTCATGATCCTGGTCGAACATGCGGTCGCCGCCTTGCATCATCATCTGTGCGATGTGGCCGTCGTCTCGCACGGCGAGAGTGGGCGTTCGGGCGTGGGTGTAACCCGGACGCGTGACACCAGTATCAGCGGCCAGTACGAAATCCCCTATGGCTTTGGCGCGGCCCCAACGTACTTCGGGTTGATTACCACGCGCCATATGCACGAATACGGTACCACGTTGGAGCAATGGGCGCAGGTCGCCGTGTCAACACGCGCTTGGGCGGCGCTGCATCCCAAGGCCATGTATCGTGATCCACTGACGATTGCAGAAGTACTGAACTCCCGGCCGATTTGCTACCCGTTTAATATCCTCAACATTTGTCTGGTGACGGATGCCGGTGGGGCGGTGGTGCTGACGCGGGCTGACCGGGCGCAGGACTGTGCCAAAAAACCCGTCTACGTCCGGGGCACGGGCGAGGCCACCGAGCATGTCTCGGTGACGCAGATGAAGGGGCTCCCGCTCAGCGCGGCCACGCGGATTTCCGGCCAGAGAGCCTTTGCCATGGCCGGCGTCACGCACAGTGATTTCGACCACATCATGCTCTACGACGCGTTTACCTCTGGCCCGCCTATCATGCTGGAATCGTTGGGGTTTGCCAAGCCGGGCGAAGGCGTCCACTGCTTTGAAGACGGCAAGTCGACCCCTGGTGGCTCGTTGCCGATCAACACTAACGGTGGTGGCCTATCGTACACCCATTCGGGCATGTATGGCGTCTTCCCCATCATCGAAGCCACCCGTCAACAGCGTGGGGAATGTGGCGCGCGTCAGGTGCCCAATATCAAACTGTCGTTGGTCAATGGCATGGGGGGTATGCTCTCGGCGGCTGGGACACTGGTGTTGTCGCACGAAAAGTAGCGTTGAGGTGCCTCTGGGTTGAGAGGGTGACTGGCTACCCTCTCTCCCAGGGTACGTGAGGGCGGAAGGGAGGGCCATGGACATCCTGGCAAAAATTGCTGAACAACGGATCCGCGAGGCGATGGAAAGAGGTGAATTCGACAATCTCCCCTTTCAAGGGAAAACTATCCGACTTGACGACCCGCTACAACATGCTGATGGAAAAACAATTGCACAAACCAACCTATCAGAAATATCACGCCAAGATCATGAAGAAACTCGGCTCCTGAGGTGCTCAGGTAATCGTATGGCACGCACACCTCTCTTCAGTGCATGCAAACGCTGGGCTAGTCTCGCCTACCTGGCAGAGCGCCAGAAGTGCCCGACCCGGGAGTACGTGGAACAGGTGTGGGACACGTGGCGGCCCACGCGTCGTGAGGTCTTGCGTGTGGCCCTGGGCGCCGCGACGCTGGCAGCCGTGCCATACACCGGCTGTATGAGCCAGCGCAACAGCGCTGAGCGGGTGGCTATCGTGGGAGCTGGCCTGGCTGGGCTGCACGCAGCGTATCGGCTGCGGCAAGCTGGGGTCTTGGCCCAGGTCTATGAGGCATCGGCGCGCGTCGGTGGGCGTATGTGGACGGCCCGTGGCCGGTTTGCTGAGCGGCAAGTGGCCGAACTCGGCGGAGAATTTATTGACTCGAATCACACATGCTGCTGTGGATTAGCCCAGGAATTCGGGGTGCAACTTGACGATCTGTTTGCCAATGAACCGCCGGGGTTGCGCCAGGAGACGTTTTTCTTCCAGAATCGCCGCGTTGATGAGGTAGAGATCATTGAGGCTTTTCGCCCTGTGGCCGCTCGCATAGCGGTCGACGTGCAGGCGGCGGTGGAAAATGCCGAAACTTTTGCCCGCCTTGATGCGATGAGCATCACCGAATGGCTGGCAGAGCTCCCGGAGGCCAACGCCCTCATCAAAACCATCCTTGAAGTGGCCTACATTGGTGAGTATGGGTTAGAGGCGGACGACCAATCGGCGTTCAACTTGCTCTGGCTTATCGACTTCGAAACCCCTGACGCTTTTCACATCTTTGGTAAGTCGGACCAACGCTTCCACCTGCGTACAGGGAGCGATACACTCACCACACGCCTGGCAGAGGCGGTCGCTGGGCAGATCAGGACGGATATGCGTCTCGTGGCCGTCACCCAGCGGGCCGATGGGACGTATCGTCTGACCTTCGAGCATGGAACTGCCCTGGTCGAACGTGAGGCCGAGCACGTGGTCCTGGCCATACCGTTTACCCTCCTGCGCCAGGTCGAGTTACGCCTCGAACTGCCACCCGCAAAACGTCGAGTCATCGCCGAACTCGGCTATGGCACGAACGCCAAGCTCCTCGGCCAGTACACGACGCGCGTCTGGAGGGGCGTGCACAACGCCAGCGGTACCGCTTATACAGATAATGGCCTGCAAAATCTGTGGGATGCGGCGCGTGGGCAAGAGGGGGCCTCTGGCATTCTCACTACGTTTCTTGGTGGGAGAGGGGGCATAACGGTGGGAGCCGGTACACCAGAAGCCAGGGTACTGGAGACGTTGCCACGGATCGAAGCCGTTTTCCCTGGTACTGCCGTGACGTACTGTCCAGGCCGTGCTCTCCGTATGCACTGGCCGAGCGCTCCGTTCGCGCTTGGGAGTTATGCAGTGTATCGCCCAGGGCAAACGGCGTTCGAAGGGATCGAGGGCCAGCGGGTGGGCAATCTGCACTTCTGTGGGGAACATACCTCGGTCGCTTTCCAAGGCCTCATGGAAGGTGCGTGTGTCACAGGGGCCTGCGTTGCGCAGGCCATCCTGCATGATATGGGCTTGCCTACAGCGCACATCCTGACGGCCCTTGGAGCGCACTTGTCCTCTCCGCAAGGACCTGTCTCGGGGAGCGCCCCCTGTCAGGAGCATGGCTCCCCGCACCGCCGCTTGCCACCTCATTTTGGGCTCTCCCTCCCGCGGGTGACGACACCCTAGGGTAGATGTAACAAGACATCACTTCTCGCGAACTTTATAAACTCCGCGGCACCTCGATCGGCAAATCCTGCCGATCCCCCCACTCCTTCCACGACCCGATGAAGTTGCGCACATTCGGATAGCCGAGAAGGCGCAACGCCAGGTAGGTGTGCGAGGAGCGGTACCCACCTTGTCAAAAGGGCACCACGGTGTTGTCCGGGTGAATGCCAGCGGCAGCGTACATGGCCTGCAGCTCCTCAGCGGGTTTGAACGCGCCGGCAGCATCCAGGTTGTTAACCCACTCCAGGTGCACTGACCCGGGGATCGTGCCACCGCGGGCCGCCCGCACGTTTTTGGCCAGGTATTCGTCGTCGGTGCGGGTATCGAGGAGCGCCAGGTCGCCAGTGCCAAGCAGGTTGTGCAGGTCATCGGCATTAATGATGAGCGCGTCATGCACGCGTGGTTGGAACTGCACCTCACGTACACGCGGCGCCTCGGTGGTCACCGCGTAACCAGCGGTTTGCCAGGCATGAAAACCGCCGTCCAGCACGTGCACGTCGGTATGGCCGAGATATTCCAGCAACCAAAAACCACGGGCCGCGCGCATGCCGGAGATGCCCTCGTAGAAGACAACCGTTTTTTCCAGATTGACGCCACGCTGCTCGAACAGGTGCTGGATCATCCACATGAACGCGGCCAGGGGTTGGGGGCTGGTATCGTTCAGTGAGACGCCGTAGAGGTCGAAATGCACCGCGCCCGGTATCCAGCCTTGGGCATAGGTGGCCGCAGCGCGTACGTCGATGATGGCCAGGTTGGGATCACCGAGCCGGTGGTGCAGCTGCTCTGGCGTCCAGAGCAGGTCGGGGTGAGCGTAGGCTTTAGTGGTCATGCAGTTATCTCCTTAGGTAGCCATGGTGCAGGGTACCAGTGGTCCTCGTACTCTGACCACAGGTCTTTGAGATGTGGCATCACATCATAGGCAAAGCGCTGCGTGTTTTCACGCGCCAGCGCATCAGGCAGGTCGCCCATTTGCAGCAACAGCATGAGATGTCCCACATGCATCTGCGTCAGGGCTTGGCGCAGGGTCTCGCGGACCGTCGCGGCGCTGCCGGCGATCACAAAGCCATGCTCCACAAAATCTTTCCAGGTGAGTTGGGCCCGCATAGCGCTCGCCGCCCCACCAACCTGCGGCACAAAGCCCGCTTGCAGGGTGGCCTGGGTACGGTAACCTGGCGCATCGGCAAAGCCCGCATAGACGTGTAGGCAGCGGTTGAAAAAGTAATCGATATGGGGCCCATAGAGCCGCTCTGCTTCCTGGTCATTATCGGCGACCACGACGATCTGGGCATAGCCAGCCCGATACGGATTGGCGTCTTTACCGCGCTCTGCTACTTTCTGCCAAAAACCCTCCATGATTTTCTGGGCCCGCTTGTAGCCGTAGTAGCTGAGGTAGGAGTACATGTAGTCATGGGTGAGACAAAAATCCCACGTCTCGATACTCCCCCCACCGGGAATCCAGATGGGCGGATGCGGTTTTTGAAGTGGCCGGGGCCAGATGTTGACGTAACGGAGTTGCGTATACTTCCCGTTAAAACTAAAGGGCTCGGGACGCGTCCAGGCCTGGATGATCAGCCGGTGGGCTTCGTCGTATTTTTCCCGCAATGTCGCGGGCGGTGCACCATAACAGAAATTGGTATCCATCGAGGTGCCCACTGGGAAGCCGGCTACCAGGCGTCCGCCGCTCATGACGTCCAGCATGGCAAACTCTTCAGCCACACGCACAGGAGGGTTGTACAGGGCGATGCTGTTGCCCATGACCACCAGCGCCGCCTTGGACGTCCGCCGCGTCAGAGCCGCTCCCATGAGGTTCGGCGAGGGCATCAGCCCGTAGGCATTTTGATGGTGCTCATTGACGCAGATGCCATCATATCCCAGGCTATCAGCAAATTCTAACTGGTCGAGGTATTGGTTGTAGAGCCAGTGGCCTTTCTCTGGATCGTACAACGTGCTGGGTACGTCCACCCAGACACTGCGATATTTGTGCTTAAAGTCGTCTGGGAGAAAGGGATAAGGCATGAGATGGAACCAATGAAAGCGCATGCAGGGACTCCTGACAAAGTGGTGCTACAATCACACCAGCGCGGGTTCGTCCGAGATCATGCGAGAGAGACGTGCGGATGTCAAGCACCAGGAGAGGAGAGGGCAGGTGAAATTGCAAGGGCAAGTCGCACTGGTCACGGGGGCATCCCGCGGTATTGGGCGCGCCATTGCGCTGGGCTTAGCGGCAGAGGGAGCCCAGGTGGCGATTAACTACGTGCGCCGTCCCGACGCTGCCGCGGAAGTGCAGGCGGCTCTAAGCGCTTTGGGACGCGAAGGCTTGCCGGTACAGGCCGACGTCGCGGTGGCAGAGGAAGTGGCGCAGATGGTTACCCAGGTGCTGGCACACTTTGGTCAGATCGATGTGCTGGTGAATAACGCCACCCTGCACCGCGGCCGGCGGGTGCACAGGCTGCCGGAGAGCGACTGGGACGCGGTCATCGATTCGTGCTTGAAGGGCGCCTACCACTGCTGTCAGCAGATCGTGCCGCATATGATTGCCCGCCGCCGTGGCCGCATTATCAATATTTCTTCGGTGGTAGGACGGATTGGCTGGCCGGGTGATACCGCCTATGGGACTGCCAAGGCAGGTCTGGTCGGTTTTACGCGCTCACTGGCTAAGGAAGTGGCGCCGTATGGCCTCACAGCCAATGTCGTCATGCCCGGCTATGTCCGCACTGACATGACCGCCGCCCTGACGCCCACCAACGTCGAACAGATGCTCGCCCTGATTCCCTTGGGCCGCGCTGGCGAACCGGAGGACGTGGCTGAAGTGGTCACCTTCCTCGCCTCGCGAGCCCCCTATGTGACCGGGGCTGTCTATGTGGTGGACGGTGGGATGTCTTTGTAATGCGCTCTGAGGCACTGTAGACGCACCAGGCTATGCCTGGCGCACAGCTCTCGATCATGCCTAGGGCCGGCCTCTCACCAATCTGGACCAACCAGAGGCTTTGCATGGCCGCGTCCGCAATTTTTTGCGAGGTGTTGCTGTACATTTGGTGTAGAATATGTATTCTATAGAACATCTCTACATCGATAGTCGCACCATACGGGAGGAAAGCGACCATGGAACTAGGCGCTACCAAAATTGAGGCTGGAGCGGTCACGTTTGCTCTGCAATATCGTGCACTGATGCCCGACCAGGGAGTCTCCCTGCAGGTCGCAGGTGAGGTTGACGGTCAATGCAAAGAACTGCTGCGCTTTGACTGTTTCGACCAGCGCCCGCATTACCACTATGATCCGGGTGACAAGAACGAGCGGTATGATATGGACAAGACGACCGCTGGGAGCCCAATCAGCTGGACGATGAAGCAGCTCCGTACCCGGTTGCCGGCCATGCTCGAAAGGGCTGGATTCGCGGAGGTAGCTCACAAGCTGGATTGTGGTATGGTCTTGCAGAAGCTGGATCAGGTGGAAGAGGCTGCCAGGTATATGGCTCTCAAACAGCGTCGCACCGTGACCCATAACCGGGGCGATGTGGTTATTGAGGCTGGCAATATCAAATTTGGGCTGGAATTCCGCGAGTTGCGGAATGATCGGGGCATGGCCATTCACGTGCTCAGCGATGTGGCCGGTCAGGAAATCGAACTGCTGGCGTTCGATTGTTTCGAGAGGGGCCCACACTACCACTATGGGCCGCGCAACCAGGATGTGCGGCTTTACTGGGATATGACCACGGTGCCGGACACGCTGGAGTGGACCCTCGAGCAGTTCAAGTCTGGCAAGCTCCCAGCCATGATTACCCGCGCTGGATACCCCGGTGTGGTCGCCTCCATGGACCCGGAACTGGTGTCCAACAAAGTGGTGCACGAGGTCGAGCCGAAGGCGTTGGCGATCCGTGCAGCACACGCGAAATAGTCCCAAACTCCTCGCGGGAGGCTCTGCGGAGTCTCCCGCGTCCTTTCACAGACCCTCTCGACGAACCCCCTCGCTTCTGCTATGATGTCCCCGGCCAAATGCCACCCATACCGAGAATGGATATCTGCAGCAGTGCTTCTGTGGTAAAGCCAAGGGCGGTGTGGTAGAGTACAACAGTAGACAGTGGGGCGCGACCTTCGCAGATAGAGCGTCGCGTGGTTCCTGGGGCCCCACTGATACTGAAATTAGGAAGAGCATGCATGCGGCATGTATATATTTGTCAGGAGCGAGCGTGTCTCGCGCATGGTCGTGCGACCTTCGCAGACGACGATGCTGTGGTCTATTTGGTAGACAACCGCTCATTACAGCGCAAACTCTCGAAAGAGGGGTGTACAACGCTGTGCGGTAATCTGCGTGACGAGAAGATTTATCAACGGGCTCAGGTCACGCAGGAAGACGAAGTGCTCATTCAAGTCAATAGCCCGCAATTGACCGAAGACATTGTGCAGCATCTCTGGCACAGCCCCAACCCTCCCTCGGTGGCCGTCATCATGGAAAATGGTCACCAGCCCCAGTTACCCCCCACGGTTAAATGTATCTCGATTGAGAAACTTTTGTCGCAAACAGCGCGTGTGAAGCTGCGGCAGGCCCGTGACCATCAGCGGATCGTCCAGCTGCGGGCCGCGTTAGAGGACTGTGAAAATCTGCTGATTCTTATTCAGCATGATCCTGACCCGGATGCCATTGCCAGTGGGCTGGCCCTGCGCATGCTCCTGGGGCGCAACAAGACCACGGCGCGCATCGGGTCATTCGGCCAGGTCAAACGTCCAGAAAATGTCATCATGGTGCAGCTCCTCGGCATTGAGATCGAACAGGTCACCGTTGAGAAGCTACGGCACTATGACGGCATTGCGCTGGTGGACGTACAGCCACCGTACTTTGGGGACATCCTGCCGTGTGTGGATGCAGTGGTGGATCATCATCCGCTGGTGGCGGAGTATGAGGCGCGTTACCGCGATGTGCGGTGCTCCTTTGGCTCCACAGCGACGATCTTTGTACAGTACTTGCAGGCCGTCGAGGCCAAAATTACGCAACGGCTGGCCACGGCGCTCTACTATGGTTTAAAGACCGATACGCTGTCGCTCGAACGGGAAACCACGGAAGCGGATGTGGAGGCGTTTTCGTATCTCTATCCTCTCGCCAACCATAATCTCATCCGGCGCATGGAACGTCCGAAACTGCCGCTGCGCGACCTCGATGCCTTCGGGTATGCGCTGCGCTGTCGCACAACGATCGGGACAACCTTCTTTACTCACCTGGGCATCGTGGAACGCGAGGATGTGTTGCCCCAGTTTGCGGAGTTCTGTCTGCAGGTGGAGGGCATGGAGTGGTCTGTGGTGTCCGGGATCTTTGGCGGGAACCTGATCGTGTCCGTACGGCATACGGCCCATACCCGTAGTGCCGGTGAACTCGTGCGCACCGCGTTTGGGCCTTACGGGAGTGCCGGCGGTCATCGCTCTATGGCCAAGGCCGTGATGCCTCTGGCTGTACTCGAACGGGAATTCGGGCGTCTCAGTGACGCGGAGCTAAGCCAGTTTATCCAGCGTCAGACGATGCAGTATCTGGGAGGACCTGGGGCGGTGTAACGCTTCCGTGCTGCCAGCTGACGGCTGATCGCTGACATGGGAACGAGCCTGTGTCTCACCCTTCGAAATGGTCCCAGTATCTCAAGCGTGCTCTAGGTCGGCGTACTGACGAGGTGTTGACCGTGTCTGGCGATGAAGACTGGTTGGCGCTCGGTCTGGAGGCCATGCGTGCTCTGGACTTCGAACGGGCGTTAACATACTTCGACGAGGCGGTGACCGCCCAGCCCACCTCGCATGCCGCCTGGTACAGTCGGGGGATGGCGTTCTATAACCTCGGGGACGATACGACGGCATTGGAATCTTTCACGCGGGCAAGCGAGTATCAACCACAGTCCCACCTGGCTTGGTACGGGCGTGGTGTCACGTTGGCGGAGATGGGGCGTATCGACGAGGCGTTAGAGGCGTTCGATCAGTCGATTGCCCTCGAGCCTGATTCGTATCTCGCCTGGCTGGCCAAGGGCATGTCGCTGATTGACCAACAACGCTGGGAGGAGGCCCTCCTCGTGCTGCAGGGGGCGATCGAGCGGCACCAGGGAGCAGCCCAGGCATGGTATGGACTGGGGGTAGCGCATTTGCAGGCTAACCATGCCGGAGAAGCGTTGACGGCCTTTGAGCGTAGCGTGGAGTTGCAGGCTGATTTTGACCTGGCGTGGTATGGGAAAGGCTTAGCACTACTGCAAGCCGAACGGGTCGAGGAAGCGCTGGAAGCCCTGACCGCTGCCACCACGGCGAACCCGCAGTGCACGCTGGCCTGGATGCGCCAGGCCGAAACGCTCGAGCAGCTCGGCCGCCTGGAGGCGGCGTGTGCCGCTTACGGGCAGGTGGTCCAGCACACTCCTACCACAGAGCCATTACATGGGCAGGCGCAACGGCAGTTGCAGCGCTTGCGTCCGTAGCCCACACCCTTGACTGATCAGTGCCGGGGTTGCTGTCCTGAGATGAGCGTGTGAAAATCCGTACTGTCAGAATCCATTTTGGAGCCGACAGACGTGGCACACACGGCACAGCGGTAATCGTACTTGTTACCCGTCGGCAATACTAACAACAAGTGCTTGCGGACCTGTCGGGCCTGCCGACAGCGTGGACAAAAGAGTTCTGACGCTTCAAAGGTTTCGTATTGACGTGGTGTTTCTGCCATTGTTTTCTCCTCTGTCCGGCCAGGGCCCTGCTCTGTGCTGCTGTGCAGCAGACCGCATCGGCCATGCATCCATTATCCACACGTACGCAAAGGACCGTGTATGTCAGAACCTCATAATACTACCACGTACGCCGAAGCTGGGGTCAGCCTCGACTTAGGTGATGCTGCCTCGCGCCTGCTGTATAGCGCTGCCAGGCATACCTGGGAACAGCGTCGGGGCCGATTTGGAGAAATAATTATACCGCATGATGATTTTTCTGGGGTGCGCTGTATTGCTGTGGGTGCTCTGCCTCCAGATACGGTCATGGGCATCGGTTTTGATGGTATTGGGACCAAGATTGAGATTGCTGAGCGCCTGGAGACCTGGAACACCCTGGCGTTTGACCTCTTTGCCATGGTATGCGACGATGCGGTAGTCCAGGGGGCGGAGCCAGTCCTCATTGGCTCTGTCCTGGACGTGCGGACGTTGGGGAGCATGACAGCCTCACATCTCGACATTGTCGCCCAACTGGCCGAGGGCTATGTCGCGGCGGCGACCACGGCAGGTGTAGCCGTGCTCAATGGCGAGCTCGCAGAATGTGGTTCTCGGATCAGCGGCTACGGTCCATTTAACTGTACCTGGAGTGCCGGTGTAGTCTGGTTTGCCAGACGCTCCCGCCTCTTAAGCGGCGCGGCTGTCCGTCCGGGCGACGCCATCGTTGGTTTGGCAGAGACTGGCTGTCGCTCGAATGGCTACTCCTTGGTACGCCAGATTCTCCAGCGCCACGCCGCGGTGGTCGATATGCTAGGTGGCCTGGATGGGGAGCCACACGTCGAGTTGCACGGCGTGATTCACGTTACTGGCGGTGGCCTGCCTGGCAAACTGGGACGCCTGCTCAGGCGTGTTCACCAGGGGGCAGACATTACCGATCCCCTGCCACCCGGGCCATTACTGGCCTATCTCCAGGAACATGGACCGGTGCATGATGACGAAGCCTATCGCGTCTGGAACATGGGCCAGGGCATGCTCCTCATCACCCCGCAACCAGAGGCGGCCATGGCTGTCGCCCGCAGCCATGGCCTCACCGCCCAGACCATTGGGGTCATGACCACCCAGCCTGGGCTCCGTCTGCACAGTCGGGGGTATTTTCGCGCCGATGAGCCAGTCTTACACTATGACGCTTGACCCATATTACAGGGGTATGTTACCGTTTGCCCATAGACATAATGCTATGATGGATACTGCCAGAGGCCGCAGATGAGTAGTCCCTCCACCATCTTCCATTTGTTTTCCTCTACCCGTCGGTGCACCCACCAGACAGGCGGTGGGTAGTGTAATGGGTTCCAGTCGCGTAGTCATAGCCATGCGAGGAGGAACAGTATGACGCAGGAGGCAGTCAGTTACTGGCGTGAGCACGGTGTGCGGGTGGTGCAGGGCAGTGCGCTCGCCATTACCCATGCCCGCACGGGGGCCAGCAAGCTCTGGGCCGGTACCGTCACGATCCAGCCCCATGCCAAAACTGGTACCCACCACCATGGGGACTTGGAGAGTGTGATTTATGTGGTGCATGGACGCGCCCGTATGCGCTGGGGCGATCATCTGGAGTACGTTGCCGAGGCCGGGCCGGGAGATTTTATCTATGTGCCGCCGTTTGTCCCGCATCAGGAAATCAACGCCAGCCAGGATGAAGAACTCGTCTGCGTGCTGGTCCGCAGCGGTCAAGAACCGATCGTGGTAAATCTGGACATTACCCCTGTTGAACCGCCAGAAACGGTCTACTGGGTCGATCCCATCCATCCACATCCGGGAGCATGTGGCGGTCGCACTGCCTCTTGACGCGGACGCGCATTCCTGTACCATCCATCACAGCCGAGAAAGTATCCGAGTGTCTCTAGTGGCCTCAGACGGGGTAAGAAAGGAGAGCGTGCATGGATGTCGGGTTGTTCGTCGAGTTTCCCTGCCGTGATGGGATGAGTGAGCAGGAAGCCTTTGCCGAGTGTTTTACATTGGTGGATGAAGCCGAGGCCAGCAGTGTGGACTCGGTATGGCTGGCCGAGTACCATTTTGCCCCGATCAGTGTGCTATCTTCCCCCTTGATGGTTGCCAGCGCCATCGCTGCCCGGACGCAGCGCATCCGCATTGGTCTGGCCGTGGCGCTTTTACCTTTAGGCCATCCGATCCACCTCGCCGAAGATGTGGCCACCCTGGACCACATCAGCCAGGGGCGGGTCGAGTTCGGGGTCGGGCGTG
>WNGA01018924.1_pt1 | contig 13028 bp, 10 predicted proteins | sample 5400061 | NCBI WGS metagenome assembly WNGA01 (sample SAMN13153366, study PRJNA577476) | soil metagenome | isolation source: 100 cm soil or saprolite under grassland replicate 2 | place: USA:California | collected 2016-06-15
CCTTCGCTATGCGGCACGCATCAACGGGCTCGACACGCTCGCCATCACGAAGCTCGACGTCCTCGACACCTGCGAGACGATCAAGATCTGCGTCGGCTACACGTATGACGACGAGGTGCTCACCGACTTCCCCGAGGAAGAGCGCATCTGGCACGAGGCCAAGCCCGTGTACGAAGAGCTCTCTGGCTGGCAGACCTCGACCGCGGGGCTCCGGGACTACGAGGACTTGCCCACCAAGGCACGCGAGTATCTGGCGCGGCTCTCGGAGCTCTGCGGCGTGGGCATCTCGCTGGTCTCGACGGGCCCGGTGCGCGACGAGACCATCCTCGTCAACGACTCGACGCTGACCCGCTGGATCCCGGGACTCCGCTCCTCGCTGCCGCCGCACTAGGAGTTGACTGTTTCCGGCCACCCGGCCAGAATGCGTGAGGCGAGCCGTTAGCTCAGTTGGCAGAGCACCTGACTTTTAATCAGGGGGTCGGTGGTTCGATCCCACCACGGCTCACCATTCCTTTTCGATTGATCCTTTCGCGCAATTCCCGCTTCCCCGTGGGGCAGGCGCTTGACTTGACCCACGAGCTGATGGGAACCTTGGCCATCACCGAGGAGGTGCCCATGAGGCCGAACCGATTGATACTGGCGGGACTCATCGTCACGCTGATAGGACTCTTCAACGTCATCAGACACTCCCTCGCTATTCCGTCCTACTGGACTCCGCTGCTGGTCGGTATCGGATTGCTTATCGCCGGCGCTATCTGGTCCGTGATGCGCCCGAAATCGCGAGTGTCGTGACGCCGTGAGTCCAGCCAAAGCTGTCAAGGACTCCAGCGAGCTCTACGAGGTCGAGCGGCGCGCAAGGCATGCCGAGCGGCTGGGCTTCAGGATCACAGAGCTTCAGATCGGCTCCAAGCAGCAGGTGCCGTGGCACTACCACAACAATATCCAGGACACTTTCTATGTACTCGCGGGGACGCTCCGGCTCTTCCTTCGCGATCCGAAGGAGGAGGTGCGGCTCGGGCCAGGGGAGACCTATGCGGTGCGTCCAGGGCGGCCTCACCTGGTAACCAACGGGGGAGAGGCTTCCGCGACCTTCCTGGTACTCCAGGGCTTGGGCGAATACGATTATGTCCCGCTTACTTGAACGGCCGGTCATCCGTCTCAGAACCGGATCCTGAAGCCTCCTGGAAGTGCCGTCCTTGTCATCTCCCAGAGGCTCTGCTATTGTGGGCCACTGGTTTCGCGAGGCGTCGTCAAGGTTTAGACCCCGTCGTCTAGCCTGGCCCAGGACGCGACCCTTTCAAGGTCGAGATCGCGGGTTCGAATCCCGCCGGGGTCACCAACCCACCGCTAAGCCTCGCAAGTCCCTGAAGCTAGCGTCAAATAGGCCAGGCCTCCTTGGCCTCTCGGTTGCCACGTCGGGCACGATGCCCGCGCAATCCGTTAAGTCCCTCGTGGATGGTTGAATTTTCGCAGGTTTTCGGGGGATCCGTATGTGGCATCGCTAATGCTTTGCAGTTGCGTTCTGCGAACAAGCAGGCTCCGGGTGCATCGCCGGAGTGCCGCAGACGAACAAGGAGGGACGCGGAGATGAAGGTGGCCTGGCACCGAGTTGCGGTCGGACGACTAGTCGCGACGGTATCGCTCATTCTCGTTCCCGCCCTGTCCTGGGCACAGAGCGCTGGGGAGCTCGGGGTGGTGACGACGCTACAGGGGCAGGCGACGGTGGCGCGGGCGGTGAGCGCGGGCGCGCTGCCGCTGAAGTTCAAGGACGCCGTCTTCGACCGGGACCGCATCAACACGGCCGAGCACTCGATCGTCAAGGTGCTCATGGGCGGCAAGGCCATCGCCGAGGAGCTGGGCAAGACGACCATCAATCTGGAGGCGGGCAAGATCGCGGTGGGCGTGGCCAAGCAGCAGATGAAGCCGGGGGAGCGGCTCGAGGTCCACACCCCCAATGCCGTGGCGGCGGTGCGCGGCACGGTGTTCGTCGTGGAGGTCACGCGGCAGGGCGCCCAGGTGGGGGGCGGGTCGCTCGGGGCCGTCACGCAGGTAACCACCGTGAGCGGGGAGGTGGCCGTCAGCCCGCGCCATGATCCCGCCAACGCGACCCTGCTGAGCGCCTTCCGGGCGATCGGCCTAGCCGGGGTCAACGTGGGCCAAGTCCGTGCGGTCAGCGCGCTGGAAATGAGCCGGCTCGTGGGCAGCTTCGCCACGACCCGGCCGGGCGTGGACCCGCGGACCGGCCAGGCCATCATCCAGCAGCAGCAGAGCCAGCTGGCGGCGCTGGCCGCGGCCCTGGCCCCGGCTGAGGGCAGCAGCAGCCCGCCGCAGGGCTGCACGGTCTCCTGCCAGGCCCCCTACGTGCCGCCCATCGTCCTGCCCGCCGTCCCCCCGGCGAGCAGCGGCAACCTCCTGCAGAATCCCGGCTTCGAGACCGGCACGCTGGCCGGATGGACGGCGAGCGGGGCGGCCGCCGTCATTGCGAGCCTTGGCCCGCTCACGGCGCCCAATGGGCAGTTCATGGCCCTCATCCACACGGGGCCGGGGGCGGTGGGCGGGACGACCAGCCGGCTCAGCCAGTCGGGCCTGGGCGGCGCGGGCGCGCTGTTCAACGTCACGGTGAGCTACAACTTTCTGAGCAATGAGTGGCCGACCCAGCCGCTGTTCTTCAACGACACGTTCCTGGCCACGGTCACGGATCGCCTCGGGGTGACGACGGAGCTGGCCCGCGAGGAGCGCGACACGGCAGCCTTCCAGCCCAGTCCCGCGACGCTCAGCGCGGGCGGCTTCACGCTGGCCCAGGGCAATGGCATTGGCGGCTGGAAGACGGTCAGCAAGATGGTCCCGGCCACGGGGGGCGGGCTCGACCAGCTCCGCTTCGAGGTTGTCGACGTGGGCGACACCGTCTTCGACACGGCCACGCTGCTCGATGCCGCGGTGGTGGCGGTCGATCCGCCGCTCTACTTCCTCCAGGACGGCGCCCGGCTCGTCACGACCGGGCGGGACCCCCTGCTCGACTATCGCGGCGGGCGGGAGACCTTCGATGCGGCCCTGGTCGTCGCCCCGGGCTCGAGCGCCAGCCTGGGCGGCCCCCTGCTCCGCGCCACCGGCACGGACCTCACCGTGGCGTTCAGCCTGCTCTCGGTGCTGCCGGGCGGCACCGTCGTCGCCTCGACGACCGAGCCCCTGGTCTCGCTCACGGGGGGCACCCACGCCCTCGGCACCCGGGTCGGGATCTTCGACCTGGCCGGGAGCCACACGGCGGTGGACCCCGAGACGGGGATGCCGCTCGCCACCGACACGCCGCTGGCCACGGGCGGGGGCCTCCTCGAGGCCGACGGCGCGACGATCAGCACCCAGCAGGCGCTGCGCGTGGACCGGGCGCTGCTCGAGGCCAGCGCCCCGCTGCTGCGCCTCACGAACCACGCCGGGCTGACCAGCGCCGCCGATGCCATCGCGCTGAGCGGGCAGAGCCGGCTGACCAGCCGGGGCCCGCTCGTGGCCCTGGACATGAGCCGGCTCGTCGTCGCCACGGGTGCCCTGGTCAACGTGGCCGGGGGCAGCGTGCTCACCGTGACGGGCCCCCTGTTGACCCTGAGCAACGGCAGCACGCTGGCGCTGCTCAATGGCCCGCTGCTGAGCGTGAGCGGCGGCTCGCGCGCGAGCATCGGCGGGGCCCTCGTGGCCTTCGGCGGCTCGGGTGGCAACCTGCTGTCGGTGTCGAACACCCTGTGCGGCGGGCCCTGCGCCCTGATCGGCGGCATCCCCGTCGCCTTCGCCAACGGCGCCACGGCTGCCAATGTCTCGATCGGCGCCGGCGCCATCCAGAACGCCGGCCTCGGCAGCGTCAAGCTGGCCACCCCCAGCACCGCCCTGCTCGCCCTGAGCGGGGCCGGCAGCAAGGTCACCGTCGGCGCGAAGTAGTAGGCTAGTACTGGTAGCTGATCGACACCGCCAGTACGTTCCGCTCGAACTGGAAGACCTTGATATTCGACCGCGTCACGCCGATCTGATATTCCACCGTCAGCGTGAGCGGCGCCCGCGTGGCGCCGCCTTCCTGCCTGAGAAGCCACGGCAGCGGCTGCTCCACCTTGAAGATGTGGTTCTGCTCGGAGTCGTAGCGCTGCGTGCTGCCCGGGTTGTTGAGGACCCTGTCATCGGACACGATGACGGGCAGGATGGAATCGGCGTGGAGGTACTTGCGGAGGTGGACGTCGAGGTCGTAGCGGAGCCGCGTGGCATACCGGGGCAGCGTGTACTGGACGCCCGCCAGGATGCGGTCGCCACGGTACTGGAAGTCGCGCCCGTCCGTATCGTCCATGTCCCACTGGTAGCCGAGCCGCAGCCAGTGCTTGTCGCCTGACCAGTAGAACGTGTGCGAGAGCCCGATCATGTAGTTGATCCCGGAGCGGCTTTGCTCGCGGGGGAGCGGCTCGTCGATCGTCTTCGCGAATTGCTTGCCCTGGATCCTCGCGATGGGCGTCGTGACATTGGCCGGCAGCCACGGACTGCCTTCCGGTGACGAGTTCCACTGGAGCGTGCCGAAGCCGGTGCCCGTGTGGCGCTGCAGGAACTGCGCGCCACCCAGAGTCTGGTAGTCGTACGCGTACTGCGATCCCAGGAGGAAGCGGCGGCCCGCCAGCGCTCCGGTCTCGAAGGCGCCACGATACGTGAGGCCGAGGACGCCGACGTGGTCCTGGACGCTGAAGTCGGGAAAGCTGTTCACGTAGTTCTCGAAGAACTGATACCCCACCGTCGACTCCCAGGGCCCGGCGCGCAGCCAGTCATAGGACAGCGTGAGCGCGGCCAGCTCGCCGACCGACTTGGTGCTACGGTAGCGAAGCGACTCGGCGATGAGATCGTGGCTCGGCGAGGGATTGACCTTGACGTTGGTGTCCTTCGAGGGATTGACCTTGACGTTGGTGTCGTACGTGAAGCCGAGCCGCACCTCCGCGTGGAAGCGCCCGCCGCCGGCGCCGGCGGCAGCCGCGAAACTGTCGCGCAGGCGCTCGGCCGGACCGGTGAGCGCCGTGCCGGTGAGCCCGCGCGTCGCCGCGTCGAGCTCCGCCGCGGCACGCTCCGGCAGCCCCATGACGGCCAGCGCGAGCCCTGAATAGAAGCGGGCCAGCTGCTGGATGGCCGGGTTGGTCGAGGTCTCCGCCTTGAGCGCCTCCACGGCCTGGGCGTACCGCTTCTTGCGGTACCGCATGAAGCCCACGTAGTAGCCGAGCGCCTCGGTCTTCGGCCGCTCGCGGAAGCTCTCCTCGAGCAGCGGCTCAGCCTGGTCGTAACGCTCCTGGGCGAAGTAGGCCACGCCCAAGAGGAACTTCACCGAGAAGTCGTCGGGGGCCAGCGCCCGAGCCCGTTCGAGCGCCTCGGCGGCCTGAGGCAGGCGCTGCTGCGCGATGTAGACGAGGCCCGTGTAATACCAGGCCTCGACGTTTTTCGGGTCCTGGCTCGTCGCCTCGCGGAGATAGCCCAGGGCCTCGTCGTAGCGCTTGTCATCGTACGCCAGGATGGCCTGAGCGACGTATACGTCGGTCTCGGACTCCTGGGCCTGAACGCGAGCCACAGCCGCCCCCAGGCTGAGCAGGAGCAGGAGGCATGCCAAGACACAACGGCCCGCAGGATATCGCATGAGTCTCGTTTTTTTACCAGAAACGAGCCCTCGCCGTCGAGAAAACTCGGCGCCTCAGGAACTCAGAAGGTCCCGCCGCCGCCGCCGCCCATACCGCCGCCCGACGACCCGCCGGAAAATCCGCCGCGGCCGTTCCAGGAATCGCTGCCGCGGCGGGAGGTCAGGATGGCCTGCTGCGTGTTCGACGAGAAGCGTGCGAGGCTCCGATCGAAGCTGTGGAGATTGAATCCTCCCCGCCCGCGGTACCAGGTGGGCTCGCTCACGGGCAGGCCGTCGAAGCCGTGTATCCAACGCTCGCTCACGCCGAGCGCGATCGCCCAGGCAAGCCACCTATGCATGGTGTCCGCCGGCAGGCGACGGAGCTCATCCTTGCCGGTCCGCTCGAGGAACTCCCGGAATCCCTTCACGCGCGCCAGGGCCTGGGCGCCGCGCCAGGTCTTGCGAGGCATGAGCGGAGAAAATGCGAGCACGATGAGCCCGGAGAGGCCGAGGCCCAGGGCGAACGGCACCGCCGATGCCCCCAGCGAGCCGACGGCTCCGGAGAGAACCATGGCCGCCACCAGCACCACTGCGATCCCCGAGACGAGCCAGACGGCGCGCACGCGCTCGGGCGAGGACGGGAACAGGCCTTCCCGCACCATCGTCCGGTAGATCTCGTCGCGCATGGGTGGGAAGACATTGTCGTAGTCGCGCTTCACCTCGGAGAGCCGTCGCGTGGTCATGCTCCAGTCGCTGCCGAAGAGCCGGCTCAGGATGTAGAGCTCGGCGGGCTTCAGTCCCGGGTCGCCCGAGATGGTCTTGAGCCGGTGGAACATGAAATCCGATTCGCCGATGCCGGGCTCGATCTCTTCGATGCGGATGTAGCCGCGGACGGCCAGGTCCACCAGGGTCGCCACCACGTCGCGCGGCTCGGCGCGCTCCGTCACGAGCGCGCCGCCCGCCGCGGGCATCATGCCGTCGGGCGGCCCGTACTCGGGCTTGATCGTGACCGCGCCGCCCGGGTCGCGCCCGTAGAGCCGCCAGAGGGTGAGCGCGCCCGCGAGCGTCAAAAGAGGCAGAGCCAGCGGCCAGTTGTCGCCGAGCCACCAGAGCGCCTGCCGTGCCAGTGACGGGCCGCGGATGGCGCCGGGCGGCCACCCGACGGCGATGGTGAGCCCTTCGCGAGGCCCGAGGAGACGCGTCGTGCGGAACGTGAGAAACGTGTCGGCGCGATCCTCCGTGTAGTCGGTGCCGGAGGCCCCGCGGGCGCCCGTGAAGGCGATGGAGCGGATCTCGTCGAGCGAGACCGAGGACGGCGAGGACACAACCGCCTCGGCCTGGCGTATCGGCACGTCCCACTCGGAGCCCGTGACATTCCAGTACAGCTCCTGGTGCCCGTCCACGTCGATGAGCGCCCGCCGCACCCGGTACGTGATGATCACGGTCTTGGTCACGTTCACCGCGCCGGGCACCCAGGCCTTGACGCGGATCGCCCGACCCTTGCGCGAGACCTCGGTCCGGAGCCGGACCACGTTTTCGTCGAAGACGTGGATGTCGTCCACGCGCAGGGCGAACTCGAGGCCCCGGCGCTCGTAGCGGACGGGGATGGTGCGGTAGATGCCCTGGTGGCTCCCGCGAAAGACGAAGGTGATGGCTTCGCGCACATTGAGCGTCGCGCTCGGCGTGACCTCGAGAGTCACCGCGAAGCGATCGATCGCAAAGCTCGGACCCTGGGCGCCCGCGGGCTCGGCGAGCGCTGTGAGGAGCGCGAGGGCGAGGGCGAACCGCTTGATACCTAGCTCCCGAAGGAGACCTTGGGGACCTGCCGCTCCTCGGGCCGATCGAGCTCGAAGTACGCGTGCGTGCGGAACTGGAAGAAGCCGGCGACCAGGTTGGAGGGAAACTCCTGGATCGAGGTGTTGAGGTCCCTGACGACGGCGTTGAAGTAGCGCCGCGCGTTCTGCACAGCCTCCTCGATCTCACCGAGAGAGGCCTGGAGCGCCTGGAAGCTGGCGCTCGCCTTGAGATCGGGGTAGGACTCGGCCAGCGCGAAGAGTCCGCGGAGCGCTTGCGTGAGTTGGCCCTCGGCCTCAGCGCGCGACTCGGGCGTCTGTGCCGCCACCGCGGCGCCGCGCGCCCTGACCACGGCGTCGAGCGTCCCACGCTCGTGTGCGGCGTAGCCCTTGACCGACTCGACGAGATTCGGCACGAGGTCGGTGCGCCGCTTGAGCTGCACGTCCACGTCCGACCACGCCGACTGGGTTCGCTGGGTCAGCGAGACCAGCCGGTTGTAGGTCACGATCACGAACAGCACGATCGCGGCCACGGCGGCCAGGAAGATCATGAAGGCTATGCTCATGGGCCCCTCCCTCCAGCCATCATACGGGCGCGGCGACGGCCTGGACAAGAAAGAAGCGCTCACCCGAGCATGCGGCGGCTCACGGACAGCGCGACGCCGTTGACGACGAGGGCACCCACGGATGCCAGCACGTACGTGGCGCCTATCCCCACGCGGCCGAGCAGCGCGCCCACGATGAGGAAGAACACAGCGAAGGCGAAGGAGCCTATGACCCCGCCGAGGAGAACCTGGATGCTCGCGTCAGGTCCCTGCGAGCGCTGGGCGAAGACGGCCAGGACGAGGAGGAAGACGGGCACCGGAGACAGGAGTCCGCTCACCATCGGACCGAGATGACGGGCCGCGGTGGTCAGCAGCAGCACCACGCCGGTCGCCACGCCCATGCGAAGCGGGAGGTCCCATGCCGGCGGATTGGCGACTCTCGCGCCGGACGTCGTCGCGGGCAGCGCGGCGGCGACACACGCGAGCGCCGCGCAGACGAGCACGAACGCGCCAGCGAGCGATGCCGGGAGCCTGCTCAAGAGTGCCAGGCAGGCCGCGAACGCGGCCAGGGAGAATGCTGCGCTCGCGACCCAGCCCACGCGCCGCGCGGCACGACCGTAGGCGAGGCAGAAGACCGCCAGCGCCGTCAGCCCGACGAGCGTGCCCACCGCCGCGCCGGCAGCGAAGTCAGGGCCCTGCTCGAGCGCGAGGAAGACCGACACCGGTGCGGACGTCAGGGGGAAACCTGCGAGCCAGCCGCCTACGCCAGGTCCCCAGCGTCGGGCGACGAGCGTCGCCGCAGCGATGAGCAGCGGGGTGACCACGAGCTTCAGGGCGAACAGCTCGACCTGCAGCCCGCCGTTCTCCACCCGGCGGACGCTAGCACGCGCCCTCGACGCGCGTCAACGAGTACCGGGCCGTCCCCGTCCGGTCGGGTTATTGTTACGGGTGTGACCACATGGGAGGCGTTCGATCAGAGGCTCCACGCCAGGCGCCGCGGCATCGTCGAGGGCTTCCTCGAGCTTCTTCGCCGCAACACCGTCAGCCAGAACTCCCCGGGCGTGCGCGCGGGCGGCGAGTGGCTCGCCGCGCTCATGCGCGAGCGGGGACTGGAGGCCCGCCTGCTCGAGACCGGTGGCGCCCCCGCCATCTTCGGCGAGCGCAAGGTACCGGGCGCCACACGCACGGTGCTCATCTACTGCCACTACGACACCAAGCCCGCGCCGGCGAAGGACTGGTGCCAGCCTTCTCCCTTCGAGCCGGTCTTCCGCACGCTCACCGACGCAGATGACGCGCCGTTCCGCCCCTTCGACCGCGTGCCGACCGAGGCCCTCCTCGACTGGCGTGTCTACGCGCGGGGCAGCTCGGACGACAAAGGCCCGATCTGGTCGCACCTCGAGGCCTTGGGCCTGATGGACGACCTCGGCCTGCCTCTCCGCGTCAACCTGAAGCTCATCTTCGATGGCGAGGAGGAGATCGGCAGTCCCTTCTTCGGCCCCTTCACCGAGAAGCACCGGGACCTCCTGGCTGCGGACGTCGTGGTGGTCACCGACGGACCCAAGCACGGCAGCGGCCGGCCGACGATCGGCTTCGGCGCGCGTGGGGTGCTGAAGTTCGAGCTCACGCTCGAATCCGCGCGGCGCGATCTGCACTCGGGCAACTTCTCGGCGCCCAATCCCAACTGGCGCCTGGCCGGGCTCCTGTCGAGCATGGCCGCTCCAGACGGCACGCCGCTGATCGAGGGCTTCGAGGACAGTGTCCTGCCGCCGACCCAGGCCGAGCGCCTCCTCATGGAGCGCTACCCGCTCGATCTCCCGGCGCTCGAACGCGAGCTCGGGGTGAGCCTTCCGAAGGACTACCTCGATCGCGTCATGTTCCACCCGACCCTCACCATCCGCGGCCTCCAGAGCGGATCCGTCGGCACCGAGGCGAACACGATCATCCCGCACAAGGCGACCGTCGCCATCGACATCCGCATGGTCAAGAACCAGAAGCTCGACACCGTCTACGCGCGTGTGATCGACCACATCCGCGCCCAGGGCTTCGAGGTGATCGAGGGAGCGGATACGCCCCTGCCTGATCACGTGCGCGGGCGGGCCGTGCGCGTGGTGGACAAGGGCGGCTACGGTCCCGCTAAGACTCCGGCCGACCTGCCCATCTGCAAGGAGGTCGTGTCCGCCGTCGAGCGGGCGCATGGCGGACAACAGGCAGTGGTGATGCCGACCGCGGGAGGGAGCGTGCCGATCTGGGCATTCACCGACATCCTGGGGCTCCCGACCATCCTGGTTCCCTATGCGAATGCCGACAATCGCCAGCACAGCCCCAACGAGCACCTGAGGCTGGACCATCTCTTCCAGGGCATCCGAACGACGGCCGGCCTGCTCCGCGACCTCGGCGCCTAGCCCGATTCGGAAGGTCGCCGGCGAGGGACCGGTCGGAGGCGGTCGGCCTCGCCCCGTGTGGTGTCGGCGGACTTCTCGGACGCGACCTCACCAAGCTCCGATTTGGGCAGCCACCAGCGGCGGCCGTCTTGCTGGATGAGCGCGTCGGCCGCAGCCGGCCCCCAGGAGCCGGCGAGGTAATTCGGGAAGTCGCGCGGCGGCAGCGTGGCCCAAACGTCCAGGATCGGCGTCGCGATGCGCCAGGCTTCCTCGACCATGTCCGCGCGGTGGAACAGGGTCGAATCGCCGACCATGCTGTCGTAGAGTAGCCGCTCGTAGCCGGTAGCCGGGCTCGTCTCCCCGAATTCCTTGTAGGAGAAGGCGAGCTTCACCGTATTGAGCTCCATGACCGGCCCGGGGTGCTTGGCCTTCATCTGGATCTCGATACCCTCGTCGGGCTGGATGTGGAGCACCAGGCGGTTTGGATCGATTTGCTCCTCCCGCTCCTCGAAGAGCAGCAGCGGCGGCCGCCGGAACTGGATCATGATCTCGGTGTCGCGCCGCGCGAGCCGCTTGCCCGAGCGCAGGTAGAAAGGGACGCCGGCCCAGCGCCAGTTTTCCACTTGCAGGCGGAGCGCCGCGTACGTCTCCGTGTTGGAGGTCGGCGAGACCTTCGGTTCCTGGCGATAGCCCGGCACGGCCTGCCCGTCGATCTCGCCCGGCCCGTACTGGCCCCGCACCGTCGCCTTGAGCACGTCCTCCGGCTTCCATCCACGGATGGCCTTGAAGACCTTGACGCGCTCGTCGCGGACGGCCTCGGCGTGGAAGGAGGTCGGCGGCTCCATGGCGACCAGGGCCAGCAGCTGAAACATGTGATTCTGGATCATGTCGCGCACCACGCCGGCCTTGTCGTAGTAGTTGCCGCGGTCCTCGACCCCCACCGTCTCGCCGACCATGATCTGGACGTGGTCCACGTAGCGGCGGTTCCACACGGGCTCGAGCAGGCCATTGGCGAAGCGGAAGACCATGATGTTCTGCACGGTCTCCTTGCCGAGGTAGTGGTCGATCCGGTAGATCTGGTTCTCCTCGAGGACGCAGGCGAGCTCGGCATTGAGCGCGCGGGCCGACTCCAGGTCGCGACCGAAGGGCTTCTCGATCACCACCCGCCGCCACGCTCCCCCTGTCTGCGCCGTGAGCCCCGCCTCGCCGAGCCGTTTGACGATCTCGCTGAAGAATTCTGGCGGCGTGGCCAGGTAGAAGAGCACGTTGCCGCCCGCGCCGTGGGTCCTGCAGGCGTCGCCGAGCAGGGCCTTGAGCCTCGTGTAAGTCGCGGGGTCCGTGAACTCCCCCTGCTGGTAGTAAAGCGCGCCGCGGAGCTCGTTCCACACGGCGTCGTCCACGCGCTGCGTCGCGAACTCGCGGAGGTCCTTGGACTGGTCCTCGCGGAACTGCTCGTGAGTCTTCTCCTTGCGCGCGATGCCTACGATGGTGAGCTGGCGCGGCAGGAGCCCCGCCGCCTTGAGGTTGTAGAGCGCGGGTAGGAGCTTGCGCTTGGTCAGATCCCCTGCCGCGCCGAAGATGACGAAGGCGCAGGCAGGGGGCGGCCTGAGACCCGCCGGAGCCATGCTAGCCTCCCGCTGGCGGCTCGACGTGGCCGCCGAACTTGTGCCGCATCGCCGACAGCACCCTCTCCGCGAAGGTGTGCTCCTGGCGGGAGCGGAAGCGCGTGTAGAGCGACGCCGAGAGGACGTCGGCCGGGACGCCCTCCTCGATGGCCGCCATCACCGTCCACCGCCCCTCGCCTGAGTCCGCCACCACACCCGTGTAGTTCGACAGCGCCGGGTCCTCGACGAGAGCCTGCGCGGTGAGGTCGAGCAGCCAGGAGCTGACCACGCTGCCGCGCCGCCAGACCTCGGCGATATCGGCGAGATCGAGATCGTAGCGGAAGTCAGGCGGCAGATCCTTGGCGTCCGCGTTCTTGAAGATGTCGAGCCCCTCGGCATAGGCCTGCATGAGCCCGTACTCGATGCCGTTGTGGACCATCTTGACGAAGTGACCTGCGCCGGACGGGCCGCAGTGGAGGAAGCCCTGCTCCGCCGTGCCGGCCACCTTCTCGCGTCCTTGTGTCCGCGCAATCGAGCCCAGTCCCGGCGCCAGCGTCTTCCAGATCGGCTCGAGGCGCTGGACCACCTCCCTGGGGCCGCCGATCATGAGGCAGTAGCCGCGCTCGAGCCCCCACACGCCGCCGCTCGTGCCCACGTCCACATAGTGGATGCCCTGCGGCTCGAGCATCTTCTTGCGGCGGACGTCGTCCTTGTAGAAGGAGTTGCCACCGTCGATGATCACGTCGCCCCTGGCCATCCGCGTCGCCAGGTCGAGCACGACCTGCTCGGTCGCCGCACCCGCCGGCACCATGACCCACGCGGTGCGAGGAGTCATGAGCTTGGCGACGAGGTCGTCGAGCGTCGTGACACCCACCGCCCCTTCGCTCGCGATCTGCTTGACCGCGGATGGGTCGGTCGCGTAACCGATCACCTCGTGCCCGCCCTTCATCAGGCGCCGCGCCATGTTGCCGCCCATGCGCCCGAGCCCCACCATTCCGATCTGCATGGCTTCGCGCTCCCTCCGCGCTCTAGGCGAGCGCTTGTTCGATGATCCGCCGCAGCGTCTCGAGCCCGGCCGGGACATCCTT
>WNGA01019780.1_pt1 | contig 13027 bp, 9 predicted proteins | sample 5400061 | NCBI WGS metagenome assembly WNGA01 (sample SAMN13153366, study PRJNA577476) | soil metagenome | isolation source: 100 cm soil or saprolite under grassland replicate 2 | place: USA:California | collected 2016-06-15
ATGGTGCAGTGCCCGCGAAGCGCGGCGATGCGCAGGCCGTGCCGGTCGGCGATGTCGAGGATCCGAGCGGCGACCTCGGAGGCGGTCGCGGCGTCGCCGACGTCATAGTAGTAGACGGCTTCTCCATTGAGCGCCGAGGTCAACTCGTCGCTGTCATCCAGCTTCTGGGCAAGCGCCGAAGCCCGCTGCCACACCGGGAGGGTCTCCGGCGCCCCGAATCCGCGGTCCACCATGAGGGCGTTGCCCAGGAGGATTTGGAGCGAGAGCTCAAGGCGATCGTGACCCTGTTCCCCGTTCTCCTCGAGCGCCGCCAGCCCCTCTCGGTAGTGCGTCACCGCCTCGTGAACGGCAGCCTGCCCCGCCGCCCGCCGACCCGCCCGCACGTACCATTCCGCCGCTTGCGCTGCCTTCCCCGCCCTGCGCAGATGAAGGGCCAACAGCTCGGGCTCGGTGACGACGCGCTGGGGGAACCGCTCCTCCAGCACCGCCGCGACCCGGGCATGGAGCTCCCGGCGTTCCCGGCGCAGCAATGAGAAGTAGGCCGCCTCCTGGATGAGGGCGTGCTGGAACCGGTAGAACGTCTCCGCTGGGGTGATCCGGGCTTCGAGGATGGCCGAGTTCACCAGGATGTCCAGTTCCTCCCGCAGGCGCGCCTCCCCCTGCTTGCTCACTTCGTCGAGCAGGGAGAGCGCGATCTCCGGGCCGAGCGCGGAGGCGAGCTGCGCCACTTGTCTGGCGGGCCCCAGCCGGTCCAGGCGAGCTGTGAGGGAGTCTCGAAGCGTTGGAGGGATGGATCGCTCGTCCAAGGTGGTAGCCTCCAGCCCCCCTACCTCCGCCACGGTCTTCACCAACTCCAGGATGTACAGCGGATTTCCATCGGCTCGGTCGGCCACCTGATCGAGCGCGTGCTCCTGGAGCGATCCCTTCGCAGCACGGCCCGCTCCGTGGGCGACCGCGCGGGCGAGCTGTCTGGACTCCTCGTGGGAAAGCGGCGCGAGGGGCATCGAGGAGATCGAGGGGCCGCTCCAGGGGACGACGAACTCCGGACGGTGGGTGAACAGACACAGGAGAGCGCAGTCCATCGAGCGCTCGAGCAGCAGGCCGATGAGCTCGAGCGTGGACGGATCGCTCCAGTGCAGATCCTCCAAGCACAGGACGAGCGGCGTTCGGGTGGTGAGCCGGAGGGTCCAGTCGACCAGCGTCTCAATAGTCTGTCGACGCTGGATCTCCGGGCTCTCGGAAAGCGGGCTCCGCCCAGGCCGGCCGTCCAGCGGCAGCCCGAAGAGGGCTGCGAGACGCGGCAGCGAGTCGTCGGGGGCGAACCCCGCCAGGCGCATGGCCCGTTCCAGCTTGAGGAGCTGCTGGTCCGCGGAGTCGCCATAGGTGATCGCGGCGGCCTCCTTGATGAGATCGATGGCCGGGTAGAAGGGCGTCCCGCTGGAGAGCGGGGCGCAGAAGCACTCGAGCCACAGGTGCGGGCGGCCGGAGAGGGCGATGCGCAGCTGACGAACGAGACGGGACTTCCCCACCCCGGCTTCCCCAGAAATGCACACCGCTCGCCCCTTCCCGGCGGCGACCTCCTCCCAGCGCTGGAGCAGGAGCGCCATCTCCTCGTCTCGTCCCACCAGCGGCACGCGATCGTTCGTCCAGTCAAGGCGATGTCCCACCACGGACGGTTCGATCACCCGAATCAGGCGCATCGGGCGGGACACGCCCTTCAACTGATGAAGCCCCTGGTCGACGGTGACGAAGGACGTACGCAGGAGGCGATACGTGGCTTCGCTGATCTGGACCGAGTTCGGTCCGGCTGCGGTTTGGATCCGTGCCGCGAGGTTGGGCGTATCGCCGAAGATCATCTTGTCCGGATGCTGGGGATCCCCCGCCTCGCCGACCACGGCGGGGCCCGTGTGAATGCCCACACGGGCGGCGAGCCGGGTTCCGGTGTCGCTTTCGATCGACCGGTTCAGGTCTGACAGGCGGGTAAGGATCTCAAGGCCGGCGCGGACGGCCCGCTCCGCGTCGTCCTCGTGGGCCTCCGGGTAGCCGAAGTAGGCGAGGATTCCATCACCCATGAACTGGGCGACGTAGCCGCCGAATCGTGCGATGGCGTCGGCGCTGGTGTCCCGATAGGCGAGCAGGATGCCGGCCAGATCCTCAGCGTCCAACCGTTCCGACAGCGGGGTTGAGCCGACCAGATCACAGAACATCACCGTGACCTGCCGGCGCTCGCCGGCGATCGAGGACGCGCTGAGGCTAGGCACAGTCGCTCAGGACCCCTCGACGCTGTTCGCGGACGTCCGCGGTCGATGCATCAGATGAGTGCACCTTGAGCTTCGTCCTGGTCGGCACGGTCGCTTTGTATCGCCGTCGACAAGGGGAGTCAATACGCTGGCCTCGGCCGGGCTTGGCCAGGGGGCTCCGTCGGGATTCGGGGGAGCTACCGGCCCTCTTCGGCGACGATCTGCTGGGCGGCTTGCTTCGAAGATGCCGGACGCCCGGCCGATGCTGCCCGCGGGGCATCTGGTCGATGGCTTCGAGGCGAAGCCAGGGAGAAACCCCGGGATTTCCGCTCGAACATCCTCACCAACGGAGCGGGTGGGCCGGCTCAAGCTGAACGGTCGGCTCTTCGGCTACTCGCCGCTCAGCCGAGTCGAGGAGCTTGAGGGTCTCGTGCTGGGGGTTCGCGGGAAACTCGCGATGTCGGAGCTCCTCGGCACCCACCCCTGGATGTGGGCTCGTCGGCGGTACCATTCGACATCGGGAGGGTGGCTGAGCGGACGAAGGCGACGGTCTTGGACATCACCCTGACCCGGACCCTGATCTTTCGCCGGGAGACCCTGATCACCGCGAGCCCGACCGCAGGCCATTCGGCCCTGGTCACCGGCGTTCAAAGAGCGAGTCTCCGCGAAGGAGGTGGGGGGATGCCGACGACTGGGCCCCGGACCACCAGCGCCCTCTCGACCTCAGCCTCGAGGCCCTGCAGACCGCCCGACAGCTCGGGGACAAGGCGGCGCTCGCCTACGCGCTCGACAGCCGCCACGTGGCCATCTGGGGCCCGGACGATCTGGAGGAGCGCCGGAGCGTCGCGGACGAGATGCATCGATTGGGTCTCGAGCTCGGCGACCGGGATCTCCAGCTCGCTGCGCTCGCGTGGCTCATCACGGACGCCCTGGAGTGCCAGTCGATTGAAGTCGTCGACCGCTACACCGACGAGCACGCGAGACTCGCCGACGAGCTGCACCAGCCGTACTACCCGTGGTACACGGCCGTCGTCCAGAGCACGAGGGCGTTCATGCGCGGCCGATTCGCAGAGACCGAGCAACTGGCAATAGACGCGTGGCGGTACGGCGAGCTGTCACACGGCGAGAACGCGCGACAGGTCTATCTCTTCACCGTGCTGAACCTTCGCCGCGAGTCGGGCGAGCTCGAGGACTTCCTTCGGGGGCTGGAGGGGTTCGTCGAGGAGTCGCCGCTGCCGGCTTGGCGAAGCGCCCTGGCGATGGCCTACGCGGAGCTGGACAGGGAGCGGGAGGCGCTCGCGCAGGTCTCCTGCTTCGTCGCCGGCAGTAGCGGGGCCGTCCCTCGTGACTCGGTCTGGTTTGCCACGATGGCCATGCTGGCAATGACGATCGTTCGGTTCGATGCAGGGGAGTACGCCAAGCCGATCTACGACCTCCTGGTGCCCTTCGCGGAACGCAATGCCGTCGTGGGCGGCGCGGTCTTCAACCTCGGGCCGGTGTCGCAGTTTCTCGGGATGCTGGCCAGGGTGAACGGAGATCTGAACCGTTCGATCGACCACCTCGCGGACGCCCTCGAACGGTGCTCAGCGCAGGGCGCTCCGCCCCAGGAAGCCCGTACGCGTTGCGAGATGGCGAGGACACTGATCGCGCGAGACGCGGGGAGGGACGCCAAGCGGGCAGCGGTCCTCTTGGAGGAAGCGAAGCGAACGGCGCGAGAGCTGGGGATGGTGAGACTCTCGCCGAAGTGACTTCAGTTGCGCAGAACCACGCGGCGGGCCCAGGCGAGACGTCCGACCGGTACTCGCCGGGGTGAGCCACAAGAACGTAGGTCCAGCACGATCTCCTCCCCCCCGCACCGGGCGGTCTCCCGGCCGCCCCTCGTCAGTCGTCGGACTCGTCCACGCCCGCCAGTCTCCAGAAGAAGTAGTCGGCGCTGTAGGCGACAGCGATGCTCTCGCCGGGCGTGCATGTTCCGGCCGGAGCGACCCCGCCGGACGTGTTCAGCCGCTGAATCCACGTCGTGTTGGTCAGGCGGTCGCCGTCGGAACCGGTAGTCGTCACGATTGCCTGCAGGAGGAGCCAGGGAATGTTGCCTGTCCCGCCGGACACCGTTTCCATCCGCGCGGCCTCGACGGAGCTGCCGTCCTTCAACTGCCACACGGGACGCCCGGTGGCGAAGTTCAGAAAGTGGGTTCCGATCGGCTTCGGGACACCGGTCGTCTTGTAGAGGGTGGCCTCGGGGTCAGTGAAGAGCCAGGTGCCGTTCGCCTGGCAGGTGTACTTCTGGACGCCGACCGCGTGGACGACGAGGAAGAGCTGGCTGTCCGGAGCGTACGTCCGTGGATCGAGCAGATCACCCGGCGCAGTCTGCGGAGCCGGCCGCGCGGACGCAGCCGGGGCGACCAGGCCACACAGCGCCAGGACACCCGCACAGACAACGACGAAGCGAGAGAAGCGGCGCTTCGCATCCATGGCGATCCTTTCGTTGGCGGAAACGAATGGAGACCGGCCGAGCGTCCTCTGTCGGTTCTCTCATGTCAAGCCTGGCGCGGCCCGCCGAAGTAGATCGGCGCAACCAGTCGGTCCTGTACACCGGTCTCGAGCCGACCTGGGAGCGAGGATGGCTCGGGATCACGTCCAGCCGTCATCTTGGCGTGGGAAGCGGCTGGTCACGGGTACCATCAACCGCCGGGAGGGTGGCCGAGCGGACGAAGGCGACGGTCTTGAAAACCGTTAGGGGCGCGAGTCCTAGCTGGTCGGTGCGCGAACCAACCTGGAGCTTGGCTCCCAGCGCCTCATCTGGCTTTGTGAGGGCCGTGCCGAGGCCGCCAGCCGGTCGTTCCCGCGCCGCGCCGCATGTGGGACGTTCACTTGTCTTCCGGCGGTTGGCCACGTCATTCCAGTCTGTAGCCCAAGCGCCGACCGATGAAGGCGAGCCCTCGTAATAACACGTCCGGCGGCTTCACCTGGACCGACGTCCTATGCTCCACAAAGGCCATCGAGAGGTAGATGCCACCGGGGTCCCACTCGCGTTTCGGAACGCATGGGTCGCCCCACGCGGCACGGTCGACGACTCTCCCGCTGGCACCTTGTGCCAGTCACCATCTCGAAAGACCTCCAGCGTGCCGTCGAGAACCTGGAAGGTCTCCTCCTGCGCAGGGTGGTAGTGGTTGGTCGTGTGGCCTCCCGGCTCGAGCACGTCGTCAATCTCGAAGTAGGCGGCGTCGGTGGGCCGCCGCGGGCGTGGTGATGGTTGCCCGCAGCCCGAAGATCGGACGGAGATCGAGGACCTTCTTCTCCGGCCCACTCACGATGGCCTCTCTCTGGGCTCCTCCGTAGCAGCCACGGTCGAGCGGCTGCATCGCACACCGCCGGCCAGTCGTCTAAAGGCTGATTCTACGGGGCCTCGGATCACCACGGGGCACTGAGGAGGGATGGGCGCGGGCGAGGAATCGGGGAGTCCCTAAGCAGTCCCGCATCGAGCGTCCGGCGGGCCGAAGCGGCCGGAGGGGAGAAAACGGGGACTCACTGTCATTCACGGCCCTCCGACACTGTGCGACTTCGGCAGATGCTTTCCGGGATCGGCTCCAGCTGATGCTTTACACAGTTCCACCTGATCTTTGACAGCTCCACCAGATGTTTGACACGGGCGCCCGGCCTGCTCTCGTGACCATCGCGGCCCGGGAAGGAGGTCGGGATCGTGCTGGTGGAGCTGGGGGTCGTGGAGCAGCGCTACGACGCGGTGAAGGAAGTACTGGACGGAGGAGGCACCGTGACCGAGGTCGCCGAGCGCTACGGCGTGACGCGCCAGAGCCTGCACAACTGGCTTCGGCGCTACCGGGAGCGTGGGATGTCCGGCCTCGTCGACCGCTCCAAGCACCCGAGGAGCTGCCCGCACCGCACCCCCGCGCGCTCGGAGATCCGGGTGATCGAGCTCCGAAGAGAACATCCACGCTGGGGACCCAGACGCCTCGCCCACGAGCTCGCCCGCAGGGGCGCCGACCCGGTCCCGTCTCGCTCGAGCATCTACCGGATCCTGGTCCGCTCAGGGCTCGTCGAGCCCAGGACCAGGAGGCGCAAACGCTCGGACTACGTGCGGTGGGAGCGGGCCCGCCCGATGGAGCTGTGGCAGCTCGACGTCATGGAGACCCGCCTTGCCCACGGCTCGGCCGTGAAGATCCTGACCGGCGTGGACGACCACTCCCGGTTCTGCGTCCTCGCTCACGCGATGCCCCGGGCCACCGCCCGCCCGGTGTGCGAGGCCTTCGCCCAGGCGCTTCGGGCCTACGGGGTGCCTCAGGCCGTGCTCACGGACAACGGGTGCGTGTTCAGCGGGCGTGCCGCCCGCTCGCGACATGAGGTCCTGTTCGACCGGATCTGCCGCGAGGACGGGATCCGCCACTTGCTCACCGCGGTTCGCTCGCCGACCACGACCGGCAAGATCGAGCGGTTCCACCGGACCCTCCGCGACGAGCTGCTCTCGACGAGGACCTTCGCCTCCGTCGCCGAGGTGCAGCGGGCGCTCGATCACTACGTCGCCTCCTACAACACGCTCCGGCCCCATCAGGCCCTCGGGATGGCCACACCGATCGAGCGGTTCAGCCTGGCCGGCCCGCAGGCCGCACCGCTCACCGGTGCGCTCGAGGACGTCCAGGAGGGCGAGGTGATCACCGACGCGAGGCACGATCACGTCCGCCGGGTCGACATCAACGGCAGGATCCACTTCGCCGGCGCCAGGTACTACGCGAGCACGGCCTCGCACGCGACTCGGTCACGGTGAGACTCGTCGACGACGAGGTCCGGATCCACTACCGGGGCGAACTGCTCCGCACCTACAACGCCGGCATCCACAGGAGAAGGAGGAGGTGATCTGGAGCCACCATCGACGACAGAGCAACAGGACTATCCCGTGAGGCGGGTGTCAAACGTCTGGTGAAGACGATCCGTCAAGCGTCTGGTGGGACTCGACACCGTGTGCGACTTCGGCAGATGCTTTCCGGATCGGCTCCGGCTGATGCTTTACACGGTTCCACCAGATCTTTGACAGCTCCACCAGATGTTTGACACCCGCGCCCGGCCTGCTCTCGTGGCCACTGCGGCCCTCGGGAGGAGGTCCGGGTCATGCTCGGTGGAGCTGGTCGTGGAGCAGCGGTCGGCTCGACCGGAGGAGATCATGTCCGGGAGGGCGGCGCGCTTGAGCGGCGTCGTCGCGCGGCAGTGGATCCCGATCAGGCGGTCGATGCGTTCGGGCGAGATCTCGACGAACGGGCCATACCGCTGAAACCAGCGTCGTTGACCAGCACCGCGAGCTCGGACTCGCTCTGGATCGACGAAGTGATGGCATCGATGCCACCGTCCTCGGGCAGGTCGGCGATGAGGACGCGGGCCGAGACGCCGTGCTGGTCACACAGACGCTGGGCCAGCGCCTCGAGTCGGTCGGCGCGTCGGGCCATCAGGACGACGTCGTGCCCCGACGAGGCGCCGCTCTGCGCAGGTTGCGCCGATGCCCGAGGACGCTCCCGTCACCAGGGGCACCGAGCGTGCGTCTGACCGATGGCTCATGAGCTCACCCTAGTCGGCAGAGGCTGGGCGAACAGGATCGCTTCCTGGGTCCATCTGGACGCACGACCGCGACGATCGACGACCAACCCCAACGCCAAGGGGTACCGGGCCCCGCCTCGATCGGTACGGATTTCGGGGATTCCTCGCGTCGCCCCTCCCCCTAGCCTCGGCTCACGACCGGTACCTAGGTGAGAGGAGCGAACCATGGGCACGAAGGCCGAAACAACAGTTAGGGAACACTCGGCCCAGGCGCCGGCGACGGTGGTGCGCGGTGGGGGGCGCCTCCGGGGGAAGCTCATCGTCGCGGTCACCGTGATCGTGGGGATCCTCGCCGGGGTGCTCGCAGGGTTCGCCGCCTACCAGGGGTCGCGGGAGCGTGCGGCCCTGGAGCGGGGCCGGGCGGCGGACGCGGCCAGGTGGGCAGGGCAGGCAGACGCCTGGCTGTCCTCGCAGGTCAATCCAGAAGCGCTTGAGCGAGGCCGGAGGGCGGACGCGGCCAGGTGGGCAGGGCAGGCCGACGCCTGGCTGGCCGCGCAACAGCGGGAACAGGAAGCCCTGGACCGGGGACGGCGAGCGGATGCGGCCCGGTGGCAGGCTCAGGCGGAGGCATGGCTGGAGATCATGGGCCCTCCGGCGCAATGAAACGCCCTTGGTTTTCCCTTGCGACGCGCCACTCGTATCAGGGAGCCAGCTGGGCGCGAGCGAAGGGCCGGTGGTGTGCGGGCCCGACGACCCGGCAGTCGAGGGAGGAGGTCGATGATGAGGATCAAGCCGATGCTTCTCGCGTTCACGCTGACGTTGCTGTCAGCGCCGAGCGTGGTCTAAGCGACAGAAGCCGTGCCGCTCCCGACATCAGATCCGGTGAAGAGTGGTCGCCGGCGTCGGAACCGCACCCGGACGAGGTTCTGGACTGGAACCAGATCTTCATCGATACGCTGATCGCGACGAATACCCCTAACCTCCTCTGGCCCTTCCAGGCGGGGTTCGAGGCGGGTGCACGAGTGGTCGACCCGTCCATCGAGATCCGATCGACGTACCTGACCGAGCAGGGCTTCAGCGGGTTCAACAGCGAGACGCTGGCCTTTCAAGCGGCCGAGCGCATGTACCGGAGGGGCGCGGACGTCATCTACCACGCCGCGGGGGCGTCCGGCTTCGGCCTGTTCGAGGCGGCCCTCCAGCTGTCCGATGACCTGGGACGGCACCTCTGGGGCATTGGGGTCGATACGGATCAGTACCGCGAGCTCAGCGCGGGCGACCCGTGGCGGCCGCATGTTCTGACTTCGATGGTGAAGCGCTACGACCAGGCAGTGTACGCGTTGCTCGCTGCGTACGCCCGGGGGACCTTCGCCCCTGGCTCACGGGAGCTGGAGCTGGACGTCCGCGCCGTGGACATCTCCTGCAGCGGGGGATTTATCGACGACATCCGGCCGCAGATCGAGGAATTCCGCCGGCAGATCATCGCCGGTGAGATCGTCGTCCCCTCCACTCCCGCGGAGAAGGCCGGCGCGTAACCTCCCCATAGAGCGGACATAGAGCCACCCTCGAGCCCCCGCTGAGCGACGCGCGCGATGGTGCCGGCGAGAGGAGGTGGTTGGGATGTCCACCACGATCAGGGTCTCAGCCCGGCCGGCGGGGTTCACGCTCTGGACCGCGGCCTTGTCCGCCCTGGCCGCCGCGGCGCTGATCATGAGCGCGGTGGCGCTCACCGTGGCGGCGCGCGATCGCGCGGTCACCGGTGTGGCGGGCGGCGGCATCCATGAGGCGGCGAGCACCGAAGCGCCGCTCTGGGACGCGGGCAAGCTCGCAGCCATGCAGGGCCGCGTGCTCGCCGAGAGCGTTCGGAGCGAGGGATACGCTCCGCTCTGGGACGAGGGCAAGCTCGAAGCGATGAAGGGCCGCGTGCTCGCTGAGAGCCCCGGATCGGGGATCCCGCTGTGCTCTGGGACCCGGGCAGGCTCGAGGCCATGGAAGGTCGTGTTCTGGCCGGGTAGCTCCAGGTTCGAACCGGCAGGTCGCGTTCAGGTTCACGAGTGGCCGGGAGGAACTGAGCGCGCCGGCCGTCTGGGATTCTGCAACAGGGCTCGGACCGCCGTCCTTAGAATCCTGGCGTCAACCGACGCTGGGAAGGTGCGTTGACCGAAAACGTCATCGGGCGTGAGTCCGAACTCGCGATCCTCGATCGCTTCCTGGACTCGATCCCGACCGGCCCGAGTGCCCTGCTCCTGTTCGGTGAACCCGGCATCGGGAAGACCACCGTATGGAGGGAAGGCCTGGCGAGTGCCCTGCAACGGGGCTACCGCACGCTCTCATGCAGCCCGGTCGAGGCGGAGACGCGTCTTTCCTACGCCGCCCTCGGTGACCTCCTCGAGCCGGTCCTCGAGGAGGCGCTTCCAACCCTGCCGGAGCCGCAGCGCCGGGCCCTCGAGGTGGCCCTCCTGAGGGCCCCGAGTTCGGGCGCCCGGGCCAACCAGCGGGCCGTCTCCCTGGCCGTCCTGGGATGCCTTCGGTCGGTGGCCTCCACCACCCCCGTCGTCGCGGCCATCGACGACATCCAGTGGATGGACCTTCCTTCTGTCCTGGTGCTCCAGTTCGTCGTGCGCCGCCTCAAGGGCGACCCGGTCGGCCTGATGTCCGCCGCTCGAGGCACCGATCCCGACGACGATCCCCTGGGCGTCGCCCCATCCTTCTCAGGGGATCGCGTGCATCGGATCCACATCGGGCCGCTGTCCGCCGAGGCGATCGAACGCGTGATCCTCGACAAGGTGGCCGAGGGGTTCCAGCGAACCATGCTCCTTCGTCTTCACGAGACCTCGGGAGGCAATCCCTTCTTCGCCCAGGAGATCGGACGCGCGCTCCTGCGTCGTGGAGGTGAGATGGCGGCCGGCGAACGGCCCCCGATCCCCGAGCGGCTTCAGGAACTCATCGAGGACCGCCTGAAGGGGCTACCTGCGAAGACCCTCGAAGCGCTCGAGGCCGTCTCGGCCCTGTCGACACCGATGCTGGATGCGATCGCTGCCGCGACCGATCCTTCCGAGGTCGACCGTCGCCTGGGTCCGGCCATCGAGAACGGCGTCGTCGAGGTCGTCGGCGACCGCCTTCGGTTCACCCACCCCCTCCTTGCTTCCGCCGTCTACCAGAGGATCCCGCCGGCCCGGCGTCGCGAGCTGCACGCGCGGCTCGCGACGATCGTCCGCGATCCGGAGGAACGAGCCCGCCACCTGGCTCTGTCGGTCGAGGGCCCGGACGTCGCCGTCGCCGCCGCACTCGAGGAGGCCGCCCTGCTGGCCCTTTCCCGGGGAGCCCCGCAATCCGCGGCCGAGCTCTGGGAGATGGCCCGCCGCGCCACGCCCCGGGACCGAGGCGAGGACCTGGTGCGTCGGACCCACCAGGCGGGCGTGGCTCACCACGAGTGCGGGGACACCTCGCTGGCGCGGAGCGTCCTGGAGCAAGCGGTGGACCTCTCGATGGCCGGGCCGGCTCGGGCCCGCGTGCTGCTGGACCTGGGGCAGGCCCTCGCCGAGACCGAAGGGTGGCGGGGGGCCTGGGCCGTGTTCGAGGCTGCTCGGGGCGAGGCGGGGGACGATCTCGCGCTGAGGGCACGGGTCGAGCAGAATCTCGGGTACGCCTGGCTGTTCAGGGGAGACCTCGCGGCATCGGAACGGCACGCTCGCGCAGCTCTGCAGCTGGCCGAGGAGCTGCAGGAACCACGGGTGATGGCCGAAGCGTTCCAGGCGTATCCATTCGTCGAGTTCCTCCTCGGACGCGGGGTCGATCAGGAGCTGCTCGATCGCGGGATCGCCCTGGAGGGGCACATGGAGGGCGAATTCAAATCCCATGTCCTGCGAGCAAGCCACGTTGTGGCTCAGCTCCTCAAGTTCACCGATCGCCTGGACGAGGCCCGCCGGACGTTCGACGAGCTCCTGCGTGATGCCGCGGCGCACGGCGTGGAGGCTCCGATCCCCCAGTTCCGGTACCAGCTCGCCGAGCTGGAGTGCCGGGCCGGCAACTGGCATGCGGCCATGGATCACGCCCGGGAGAGCCGGGCGTCCGCCCAGCGGCAGGCCCATGGGTCCATGTCGGCGGAGGGCCACTTCGCGGTGGGCCTAGTGGAGGCCCATCTGGGGCGGGCCGACTCGGCAAGGCTAGCAGCCCTCGAAGGGCTGCGGGTCGCCGAGGCAGCCGGCGAGATCCTCCTCCTGATCCCGAACCTGTCGGTCCTGGGGTTCCTCGAGCTCTCCCTGGGCCGACCCGCCGAGGCAGATGCGTATCTGTCCAGGGCCGTCGAGCTCGAGCAAGCGATGGGCGTTCGGGAGCCCGCCTACTTCCGCGTCGTCCCCGACGAGGTCGAGGCGCTGGTGGCGCTCGGGCGGCTCGACGAGGCCGAGGCGCTGCTAGTCCCCTTCGAGGAGGCGGGCGGGAACCTCGACCGGGCCTGGGCCATCGCCGCCGGAGCCAGGTGCCGGGCGCTCGTGCTTGCGGCCCGGGGTGATCTCGCCGGTGCATCGGCCGCGGCCGATGAGGCGGTGCGGGAACACGATCGCCTGCCCCTTCCTTTCGAGCTGGGGCGGACCCTCCTGGTGCGCGGAGCGGTGGAGCGCCGTGCCAAGAGGAAGCGGGAGGCTCGGGACACGCTCACGAAGGCCTTGGAGGTCTTCGACGGGCTGGGTGCCGCGTTGTGGGCGGACAAGACACGTGCGGAGCTGGCGCGGATCGGGGGACGGGCTCCCTCGTCGCTCGACCTGACCCCGACCGAGGACAGGGTGGCGGCGCTGGTGGCCGCGGGCAGCACCAACCGGGAGGTGGCCGATGCGCTGTTCGTCAGCATCCACACGGTGGAGGCCAACCTCAAGCGGATCTACCGCAAGCTGGGCGTTCGCTCGCGAACGGAGCTGGCCTCGAAGTTCCAATCCGACACGTCAGGATCCTGAGTGGAGGGTCAGAGCAGCCGGATGACGGGCCCCGGTCCGCCCGGGTCGTACGTTGACCCGGATACGAGAGTGTGCCTCCTGCCGTGAGGCAGGGAGACCTTGTGTCGTGAACGATATCGCGAGGAGAGCTGCGGACGCTGCCCTGCCCACTCGCGTCGAGTGTGTCGTTCATCGCTCGGGTGACTGCTCGCGGGATCACTCGATGGACCGCCAGTACGGCTGTTCGTCCTACTTCCCGGGCAGCCAAGGCCGGACCCTCCACTCTGGGTGGCATTTCGGAGTTCTCGGCCCTCCGAC
>WNGA01020937.1_pt1 | contig 13026 bp, 15 predicted proteins | sample 5400061 | NCBI WGS metagenome assembly WNGA01 (sample SAMN13153366, study PRJNA577476) | soil metagenome | isolation source: 100 cm soil or saprolite under grassland replicate 2 | place: USA:California | collected 2016-06-15
AGCGTCGATGCGATCTACGTCCGCGCCGCACGGAACCTTGGCGCGAATCAGCGAAGCCTTTTTTTCCGTATCGTGGTTCCCGCCGCGACTCCGCACATCATGACCGGCATCCGCGTCGGCTTCGGCGTGGCCTTCATCGTGGTGATCGTCGCGGAGATGATCGCCGTCAATAACGGTCTCGGATATCGCATCCTCGAGGCGCGCGAGTTCTTCTGGTCCGACAAGATCATCGCCGGCATGATCACCATCGGCCTCCTCGGCCTTGGGATTGACGCGGCTCTTTCTCGACTTTCCGACTATCTGCTGCGCTGGCACCGCGGTCTGGAGTCGACGGCGTGATGCCGCGATGAATTCGTGTCATCCTGAGCCGCCCATTCGACTCGCGCTGCGCGCTCGCTCAGGGCAGGCTCCGACGGCGAAGGATCTCAAAATGCGATACAGCTTCCTATTTTGAGATCCTTCCCCTTCGCTACGCTCAGGGTCAGGATGACACTAACAAATGGCCGATTCTTCCGAGATTCGAATTCGCGGCTTTACCAGGCAATTCGGAGACGTTCTCGCCGTCGACGGGATCGATCTGGAAATCGCCGCCGGGGAGTTCGTCTGTTTGTTAGGACCGTCCGGCTGCGGAAAATCGACACTGATGAATGCCGTCGCCGGCTTCGTACCGCCGACATCGGGAGAGATTCTCGTTCGAGGAGAGCCGGTGGCCGGACCGGGTCCCGATCGCGGAGTGGTCTTTCAGGAGTACGCGCTCTTCCCGTGGATGACAGTCCGAGCGAACGTGGCGTTTGGGCTGGAGATGCGGCACGAATCGAAATCGCAGATCGCGGAAACGGTCGCCGCCCTGCTGCAGACGCTTCATCTCGCCGAATTCGCGAATCGTTTTCCGAAGGATTTGTCGGGCGGCATGCGCCAGCGTGTTGCGATTGCGCGGCTACTGGCGCTCGACAGCCCCATTCTCTTGATGGATGAGCCGTTCGGCGCGCTCGACGCGTTGACGCGGCTGAATTTACAGGACGAGCTGCTGCGCCTCTGGATGGAGCTGAAGAAAACGATCTTCTTCGTCACGCACAGTATCGAAGAGTCGATCTATCTCGCTGACCGAATCGTGGTGATGACCCATCGCCCCGGCCGGATCAAAGCAATCGTACCTGTGACGTTGCCGCGTCCGCGCGATGTCAGCTCGCCGCCCTTCAACGAGCTGAAACGCGCCGTTTCGGAAATGGTGATGGAGGAGCAGCGGCGGCATGAGGAGGCCGAGCGCCACTCAGAGCCTGTAAAAAATTGAATGGCCCTGTAGGGCACGGCTGCGCCGTGCCGAATTCCCATTGCGAGGAAACGACGAAGGTTCGGCACTGCGCAGCCGTGCCCTACAAGAATTCATCCCCAGGATAAACTTTAGGACCGTCCGCGCCTGACAAATCGGGCGCAGCGAACGATCTCCTGTCGAGCAGCAGCACCTTTCGAATCCACCGGAGATCCTTCGCTTCGCTCAGGATAAACTGTGCACTCAGGATGATTCGGCGAAATGCCGACGAGATCGCCCTTGTTGTCGACGATGCACAAGCCGTAGAGCTTGTGATCGCGGATCACGCGGGCAGCGTCGGTGAGCTTCGTGTCCGGCGTGACGGTGTGTGGATGCGCGTTCATCGCGTCCTTCACGGGCGTCTTCGCCAGCAGGTAATGCACTTCCCACGTGTCGAGCGACGTCGCTTTGCCGGGCGAGTAGTCCTTGAGCATGCGATCGGTGATGATGCCTGCGAGCCGCCCTTTGTGCATCACCGGCAGCCGGCGCACGTCACGATCCTTCATCAAGTGAAGTGCTTCGATCATCGAAGCTTCGTCATCGATGGTGATCGGGTTCCGCGTCATCCAATCCGCGACTTTGTTTTTCATGATTACATCCCCAGAAACGCTTTCTTCACATGCTCGGTGTTGAGCAATTGCTGGCCTGTGCCTGTGAGGACGACGCGGCCGGTTTCCAGCACGTACGCTCGATGCGCGATGCGCAGCGATTGATAGACGTTCTGTTCGACGAGCAGGATCGTCACCCCAAGCCGGTTGATCTCGGTGATGATCTGAAAGATGTTCTTCACCAGCAGCGGCGAGAGACCGAGTGAAGGCTCATCGAGCAACATCAGACGAGGATTGGCCATCAAGCCGCGGGCGATTGCGAGCATTTGCTGTTCGCCGCCGGAAAGCGTTCCGCCGAGCTGCTTTTGTCTTTCCTGCAATCGCGGGAAGAGCGTGAACGCACGCTCGATGTTCTTCTCTCGGTCCCGACGCGTGCTCTTCATGAACGAGCCCATGCGCAGGTTTTCCATCACCGTCATTTCCGGAAAAATTCTTCGCCCTTCGGGAACCTGAATGATTCCGCGCTCGACGATTTCATGCGCCTCGAGCCGCGAGAGGTCCTGACCCTCGAAGGTAATGGAACCCGACTTCCACTTCACCAGTCGGGAAATGTTCTTGAGCGTGGTCGATTTGCCGGCACCGTTCGCGCCGACGAGCGTGACGATCTCGCCTTGCTGCACCGTGAGGTCGATGCCCCACAGGACCTGGAGGTCGCCGTACGCGAACTCGAGCTTGTCGATCGCGAGCAGAGATTGCGCGCTCATTGCTCCGCTCCGAGGTATGCCTCGATGACTTGTGCGTTGCTGACGATGTCTGCCGGTTTTCCTTCGGCCAGTTTTTCGCCCGAATTCAACACGACGATGCGATCGGAGAGCCGCATGATCGCTTTCATGTCGTGCTCGATCACCATCTCGGTGATGCCTTCTTTTCGAATTTCGAGAATCAGGTCGATGATCTCGTCGCTTTCGGAGGGGTTGAGACCGCCCATGACTTCATCGAGCAGAAGCAGCTTCGGCCGAGTGGCAAGTACGCGGGCGACTTCGAGCTTCTTGCGGTCACCGATCGGCAGCGCGCCCGCGAGCCTCTCCGACTGCCCATCGAGCCGCACGACGCGCAACTGTTCGTGCGCTGCTTTGCGTGCTTCGTGAACGGAATTGGTGCGGCATAGTGCTCCCACGACGACATTGTCGAGCACGGTCAGGTTTGTGAGCGGCCGCACTTTCTGCCATGTCCGGGCCATGCCGAGCTTGCAGACTTTGTCCGGGTGCAATCCGTTCATGCGCCGGCCGTCAAAGAGCACTTCACCGCGCGACGGCGGGTAATATCCTGTGATGCAGTTGAAGAGCGTCGTCTTGCCGGCGCCGTTCGGTCCGATCAATCCAACGATCTCTCCCTGCCCAACTTCGAACGACACGTCGGAGTTCGCGGCGAGACCGCCAAAAAATTTACTGACGTGCTTCACCTCGAGGATCGCCATTACGCTGCCCTGCGCCTCCGAGTGGCCAGCCTTCGGAAGAATCCGAGCACGCCTTCGGGCATGTAGAGGATCACGATCACGACCAGGATGCCGTAGATCAGCACATGCGCGTGTGAGAGATTTTCCTTTAGAAATGCGCCGACCTTCGATTCGGCGTGCACGATGCCCGCTTTGATGAGCGCATTCGTGATCGCGTTGCTGCGCAGCGCCTCTGAAAGCGGAATGAGGACTACGGCGCCGATCATCGGTCCGAGAATCGTGCCGATGCCGCCGATGATGCAGATCATCACGACCTGTACGGAGAAATCGAGCGCGAGCACCGTGCTCGGATCGATGAACCCGACGTAGACGGCATAGAGGCTGCCGGCGAGCGCCGTGAACGTTGCCGAGATCGCCAGCGCGGTGTTCTTGTAGATCGTCGGATTGATGCCCAACGAGTGCGCGGCGTCCTGATCCTCGCGGATCGCCTGGAAAAAGTAGCCGAGCTTCGACCGCTTCACCAGCCAGCTCGCGAGAATGGTGATGAATGCGATGATCACACCCGTGTAATAGAACGGAACTTTGCCTGACCAATCCGTGATGACCGTTTCGCCAAACGTCAGCGGCGGGATCTCGGTCACCAGGATCCCCTCGGCGCCATTCGTGATGCTCTTCAGATTGAGCGCGGCAACCCGAAAGATCTCCGCGACGGCGATGGAGGCGAGCACGAAGTACGGACCGCGAAGCCGGAAACAGATGTAGCCGATGATCAGCGCCGTGAGCAGCGCGAGCAGGGCGCCAAGCCAGATGCCTCGCCACGGTGCGACCTGCTTGAACTGCAGCAGCGCCATCGTCGTGTACGCGCCGATGCCGAAGTACGCCGCGTGACCGACGGAGTACTGGCCGGTATATCCGCCGAGGACGTTCCAGGCCGATCCGACGATCACGTTGATGAAGATGAGGATCATCATGTGGAGCAAATAGGTACTCTCGACAAAGAGCGGCAGGATGAGCATTGCTCCACAGACAAAAGTGATGAGCGCCAGTTGTACGTAGCGCGTCATCACGTTCGCGACTTGCCCAGCAATCCCGATGGCTTGAAAAGAAGCACCAGGAGGAAAAGCACGAAGACCACGACCTCTTTCCAGCCCGCGCCGAAGTAGACGCCGCCGACCGATTCAGCGATGCCGATCAGAACTCCGCCCAGCGTCGCGCCGATCACGCTCCCCATTCCCCCGAGGACCACGATGACGAATGCCTTCAGCGTGAATATGCTGCCGACCTGCGGAAAGATGTAGTACGTCGGTGAGATGAGCGCGCCGGCGATTCCGGCAAGTGCGGCGCCAAGGCCGAAGGCGATCACCGACATGCGCTTGACGTTGATGCCCATCAATCGGGCGGCTTCGCGATCCTGTGCGGTCGCCCGAATGGCCTGGCCGGTGTCGGTCTTCAGCAGAAACCAGTAGAGCGCCGCGGTAATCGCGGCGGTGATCAGGAACGAGTAAACCAGCGGACTGGAGATCGAGATGCCGCCGACCTTCACGCTGCTCGAGGAGTAGCGGGTCGTCAGGATCTTGTAATCGGACGTGAACGCCAGCATGATCGAGTTGCTCATGATCAGACCGAGGCCGATCGTCAGCAGGATCTGGTTCTGAGGAAGCGCACCGAGGACGCGATTGATGACCACTTTCTGCAGGAACGCGCCGAACAGAAAGAGCAGCGGACCGGTAATGAGAATCGACGCGAACGGATCCACGTGCATCAGCGTGAAGAGAAAGAACGTCACGTACATCCCGACCATCAGGATGTCGCCATGGGCAAAATTGATGATCCGCATGACGCCGAAGATCATCGTCAGGCCGATTCCGATCAGCGCGTAGACTCCGCCGATGAGGATGCCGCTGATGAGCGCCTGAACGAAGATCGCCATGAGCCGATGGCGTCATCCTGACACTGAGCGAAGCGAAGTGGAAGGATCTCAGCGAATGAGATCCTTCGCTGTCTTCGCCGCTTCTAATGACACCCCTCATCCGGCCTTCGGCCACCTTCTCCCCGCACGCGGGGAGAAGGCCGCCGTGCGAGGTCCCTCGCCCCGCACGCGGGGAGAAGGCCGCCGTGCGAGGTCCCTCGCCCCGCACGCGGGGAGAAGGCCGTCGTGCGAGCCGCTTTCTTGGGAGCGAACTGCGGCGGCCACACTGTCTCGTGAGCGCCGTTCTGAATCTGCTCGACCAGCATCTGGTGCTTGTTCTGATTGGTATACCCTTCGTAATCGGCGAATCGCACTTCGCCCATCACGCCGTTCCACTTGCCGCGCTTGAGCAGATCGCGCGTCCGGCTACGGTCGCCCTTGGCCTTCGCCACGGTCTCGGCCATGATGATCATCGATTCGTATGCAGTGGTGGCATGGTACGTCGGTGCCTTGCCGAACTGGGTCTTGTAGCGCTCGTTGAACTGCTTCGCGCCCGGCCAGTTCACTTCCGGCGTCCACTGCGTGCTCGAGAAGACGTTGTTGGAAATATCCGTCTCCTTTGCGAACTGCGCGGTGGCGAAGCCCGCTCCCGCTCCGAGGAAGGCTTTTGGCGTGAGGCCGATTTCGCGCGACTGTCGCATCAGCAGAATCGCGTCGGCGACGTACGACACCATGAAGACGAGATCGGGATTTTTCGCTTTGATGCTCGCCAGGGTCGAGCGATAGTCGGGTGATCCAGGCGCGTAGGCCTCTTCGGCGACGATCTGAATTCCCTTCTTCGCCGCGTACTCCTTGGCCGATTTCGCCCCGGAGGTGCCGAAGTCGGTGTTCTCATTGATGATGGCCATCGTTTTCGGGCTGCCGAGTTTCGTGGCCATACCGAGAAGGATCGTTGCATAGTCATTCGTCGTCGCGCTGAGTCGGAACATCCACTTGAGGTTCTGCCGGGTGATGTCGTCCTTTGATGCGACGGGAATGATCAGCGGAACGTGGTACTTCTCGGCGAGCTTCGCCAGTGCCGCTGCGCATTTCGAACTGTAAGGCCCGACGATGCCGGCGACATTGTCGCTCGTGGCGAGCTTCTCGAACGCGGCCATCGATTTCTCCGGTTTTCCGGTGTCGTCCTCTTTGACGAGGTCAACGTCGATGCCTTCCTTCTTGAGGTCTTCGAGTGCGAGGGTGACGCCATTGCTGAGGTTCTCGCCGATCGGAGCTTCGGGTCCGGTGATCGAGTTGACGAAGCCGATCTTTACTTTCGTGGCCCCCTGCGCAAGCCCAGATACGAGGAGTGAGGTTGCTGCCAGAAAGATGATGAAACGTTTCATCGCGTGCTCTCTTTCGTCAGTAGATGAAGAACTGCATCTGAAGCGTGAGTTGCTTTTGTTTCCGGCCGACTTCGGGTTTCAGGTAACCAATGGCGCTCTTCACGTTGAAGCTGTTGCCGTAGGGATACCAGTTGACGCCGACCAGATACCTCTTCTCGCTGCTCGATTTCTTCGGCGCAGCAAAGCTTCGATCTTCGTAGCGCGCCCATGGCCCGAGCTTCGATCCCTTGAAGAACACGCCGCCGTCGGCCACGAAGACGTTGCTTCGAGGGAGGGCGGTCACGGTGCTGTCGCCGTCGAGACGCATATAGGTGACGGTGCTGACCGCCGAGCCGAACGCGGTCGGCATGTCGATGTGGACGTCAGCGGTCGGACCCTTGTAGTGGCGCTGCGCGTCGTATGAGGCACCGACAGCGACGATCTTCTTCGTTCCGAAGTACGAGCCGGGAAAGGACGGGAACCCATACGGTTCGGTGTCGAAGAACTCGTACTGCAGGCGTGCGATCTTCCGGAAGGGGTTGCGCGAGCCCGATTCGCGAAGGCCCTGGAATGCCCCCACACGATACTCGAGATGGTCGGCCATAAAATATCCGCGGGCCATGAATCCGGTATCACGGCCGCCCGTGCCGGCGAGCGCACCGGTTGCCGTGTAGGCGTAGGAATTCACGTCGATCATGAATTCGGACGCGCTCGAAGTCAGCGCGTCGCGTGATGTTGGCAAGTAGATCAGGCCGACCCACAGATTGAGCGGCTTCGAATAGCGATATTCGGCTACCGCGTCGGTGGTGATGAACCCCGATGAGATGACCTTGGCGCCCGTTCCGATTGCGCCGCCGAGTCGCGCGTTTTCCGTCTGGTAGAAGAAAAAGACGTTCTTCGCAAGCTGACCGCTGACGATGAAGCGCGTGCGGCGGATCATCAGATTGTCGCCCGTCCCGCCCTGCGCATTTTGCGAGAAGTCGGCCTGCGGCTGCAGCAGCACACCGAACCGGAAGTTGACGGTGTCGCTCACTTTGATCTGCAGCGGACCAGCCGGCACAGGTTTTGGCGCAGGTTTTGGTGTTTCAGGTGATGTCGGAGTCTGTGTCGGAGTCTGTGCCGTCGTGGTCTGACCCGACGGTTCCGGCAAGGCGGGTTTTGACGGAGTAGCTGTGTCGTCGGCTAGAACCGGCAGGCACAGTAACGTGACGATTGAAAGAACAAGAAGTCCCTTCGGGGCAAGACTCATTCAAACCTCCTGCTGTGTGGTCGACGGCGAATCATGACAACCCGATGTCGAGCCGAATTGTGACGACAACGACTTGGACTGGTGACAAACAACACTAGGGTCAGATGAGGTTCTCCACATCATACGTCCGGATCCGATATCAAGGTGCCGGACAATGGACAAGCTGTAGATGCGGCCGCACGGCTGTGATGGAAAGTTTGCACTGGATTTTAGACCGACTCTCCACTACTGTATGGCCCAAAGTCCGCCCGTACTCGCTGTCCTAGATTCGTGCTTTGGGTTTCCGGAGACCACCGATGGCCGTGATCGATCGTGGTTTTTACGGTAGATACGAAGTGCCCTCCGGCTCGCGGCGAGAAGTGTGTCCACGACCCGAGATATCGGAAAAGGAGATGTCCATGTTTGACAGGCGCATTCACATTCCCCTTCTTCGGCCGTTCTTCCTCTCGATCGCCATCGTTCTTTTCGTCGCTCCTCTTCTTCACGCCCAGGCGCAGATCAAGGTCGGTGACAACATCGTCATCCGGTTCGGCGTGCTGGCGCAGGGATGGGCGGACACGGCGCAGGACGCCACGACGAAGAAGTATGCGAACAATCTGTTCATTCGCCGTATCCGCTTCCTCGTCGGAGGCCAGATCTCGCCAAACGTCTCGTTCTTTTACGAGACGGACAATCCGAACCTTGGCAAAGCCACCACGGCCGGGACAACAACGACGAAGACGATCAGCAGCGGCTTCATCACCCAGGACGCATTCCTCGAATGGAAGCCGACCGGAAGCAATGCGTTCATGATCGACGGGGGACTCATGCTACCGCCGCTCTGCCGCAATTGCCTCGAAAGCGCGGCCACGCTGTTGTCGCTCGATTATGGGTCTTACTCATTCACCGAGAGTGCGGCGACGCAGTCCGTCGTCGGGCGCGATACCGGATTTCAGGCGAAGGGTTACCTCGCCGGTGGCCATTTCGAATATCGCGGCGCGATTTTCCAGGGCTTCCGCGCGAGCGGATCCCGCAACTCGCTGCGCACAAGCGGCCGAGTCTCCTACAACCCGTGGGACACTGAAAGCGGATACGTCTATCCCGGCCTGTATCTGGGAAACAAGCATGTGTTGCAGATCGGCGCAGGCTTCGATCACCAGATGGATTACAAGGCGCTGAGCGTCGATGGGTTCCTTTCCCAGCCGATGGGGAAGAATGCAATCAATGCCGAGCTGACTCTTCTCTCGTTCGACGGCGGCAAGACGTTCTCCGCGATTCCGGAGCAAAAAGCCTACACCGCGCAGGCCGGCTACTACTTCGCTGGCCCGAAGATGCAGCCGTGGCTGCGCCTCGAAAATCAGGACTTCAAAGCGAGCGCGAACAACTTCCGCGACAACAAGCGTCAGTCAGTCGGGCTGACGTGGCTTCCCAGCGGCAATAACTTCAACATCAAAGGTGCCTACTCCCGAGTGGATCCGCGCGTGGGCAACAAGACCAACGAGTACACAGTTCAAATGCAGTTCTTCTACTACTGATTGAGTCCGCGGCGGGCGTAGTATCCGATCAAACGCATCATCTTCGCCTCAGGCCTCGGCACGATGATCGAGTGGTACGACTTCTACATCTTCGGAAGCCTCGCTGCAGTCATGTCCGCGCGTCTTTTTCCGGGCAAGGTTCCCACCTGGGATCTGATCAAAACTGGGCCCTGTTCTCCACCGGTTTTCCGTTTGGCGCGCTCGCGTTCGGACGCATCGGCGATCTGATCGGCAGGAAGTACGCGTTCCTGGTGGGACACTCGTCATCCGCGCCCGCGTCCGACCCCATCGTGAACTAACGTGATCATATGGTTGCGATCGCCGATTCGTACTCGCGACGGACGGCCACGCACTGCTGACAGATTTCAGCGACCTCGCCAATGTCGAATGGCTTTGGGATGACCGCCTGAACCACATCTCCGGCAGCCGTGAACTCCTTTTCCTCGGCCGCGGCAGTCATCAGCAGCACGACCGGTCGGGCTCCATAGCTCTCCTCCCACTCTCGCAGATACTCGAGAAAACCGAAGCCGTCGACTCTCGGCATCATCAAATCGAGTAACACGATCGCGTATTCAGCTTCGTGAATTCGGTGCGCTGCTTCGAGACCATCCGCGGCGAGTGTGCATAAGATTCCCGCTCGCCGTAGCGCATGCCCGAGGAGGTTTCGGATCGATACATCATCATCAACGATGAGAACGTCTCGCTTTTCGAGGGCGCCCATGACTTTAATCACTATCACGAAGCGCGCCATGTGGAACGGCTAAGTTATGGAGTTTCAATAATTTGCGGCCAACGCAAACCCGGCAATCAAAAGCATCGCAAAGTGCAAAAGAGAGTCACGAGTGGCGCAGGAAAAGGAAGCGGACTGGATCGTCATGGCCACTCACGGCCGTACCGGCGTCCGTCGCCTCATCAAAGCAAAAAAAAGATGCGCGGGCTCATCGCCCGCGCACCCGTACTGCGCATCGTCTCGCCCCTTAGCCGAGCTGCAGCACTTCGAAATTCGAATTCACTTTCGGAATCAAGGACTGGTACGTCGACATCAGTTCACTCTGCGACCAGTCGCTGAACATGCCTTCGCCGACATACTGCGCGTGTCGTCCGGCATCGAGCAGGAGGATCGCGCCTTTCTTTTGATCGCATTTGATTTCCATTCGCCAGCCGCCGGCAACGTGCTCGAGCGAAACGCAACGTGCGTGCATGAGCGGCGATTTGTCAGCGAAAGTGGGAAGAGCCATGAGCGAAAGAACCAGGAAACTGAGAGCTGCCCGTTTCATGATGTGTTTCTCCTTGTCGTTGTGAAGTACAAAGGATTTCGGAGGAAAGTTGGTGCTACGATCTGCGGCGTGATCCGCATCACCATCGCCGCTCTTCTGCTCGCTTTCGTCCCGCTCGCCGGCGCGCAGGACTGGGCGAAAGAAGCTCTCGAACGTTCGCCGCGCCATCGCGAATGGGTGAACGTCAAATCCGGGAATCGACTCGTCAGCGCCTTCGTCGCCTATCCCGAAGTGAAAACCAAAGCCACGGCTGTGGTCGTCATCCATGAGATTTTCGGGATGTCGGATTGGGTGCAGATGATGGCCGATGAGCTCGCGGCAGCAGGCTACATCGCGATCGCGCCCGATCTGCTGTCAGGACTGGGAACATTCGCCGACGCGAACGCGATCGGCAAAGCGATCCGCGATTTGCCGCCTGATCAGATCACCGCCGATCTCAACGCGGTCGCCGATTACGTTTCAAAGCTGCCCGCAGCAAACGGCAAAGTCGCGGTGGCGGGATTCTGCTGGGGCGGTGGTCAGGCGTTTCGCTTCGCCACGAACCGGCCTTCGCTTGCGGCGGCATTCGTCTTCTACGGAGCCGCTCCGGAGTCGCCCGACGCGATCGCTGGCATCCGCGCGCCCGTCTACGGCTTCTATGGTGGCGACGATGCCCGCATCGGAGCGACAGTTCCGAAAACGCAGGAGTTGATGAAGGCTGCACGAAAAACGTACGACGTCGTGACGTACGCCGGCGCCGGACACGGATTCATGCGCGCCGGCGACGCACCCGCGCCGGCGAGCGACGCTGATCCGAAACTCCGCGAGCGGTTCGCCGCAAACAAGAAAGCGCGCGACGAGGCATGGTCACGAATGAAGTCTCTCCTGCAGAAGCTGTAATGCCGCTCGCCCGAATCGAGGATTTCCAACCGGGGCAGCACGTCACCTTCACAAAAACATTCACGGAAGACGATCTCCGGCGTTTTATCGAGATCACCGGCGACGTGAACCCGCTGCACGTCGACGATGAATTCGCCGCACAGGCGCGATTCGGCCGCCGTGTGCTGCACGGGATGCTGACAGCATCGATCTTCTCGACGATGGTCGGCATGCTGCTCCCCGGGACCGGCGCGATTTACCGCTCGCAGGCGATCAACTTTCTCCGTCCGGTGTACGTCGGCGACACGGTGACGGCGCATTTTGTGGTGCGCTCCGTCGACCGCGCCAAGCATCGCCTGCAGATCGATTCGTGGATCGAGAATTCGGCGGGCGAGCGCGTCATTGAGGGGACTTGTGAGGCTGGGCTGCTGCGCTGAACGCCTCGATCGCCTCGCGGTAGGGCCGCCGCCCTCGGCGGCCGCCGCGGAGGGCCGCGGCGCTACACTCGAAGATCGCAACGTCAAAGCTGATCTTGCCGGCAAGCGCGAGCGGGATCCACGGCGTCTCTCGCGCGCGATCTCTTCCGCCCATTGCCGCCAGTCCGATCGTAGCCGCGTAGCTGCCGAGGCCGAGGACCGCGTCGGGCATCGAGAAGCGCTCGTACGCCTCGGCTGACCCATCGACACGATCGGCGTCGAACATTCGAAGCGGTGGTTCGGGGAGATGCTTGATCAGTCCCGTTTGATAAAGAGCGATGACGCCCATCGATGCCGAGGCGACGAGCCCGAGCGCGACAATGCCGCGGCGGTGGGCGAGGTCTGGTGTCTTTTCGGTGCGAAGCTGACGGCTCAATTCGGCTGCGTTCTTCATGATGAAGAAAGAGTGCAGGAATGAGGCACGAATGGCACGAACTCGGCAGTAACTGGCGCTCGGAGGTTCGTGTGGCTGACGTACAGGTTCAAAGCAACGGCGGGCGCGGCGGGTGGGGAGTTGCCGTGGTGGCTCTGGTATCCTGATCATCGTGCTGGTTGCCTGGTTCGTTTTCGGCGGCGGGATTCACGTCAAGAAGGATGTGAATGTGAACGTGAAAGCGCCTACAGCAACGAGCGGAACAGCGAAGCCCTGAAGCGGCTATACTCGAGGGAATCTCCAACGGTATGTTGCCGTTAGGGAGCGTTGCCTTCCCGCAATGTGGGGCTGTAGCTCAGCTTGGGAGAGCGCCTGAATCGCACTCAGGAGGTCGTCGGTTCGAGCCCGATCAGCTCCACCAATCGCATCAAATACTTAGCGGAAATTTGGGCTCGCAACGAAAAGAGCGAGTGTCTAGTTTCGCGTCTAGTTCCGGCGATTCGCCTCACGATTTTTCAATGACTTACGCGCGTTTTTTCGAGTCGATTTCAGAAAGTCGGCGATTCGATTTGGCTCTATACTTCGCCACTTCATGATCGCGTTTCGCAGCTTTCGGAATGTGCGTCGCATTTTTCCCAGCGTCGTTCTGCTCGTTTGCGGGCTGCTGCCGTTACATCCGCTCATGCACGATCA
>WNGA01027337.1_pt1 | contig 13026 bp, 17 predicted proteins | sample 5400061 | NCBI WGS metagenome assembly WNGA01 (sample SAMN13153366, study PRJNA577476) | soil metagenome | isolation source: 100 cm soil or saprolite under grassland replicate 2 | place: USA:California | collected 2016-06-15
GAATTTTTTCTGCTGAAATGGAAGGCCCCCAGTTCGATGCATAGGGATATGACGCGGGTATCATTCCCCTCATCCAGGACCCAGGTGTCATGCGGGTAGTTCAATGCAACTAACGCTCTGATCGTCTCTTCCAGCATCTCGACTGACTCGTCGCCGGGCACGAAGGTTGTAGCGACGCCGACCCTCCAACCTGAGCATGGCGTCATCGGTACTGGCTTCCTCATGAAAGGTAAATACCACCACCTGAACTGGTTAATTGTTAACCTGCCTATGACAATCAGTGTTAAACCCCAAAAGACGAGCGGATGAGCAAACCAATCTCCATAAGCGAACCAATGCGTCATAAACCAAGCAATGACGGCACAGCTCACGACTGTTAACAGCGCAAAAAGTAGATAATCAGACAGGTTGAAGACTTTTTGTGACTGGACGGAGCCATCAAATTCCTTGGGATCAGCAATCATGCAATCGATTTTCCTTTTAGAGTGGTGCTAATCACGCTGTTCCGTCCCCGTAAAGAAGCTTGCAACGAAAACGCCAGACACCCAAAAGTAGGCTACGGCTCCCGCTGGTCCGAAAGAGTCGCAACATACCAGTGATTCAAATGCCCGGAGAAAAAGAGACAATCTCTAAAGGACTCGAATCACCCTACGTGAGGTGGCGTGATGGGGAGATAACCCGCACCCTTACTGGCGCTAACCCGGTAGTTTTTCGGGCTCGACCAGGGCGGCGAGCTCGGATAGCTCTTTTAGGATTTCGCCGCGCCGGTCGCTCGTTTCGTCGGTCCGCAGATATTCCCGCGCAAGCGCGTCCATGCGGCGGTAGAGTTCGGCTGATTGAGAGCGACTGACCGGCATTATTCGTTCTTTTTTACCGAGTCCACGAGTATCCTCAACAATGCTATCGGCTCCGTTTGACGGATTTCTTTAATTCACATCCGATCAATTCGCAGAGGTTCCGATGAGGCAGTATCGCCCGCCTCGATCATTTCATCAATTTTAGATTTGGGGAATTTTCTGACCTCTTCGGGGGTTAAATTGGAATGGTTTGGAAGCATTCTCCTGCTGGTGCCTTTCTTGCTCATCTCCACTGCCGCCGTACGCGTACGGCCTGGGACAGCAGAGCAATCTGTAATCGCTGGCTCCCAACAGCGATTGGCGGGGAGTGCCCCCGCACATCCTCGCCCGTCCCTGAAGTTCAATGTGACGTTGGCTTTAACATGTTCTGATATGTCGCCCGTTCTTCCGCAATCTTTGCGAGAAACTCCTGCTGCGTGATGACGCCCCTCTCGATGAGCAATTTTGCCAGCGCATCGGTTTGGGCGAGACTGGAGACAAGAAGTTCCTCTAGCCTAACAGACCCGCCTTCATTCTGAGTTGCCATCATTCCCCCTTTGTTGCATTCGCCCACAATCCTCGGCGTTGCTCTCGTGCCTCAAGCTCTAGCCGTCGAAACTCATTTTGATATTTCAATGGTGGAGTACCGCTCACCGCGAAGCCGTATCCTTGCCGGATGATCTCCGCGTTTAGATGCGTGCCGTCTTGCAGGAACACATAGGCTAATGTCCGCGAATAGCGGTCCTTCCCGTCACTGCGCCGACTTGAAAGCGGATCGAACTCTAGCCGCACGAGCTTGCCCTCAACCATGCGCTTGGTAAACGCGGAGGCTTCCTTGCCGAATGACTCGACAGCCTTTTTGGGGTGGACGGTCTCAGGCGTGTTGACGCCGAGGAGGCGGACACGCTCGCCAGTGCCCAACACCAACGTATCTCCGTCTACGACTCGCTGAACATATTCAAACTCGCCGGACGTTACGCCAGGCTCTGATGGATTGAAGAACGCGGCGAGGAGCGCGACGAGGACGAGGCCGGGCAGCGACCATTTCCAGCTGACCCGGCGGAACGCGAGACGAGGGTTCATGGCGACGCATTCTCCACGTCTGCGGTGAACGCGTCAAGGCGAACTTGTGGCGCCGTAACAAAGTTTGTGTCATATCCATTGCGGTGAAGCGATCAACGGTCATGAATAGAAAGCTGCTTTGGTTACTTACGGTTCTCTTTCTCGCTTCAAGCCATCTCGCCGAGGCGCAGGAGCCGGCGAAAGTCTACCGGATAGGATTACTATCGGTGCGCTCATCATCCTCCGAGTCCACCCGCGCCGAGGCATTCCGCCAAGGCTTACGTGAGCTTGGATATGTCGAGGGAAAAAACATTATCATCGATTACCAGTACGCAGAGGGAAAGTTCGAACGACTCCCTGACCTGGCAGCAGAATTAGTTCGTCTCAAAGTCGATGTGATCTTAGCATTAGGTGTGCCGCCAACCCGTGCGGCTAAGCAGGTAACAACAACGATTCCTATTGTTATGGCTGGAGGCAGCGATCCGGTTAGAACTGGGCTCATAGCTAGCTTTGCCCGGCCGGGTGGGAATATCACGGGCCTCTCGGACCTTAACGTGGACTTGATCACGAAACGGCTCGAACTTCTTAAGGAGGTGGGCCCAAAGACCTCGACCTCCCACGTTGCCGTCCTCTTGAATCCGGCTAACCCCACGAACCCAATCCAATTGAAAGAGATCCAGGCCGTGGCCCCAGCATTGGGCGTGACACTTCTCATCGTGGAGATCAAAGGGGCTGAAGATTTTGACCGGGCATTTGCGACGATGAGACAGAAGCGCGTCGGCGCGCTCCTGGTCTTTTCAGACCCGATGTTCGGTTTTCACCAGAAACAAATAGCAGACCTCGCGGTGAAGAGTCGGCTACCGGCGATGTACGGTAATAGGTACTATGTCGAGGCTGGCGGCCTCATGTCTTATGGAACCGCGAATCCTGACGATCAATACCGGCGTGCCGCCATCTATGTGGACAAGATCCTCAAAGGAGCGAACCCAGGGGAACTGCCGGTGGAGCGGCCTACGAAGCTTGAGCTAGTAATAAACTTGAAAACAGCCAAACAGATCGGCCACACGATTCCTCCAAACGTGCTGGTACGAGCAGACAAAGTCATTCGATAGGCGTGAGTAGAAAGCAATGAAGAAAAACGTTTGCTGTATCGCCATAGTCATCGTGCTCTTTGCGCTTTGCTTTCCAGCTCAAGCGCAGCAGCCGAAGAAAGTTCCACGGATAGGGTATCTGTCAGGAACTGGCGACTCCAACACTCCCGGGCCTAATGTCGAGGCACTCCGGCAAGGGCTGGAGGATCTCGGTTATATCGAGGGGAAAAACATCCTGGTTGAGTATCGTTACATTGAAGGAAAGCCGGACCGTTACCCAGGCCTGGTGGCCGAGCTCGTGCAACTCAAGGTCGATGTCCTTGTCCTCACTTCTTTATCAGCGATCCGCGCAGCCAAGCAGGCGACCAAGACGATCCCCATTGTCATGGTGCTAGCTGATGACCCAGTCGCGACTGGGATAGTCGATAGCTTGGCACACCCGGGCGGAAATATCACAGGGCTCTCCAGGCTCACCCGTGAATTAAGCGGAAAACGGCTGGAACTGCTTAAGGAGACGGTCCCGGCAATATCGCGCGTTGGAGTCCTCTGGGATGTGCACAACCAAGGAGCGGCTATTTCTTTTAAAGAGTACGAGGCTGCGGCGCGCGCACTAAAGATACCGCTTCAATCGTTAGAGGTACGAGGTCCGAACCCCGATTTGGAGGGCGCATTTAAAGCTGCGGCCAAGAGGCGAGTGAATGCTCTCATTACGGTTAGGAATTCCATGCTCTCACGTAACGCAAAGCGGATTGCGGAGCTAGCCATAAAAAGCCGACTACCTTCAATGTCCGACGGAATTGATTACGTAGAGGACGGTTGCCTTGTTTTCTATTCATCAAATGAAGCTGAGAATTACCGCCGAGTGGCTACCTTTGTGGACAAGATTCTGAAGGGCGCCAAGCCTGCCGACATTCCCGTAGAGCAACCGACAAAGTTCGAGTTTGTGATCAATGATAGGGTGATTAAGTGACCCTCAGAGGTAAGGCGCTGCTACTGTCTCAGGGCCTTGAGCGCCGCTCTACTTCGGGCGTGGCCCACCCGCTCGGAAGGGCCTTCGCTTTCGTTATCTTGGAAAGTTCCTTGAGATATCGCTCGGAGAGCGCCCAAGCTGTTTCATTCGCTCGTCGATAGCGTATGCGTGAACAGGGTCGCTGGAGTAGCTGGGTACACTTTCAGCGGGTCGACCGGCGCGACCGGCTACAACGCTTACTACGATTGGCGCTACGACTGCATGAAGTTCGGCAGGCACGATTGCCTGCCCGGTCTCTGCGAACATCCCGTCCTTTTGTTTTCAATTCAGCTGATGCCACAAAATCATGAAGGCGGTGAATACTCCCGCGCCTAGCATGACCCAGCCCCTGGCTTTACCATCCCATAACGATGCGATGCCCATCGCAATCGTCAGGACAATCGCAGCGGTGATTAGATAAGCAGCCCATTCGTTCATCACTTCCTCCCTACTCCTGGAAGGCCATTCCCATCTCTGCCATCCCGGTGGTTGTGTTCAAGATCAGGTCGGGAAAACCGTCCCGCCGATCATCTCCTGCTTCCAACGCCCCTTCGTAGCGGTTGCTGCTCGTGTGCGGTCTTGGCTTTTCGCCAGCACCCGAGCTTGTCCTGCTTCTTGCCGATAAGCTCGCTGTTGTGCTTGTGGACGTTTTTCCAGCCGAATACTTTTACAGCCGTAGCGATGGTCAACTGGGAATCGCTCAGGATTTTGCCTGCTGATTTCTTCGCCATTGATGTGATGAGCTTCTAGAGACCTGTTTGCCGCGAATGACTATCCAAGCGAGACGATAGCCGCACCCCAAGCAGTGCCCGTTCACGGCCTGGAGCTGCGTGTTGCGTCCAGGCTCTCGCAGGACGATGCCGACGTAGCCGTTACAGCGCGGACAATTACGGGATAGGTATTTGGCCATACAATCCCCTCTGTAGCTATCATCGTACCCAGTGAATTGGAGATCAAGGCGTTAAATTATTTTTGGCCCCTGGTGTTAGTCCGGGAGCAATTATCTTTGAGGCAGAATTGTCACCCATTGCACGGCGGCAATGTCAATTTGTCAAAAAGGTTCACGGCTCACCGACTACCAGAAATGACCGACGTAACCGGCACTAGTCAAATCCTCACTTCTCCAATGTCATGGCACAATCCGTGCTCTTCGCAGGTGCCAATCACAGCGCACCGTGCGCACAGAGTTGACGCGATGAACTGACATCCCCACGTGGTCACCAAGGGATTTCAGGGAGCGAGTGGTGAAACCGGCAACAGAAAATCCCTGTGCCGGTTTTTTTTTGAGTTCTGGTCCCTGTGAACCACGGAAGGGAGTGATGTCAGACGTATGCAGAACATCAATTTAATTCAGGGCGACTAAACGGCAAAGACAGATTTTAGTCAGAATAGTCAGTTTGAAAAGAATAAGGAGGCTTTATGAAAAATGTGGTTTCTTACTTGGGAGCATTGTTGCTCTTTGCAGCTGCTAGTGTTGCACACGCTCACAATGCCAGCGTCAGTATCTCCTCGCCGAGCAACAATCAGACGATCGTTGTTGAATCATTGCCGGTAAATATTATCGTTGAAGGAACGATCTCACACAGCAGTCCTGGCAACGTCAACGACCAACGGGCATGTGTCAAAGTAGACGGCGGCACACCGATATGTGAGCCTAACTACGTCGGCGGTCTCGGTAATGTGAGTTCGAGAAACTATAGCATTACCGTGCCTATCAATAGCGATGGGCCGCACACACTCCAGGCTTTCACCGCTAATTCGAACGGCGATCACAGCGGTGTTTCCGCTCTCATAACCATCTATGTTGTGCTCTCGAATGCCGCATGCGATGAAAAAGATCCACCGGCCTTTGCGAACGAATATCTCAATGACCTCAATCTCCCGAGTGATTATGCCACTTACCGTGGGCAGATTATCAGGATCATCGCCTTCAATCACAGCAACGGTGCTTATGGCTCGTGTCATTACGACTACGACGCAGTGCGCGAAGACGTGAACAATCTCCTTGCACAGTTGGGACTTTAGCACCTCGATAACGGGGAGAGCAGATCGAAAAAGCGGGTCTGCTCTCCCTTCTTGCCTTTTAGGACCTTCGGCTTTACACCACTGTCCACCGGGCGAGGATACACTGATATATAAAGGATCGAGATTTAAAGAATGGCTCAAGAGAAAGACCTTACTCCAGCCGAAGTCGAAGCGCTCCGGGAAATTGCTCGGCCTAGTTTATTAAAAAAGACGATTCCAGCTAAAGTGCAGGAGCGGCTAATCAACATGGGGTACGTTGAACAAAAGCTTGGGGATCTCGTGGCAAGTGCGAAAGGGAAGATCTATTTAGCTCCTCCGCTCAAACGGCGAAGAAGAACGTGGTATCCTAGCTAACGCTTGAACACATTCAGAAATTTCACCTTCACTGCAACCCGTTCACCATCGACGCAAACCAGCACGGTCACGCTACCCGAATATTTGATGTCGCGTTCAGCGGCGACCGCGCGACCATCCAGAGCCTCCTTCTTTCTCCTAAAATACTCTCGCTTAGCAAGTCGAGTTGCCTGCCGCTTGCGGCGTTACCGTTGCGTCTAGAATTCTGTTCCTCTCTTGGTGGAGGATCTCCGATAGGAGCTTGATCATCTCGTCTGCGGTGGCCTGGATTTGGAGGATCGGGGGTTCTTTTATTGGTGGTTTCTTTCGTCCCGTGGGCGGTTTTATAGGCGCTTTCCTCGACGGTGGTTCTTTTCTCTCATTATGTGTAAGGCCAATTAGCCGTAAGATCACGGTTTTCAACTCCCCGTTACCGAGGCATCAGTTACGGGTGGGGATGAGTGGAAGAGATATTTGCCATTTGTCGTACTCACTGGCCCAAACACTCATCCACCACGATCCGCGAAAGCTCCAGCCCAAACCATTTAGCGACTTCCTTCTTGCTCACCGTAAACTGTTGAAGCTGGAAGCGCGTGATTTCCACGATTGAACTGGAGCGTCCCTGCACAAAAATATTGCCGCCAACGTACCAGTCCGGGCTAAACGGATGAACCAGCAGCGCACTGCCCTTAATGAAGCACCCCTTGTCTGGCTGCATCATCATTGTCTGCGACCGCTCCCCAGACACGATAACTCTACCTGAAATAAGCTCGCAATAGCCCGTTTGTGGTCATCACGATCCCTGCAGCCGATTCGGCGATCTGACCTGATTACATTGCTGATCGCTTTTGGCAGGCAAAATTGCCGTTCAGTCAAGTGGATTGCAACTCACATAAATAAACCTAATTTCTTCAAAGCTCCCACGTCTAACGTCGAGGACGACGGTACGATCTTTGCGCAATACTCGCAGCGAAGCAACTTCATATGGCTCGACAACAGCTAACACGGCTTCGGAAATTTAGTGCAGGACTTAACATATCTAATGAACCCTACTCGAAATTCGCGGAGAAGGGCGATTACCAAAGCTCAATTAGGCGCAGTCTTGTGAAGCTCAGGGATTATTCGCTTATGACGCACGGTGGCGCTCCGAACTGGCCGCCACTTTGGATGCAAAGCAGAATTGGCGGCGGTGTTAAGGCAATGAATGGCGAAGTCGGGGTTTTGATGTACGTTCACGCGGCCGCGGACTCGCGTAAATGCTATCTAGTCATCGAAGATGAAAACGAGAATTATACTGGCACTCTGGTCTTTGATAACGCAAGACTATGTCGCCAAGTTGCGGATCTTTTACAACAACATCTCGGTCGATCAATCAAAGAGATTGGTGATTTGGACGTAAGCCTTACCTTAGAATAAATCACTGGGTTTAGTGCAGTTTGTTCTTGCCCGCTTCTACCAAAATGTGGGTCAGGTCGTCCACCAGAGGTATGAGGCGGGACGAAACCGTTGTCTCACGCCGTTCGTTGACCCACTTGCACAACCGCATCAGTTCATCGTCAATCCGTAACAGTCGCTTGAGAGTATCATCATCGATCATCATGTGTGAATCTCGCGCCGGGCCGAGCCGGAGTTAGTTCTTACCTTGACGCCGCGAAGCAGGTGCCACGCATCCTCGTAGCGGGTCCAATCTTTGCGGGGTTTCTTGCTGCGTACCGCGTACTTACCATCACTGGGCATAAACACAGACGACACCCTTCGCAAATGCGACAGTGGAATGACGTAGAGCTTTGTCGCACGCCCGTTTCTAGTTGCCCAAAGCGCAATCTTGGCTCTCTTGATTGCCTTAGTGACATCAAAACGAACGTATTCTCGTCCATTCGGTCTGAGTTTATAGCCCGTGCGCATTTGAATCGTGCAAAGCACGCCGTTCACGACCACTATTTTTAGCGATCTCCAAGTGCGGTATGGCGCGCTTGGTTGAACAGGAAAGACATACGGCGTCACCTGATTACCTGATCGCCTAATTTTGTCGATGACAGCTCGAACACCCGGCGGGTAGTCTACCTTAATGACGCGAGGTTCACGACGCACTATGCGCTCATGCTCGCGTTGCCTGCCATCAACGCCAAAGTCCTTGGCGAGCTGGCCGATGCGCTGCTTTGTTAAGCCGAGATTTTTAGCGATGCGCTCGTAAGTAACGGTTGGATCAGCAAGCATCGACCGCAGCCGGGCGAATGCTCCCTTGCCATGCCGGCGGTCAAATAGGCGCTTGTTGACCACGTTCTACTGTGTGCAGGCGGGCAGGATTGCGCAGAGAAATAACCCGAGACCCAAAGCGAGCTGTACGATTGCTAGAACGTATTTCATCGTCGCTCCTCGAAAGCGCACCTATAACGCTGGTCGCGCCGATGAGTCAAGAATGAAATCGTAACGCGGAACTCTCGGAAACCTAATAAAAATCGATTCGAAGCGTCGATCTCAGGCTGAATCTCTTCCCACTCCGTCCGCAATAAATCTCACCTTTCTCTATCACCGTCCCCCGTGATACATAACGAATGATGCGTGCAATGAAGAAAGTTGCTTGGTCGTCAATCTTGGTTGCAGCTATGCTGCTTGCTGTTGCGATCATAGCCGAGGCGCAGCAGCCGAAGAAAGTTCCGAGGATAGGATTTGTGCCAGGAAGTGGCGATTCCAATAATCCTGGGCCTTCAGTTGAGGCATTCCGGCAAGGGCTGCAGGATCTCGGTTATATTGAGGGGAAAAATATCCAGATTGAATCTCGCTCCATGGAGGGAACGGTGGATAGCATCCCAAGCCTCGTGGCCGAACTCGTGCGACTCAAGGTCGATGTGCTTGTCCTTGTACCTCTACTAGCGATCCGCGCCGCCAAGCAGGCGACCAAGACGATCCCCATTGTCATGGATCCGGTCGGGACTGGGATAGTCGATAGCTTGGCGCGCCCGGGCGGGAATATCACAGGACTCGCGACACTCAGCCGAGAGTTAGGCGGAAAACGGCTGGAATTGCTAAAGGAGATGGTCCCAACTATATCGCGCGTTGGAGTACTTGCCGATGCCGACGCCCCGGTGTCGGCTATTGCTTTTAAGGAGTATGAGGCTGCGGCGAGCGCATTAAAGATACGGCTTCAATCCCTAGAAGTGCGAGGTCCGAACCCTGACTTAGAGGGTGCATTCCAATCTGCAACCAAGGGGCGCGCTAACGCGCTTATCGCTGTTAGTAATCCCCTCCTCTCACGCTACCGAAAGCAAATTGCAGAACTTACGATAAGGAACCGAACACCATCCATGTGCAACACAAGTACATACGTAGAGGCCGGTTGCCTCATGTCTTATGCAACGAACAGTGCTGATCAGTACAAGCGCGCTGCTACCTATGTAGATAAAATCCTGAAAGGCACCAAGCCTGCCGAACTTCCCGTCGAGCAGCCCACGAAATTCGAATTGGTCATCAATCTTAAGACCGCGAAGCAAATCGGAGTGACGATTACGCCGAATGTGTTGGCGCGGGCGGATAAGCTGATCAAGTGAGCAAAGAAAGCGAGCGGCGATGCTAGGATTGAATTGAATTCTCCATCAAATCTTTGACCCCAATGGTCTGATCAATTTTCCTCCGCAATCCGCTCCTTTATCCGAGTCGTTGACAATGTTGTCTTACCTTTGGTAACTAAATCGTAGATACGTCCTCCAGCTTTGACGGGTTCCTAAGTTAATGAAGGCCGACGAGGGAAAAGTTATGGTCCTCGGAGGAGGATGGTGCCTGGTTCCTCGGAGGAGGATGGTGCCTGAAGAATATAAAGCCAGCCGCTCTGCGATGTCATTCGCTGGGTGTGCTGGCTTTTCTCGTAAACGGAACGGAGCCACCGTGTTGATCGCCCGAAGAGATCAACCAAGCTGCGGAAGGGCACGACCAGCGACCGGCGCATAAAGCAGGATATGCCAAGAATTTAAGGATCTTAACCTTTGCACCACTACGCAAGATAATTAGGAGGAATGAATATGTTTGTTGAAAACTATCGGTTGGAGGAGCCGCCGCTTGGCGGGGGGCGCGGTCTTACTAATGAGGCCATTCCGTATCCGACAATCTCGGATGAGGATTGGAAGGTGTGGACCGCATTTTTGCCGGTTCGAACGGAAATAGATGAAAAATTTCTGAGGGGCGCAAGCCCTACGCTATATGCGCAAACACTTCCTCTCAAAGTCCGCGACGAGCTCCAAAGAGCGAACAGGTTTTTCGATAGAGTAGAAGTTTGGGGCAAGCGCGAAATTGAAAAAGATCCGATCGCGGTAGGCTATCAGGGAAATGACCGTTATCTGATTGCCCGGTGGGGCATGGAAGAGCTGGTTCCTTTTGAAGTCATTAAAAAAAGCATGCCTCTGATCCTTGCCCATAAGTACGGGATCCGAAGTTTGCCTATACTGGCAGGTTTGGCGGGGCTCAGTTTTCTGCTTTGGAATCTTGTCTCGTGATCATCAGATTGGACTAATAACCCCCGACCGGATGCACCGTTGCGCGTGGGCTGCTCCCACCGGGTTACACCGCTCTAGCGAAGCGCATCGCTGATCGCAGCATTATGCTCGCTGGTTATCGGCTGGCAAGCGTAGTGGAGCGGATCTCGAGCAGGTGAGCCTTCGTGGCACATTTTGCCGGGCAGAATCCTTTACCATCCAATGAAAAAACGTGAACCAATTTCTATTCGAAAATCCGAATAATACTTCCCCACGAGGATCGCATTAATATAATTATGCTCGCCATTATTACGAAGATTAACACCAGCATCGCATAATCTATAGCTAGTCTGACAATCTTTTTCAGCAATAACATTGCCGGATCGGCTACCTTCCCAACGCTTTCAGCGCGGCTCTACTTCGCTGCTTCGGGGTAGCCCACTCGCTAGGAAGCTTCTCGGCTCTTGTGATCCTGGAAAGCTCTTTCAGGTATCGCTCCGAGCGTCCGAGCTGCTTCATACCCGAGTTTGCCCTGCTTCTTACCAACAAGCTGGCCGTTGTGCTTGTGGACAGCTTTCCAGCCGAATACTTTCTCGGCAGTTGCGGTGGTCAGCGGCTCGCCGCTTAGCACTGGGCTAGGAGCCGTCTTTGGCATGTGATCGCAACTTACGCCCGCTGACGGATGAATCCTGTCTCCCTCGTACCACTATCCAAGCTAGTCGGTAGCCACACTCGAGGCAGTGACCGTTCACAGTCTGAAACCCCGTGCTATGTACCGGCTCACGGAGCACGACTCCGAGATAACCGTTACAGCGTGGGCAAGAGCGGCAGAGATATTTGGCCATCGTGTCACTCAGTTACTTCTTTGAAGCGCAATCCGTTTTGGCGCTCTCTTTGGTGGAGGATCTCCGATGGGTTTCTTCCGTCTCTTGGGCGGTTTTATAGGCGGTTTCTTCGGATTCGGTGGTTCCTTTCTCTCAACATCTGTAAAACCGATTAGGCGGAGGGTCGCGGTTTTCAAGTCCTCAATTTTCCCGCTGGGGCAGACACACGTCCACCGCCATCCGGGCGATCTCCAAGCCAAACCATTCGGCAAGTTCCTTAATGCTTACCGTAAACTGCTGAAGCTGAAAGCGCCCGATCTCGACGATTGAACTATAGCGTCCCGGCACCAAAATGCTGCCGCCAACGTACCAGTCCGGGCTAAACGGATGAACCAGCAAAGCAGTTCCTTCGATGAAGTATCCCTTGTACGGCTGCATTACTCTCGTTCGTGCTGGTTTACGAGCGTTCCTTCGGCTGTTCTAAACCATCCAATCTCTCATCAACCCGCTTCTTCGCCGCTCGTAAGACATACTCCCGAGCTTCCGCCTCGGACTTAAATCGATCTCCGGTGATGCCCGAGAATAGTGGTAGCAATGCCGAAAGTATCGGGCGGAGATACTATCCCGGCCTTTGCTTTCCAAAGATTTGCGTCGGGAGGAGACATGTGTCCCAATAAATCGTGTACTCACGGTATTCTTGTGTACCTGATGGCATACCCAAATGGGGGAGCAAGGCCGATGCCACGCTTTCTTTGAGTGAAAAGGCAAACAATGTCCGGAAATCGTGACAGAGTGAGAACATTGCTAACCCATAGCTGCAACAACAGCGCGGCTCGCGTGTCTAGTCAGCGGAAAGAATTTAGTGCAGTTTGTTCTTCCCGGCCTCCAGCAGAATATGCGTGAGATCGTCCACCAGCGGGATGAGGCGAGACGAGATTGCCGTGTCTCGCCGCTCGTTCAGCCATCTGCAGAACTGTAGCAGTTCGTCGTTAATCCGTAATAGCTGCTTCAGGGTATCGTCGTCGATCATCATGTGTGAACCTTTGTCTCAACTAGTTTTGCCGAGTCTTCGTTGCTTACGCGACCAATGAGGTGCCACGCTTCTTCGTAGCGGGTCCAATCTTTGCGGGGTTTGTAACTGTTGCCCACGGCGTATTTACCTTCAATGGGAAGATATACATACGAGACAGTTCGCAAATGCGTTAGTGGAACGACGTACAGTTTTATTCCGCCCCCTCCAAGGCGAGTAATAATGTCGATGATCACGATCATAGTGACAGTAAGCATCACCGTCATATGCCAGTTGGCAGTGCGCCAAACCTGCGTGTGTTTGGCCTTGCCAAGAATGCTGGTCGAATGATCCCTGTCCATGCCTTTCCA
>WNGA01022492.1_pt1 | contig 13025 bp, 12 predicted proteins | sample 5400061 | NCBI WGS metagenome assembly WNGA01 (sample SAMN13153366, study PRJNA577476) | soil metagenome | isolation source: 100 cm soil or saprolite under grassland replicate 2 | place: USA:California | collected 2016-06-15
GTGATATTTATTTCAACTCCGCATCGAGGGAGCGAACTGGCGTCGAACTGGATCGGCCGCATCGGCGCCGCTCTCGTCCGAACTCCACAACGGTTCATATCGATCTACGCCTCAACCAAACCGCTCCTAATCGCCGACCGTGCCGCCAGACCACTGAATCGCATGCCGAATAGCGTGGATACGCTGGAGCCTAACGATCGGTTTGTGGAAGCCGTCAACAAACTGCCGATCACCCCAGGTATTCCTTATCATTCGATCATGGGAGACCGCGGACGGGGCGACACACCCAATAGTTCCGATGGTGTAGTTCCATACTGGAGCTCTCATCTCCAGGGCGCGCAGTCGGAGCTAATCGTCAATTCAGATCACGGCGCCCAGTATAATCCAGATGCGATTCGAGAAGTTGAAAGAATTCTAAAGACTTATCCGTGACTCTGATGAACACCGAGTCGATCGCGCCAGCCATAAAGAAGGCGTCTCCGTGGTTGATAATTTGGAGCACCGTGACCTTTGTTTGTGGAATTCTGGCCATCATCCTTCCACTGACGATCTCTTTTGGAATCGCGCTTATCATCGGTTGCTTAATTTTGGCCGCAGGAATTGGACATTTGTTTTTTGCATTCGATACGCGCAGCGTCGGCGGTTTTCTCTGGCAGATACTTGTGAGTCTGCTTTACGCAATGGCCGCAATTTGTTTATTGGCGAACCCGCTCTTTAGCGTTCTCTCACTGAGCCTTTTTCTGGCGATTTTTCTGCTCCTCGAGGGCATCCTGGAGTTCGCTCTCTACTTTCGTCTCAGGCGATTCCACCACTCCATCTGGTTGCTAATTGATGGGATCGGCACTTCGCTCCTTGGGTTATTGATGCTCAGCCAGTGGCCACCAGCTTCTCCGGAGATAATCGGAGCGTTGATCGGTATCAGCTTGATGCTAAGTGCCATCTCCAGGTTGATATTTACGATGGCGATTCGCTCACTAAACCCCGCAACCGCCTAACAGATCTAAAATGTCCCCCGAGCGTTCCTCAGATGTAAAATTCGAGATCGGACACGTGTTGTTCATCGACATCGTTGGTTACTCAAAGTTGCTCATCACCGAGCAAAGCGAACGGCTTCAGACGTTGAAGGAAGTCGTGCGCAGAACCGAGCAGTTCCGAGTAGCGGAAGCGGAAGGAAAGCTGTTGCGTTTACCCACTGGCGATGGTGTGGCCCTTGTTTTTCGCACGAACCCAGAAGCGCCAGTTCTGTGCGCGCTGGAGATCAGCAAGGCGCTGAAGAGTCATCCCGAACTTCAAGTCCGAATGGGGATTCACAGCGGTCCCGTCAACGAAGTTGCCGACCTAAACGAACAAGCCAATATCGCCGGCGCCGGGATCAATATTGCACAGCGGGTGATGGATTGTGGAGACGCCGGACACATTCTTTTGTCCAGACACGTTGCCGAAGACTTGGAACACTATCCGCGCTGGCAGCCCTATCTGCATGAGTTCGGCGAGTGCGAAGTAAAGCATGGCGTTCGTATTCACACGTTCAATCTCCATGCGGACGGCCTGGGCAATCCGGCGGTGCCGAAGAAATTCGAAAACGCCCGGCGAATTGTTCCTGTTCGCCGCATCAAACTTTCCGTCGCCGGCCTTCTCCTAATCTTCTTGCTCATTTCGCTCGCAATCGTTGCGCTTATCTTTACGCCGGCAATTCTGCGATCATGGGAAAACGCGCGAAGACAGAATCCAGTTTCGGCTATTGAAACGTCGACCACGGCGATTCCCGAAAAAAGCATTGCCGTTCTTCCATTCGCGAACCTGAGCAGCGACAAGGAGAACGCTTATTTTGCCGATGGGATTCAGGACGAGATCCTGACGCGCTTATCCAAGATCGCTGATCTGAAGGTCATTTCGCGTACATCCACGCAGCATTACAAGAGCACGCCTGATAACCTGCCCGAGATCGCGAGGCAACTTGGCGTGGCCCACATTCTGGAAGGAAGCGTGCAGAAGAGCGCCGACGCTGTGCGAGTGAACGTGCAACTGATCAAAGCCGCCAATGACTCTCATCTTTGGGCCGATACCTTCGATCGCAAACTGACCGACATCTTTTGGGTCGAGAGTGAAGTGTCCAAAGCCATCGCCGAGCAGTTGCGAGCGAAACTCACTGGTCAGGAAGAGCAAGTCATTGCCGCCAAACCAACAGATAACCCTGAGGCTTATGATGCCTACCTGCGCGGGCTGGCTTACTCACTCAAGCCGTTATTACCTGCCAACCTCCTTGCCGCACAGAAATATCTTAGAGAAGCGGTGCGATTGGACCCGAAGTTCGCACTTAGTTGGGCGCTCTTGTCATACGTGGAAGCGCGTGGCTACCTCACATCGGTCCTTCAACCAACGGTCGCATTACGTGAAGAGGCGCAGCAAGCAGCCGAAACCGCGCTCGCTCTTGAGCCCAATCTCGGCGAGGCCGTATTGGCTAAGGGTTATTACCACTACGGCTGCCTGAAGGATTACGACACCGCAGTGCGTTACTTTGAGCAGGCACGTCCGCTCTTGCCGAACAGCAGCCGGATTCCAGAACAACTGGCTTATGTCACGCGGAGGCGAGGCCAGTGGGACCAGAGCGAGAGTTACTTCAACGAAGCCGAGCGGCTCGAACCGCGCAACGTTAACCTACTCGTCCGGCACGCGGGTTCCTATAAGAGCCTTCGTCGTTTCCCCGAAGCGCTGCGAAAGCTTGATCAGGTTCTCAATATCACGCCGGACGACATAGATATCCTAGCAGTAAAAGCGGCCATCGCACAAGCTGAGGGCGACTTGCCGCGAGCCTCGGCGCTACTCGCTCCGCTTCGCCCCGGCGCCGACCTCAACCAGGCTTTGGAGACACAAGTTTATCAGGCGATCTTAGAACGCCAGCCTGCACAAATCATCCCTCGGCTAAAGGAAATACTGGCCAAGCCTGATCCAGCATTGGGCTACTTCAATGGCGAACTGCGTTTTTGGTTAGGCTGGGCAGAAGAAGTCGCCGGCGACCATGCCGCCGCACAGGAAAGTTGGCGACAGGCGCGAACCGAATTGGAACCTTTTCTCAAAGAACAGCCGGAAAATTTTCAGCTGATTGGAGATCTCGCACTGATCAATATGGGTCTCGGTGACAAAGCCGCCGCATTGGCTCTGACCGACCGCGCCATCGCGGCGGTGCCAACCGAGAAGGACGCGCTAGCTGGTACCCGGCCGGTCGAGATTCTTGCCCGAGTGGCGGCAGGAATGGGCGAACCCGACCGAGCCATTACCGCGTTACAGAAACTATTCTCGATACCGGGCGACGGGGCGCTTGCCGAAAACCTGCCGCTTACTCCTGCGCTGCTCCGGCTCGATCCAATGTTCGATCCGCTTCGGAATGATCCGCGTTTCCACAAACTTGTTGAGTCGTCCAAACCGAACACAGCCGACAAGTGAGGCGAGGCTCCGCTAAACGGATCTGACGTGACTTGCCTGGAAACGGATGTAATCGGAAGATCAGACAAACTGAGAGAAAGAATATTATGGCCAAACAAGATAAATCTACAGATTCGGTCTACAGAGTAACGGAAGTAATCGGCACGAGTGCGCAGTCCTGGGAGGACGCGGCAAAGAGTGCCGTTCAGACCGCCGCGGGTACGTTGCGTGATCTGCGTATCGCCGAAGTTGTGAAGATGGATGTGAAGATCGAGGACGGCAAAGTGACGGAGTACCGAACGCGATTACAACTGTCCTTTAAGTACGAAAGCTAGTCCGGACGTACAACGGCGCGGTCGGATCTAACCATGGTCCGATTTCACCCCGAACCTTCTCGGGCTATTTGAGCAAACAACCTCATCGCCCTGATGAACAGCAAAATCCCGGGACTTCACCACGTCACTGCGATCGCGAGCCATCCGCAGCGAAATCTGGACTTCTATGTGGGACTTCTGGGTCTTCGTTTCGTAAAACGCACGGTCAATTTCGATGATCCGGGAACGTATCATTTCTATTTTGGCGATCGACGCGGAACGCCTGGGACGATCCTGACATTCTTTGCCTGGCCCGGTGCGCGACGCGGGATTCGTGGCACTGGCCAGATCGAGGCAACGGCATTCTCGATTTCACCTGACTCGGTCGGCTATTGGCTGCAGCGTTTGAATCAGCACCATGTTGTTGCGGAAAGAACACCGCCGCGTTCTGGCGAAGAAGTGATTCGATTCGTCGATCCTGACGGGCTCTTGCTCGAACTGATCGCTTCAAATTCGCTTGCGTCAGTTGAGCGTTGGCCCGACAGCCCGGTTCCTCCAGAACACGCGCTTTGCGGATTCCACAGTGTGTCAGCTGCTTTGGAGGGCTATGAAAAGACGGCGCGTTTGTTCACAGACACATTCGGTTACCGTCTAATCGAAGAATCGGGTAACCGGTTTCGGTTCGCATCGCATGACGATACTGTCCCGGGTCGAATTATCGATCTGCTTTGTCTTCCCGATACCGGCATTGGGCGTGTGGCGGCCGGGTCTGTGCATCACATCGCGTTTCGCACCCGTGACGAACAAGAGCAACTCCGGTGGCGCGAAGAGCTCGTCAATCTTGGTTACAATGTTACGCCAGTAATCGATCGCATATATTTCCATTCAATTTATTTTCGTGAACCCGGCGGCGTTCTTTTCGAGATTGCAACAGAGCCGCCAGGTTTTGCGCTGGATGAAAACCTGGAAGAGTTCGGCGCGCACTTACAGCTCCCGCCATGGCTGGAATCCGCGCGTTCGCAGATCGAGAAAATTCTTCCGGCGATCAGCCCCGAAAGCATTCGGGGTCCAGGCGCCGAATAAACAATGAGACCGCAGCCGGACTTCATTCACGAATTCGTTCCGGGCACTTCGCATTGGACACTGCTGCTCTTGCATGGAACCGGCGGAAACGAACGGGACCTCATCCCGCTGGGACGCGAACTCGATCCGACCGCTTCGTTGCTTAGCCCGCGCGGAAAAATCCTGGAGAACGGAATGCCGCGATTTTTTCGCCGGCTAGCTGAAGGTGTGTTCGATTTGGAAGATTTGAAGACGCGCACAAATGAACTCGCAGACTTTGTTGACGCTGCGATGCGCCATTACGAACTCGCCGCGGACCACATTGTCGGCGTCGGTTATTCCAACGGCGCCAACATCGCCGCAAGCATTTTATTGCTTCGGCCGAAAATTATGCACGCGGCGATTCTCTTTCGCGCAATGTTGCCGCTGGTTCCGGACAAATTGCCAGACCTTTCGTCTGTGCGCGTTTGGATCGGCGCGGGTGATCAGGATCCCATCATTCCAACATCCGAGACCCAACGCCTTATCGAACTTCTTCGCCACGCTGGCGCCGATGTGACAATTCGTTTTTCCAATGCCGGCCACGGCCTAACGAGCGTTGAAGTCGACACGGCAGGTCAATGGCTCAAAGATCTTAAGCCGTGAGCCGCGCGAAAATGAAAACAACCCGGCTTGAAGCATTCAGCGACGGCGTTCTTGCGATCATCATCACGATCATGGTGCTGGAATTGAAGGTGCCGCATGCAGTCGAACTTGCTGCGTTGAAACCGGTGCTGCCGGTCTTGTTGAGCTACGTGCTAAGTTTTATCTATCTCGGCATCTATTGGAACAACCATCATCATCTGTTCCAAGCCACGGAGGAGGTCAGCGGCGGGATTTTGTGGGCCAACCTTCATCTCCTGTTCTGGCTGTCGCTCTTTCCGTTCACAACAGCCTGGATGGGTGAAAATCACCTCGCCGCAATCCCGACCGCTATTTATGGCTTCGTGCTGCTGATGGCGGCAATTGCCTACTACGTTCTGCAGCGAACTATTATCGCCAAAGAAGGCCGCGAATCGCTCCTTGCGCAGGCCGTTGGCAAAGACTGGAAAGGTAAACTCTCCCCCCTGTTCTACCTGGCCGCCATCCCACTCGCGTTTGTCAGTCCATGGATCGCCGGTGGGCTGTACGTGTTCGCCGCGCTTCTTTGGTTGATTCCCGATCCCCGGATCGAGCGGGAACTGGAGAAGCGGGAGGAGTAAGCAGTGCCAGAATGCGCGCTCGTTATTGTAGCGATTCTCGCATCAAATCCAAAGCGTTCCCAGATACGAGACGGCAGAATAAAGAGTACCGATGAATCCACCTGAGAATTCAATCGCATTTGGTGCGCCTGGAATCGAGCCGCGCTGGACTTCGAGCGCAAAAGAAGGGGTGGGCACAGCCTATCACACGAGTTGCCGCGTCTGGTTCACGCTGAGTCACGGCATCGTGAACGAGATTTACTATCCGCATGTCGATCAACCGAACACGCGCGACTTTCAGTTTCTCATAAGCGATGGAGAAACGTTTTGCCACGAGGAAAAGCGCGACTTGACTCATGCGATCGAGTACCCGGAGCGTGATTGCCTTCTTTACCGTCTCACGAATTCGGAGCCGAGCGGCCGCTATCGCGTCGTAAAACATGTCTTCGCCGATCCGCATCAGTCGGTGTTGCTCGTACACACCAAGATAGAAGTGCTGGACGAATCGCTACGTGGGAAGTTGCGACTCTACGCGTTGCTGGCTCCCCACATTGCCGGCTATGGCGCCGGCAACTCCGGCTGGTGTGCTGAAGTGGGCGGCATCAAACTCATCCGCGCGCATCGCAAAAACGTTAACCTGCTCATGGCATGCAGCACCGGCTTCTCTCGCCGCTCGGTCGGCTATGTCGGTTTCAGTGATGGTTGGCAGGACCTTATGGATAATTTCAAAATGGATTGGCAGTTTGGGTCAGCCGAGAACGGCAATATCGCGTTGACGGGAGAGATCAATCTTCCAGGCACCGGTGAATTCACAGTGGCTGTAGCCTTTGGCCGCAGCTACCAGAGCACAACCGCCAAGTTGTTCCAATCGCTGGCTGAATCGTTCGAATCACATCGTCAGTCGTTTGTCCGCCAATGGCAGCGCGCAGTTGTGAATCCAAAATTCGATTTCAGCGCCGACACGTCCGACGGCGGCGGAATGTATCGGTTGAGCCGCTGCGTGCTGATTGCGCATGAAGACAAAGTTTTTCAAGGCGCGATTGTTGCATCGATGAGTATCCCCTGGGGCGAAACGAAGGGCGATAACGATCTGGGAGGTTATCATCTGGTGTGGACCCGCGACCTGGTGAAAAGCGCAACAGCGCTTCTTGCCACGGGTCAGACGGGAACGCCGCTGCGCGCATTGATCTGGCTGGCTGCCATCCAGCGGCCGGATGGCAGTTTCCCTCAGAATAGTTGGATCGATGGGACTGCTTATTGGTCTGGCCTGCAACTCGACCAGATTGCCGCGCCAATACTTTTGGCATGGCGTTTACACAAAGCTCGGTTTGTTTAGTCCACGCGCAATGATCGTGCGCGCCGCAGCGCACTTGATCCTGCAAGGCCCGGTTACCAGCCAAGACCGATGGGAGGAAAACGCCGGTTATTCGCCTTCGACGCTGGCCACCGTGATTGCCGCTCTCGTCTGCGCAGCGCAATGGGCCACGGAATACCGCGAAACTGCAGCTGCGGATTTTGTTTTTGCGTATGCCGACTGGTTGGCGGCGCACGTCGAAGAATGGACAGTCACAACACAGGGAGAGCTGGTCGAAGGATTCCCTCGCCATTACATCCGCATCAATCCTGCCGACCCCAACGCGCCTGATCCTCACCCCGATCCCAATACAACGATGATTCAACTGGCCAACGGCGGTGGCCTGCATCCGGCGCGAAATGTTGTCGGCGGCGATTTCCTGCATCTGGTGCGATTCGGTATTCGCGGCGCGAACGATCCGATCATTCGCGATTCAATCGAAGTCATCGATCGCGTACTCAAACATGATCTCCCATACGGCCCGGGCTGGCGTCGTTACAATCACGATGGCTATGGACAAAAAGATGATGGTGGTGCTTTTGACGGAACGGGCGTTGGGCGCTGCTGGCCGATCTTAACGGGAGAACGCGGTCATTACGAACTTGCGGCCGGGCGCGATCCAAAGCCCTTCATTGCGGCCATAGAGAATTTTGCGAATCAGGGCGGCATGATCACCGAACAGTTATGGGACGGACCTGACTTGCCCGATGCCCATATGAAACGCGGGTGTCCAACTGGCGCGGCGATGCCGCTTTGTTGGTCGCACGCCGAATACATTGCCCTTGTACGCAGCAGACATGACGGCGTCTGCATCGACCGCGTCGAACCGGCATTCCAGCGATACGTGTTGAATCCAATCCAGAGCAATTACGAGATTTGGACTTTGCGCTACCCGTCGCGGCGCGTGTCTCGTGGAAAAATTTTACGAATCATCCTCGCTGCGCAGGCAACTGTCGTGTGGTCAGCCGACGGCGGAACGCGCACTAATCTCCTGGATACAATTCATGAAAGCAGACTGGACCTCTGGTTTGCAGATTTTCCAACCGCAGACTGGCCAGCCGGTTCAACGCTCACATTTACATTCTTTTGGAAACACGATCAGCGTTGGGAAGGCCGCGACTGGCAGGTAAGTATTTTGTAAATCAAATCTACTGGCAGGCTGGGTCGTGTGTCCCGCAGGGCTTCTTGATTGGAAACGCTCGGGAGTTTGCAATCCAACGGGCATTGTATTTCGAAGTCTATGTCGTGGCGACGGAATTTAGGCGCAAAATGTGAGCCACCGCAGCGCCACACTTCTCGGGTATTTGTTTCTTGACTGCCGTGTACCAAAAAAATAGTAGTGAAACGGCAACTAAAGGGGAGCTTAACGAGATGAAATCGCGAATTGGCACGCGAGACGACTCAACTGCTGCAACATGCGATCAATCCGCGGCAGGGCGCCGAGAAGGGAAAGCAAGTATGTAAGGTCCCTACGATGCAGACGTCAAATGCTCTGGATCCGCAGTCGCCGCAGGCGCGCGCGATTTACGAATTGGCGATCCCTTCGACGATCATTTTCGCCCTCATTTTCAGCATCGTAACCGGCGCAATCATCTATGCGATTCTGAGCTTTCGCGGGCGCGCGGGTGAGCCCGATCCGAAGCAAATCCCAGGTAACAGGAAGGTGGAAATCGCATGGACGATCATTCCGTTCCTCATCGTCATTTTGCTTTTAGTCATGACACTTAGCGCGATGAATCGTGCTGATCCGCCGCCGGCGCCTTCACCGGACCTGGTTGTAACCGGACACCAATTTTGGTGGCAGGTGGATTACCCGGGCTCCGGAGTAATTACAGCAAACGAAATCCACATTCCCACCGGCAAACCCTTGTCAGTGCGCCTGGAGTCAAAGGATGTGTTGCACGAGTTCTGGGTGCCGGAGTTGACTCGCAAGATGAGCAATGTGCCGGGCCAACCTAACCACATTTGGTTACAAGCAGACAAGCCGGGCACGTACATCGGCCAGTGCTCGGAATTTTGCGGAACGCAACATGCCTGGATGCGCATCCTGGTTGTTGCCGAGGAGCCTTCGAAGTTCGAAGAATGGCAACGTGCTCAGTTACAACCAGGCCAGGCACCGACAAGTGATACTACCGAAAAAGGACTGGCGCTGTTTCAGACGTCGACCTGCATCAACTGTCATGCTATCCGCGGAGTAGCTGGAGCGGATTTGCGGGTCGCGCCGGACCTCACGCACGTTGGAAGTCGCACACAATTAGCTGCCGGCGTTATTGAGAATACGCCAGCGAACATGCGGCTTTGGCTCAAGAGCCCGCAGCACATCAAGCCGGGGGCGCTGATGCCGGACTTTAACTTCACGGACGAGCAGCTCGATCAACTATCGGCATATCTGTCGACGCTGCAATGAACGGCACAACCACTATCGCAGAGTTCCGAGAGGCAGTCCTCGATCCGGCCAAGCGCCGACACTATCAGCTCGCATGGCTTTCCACCGTTGATCACAAGCGCATCGCCGTTCTCTACATGTTGACCGCTCTGGTCTTTTTCATCATCGGCGGAGTCGAAGCGCTTTTCATACGCCTGCAGCTGTCAGTTCCTAACAACCATTTTCTCCAGCCCGACACGTTCAACCAATTATTCACCATGCACGGCACGACGATGATCTTTCTCGTCGTGATGCCGGTGTTATTTGGTTTGGTCAATTACGTGCTGCCTCTGCAGATCGGCGCGCGCGACATGGCTTTCCCGCGTCTCAACGCCTTTGGATTCTGGTGCGTGCCGTTTGGTGGAATTCTTTTGCACTTTAGCGTGCTCGCAGGCGGCGCTCCCGCGGTCGGCTGGTTCTCTTATGCACCTTTAAGCGAGACGCCTTATTCCTCATCTCCCGGGGTCGATTACTGGGCAGTTGCTCTCTTCGTCCTGGGTATCGGTTCAATTAGTTTTGCCATCAACACCATCGCGACAGTTATTTCGCTGCGGGGTCCAGGAATGACAATGCGTCGCCTTCCGCTCTTTACATGGATCAATTTCGTTAACGCGTTCATTATTATTTTCGCTCTTCCAGTTCTAAACGCCAACCTGGCGATGATCCTGATCGATCGTCAGCTACAGGGTCATTTCTTTCTGCCTATTGGCGGAGGTTCGCCCGTTCTGTGGCAGCACATTTTTTGGGCCTTTGGCCATCCGGAAGTCTACATCATGGCCCTTCCCGCATTCGCAATCGTCTCCGAAATCATTCCAGTTTTTTCGCGGAAACCGATTTTCGGCTACGAATTTGTCGCCGCTTCGAGTGTTGCCATCGCAGTCCTAAGCCTGGGTGTCTGGGGACATCACATGTTCACGGTGGGAATGGGTCGTCCACTCGATGTCTTTTTCGCCATTTCCTCGATGCTGATCGCAATTCCAACTGGTGTAAAAGTGCTCAACTGGACGGCGACCATGATCGGCGGCCGCATCCGATTTCAAGTACCGATGTTATGTTGCATTGCGTTTCTCATCCAATTCCTTGTCGCGGGCCTCACCGGAATCAGTCATGCCAGCGTGGCACTCGATTGGCAGACTAAGAACAGCTATTTCCTCGTCGCACATTTTCACTTTGTGGCGGTAGGCGCCATCGTCTTCGCAGTCATCGGTGGCCTGCAGTATTGGTTTCCGAAAATGAGCGGTTGCATGCTTTCAGAGCGGCTCGGCAAATGGACGTTCTGGCTAATGGTCATCGGCTTCAACATGACCTTCGTCATCATGCATTTCCTTGGGCTACTTGGCATGCCACGCCGTGTCTATACCTATCCCGACCTTCCACACTTCGGTTGGATGAACATGCTCTCGACCACCGGGGTCTTCTTCATGAGCGCAGCTGCGCTTGTTCTGGTTTGGAACCTGGCAACTTCATTTTTCCGAGGCAAAGTAGCGGGCGATAACCCCTGGGATGCATGGACCCTCGAATGGGCGACAACCTCGCCGCCGCCACATGAAAACTTTGTCGCGCTACCCCCGATCCGCGGCCGGCGCCCATTATGGGATCTGGCTAATCCCGACCGGCCTGACGCGATCGTAGGCGAGAGTAGCGCCGCGGTAACCCTTCCCGATCACAATAAGATTGGCATTCTGACCTTCATTCTTTCCGAAGCAGGATTCTTCGCGGCGCTTATCCTTGCCTATTTGTATTTCTATGCTCGGCCACAAGCCGGACCCGGGCCGAAAGAGCTGGATGTTCCGCGGACGCTGGTGTTCAGCGTTTGTCTGTTCGCGAGCAGTTTCACTTTTTGGCGATCCGAGGTTGCCCTAACGAAACAGCGTCGCGGTTCCATGCTTGGCTGGCTCGCACTGACCATCCTGCTCGGCGGTATCTTCCTTGTTGGTCAGGGCACGGAGTATTGGAAACTGTTTCAGACCGGGGTCGATCTCAGCACCAATCTCTTCTCGACCACCTTCTTCACCCTGACTGGGTTTCACGGTTTGCACGTGCTCCTTGGTTTGATCGCGCTGCTGATTTTTCTCTGGCTGGCGTGGGAGGGCGATTTCGCTTCTGGCCACGGCGAGGCGGCCTTTAAGTCAGTCGGCTACTACTGGCACTTTGTCGATGTGGTCTGGGTTTTTGTTCTACTCACTGTTTACATCCTTCCGCTTGTCCGATGACTACCTACCAATTCTTCACTACCGCCTGGACGTGGAATTCGATTCTTTTACTTCTTAGCGCACTTGCGTTTGTCGGCTACCTTCTCGCCTTCTGGCAACGAGGCAGGCCCGTCTATTTCGCTGCTGCGCTCGTTTTATTTCTTTTAGCCTTCATCTCACCGTTTAGCACACTGGCTAATGGCTACCTCTTCAGCGCGCACATGCTTCAGCACATCCTCCTCGTGCTGATCGTTCCCGCGCTCTTGTTGCTAAGTCTCCCTCGGTCGTTCTCGCTTCGTCCTCCCCTCACCTATCTTAGTCATCCACTGATCGGATGGGTTGCCGGAGTTGGTGCGATGTGGCTGTGGCACGCGCCGACACTTTGTAACGCGGCGGTTACGTCGAGGACTGTCTCGGCGATCCAAACAACGTCGCTTCTATTAATGGGAAGCGTGTTTTGGTGGCAGGTGCTCGCACCGCGTAAGGAGCAACGGCTTTCACCGCCTGCGGGGATTGTTTACCTCTTTACCGCATGCACCGCCTGCAGCGTGCTCGGCATTATTCTGACGTTTGCGCCAGTTTCGATCTGTCCGGTTTACCAACACCCGGTCGATCGGTTGGGAATCCTCAGCACGATCCGCGGCAGTTGGGGCCTGACGAGTGATAGAGACCAGCAGATCGGCGGATTGCTGATGTGGGTTCCCATGTGCGCGATTTATGTGACCGCAATTCTTGCCCAGCTTGCTCGCTGGCATTCATTACCACAAACGGAGGAATCAAATGCCTAACCAACAGTTACCCACGCAACATTCCAACGCCGTACCGCCTGGCTGGCAGGTGCTACCCGATACTCCACTGCCGCACCCAACTTACTTCCCGGCCGGGCTAGCCATGGGAGTCGCCTTTCTCTTCTGGGGATTGATCACCATGTGGGTCGTTTGGTTGGTCGGTGTTGTCCTCTTTATCGCAGCGCTTGCCGGTTGGATCACGGAGATTCGCCATGGATACAAAGCTCACTGAGTCATCGTCTGCGCC
>WNGA01009584.1_pt1 | contig 13022 bp, 11 predicted proteins | sample 5400061 | NCBI WGS metagenome assembly WNGA01 (sample SAMN13153366, study PRJNA577476) | soil metagenome | isolation source: 100 cm soil or saprolite under grassland replicate 2 | place: USA:California | collected 2016-06-15
CCAACTCGCGGCCACCCCCGAACTCGCCGAACTCTCCCGGTCCCCCCTCTTCCTGACGCTGCTGGCCACGACATGGCAGGGCGAACCCTTGCCACGGCAGCGGTTCAAAATCTACGCCCGACTCGTCGAGTTGCTCATCGAAAAGCATCCCCAGATGCGGCAGCGCTCCTCGCATGCCGACGGAGGACCGCTGACGGCCACTGAGGTGACCACGCTGTTTGCCGCGGTGGCCTACCGCCTGCGCCTCAAGGACCCCGCTGGCGCCGTCACCAAGGCGGAGATGCGCAAGCTCATCGTCGAGTCGATGACCGACGACGAAGTCCTCGGCTACGAGCAACCCGCCGCCCGTAGGACCGCCGATGCGGTCCTCACCATGGCGGAAGACGAGTTCGGGCTCATCGTGTCGCACGGTGCCGGTTCCTTCGGCTTCCTGCATCGTGTCGTGCTCGATCACCTGGCCGGCCAGTACCTCGCCACGCTGCCCGCCAACGCGCAGGCCGAGGCCGTGCAGCGGTTCGTTCATGATCCGGCCTGGCGTGACGTGCTCCTCGCCCTGCTGGCTGCGCAGGTCAGCCCTCACGCAACTGAGCCACTGCTTATCGCAGCGCTTGGCGCCGCTGACCGGTCCTGGGCTGACGTCGACGGATACGAGTTGCTCGCCGAGGCGCTCGCCGCGGGCGTCAAGCTCACCCCGAGATCTCAGACCGGATACTTGAACCGCCTTGTTGAACGAGTCGAGACTCACCCGTCGCTGCGTCACCGGGCAAACCTCATCACCGCGCTCGTTGGCACGCTCGCGAGCCACGCCGCCCGCAGCCACCTGCTTCCGATCATGAAACGGTGGCTCACCGCGCCTCGACCGGACCCGTCGCCGACCATGTGGGCGCTGCGTGATCTCGAAATCGATGACGATGGCGCGGCCGAGTACCTGCTCTGGGGTCTCCGGCACCCTGAGGACAACGTGAAGGTCAACGCGGCGATGGCCATCGCGCGCCGGTTCGGCGGCCAGCCACGCCTGGTGGACCGGCTGGTGGCGTTCACCGACACTGGGCCGTCCACCGCAACGCAGGCTGCGGCCATCCTCGCCCTCGGCAACGGCTGGGCCGAGGCACCCGAGACCATCCGCCTGATCGACTGGGCCCGCCGTCAGCCATCCATACCGCTCCGGCTGGTCGGCCTGCACCTGCTGCAACGCGGCACCCCCTCCGGTGACGCAGCGCTGTTCCGGCCGGAAGAACGTGCCTGGCTGCTGTCACTGCTCCGCCACGAGGGCAACGTCCGCGGGCCGTGGCCCGCAGCAGACCTCGTCAACATCGCCGCCACCGGCGACGCGGAGGCCGCCGACTTCGCGCTGGAGACGTTGACGACGAACGGACGCACCGGCGGCGACCGATGGTTTGCGTGGACTCTCGCCTGCAACGCCTTCGCCGACGACAGCCGCTTCAAGGCATGGGTGGCCGCAGAGCTCGCCGAGCCCGAGGCGCGCGGCCTGACCCTGTACGACGTCGACATGATTCCTCAGCAGTGGCGCGACGATCCGGCATTCGCCGACGCGCTCCTCCCGTATGTGGACGCCAAGCTGAGCGGGTCGATGGCATACGGTGTCACCGGTCTCGCCACCGCGCTGGCACCCGATGATGCCCAAACGGTGCTGTTGCGCGGTCTGGACACCTGGCGGCCCTACGCCGCGGCCCGCACGCTGGTCGAGCAGTACGCAGACGACGAGCACGTCCGTACAGCCCTCACCAGCCGACTTCGCAGTGGGTACGCGCGCGCCGCGCCCATGGCCGGCGTTGCCATCGACGTGCTCGGCCCGAAAGAGGGCTTCGCCGTCCTTGTGTCTCTGCTGCGCCAGCCCGATCAACGTGGTTCCACGGAGCAACAGGTCGTCGTGGCCGAGGCGGTAGCCGACGCCTGGAAGCGGTTTGAGGAAGCCGCCCGGGACCCAGGCGCCCAAGGCGAAGCCGCGCGGGAAGTGCTCGCCAGCTACGACCCGGCCGAACTGGCGGCGTCGTGCACGGCGGTGAACCCTCACCCTCTGATGTGGCACGTCCCAGCCGTCATCACCGCCTGGCCCGGACAACCAGCGGTCCTGGAGTTCGCCGACAAACTCATCCACGACCCAAAGCCCATCACTTCAGGGATTCCGGACACCATCCCGGTCGCGATCCTCAGGGCGTACTGCCGCAGGACCGACGAACCCTCCCGCCGAATCCTCCACAAGACCCTCACACTGCTCAAGCACATCGAACCAGAGCTGCGTGAAGTCCTGGCTTTCGAACTGGCACGCAGCTCGCTCGCCGCAGCTGGCCTCATTGATGTCATGGCGGAGTGGAGGAACGAACCCGACACCGAGGTTCGCCGCAACGCCTTCATCGGGCTTGTCCAAGCGATCAAGCGTCACGAGCAAGCCCACAACGATGTGGCAGGCGCCGACACGCTGACCGCGGAAATGGAATGGCTCCGCAGGGAGATCAAGGAGAACCTGTGCGCCTATGGCCCTGAACTCGGAGAGCGTCGGCAGCTGGCATGGATCGGCATGCTCATGCTCGGGGACCTCACGCTCAGCGACGGTATCCAGGAGACTATCGGCCACGAAGGGCAGGTGCCCGGCGTCAATCTTGATGTCCTCTACGACGGTGACGTCGATGAAATCTTGGTAGATCTCGTCGCCGAGAACTGGGAACGGTTGCGAGCCCACTTCGCCGACGAGCTCTTCGAGCGCCTGAACAGCACGTCCGACCGGCAGCGTCGAACCGCCAGCGAGCAACGTCGCCACGTCATGTCAGCGCTCGCAACCGTCGCTTCCCGGTACCCCGCCATCGCGGAGATGCTCCGCGGCGAGGCCGACACCGACGCCGCACTACGGGAAGACCGGCGCTTCCTCCTGTGGGCCAAGGAAGAGAACCGGGGCGACGAAGGAGTCCTCCGTGCACTCGTGCCCAAGCTCGGCGGAACGGTACACCGCCGGCAAGACCACGTCCTCGACTCAGTGCTGGACCGAGACAGCTGGAATGTGTCCGACGAGGCATTCAAGTCCATCCTCACTGAAGACGCGATCAGCGCCCGGCCAGGCCGCGTCTACGTCGGCGACAAGCTAGCCACGTATGCCCAGCTGTTTCCGGCCGACAGCGTCTCCATCGCTGCCTTCCGTGACCTCGAATCGTGGTTCCGAACAGACCGCGCAACTCGCGAGCGCCGCGATTGGGACGACACGCTCGCCATCGCGTTCGGCGCAGCTGATCCGCAAGACCTTCCCGCCATCGTGACCCGCGCCCACACCCGCATCCGCATGGGCATGTCCGACCTGTACCTGCCCATGTTCACCAAGCCGCTCATGCGGCGGCTACAGGTGGACGCTGACGCCGTCGAAGCGTTCAAGGCCGCGCTCAGCAATCCGATGCGCATCCGCGAGGACAGCCCGATCTTCGCGGGTCCATGGGACCCGATTGCGCACGCGTGTCCCGATCTGCAGCCGCTACAACGCACCTACCTCTTCGCCGTCGTCCTGCGCCAAGCGGGTGCCCTACCTCAGCAAGACGCAGCAGCGGCCCGTGCGGTCCTGGCATCCGCATCACCCGACACCGTCGTCCATAACCCGTTCACCAACCATGAGGGCCCACTCTGCCTCGCCGTACTGGACCTCGCCGCTCACTGACAGCGCCATCCTGTTCGGCCGGCACCGCCCGTTCGCGGCGCTCTGCGCTCATGCGCAGCGCCACGGGCGGCAGGACCACCGGCTGCAGGGCAGGCTGACGCCATACACCGCGACCACGCCTGCCCGACCACGTGCCCGCGAAGGTTCGTCGTGAACCGCCGACACCCCAAACCCATCGGAGTGAAGATCGGCGTGCGTTCGTCGAGCGACCTGATGATCACAGCGGTGCCTCCGGCGCTGAAGCGAGCCGTACAGAATCCGGCTCGTCTGAGGGGTGCGCGACTCAGTTCCCAGGCGTGCAGGCGAATCGCCAGGATGGGCCATAGCGACAGCGGAGACGGTAGTCTGGAAGGGTGGCGCTGGCGCGCATCGCATGATGCTGCGCCCCGGCGGTGTCGGTTGCGACGGGACCTCGGGTCTGATGCTTCGGCCGTTCCATGCTGACAAGGTCCGCGATGCGGCTCGGCCTATGCTTTGAGCAGGGGATGGCGCAGGGTCCCAGGGAGACTGCATGGCTCGGCAGCTCGGCCTCCCGGTCACCGAGGAGGATTGGACCGGCCTCGTTGGTGCTCGACGGCGCCAGCTCGCTCGGTTCCTGTCTTGGGCTGCTGTACGGGAGATTGGTGACTCGTTGCGTCTGTCGAATCGCGGTGACGTGCGCCGCGTGCAAGCAATCCTCGATGCGTTCGCCGAGCCCTGGTGGGCTGCGGTGGTCTATACCTGCTTTGATTCGGAGGTCGGCACGCTCGCGGTCGCCCAAGCCTTCCCTCATCCTGTCGACTCGGCGGAGGCGACTCGCCGCCTGTTGCGCATCGACCTGCCGGTCGGGGCGGTCCGGCATCACCGTACGCAGCCCGGGCACGTGGGGGCCAAGACTGCCCTCGTGTCCGCGTGCGGGAGCGCGCACGACTTCGAGCGCATCCTGCGCGAGAAGGGCGGGGCTTCGACGACCGCTACGAGGCGCTGCGTCGACTACGGGCTAAGCAGTGGGGTCGCACGACCTGCTTTGACCTTCTGGTTCGCACCGGCCAGCTCGGGATCGGGGGCGCGGGGAAATACGATCCCGACCGCGCGTATCTTGCGGACTCGACCGGCCCTCGCAAGGGGTTCGGTCTGATCTGGGGGATCGAGGTGACCCGCTCCAACGCCGACGGATGTGAGGCGCTACTTCATGGTTGGACCAAGCGTTGGCATCGCATCGCGGGGCGGGTCGGGGTCGCTTGGCAGGGTGATCCCTATGGCCCGGGGGACTTCGAGAGCGCGCTGTGCGTCTTCCAGGAGCCGGGTGGCGCGGGCTACCAGGTGCACTGCTGATGACAGCGCAGTGGGTCTTCGACCCTCGCGGGCCCGAGTACCGTACCCTGAACGGCCCGGTTCCTCTGGCTGTGAAGGGCATGGGACTACCGGCCGGGCCGGGTCTGTACGTGATCACCTGCGGCGGCTGCATGCCCCATGTCGGCACCTCAGGCCGGGTCAGCGGCCGCGTGCGCATGCTGGCAGCGCTGAGGAACCATCGTGGCAGCGCTGAGGTGCTGTGCGCAGCCTTCTGTGCGCGTGAGTCGCCCATGGTGTGGTGGGAGCAACAGTCCGACGCCGCAGCCGCGCGTGAGCGGGAGCGAGCCTTTAAGCACCACTACGGCGAACCCCCGCGACCGCGTCCCACCTATCAGGCGTGCGTGAACGGCGCGGCGCTGCTTGGTCGAATCGTCGAGGCCGCTGGCCACGATTCTTGGGAGGCAGGGTTCGCCGAGGCTGTCTTTGCAATCGGAGAGATGCTCAGTCTGCTGTTCCAGCCCCGGTTCGCACCGACCTGGCAGCAGGTCGGCGTACCGCCAGGCCCGTGGGCTGGGCTGATCCAAGCCCAAGCGGGGGAGGTACCTTGAGATTCGTCGGTATCGACGTCGGAGCTGCGGTCCTGCACTGCGTCGTCCTTGACGAGTCTCGCCGGGTGATCGACGGTCGAGCGCTGCCCTCGGACGCATCGCCCGAGCTTGCAGCACTCGCTCACGGCGCGACCGCCGTTGCGGTCGACGCTCCCTCGTCGCTGAGCACTGGACCCCACGCCGATGATGAGGGCCTGGCCCCGAAGTTCCGTCTTGCGCGCTGCTGCGAGATCGCCCTGGGCCGCGAGCATAGGCTGTGGGTGCCGTGGGTGACGCCCATCGCAGGTGGAGCTATGCCGGGCTGGATGCAGGTCGGGTTCGGGCTCTACCAGGCACTCGCGGCGACCGGCCATCGCCCGATCGAGGTCTACCCGCACGCGGGCTTCCAGCTCCTCGCAGGTGGAAGGTTGCCGCCCAAACGCACGACCGATGGGATGCGCGCGAGGGCGACTTTGTTGCACAGAGAAGGAGTTGGCGCTGAAGGCATGCAACTATGGTCGCACGATGCTCTGGACGCCGCTGGCTGCCCTGCTTGCCGTGAGAGCGCATGAGGGTACGGCAATGTTGGTGGGTTGCGGACACGACCGCTCGGCCATTTGGATACCACGATCCGGCTGATCGGGCCGCATTTCTCCCGGGGCTGTGTAGGAGGATTGGCATGCTGCGCCGACCGGTGGGTGCAGCGACGCTGACGGCAGGCGGCTTTCCTACGGGAGTCGCGGTTAGATTTGACGGAAGGACACGATGAGCGACAGCCCCCTGGTCAACCAGTACGACTACCGCAACTGCCAATCGCTGTTCGGCTACGCGGCCGCCGTCCACCAACGGTCCGGCGGGATCTGTCAGCTCTGCGGAGCGGGGTCGAATGACCTCGACTTCGACCTGTGGCGCCAGCTGACTGTCGAGCACCTGATCGGGGAGTCACAGGGGGGTTACCTCCGCCAGATATCTGCCGCGTTGGCCCAACGATTCCCTGGCATGAGCCCGACCTCGCTCACCGCACTCGCCAGGCGCATCGACGCTGCCAACACCATCACGGCATGCTCCTTCTGCAATAGCACGACAAGCCGAAACCGAGCACCGGTTGCGATGACCGAAGCCATCCAACGCGCGCCCGACGGATCCGCCGAGGACATCTACGAGCACGTCGCCGCCGATCTGCAGGCCATTCTGGCCACCAAGAGGAGTGAGGCGCGCTGGAAACTCGAGGCCGTCAGGAAGGCATTCGACTCGCTCGTCGTACCCAGCCTCCTTGACGCACGGGCAGCCCTCGGTGTCTCTTCGTCGCACGGTTCCGCCACCACAACAGAGGTCGCGCTGCTCGTTGAGCGGATCATGTCCGAGGTGGCCCCAGGGCCTGACGAGTTCGTCGACCCGCCCGGGTATGCCCACATCTCGCCGGCACTGGTCGACGCGGTGTACTCGATCCGGATGCGATACTCGGCGGTTCGGCGTGTGGTTGCTGCCTACTGCCAGGCATCAAAAACGCCGAATCAGCCGCTGGCAACCCGCAATCGAGCGGAGATGCGGGAGCGAGGCCTTGATCACCTCCTCGACCTGGCTGGGACGTCCTCAGGTCAGGAACTCGCGGAGCGGCTCTTTGGCGGTAGCCGATCCCAGACCCACGGGAGGTTAAAGGCCGAGGTCTGCGTCGACGCCGCGCGGCGCCTCAGGGCTGCCGGCGTGGTCTACAGCGGTGACCTTCACAAACGCGCGTTCGACGCTGACGTCAGGCAGGCCTGGACTGGGATTCACGGGCTTGGGTGGGTCACCTGGCAGTACTTCTGCGCTCTCAACGGCATCGACGAGCTAAAGCCGGATGCCATGCTCATGCGCTTCGTTACAAAGACGCTTGACCGCCGCGTTGCTGCTGTGGAGACCAACGAGCTTCTCTCTCAAGCATGGGAGGCGCTTCTGCCGAGCCATCCTCATCTGACAAAGCGCGCCCTTGACCACGCCATCTGGAGGTTCGAGTCTGACCCAGGCTGAGCGGGCACAGCGCACCGTTTCTGACGCGGAATCAGTGGCATCTCGATCTGCTTGCAGTGCGACTCCGTACGGCCGTTTTGTCCATGGGCCAGCGATTGCCGCCGCGTAAGAGCCCACTCCCAATAGCCCATGCGCGAGGCCGACGACCCGATCGACCAGGGCTCCGGCGTTCTCGCGTGATGTCCGTTTCATCCGTGGATGATCCCAAGGGTGGTGAAGGGGCGGTTGGGGTCGCGGGCGTGCTGGCGTAGGGCGGCGGCGAGGTTGACGGGCCGGCCCAGCTGAGCAGGCCGATGACGAGGTTGCGCAGGCCATGACCTGCGGGCCGGTCCCAGTCCGGACCTGGGAGGCGTCCTCGGCGAAGGTCACATCCCGTACGTAGTCCAGACCGTTCTCGATCGCCCAGTGCCCACGGAGGAGGTCAGCGAGCCGCGCAGGGCTGGCCTGGGCGAAGGCGAGGCTAGTGACCGCGTAGACAACCACGGTCCGCCATCGCCGACTGCGCAGGTCGCGGACCCTGCGGGTGACCTGGATGACCTGCGCGGTGTGCGGGAACCCGAACCCAGGGGACCGAGACCGCCTTGAGGGGTGCGGAACTCGACCCAGCCGTGGGCGCGGCCGCGCGTGCGGTCCAGCACGGGCACCCGGTGCCAGGCAAGGCGGGCGCAGCGGTCCAGCAGCGCGGGTTGCACCATGTACTTGGGCGGCGGCCCGATCGCCTGGGTGACGGTGTTGAGGGCCATGATGGGCAGGCAGGTTCATGTCGGCCAGGCGGCTGCCGCCCGAGCGGTCGCCCTCAGCGATATTTAGGCAGACGCTTCCTCTCCGTCCAATTGAAGCCTGATGATTAAAAGAATCTCGCCCCTTCCGACGACAGGATCGGGGCTGTCCTGGCAGCATGGCGGCATGAGACCAATCGCCTACCGCCGCAACGCCCGCGGCCTGCGCGACCGCCAGGCGTTTGAAGGCGTCCGCATGCAGGCCGGGGCGCTGTTTGCCGCCGGCCACGCCCAGGCCGAGGTCGCCCGACAGTTGGGGGTGGCCCGGCAGAATGTCAGCCGCTGGCACGCGCTGTGGCGTGCCGGTGGGCTGCAGGCACTGGCAAGCCGCGGCCCGACCGGGTACGCCCCGCGCCTGTCCGAGGAGCAACTGCACCGCATCGATCAAGCGCTGCGCCAGGGCGCTCGGGCACATGGCTTCGACACCGACCACTGGACCCTTGAGCGCATCACCACGGTGATCGAGCGGCTGACCGGGGTCGCCTATCATCCTGGCCACGTGTGGAAGCTGCTGCGCCACCGGCTGCGCTACCGCCTGCTGCGTCCCGCCCGCCGCGCCGTCGAGCGCGACGAGCGGGCCATCGCCCGTTGGGTGGCCGAGGACTGGCCCTAGAATCCGGGCCGCCGCTCGCCGGCGCCGGGCGATGATCGTGTTCTGGGACGAAAGTGGCGCCTCGCTGCTGCCGGTGACCAGGCGGACCTGGGCGCCCAGGGGCCACACCCCGGTGATCCGCCACCACTTCAAGTGGAAGCGGGCGTCGATGGCGGCCGGGTTGTGCTATGGCTCGCGCGGCGGCGGCGCGGCTGTGGCCTTCCACCATCAGGTCGGCGCCTACGACACCACCACGCTGATCGGCGCGCTGGAGGGGCTACGCCGCTTCCTTGGCGGGCAGAAGGCGACGCTTGTGTGGGACGGGCTGCCCGCCCACCGCAGCAAGGTGATGCGCGCCTGGCTGGGGCGGCAGCGGTCCTGGCTGGTGGTGGAGCCGCTGCCCGCCTACGCCCCCGACCTCAACCCGGTCGAGCCGCTATGGTCCAACCTCAAGGGCGTGGAGCTGGCCAACCTGGCCGGCGACACCCTCGACGACGTCGTCGCCGCGGCCGAGCGTGGCATCCAGCGCATCCGCCACACCCACCACCTGCCCTTCTCGTTCCTGCGCCACTGCGGCCTGTCGCTGTGGTGAGCAGCGATCACGTCACCGGTCGCAAGCGACAACCACGGCTGGCTGATCCCACCTGCGCGGGCTTGTCGGTACCAGGTCATGCGACCATGCTCATCGCAGGCAGCATCACCCGCTGCTCGGCGGCCCTCAGGCGATCGGAGGCAGCCGTGAAACAAGCAAGCGATCAGCCCGGCGGGGACGCGTACCTCTACGGCGTGCGAGACGAACAGGCATACCTCCAGACCGACGACGACGAGAAGCCGGTGTTCGTGCACCCCCCGCCTGATCCTGCCCAGTTCAAGTGCTGGTTCTGCAGGAAGTCCCACCAGCAGGTGCAGACCCTGTTTGGCGCCGAGTACCCAGTCAGGGACCCCAACAACTTCGCCAACGAGACACCGATCTACATCTGCAACGAGTGCGTCGCCAAGTTCGCGGAGTCGCTGGCCAGGAGCGCCTCGGGGCCTCCACCGTAACTGCCGCCCTCGCAAAGCGCGCACCTCGACGGGCGGGCGAGGCTCCACTGCAAGCTCCTCCCGAGTCCACACAACCGGTGACGTTCAAGCAAGTGGCCGTCTCACATCCAGCGTCCAACGTCACGATCTACGGCGGAGTACCTGGAGTGCCAAGAATGTCGCCCGAAGGGGCGAGGCTCTTTTTTTAGTTTAGGCAGCACAGCCGCAAAATGTTTTATTGTGGACTACACGCTCGACGACGAATTCGGGACCTCGTCGAGCAACCTCGTCCGGGCGGCGAACTCGGTACAGATAGCTGTAGTTCCGGCTTGCCGCCCTTGCCGAGCGGGTCGTGGTGCCAGGCGGCACCCCAGACCTTGCGGCCCGAGCGGCGAAACAGGGTGTCGTCGACCACCACGACCAGGGGGGCGTCCGCGGCCAGCAGGCACGCCACGATCATCTCCAGCACCCCCAGGCCGAGCTGATCCGCCGACCAGCGCGCCGCCGTAAAGAACCGGTGCGCGCGACTGTGGTGCCAGATCCCCGCCAGGCGGGCGCCGGCCAGCATGCCGGTGACCGTCCGCGTCCCTGGCTGGGCGACGAACCCGGCCACCAGCCAGGTGAAGGTCTTGAAGGTCGGGGCGCCAAAGCATGGGCGAAACGCCTCCAGCAGGTCGGTGAGCGAGCGCGGTAGGCTCCATGCGGGCATCGGCGGCAACCTCTTTGGAAGGGAGGGGCCGCCGATGCTGGCGGTGGCGCTGGAGGCCGAGGTCGATGCCTACATCGCCGGCTACGCCGAGCAGGTCGACGAGCGCGGGCACCGGCTGGTGCGCCGCAACGGCCACGCCCCAGCCCGCACGATCGCCGCCGGTGTCGGCCAGGTCGAGGTGGTGCGTCCCCGGGTGGACGATCGGCGGGTCGACCCGGCGACCGGGCAGCGCCAGCAGTTCCAGAGCATGATCCTGCCGCGCTGGGTCAGGCGCAGCCCGAAGGTGGCTGAGGTGCTGCCGCTGCTGTACCTGCACGGGCTCAGCTCCAGCGACTTCGTGCCGGCATTGACCGAGCTGTTGGGTTCGGCGGCGGGCCTGTCGGCCGCGGTGATCACCCGGCTCACCACCCAGTGGCAGGCCGAACGCGAGGCCTTCCAGCAGCGCGACCTTCAAGGGGTGGACTATGTGTACTGCTGGGCCGACGGGGTGCACTTCACCATCCGCCTGGGCGAGCGGGGCCGGCTGTGCTGCCTGGTGATCGTCGGCGTGCGGGCTGACGGCCGAAAAGAACTGGTCGCCGTGGCCGATGGCACCAGGGAGTCGACCGACGACTGGGCCGAGCTGCTGCGCGATCTGCGCCGCCGCGGCATGCGGGCGCCAGTGGTGATGGTCGGTGACGGGGCGCTTGGGCTGTGGCGGGCGCTGCGGGAGGTCTTCCCCGCCACCCGCGAGAAAGCTGCTGGCAGCACATGACCAGGAATGTTCTTGGCGCGCTGCCCAAGAGCGTGCACGCCGGCGCCCGCAAGGCGCTGAACGAGATCATCGGGGCCGAGGACCGCACCCACGCCGAGCGGGCGATCGACGCCTTCGCCGCCGACTATGGCGTCAAGTGGCCCAAGGCGGTCGCCAAGGTCACCGGCGAGGCCGAGCGGCTGCTGTGCTTCTTCGACTACCCCGCGGAGCACTGGGTGCACCTGAGGACCACCAATCCGATCGAGAGCTCGTTCTCGCCGGTCAGGGCCAGGACCAGGGTGACCAGGGGGCCGGGCACCCGCGACACCGGGCTGGCGATGGTGTTCAAGCTGCTGCAGGCCGCCGAGGGCCGCTGGCGGGCGGTCAACGGCCCCCACCTGGTCGCCCTGGTGCGGGCCGGCGCGCGGTTCGAGAACGGCAAGCTCATCGAACGACCCGACCCCACACCGGACAAGGAGGCCGACGAGGACGTCAACCAGGTCGCCGCGTGATCATGCTCTCACCGGCGATCCACAGAATTTGACGATTCCTCCCAGCCGGGCACGAGCACCATCAGGGCGGTAGCAGCACATCCCCGCGATCGACAGCCGGCTCCAGTGGCGCTGGCGGTGCCGCAGGATCGGCGTGCGGCCGCGTGGCGCCCAGGTGCGCCGCACCGGCGGGGTGAACGACACCCCGCTTTCGTCAAGGAACACAATCCATGCGCCACGCCGCCGCGCGTTTTTGCCGGATCCTGGGCCAGTCCTGCTTGACCCAGCGGGCGATGGCGGCCTCGTCGCGCTCGAGGGCACGGCGCTCGGGCCGCTGCACGGTCCAGCCCATCGCCTTGAGGATGCGCCAGATATGCGAGGGATGGTGGCGCACGCCGGTGAGGCGCCAGATCACCGTCTGGATCCGCTTGCAGGTCCACAGATCGGTGTCGAACCCGTGTGCCAGCGCGCCTTGCAGCAGCGCCCGTTCGATCTTGCGGCGCCCGCGGGCGGTGAGCTTGGCTTTGCGGCCAGGACCGGTGGAGCGCAGGGCAGCACGGCCGCCGTGTTGCCATGCGTGGTACCAGCGGTGCGTGTTCTGGCGGGAGGTGCCGAGCCGGTGGGCGACCTCGGCTTGGCTGGTGCCCTGTTCGAACATGCGGGCCGCGCGCAGTCGCAGGCGCTCCATCCCTTTGAAGTCACGGGGTTCGCTGGTCGGTGGTGTGCCGTGGTTGCGGCCATAAGCCCCCCTCTCCCACAACCTGGGCTGCTGAGGGGATTATGGCATACGAGCGTGTCGCCCTATTCGGAGAAGCTCCTTAGAGGGTGTCTGAAAAGGGCTACTGGGCCGCCAGACGGTGGACCAGGATCTGGACCATGGCCAGGTAGATCACCGCCTCCGAGGTTACCGGCAGGAACTCGTAGTCCTTGCCCAGGCGACGAAACCGGCCCAGCCAGCCGAAGGTCCGCTCCACCACCCACCTGCGGGGCACCACCGCAAAGGCCGCCACCACCGGCGGCTCGGCGCCTGGTGGCAGCCAGCGCGCCCGCCGACCCCCGTCACGGCGCTGCACGACCTCCAAGGTGATCCCAAAGCGCTGCTTGACCCAGCCGACGAAGGGCCCGCGGTAGCCCTGGTCGGCCCAGCCGTGCCGCAGCCGGGGGA
>WNGA01019778.1_pt1 | contig 13018 bp, 10 predicted proteins | sample 5400061 | NCBI WGS metagenome assembly WNGA01 (sample SAMN13153366, study PRJNA577476) | soil metagenome | isolation source: 100 cm soil or saprolite under grassland replicate 2 | place: USA:California | collected 2016-06-15
TCGATCCGGCGCACGAGATCGCGCGCGGACAGCATCAGGGCCGACCGCCGATCAGCGCCACGATCCGCTCGGTCAGCCGGTGCGCCGGCGGCATCACGAAGAACGCGGTGATGGCCGCGACCGGCCAGGCGATGAAATAGGCCTTCACCCACTGTCGCAGGAAATCCGGATCGAAGCCGAGATTGAGATAGGTCACGAGCAGCGTGACCATGAACACCATCACGCTCGACATCAGCAGCGCCAATATCAATCTGGCTTTGGCGTCCATGATCTCTTCGTCCCCCTGGCCTCACTCGCGTCCCTTCCGGCCGGGGCGCGTAGGGTGGGCAAAGGCGTACAAATGCTGGTTTGATGGAAGCAAGCTGCTGCGCGCCTTTGCCCACGCGTGCATGTTGATTTCAGCGCCGACCTGACAAGAGCACTCCGTGTCCGCGTGGGCAAACGCGCGCGACGTGGTGCCAAGACTGAGGAGCGATGTTTGCGCGCTTTGCCCACCCTACCGCGACCTCCCTTCTTAACCATGTTGCGAGCCGCGGACCAGCGCCTCCGAGCGGCCCCGAATCTTTGAAGAGTCGTTAACAAACTCCATCGCATTCTCCCGCTCATGGCGTGGGGAGTTCGTTGGTATTTCGTCGGCTCCGTCGTCCTTGGCGTCCTCGGCGTGCTTGCGGGTTGCAGCGGCGGCAATTTTTTTGTCGAGCGCGAGCCGTGGCGACACGAGGCCGAGGCGCAATGCATCAATTCCGGTGCCGTGAAGGAAGGCGCCGGTGTCGTTCGCATCAAGGCGATCCGCGGGCCCGGCATGTGCGGGGCCGATTTTCCGCTGAAAGTCTCGGCGCTGGGCGAGGGCGCAACGCTCGGCTATTCGGACGAAGTGCGCCCGCCCGGCTCGATCCCCGGCGCTGCCGGGCAGCCGCGTTGGCCGACCGCTGCGCCGGGGGACGGTGCCGCGTCGCGCGAGACCCCGCCGCCCTCTGAGACGCGCGCGCCGTCCTATCCGCCGCGCAACCCGCGTCCGGCCTCGCGCGTCCTGCCCGAATATCGATCCACCGGTGACGCGGACGGGCCCATATCGCTTAACCCGCACGGCATGCGCGGTGCTGCCGGCGCGGCACCCGAGCCTTACGATTTCCGCAAGCCCTATGGCGCCGCGCCGCCGGCGCCGCCGCCGAAATCGGGCCCGGCGCGGGACGCCGGCGCTCCCGCCTATGATCTCTCGCCGGTGCCTTACGAGCGTCGGCGGGTGATCGATGGCCAGCGATCCGAGCCGCCCGCCACCGCCCGCGGCTCGGTGCGCGCCGAGCCATTGCCGCCGGCCGAAGCCGCCCGCAATCGCATGCCGGAGCAGCCGCCCGCGGCCGGCGCCCGTCCGGCGCCGCTGCCCGCGCTCGGTCCCGCGCGCGGCGCGCAGGTGACCGGCTCGGTCGCGGCGGTGTCGATGTCACCGGCGGCGACGCTCGCCTGTCCGCTGGTGTCGGTGCTCGAGCAATGGCTCGCCAGCGACCCTTCGGCAACGCGCTCGACATCGCCTCCTTCACGCTGGCGGACGGCCGCAAGATCACGGTCAAGAACGGCTGGCACGGCCTGCCGGAAGAGCAGGGTTTTCTGCGCGACGTGCAGGGCGCCGCCTGCGAGCAATTCAACACCGTGCTGGCGCCGGGCTCTAACGTCTACCACTACGACCACATCCACGTGGACTTGATGCGCCGGCGGGGCGGACGCCGCGCCTGCAACCCGGACGCGGTTCCGGGCGAGGTGATCGCCGCCCGCGCCGGTGCCAAATATGCCGGCAGGCGCGGCAGCGAGCCTTCGGTCACCGGGTCGCTCACGCCGCGCCGGTCGACCCCGCCGAAGCGGCAGCGCTCCGACCCCGACGACGAGGACCGGAGCCCGCGCGCGCTGCCGCTGGCGGAACCGGGCAACGACGGGGCGGACGACGATTAACCGCGCTTGAACCTTCTTCGTGGCAAGGCCGACAGAGCATGGCGTCCCGGCACGCAAGCGTTCCGGGGCGGAAACGGCTTTGGAGGCGTCGCCGGCCCCGGCGATGGCGTTCGGGGCCGTTTGCGACGCTGTGCGGCACCTCTTAAAATGCCGTCACGGAATACCAATATGATGTAAGCCAGCCAAACCGGCTTCCGGGAGGATAAAATGCTCCGCTTTCGCCTTCGTCCGCTGCTCGCGCTCTGCGCCGTTGCGGCAACGTTAGCGTTCGTCGTTTCCGACGCCGATGCTCGTCCGCGGATCAGCGCCGGCAGCCGCGGCTCGCAAACCTTTTCCGCGCCGCCGTCGACGGCAACGTCACCGACTGCGCGACCCATTGAACGCAGCATGACGCAGCCGGGCCAGCCTGGTGGTGCTCTCGCACAGCGCCCGGCCACGGCGCCCAATGCTGCGCCGACGGGCGGCCTGTTTGGCCGGCCGGGCTTCATGGGCGGCTTGTTCGCAGGCTTCCTCGGCGCCGGCCTGCTCGGCATGCTGTTCGGTCATGGTCTGACCGGTGGCCTCGGCGGCTTCGCCTCGATGCTGGGCCTCATGCTGCAGATCGGTATCGTCGTCGTCATCGGCTATCTGTTGTGGACCTGGTGGCAGCGCCGCAGCCAGCCCGCGCTCGCGAATGGCCCGGCCTACCGCGACATGTCTGCTGGCGACTCTCGCCCGAGCTTCCTCGGCGGCCTGGGTAGCGGCTCGGGCGTTGGCGCGCCGGCCGCGCGCGCGTCCGGGACCGACGAGGTCGGCACCACGCCGGAGGACTTCAACACGTTCGAGCGGCTGCTCGGCGAAATCCAGACCGCCTACGGCGCCGAAGACCTCGGCCGCCTGCGGGCCTGCGCCACGCCCGAGATGGTGTCCTACTTCGCCGAGGAATTGGCGGCGAACGCCAGCCGCGGCGTCGTCAACCGCATCTCCGACGTCAAGCTCCTGCAGGGCGACCTCGCCGAGGCATGGCGGGAGGGCGACACCGACTACGCCACGGTGGCGGTCCGCTTTGCGCTCAACGACCAGACGGTCGACCGCGCCAGCGGCCGCGTGATCGAGGGCGGGCCGGACGAGGCAACCGAAGTGTGGACCTTCATGCGGGTGCGCGGCGGCCATTGGGTCTTGTCGGCGATCCAGCAGACATGACACGCGCTGCAACGCTAGAAGATCGACGCGATGGCCGGGCTTTGTCCCGGCCATTTCGTTTGGCAGGACGCGACGCCACAAGACCGTTGGCTTGAATTCGCCTCCGTGCTGGAACACTATTCAATTATGGCTACGCATGATCAGATTGCATCAAAGGTCGTATCGAATATTCTATTGAACATTGGTGCGGGACTTGTTTCGTCGATCGTGATCTACGTGAGCCTGGCCGACATGGATCAGGTCATCAAGAATTGGGGCTGGCTGGCCTTCTTGATCATCGCAACGGGTATCATATTTGAGTATGGGCGAATCCTCGCCAATAAGGGCGAGAGTTGACCCCGAAATTCGAGGATCACACCTCCATGGACCTCAAATGGATTGCAGTGATTGTGATCTTCGCCATTGCGAGTCTTGCTTACGCTCGCACAATGCGTGTTCACGCTCACGCGAGTTGGCGCGAGATCGTTTTCCCTTGGCGTAGTCGCAGCAAGGCTGCAACCTCGGCTGAGACAATTTCGAAAGCGCACTAGCGGCCGCCGATCAATCAACTCACAGAGTTCTATGATCGGGTCATATTCTGCCCGGGTCGGCGGAGGCGGTCATGTCGGTGGACTGGTTCGCGCGCAACTGGATGTATGCCGGCGCCGTCGCCGGCCTGTTTCTGCTGGCGCTGGTGCCGCTGCTGGTCGGCGCCTGGAGCCTGCCGCTGCTGCTGGTCTATCTCGGCGAAAAGGTGCGCCCCCAAGCGGACCGTCGTCCACTACAGTCCCGCCAAGATCCGGCCTTTTCCTCTTAGCACAGGATGCCGGCGTCGATGCCGTGCAGCCGGCGGTTCATCCTGATTTGCAGCCGATCGGTATACTGAGCGCCCATCCATTCTCTCAGTTCCTCGATGGTGGCTGCCCGTCGTCCGCAATCCTCCTCGAACATTTCGAGGAGTGCGCGGGCTCGTTTCAGCCGTCTTCGATCGGCGGCACGGCTCGCGTGGTCGGTTGCGTTGTTTGGCATGGCGTCCCCTCCGCCCATGACTTGGCCCGCGCAGTTGCGGGCCGGGTCCAAAACTCACCGACCTTGTCTGAATTGCACGTTAAGGCGTGCCTTTGCGGCGATGCGTTGCGAAAAAAAATCGGCGATATCCTTAATGGTCGGATCGAAGCCGATCTGGCCGTCGACAGAAGCACGCCGGCGGACCTCGATACCGGAACGCAATGCGGGCGGCCCGCTCAAAGGATTCAGTAATGATTGTGTCACACCATCGCGGGCATCGTTTAAGCAGCGATGAGCAGCGCATGTTTGTGCGGCGATCGACACGTCGGACGCGCCGACCTTCGCCGCGTGGTCGCGCGGCTGCCGGGCGGCGCGCCGGTAGCGCCGCGCCGCGGCAACACGCGGCGCTCGATGCGGCGGGCCTCATTCTCGAATTGGAGATGGCGGCCCTCATCAGGCGGGCCGGGGACAGTCTCCGACAACATCCGGATGACTCCGATCGGCGCGAGCAGCCCTGGTGGCGGCGCCTCTTTGGAAAAAATGATCAGGTCGTCACCGCCCAATCTCGATTTGTGAGTTCACGGCCTAGCCGGATCCGCCCGGTTCGCCATACCCGCCCGCGGTCGGGGTCTGGATGATGATCGCCTCGCCGGCGTCGATCACGGTGGCGTCGCAGCCCTGCAGCTTCTCGACGTGGCCGTCTTTGCGGCGGACCGAATTCTCGCCGACCTGACCGGCCTCGCCGCCTGCGAGCCCGAACGGACGCACCCGGCGATGGCCCGACAGGATGGTGCACTCCATCTTCTCCAGAAAACGGATGGTGCGGCGCACCCCGTCGCCGGCGCTCCACTTGCCGCGCCCGCCCGAGCCCTTGCGGATGTGGAAATCCTCCAGCAGCACCGGGTAGCGGAACTCGAGCACCTCCGGGTCGGTGAGGCGGGTGTTGGTCATGTGCGTGTGCACGGCGTCGGTGCCGGGAAAGCCGGGGCCGGCGGGCGACCCCGAGCAGATGGTCTCGTAATATTGGTACCTGGCGTTGCCGAAATTGAGGTTATTCATGGAGCCTTGCGCCGCCGCCATGGCGCCGAGCGCGCCGAACAGGCAGTTCGTCACCGCCTGCGAGACCTCGACATTGCCGGCGACGACGGCGGCCGGATATTGCGGCGCCAGCATGGACTCTTTCGGAATCACGATGTTGATCGGCCGCAGGCAGCCGGCGTTCATCGGGATGTCGTCGTCGACCATGACGCGGAACACATAGAGCACCGCCGCGCGCGTCACCGGCTCGGGCGCGTTGAAATTGGTGCCCTGCTGCGGCGAGGTGCCGGTGAAGTCGACGGTCGCCTCGCGCTTGTCCTTGTCGACCGTGATCTTCACCTTGATCACGTTGCCCTGGTCCATCTCGTAGCTGAATGCGCAATCGTGCAGCCGTTCGATCACCCGGCGCACGCTTTCGTCGGCGTTGTCCTGCACGTGGCCCATATAGGCGTGCACGACGTCGAGGCCGAACTGCGCCACCATCTTGTGCAATTCCTGCACGCCCTTCTCGTTGGCGGCGATCTGCGCCTTGAGATCGTTGACGTTCTGCAGCGGGTTGCGGGCCGGATATTTGGCGCCGGTGAGCAGGTCGTAGAGCGCCTGCTCGCGGAAACGGCCGCGGTCGACGAGCTTGAAATTGTCGATATAGATGCCTTCCTCCTCGATCGTGGTCGCGTGCGGCGACATCGAGCCCGGCGCGATGCCGCCGATGTCGGCGTGATGGCCGCGGCTCGCCACCCAGAACAGGATCTCGCGCTGCTCCTTGTCGAACACCGGCGTGCACACCGTGAGATCGGGAATGTGGGTGCCGCCGTTATAGGGCGCGTTGAGCAGATAGACGTCGCCGGGCGCGATCCCCCCCTTGTTCTCGCGGATGATGGTCTCGACCGCGCGGTCCATGGAGCCGAGATGCACCGGCATGTGCGGCGCGTTGGCGACCAGCGTGCTGTCGGCGGCGAAGATCGCGCAGGAGAAGTCGAGCCGCTCCTTGATGTTGACCGAATAGGCGGTGTTCTGCAGCGACACCCCCATCTGCTCGGCGATCGACATGAACAGGTTGTTGAACACTTCCAGCATCACCGGGTCGGCCTCGGTGCCGATCGCGCTTTGCCGTTTGAGGGCCACCACGCGCTCCAGCACCAGGTGGTTCTTGGCGGTGATCGCGGCCCGCCAGCCGTCCTCCAGCACGATGGTCTGGTGCGGCTCGATGATGATGGCGGGACCTTCGACCCGGTGGCCGGGCGCCAATTGGTCGCGAGTGAACACCGCCGCCGCGTGCCATCGGCCGCCGGAATAGAAGCGGGTCGTGCGCGCCGGCGCGGGCAGGGGAGCGCTCACCGTCTCGAGCACGGGCTCGGCGAATTTGGCGCCGCCGCCGACCGCCTCGACCGACACCGCCTCGACCACGATCTGCTTGCTCTCGTCGATGAATCCGAAGCGGGATTTGTGCGCGGCTTCGAACGCGGATTTCATGGCGGCGAGGTGAGGCACAGATTGGCCATCGAGCACGAACGCCGGCACCACCAGCGCCGTATCCGTCCCCGCGTAGCGGATATGCGCGCGCACGTGCACGGTGATGTCGCGCGCGGCAACGCCTTGGCCGGCCACCTCGCGTTTCGCCTCTTCGCCGAGCCGTTCGCCGGTCGACGTAATCGACGCCAGCGCGACGTCCCCGAACGGCTCCTCGATCGCCTGCTGGCGCGTCGCGCGGATGTCGGCCAGCCCCATGCCGTAGGCCGACAGCAGCGAGGAGAACGGATGGATCAGCACCTTGGTCATGCCGAGCGAATCCGCCACCAGGCAGGCATGCTGGCCGCCGGCGCCGCCGAAGCAGTTGAGCGCGTAGCGCGTCACGTCGTAGCCGCGCTGCACCGAAATCTTCTTGATCGCGTTCGCCATGTTCTCGACCGCGATCTTGATGAAGCCGTCGGCGACCTCTTCGGGCGAGCGGCCGTCGCCGATCTCCTGCGCGAGCTTCAGGAACGCCGCGCGCACCGCCCCGGCGTCGAGCGGAAGGTTCTGCTGCGCGCCGAAAATCTTCGGGAAGAAATCCGCGATCAGCTTGCCCACCATCACGTTTGCATCCGTGAGCGCGAGCGGGCCGCCGCGGCGGTAGCACGTCGGTCCCGGATTGGCGCCGGCGCTGTCGGGGCCGACGCGGAACCGGGCGCCGTCGAAATGCAGGACCGATCCGCCGCCCGCCGCCACCGTGTGGATCAGCATCATCGGCGCGCGCATGCGCACGCCCGCGACCTCGGTCTCGAATGCGCGCTCGTATTCGCCGTCGAAATGCGACACATCGGTCGAGGTACCGCCCATGTCGAAGCCGATCAGCCGGTCGAGCCCAGCTTCGCGTCCGGTCTCGGCCATGCCGACCACGCCGCCGGCCGGCCCCGACAGGATCGCGTCCTTGCCCTGGAACAGCTCGGCGGCGGTGAGCCCGCCCGACGACATCATGAACATGAGGCGGGCGAGCTCGCCGTGATCCGCGGCCTCGCTGCCGCGCAGCTCCTCCGCGACATGGGCGACGTAGCCGCGAATGATCGGCGACAGATAGGCGTCGACCACCGTGGTGTCGCCGCGACCGACCAGCTTGATCAGCGGCGAGACCTCGTGGCTCACCGACACCTGCGGGAAGCCGAGCTCGCGCGCCAGCGCCGCCAGGCGCTGCTCGTGCGCGGGATGGCGGTAGGCGTGCAGGAGCACGATCGCCACCGCCTTGATGCAGTCGGCGAGCGCGCGCTCGAGCGCGGTCCGCACTGCCGCGAGGTCGGGCTCCTGCTCGACCGTGCCGTCGGCGCGCACGCGTTCGTCCACCTCGAGCACGCGTTCGTAGAGCATTTCCGGCTTGATGATGTGCTTGGCGAAAATCTTCGGCCGCGCCTGGTAGCCGATCTTGAGCGCGTCACGGAAGCCTTTGGTGATCAAGAGCAGCGTACGCTCGCCCTTGCGCTCGAGCAGCGCGTTGGTGGCGACCGTGGTGCCCATCTTGACCGCGCCGGTCACGCCCGGCGGTATCGGCTCACCGGGCTCGAGCCCGAGCAGGTCGCGGATGCCCTGCACGGCGGCGTCGCGGTAGACGCCGGGGTTTTCCGACAACAGCTTGTGGGCGACCAGCGTACCGTCGGGCCGCCGGCCGATCACGTCGGTGAAAGTGCCGCCCCGGTCGATCCAAAAGTCCCAACTGCCCTGCATGGCCCGCCTGTCTGTCCCCAACCCGGCGCTTTATACGGGCGCGTGCCCGGAAGGCGAAGCCGTCTTGCCGATCGGTCGCGGCCTCGGCATTTGGGGGAGTATTATTGCCGCAATTTCTGCTATGATGGCTGTGGGGGCTAGGGGTCGAAGGGGCGTTGTCGCGGCCCCGCCCTCGGGGCCTTGTGTCATGACAATGGTACGATCCTTTGCGTTCGCGGCCGCTGCTGCGGTCGCGCTGGCGGCTGCGCCCGCATGCGCGCAGGTCAAATGGAATCTGCCGTCCGCCTATCCGGCCGACAATTTTCACGTCGAGAATCTCACCGCCTTCGCCAAGGACGTGGCGGAGGCGACCGGCGGCAAGCTCACGATGACGGTCCATCCCAATGCCTCGCTGTTCAAGGCGACCGAGATCAAGAGCGCGGTGCGGATCGGCCAGGCGCAGGTGGGCGAGGTACTGATTTCGCTGCACGAGAACGAGGACCCGGTGTTCGGCGTCGACGTGGTGCCGTTCCTGGCCGCGAGCTACGAGGAGGCGCGCCGGCTGTGGACCGGGTCGAAACCGGCGATCGAGAAGCGGCTTGCCTCGCAAGGCCTGATGCTGCTGTTCGCTGTGCCCTGGCCGCCGCAGGGCATCTACTCGAAGCGGGAGATCCATCGGGTCGGCGACATGAAGGGCCTGTCCTGGCGCGTCTACAACGCCGGCACCCAGCGCATCGCCGAGATCGTCGGCGCCTATGCGGTGACGATCCAGGCCGCCGACCTGCCGCAGGCGCTGTCGACCGGGCTCATCAACGCGTTCATGACGTCGAGCGCGACCGGCTACGACAGCAAGGCGTGGGAGCACATGAGCTATTTCTACGACGCGCGCGCCTGGATTCCGAAGAACGTCACCCTCGTGAACAAAGCCGCGTTCGATGGGCTCGAGTCGCCCGTTCGGGAGGCGATGCTCAGGGCGGCCGCCGCCGCCGAAGCGCGCGGGTGGTGGAGGTCGCAGGACAAGACCAAGTGGTACACCGAGCAACTGGCCGCCAACCCGTGATCGGCGCGTATAAGAGCAAGAACATGTGAGGGACGCCGGCGCGGCCTCGGTGACGCTCGAACCTGTGCGCGCATACGATGATGCCACGCTGCGCCCCGGCAATCTGGGTTCCGAGCGCGACGGAATCTCCGAATCCGACCAGTTCTCGCTCGACCGGCTGGAGCGGCGGTATCGCCATATCCATCCGTTGAAGATCTTTCTCGACTACTTCCGCCAACTGGTCATCGGGAGCGCGATCGGCCTCGTGGTCGCGGCGACGTTTTTTCTTCTGCGCCACGTCATGCTGATGGCAGTCGGCGCGGAAGCCCAGCTTCCGATCGAGATGCGGGTGTTCCTGGTCACGGCGTTGGCGTCGTGCCTGGTCGTGGGATTCGTTTCGCTGTTCGCGGTGGCGGTGCGGCGCTTCTGGCGGCTTGGCGGCCTGATCGCGCTGGTGCTGGCGATCTTCGCCGGGATGTCATGGCTCGAGATCGGACTGATGCACGCTTCGCCCGCCATCGACGTGATCGGAAATCTTCTTCCCGTTTCCCCGCTCGTGGCGGCAGCGCTGTTCGCCGTCGCCGCGCTCACCGTGGCCTACTACGCTCACCTGATCTGGGTTCTTCTGCGCGCCGCATTGGCACTGGTGCTCGTGAAAGCTTCCGAGCGCGCGATCATGCGGGATGTCCAGCTCGGGCGATCATTCACCGGCGGGCTGTTCGGCAAATTCTGGGGCTTTCCTCCGTTGTACAAATTCGCCCGCCGCTCATCGGCACGCTATATGGGCATCATTCTGCTGTCGATCATTTGCGCCCTGTTGTTTTCGATCGCCACCGCCCTGCCGATGATTTTGTGGTCCGCCTTCGAGATGTTCTCCACCGTCCAGAGCAAATGTCAGTCGGACACCGCCTGCATCTCGAACTATGCGCCGTACCTGCTGTCGTTGTTCTGGTTTCCATTGGGAATGGTTCCCGTCTGCCTGTTGCTCGGATGGGGTGGCCAGCGCTTGCTGCAGCGGCTGCTGCGCTTTTCGCTGGAGTCGCTGCAGGAAATCGACACCCGCGCGCCGGTCCTGTTCCTGCGGGCGTTCCGTGACGATCAGGTCCCGCTGCGCGCGCCGAGGCTCGCATTGTTCGGGCGGCTGTTGGAGATGGGCCGCAAGCCGACCTCGCTCGACCAACTCCTGCTCGAAGAAGCAACCAGCTGCGGTCCGGTCGTCGGCCTCGGGAATCCGGGCGACAAGCGCCCGCCCTACGGCGCGGCCCGCGGCTATTTCGACGACAAGACCTGGCAGGAAGCCGTCGCGGACCTGGCACGGCATTCGGTGTTCAGCGTGATCTGCATCGACGACACCGAAGGCATCTGGTGGGAAGTCGGGCATCTTGTCGCGCAACGGCACATTGAAAAAACGCTCTTCGTCATCCATCCGCGATACGCGGGCGCCGCCGAAAATGCCTCGATCCTGCGGCGGATTGCCGACTGCTGGGACGAAGGCCGCAAGCGCGCGCTCGCGGCCGCGCTGGTGGAGTCCGCGGGCGGACCGCCGTCGGCATCGACGGTGGTCGGGTTTTTCCATGATCGCGACGGCGGATTGTGCGTGTTGCGGTCCTCGACCTTCTCCCGATTTGCCTATCTGCTGACGCTGCGCGCCTTCATCCGCGAGCGGCTCGCGCTTTCTGCCGTTTCCATTGCGGACGGACGTAAGAGGCCGGGTCGATCGACGGCGTGAAATTGGCGGGGGCCCGGCGGAGTTGCCGCCGAGCCCCCTTAACGCATCAGCCGGCCTGTAAGCCGGGTTCTGTAGGGCGGGGGCTTTCGACCCCGCGTGACGGCCATTCCTCTGCGACGCCGGTTGCCCGGCGCCTGATGCAACCTACCCGGACGGCCGGATCCGGACATTGATCCCGGGGCGTCCCCGCTTTCGCGGGGAGAGGCTCCGCGCCGTCCCTATTCGGTCTTGCTCCCGGTGGGGTTTGCCGTGCCGCCTGCGTTGCCGCCGGCGCGGTGCGCTCTTACCGCACCGTTTCACCCTTACCGCGGCGGTACGCGACGCGCCGCGGCGGTCTCATTTCTGTGGCACTTTCCCTAGGCTCGCGCCCGCCGGACGTTATCCGGCACCGTATGTCCATGGAGCCCGGACTTTCCTCCCGGACCCGCCTTTCGGCATTGGGCCCGAGCGGCCGTCCGGCCGACTGACGGATTAGGGATGGGGATGACGCTGCGCTCCGTCAAGCCCCCGAAAGTCGCGAATGGTGAGTGGCGAATAGTGAGTAGCCCAATGGCCATTCGCTACTCGCCATTCGCTAGTCGCTAAACCGGTCAGGTCGGCTGGATCGTATTGAGACGGGCGTCGCGCGCCTCGACCAGCGCCTTGAGCGTCATCAGGGTCGAGACATCGAGCACGCCGTCGACTCGCGCCGGACGGAAATGGCGCTGGAAGGCGGCGACCGCATCGCGCGTGGTGCCGTCCAAATAGCCGGTCGGGTTGACGCCATAGCCGTATTTGGCGAGCAGCCGCTGCAGCGCCTCGACGGCCGGGTCGGTCTCGCCCAGCACGTAGATCGGGCCGGCCTGCGAGAGCGGCGCCGGCTTGACCCACATGCCGATCCCGGAATCGGCCAGAAGCCGCCAGGGAAACTTCTCGCCCGGATCCTGCTTGCGCGCCGGCGCCACGTCGGAATGACCGAGCACGCGGTCGGCGGGGACCTTGTGGCGGGTGAAGATGCTGCGGCAAAGCGCCGTGACCGCCGCGACCTGCCGTTTCGGAAAATCCGGATAGCCATGGTCGTGCCCGGGATTGGCGATCTCGATGCCGATCGAGCACGAATTGATGTCGGTCTCGCCCGCCCAGAACGACACGCCGGCGTGCCAGGCGCGGCGCTCCTCGGCCACCAGTTGGACGATGTAGCCGTCCTCGAGCACGACGTAATGGGCGGAGACTTCGCTGGCCGGCGTGCACAACAGACCGATCGCGGCCTGCACGTCGCGCAGGCCGGTGTAGTGCAGCACGATCATATCGGGCCGGGCGCCGCCCTTGCGCTCGTTGTGATTGGGCGACGGCCTGACCTCCGCGACCACGCAGGAATCGGGACGCAAATCGGACACAAGCATGACCATACGCGAAACCACACACGCGTTCGCAGCAGCCGACAGACGTACGCAAACGAAAAGATCGTCACGGCGGGACGTTAAGAATTGTGCAGAAAGCAAGACGCCATACAAGCGCAAGCAGCCGTTCCGGAGCGCCGTCAGGCGTGAATCCAAGACACTGTTGCGCGCCGGCCTCACCCGAGTGCCGGACGCGGACGCGCGACGCCACAAAGCTCGTGGGGTAGGCTTGCTTCCTCGACCTCGCGGCTACGCAAACAATCGGGGCTGTCCGGACCCGCGTCGCCGCCGGCCCAGACCGCCCGACTGGAGGACGGGATCACCCGTCCCGATCAACACCACTCACTCGATTACGCTACTGACGCGGTGCCATCGGCGGCGTCTGCGGCCGCGGCGCCATGCCCGTCGTCGGGGAGGTCCCCGGCGAGGACGTCGTGCGTGCCGGCGGTCTGTAATACTGGAAGTCCGGCGCGTTCTTGAGCTGCTCCTTGGTCCAAGTCACCTTCAGCTTGACGCTGGTCGGATCGTTATTGCTGAGGGCGGGGG
>WNGA01012257.1_pt1 | contig 13017 bp, 15 predicted proteins | sample 5400061 | NCBI WGS metagenome assembly WNGA01 (sample SAMN13153366, study PRJNA577476) | soil metagenome | isolation source: 100 cm soil or saprolite under grassland replicate 2 | place: USA:California | collected 2016-06-15
GGGTGCAGTCGCTGCTGGCGGTGCTGGCCGACCGCCACACCATCCGCGTGTCGTGCCTGCACACCGGCCACTCCCGCTACGTGAAGGGCACCAACCGCATCTCCAACCACAGCGTCTGGCGGGCGGTCGACATCGACCGTGTGGACGGCCAACCCGTCTCACTCAGCAGCAACGCTGCGCGGTCGCTCGTGACCTGGCTGGACGCCCTGGAGGGGCCGCTGCGGCCGGTGGAGATCGGCTCCCCGTTCGACCTCGGCCGCCGCCCCTACTTCTCCGACGAAGGCCACCAGCAGCACATCCACGTCGGCTACGGGTCCGAGCGCTGAGCGGCCGCCGCCTGCTCGGCGGCCTCGGCGGCGGCCGCCAGCACCTTGTCAACTTCAGAGGGTCCATGCGCGGTCGAGACGAACCAGGCCTCGAAGGCGCTGGGCGGCAGGTAGACGCCCCGCTCCAGCATGGCGTGGAAGAAGCGCGCGTAGGCGGCGGTGTCCTGGCGACGCGCGTCGTCGTAGTCCTCGACCGGGTCCGCGGTCATGAACACGCTGAAGAGGTTGCCGGCCTGCTGCACCCTGGCCGCCACGCCGGCCTTGTCGAATGCGGCCCGCAGGCCGGCGCAGAGCTGGTCGGCCAGGTCGTCGAGGCGCCGGTAGGCGGCGTCGTCCAGCAGCGACAGCGTCGCGAGGCCGGCGGCGGTCGCCAACGGGTTCCCGGACAGCGTCCCCGCCTGGTAGACGGGCCCCTCCGGCGCGACCAGGCGCATCAGCTCGGCGCTGCCGCCGTAGGCCGCCGCCGGCAGGCCGCCGCCGAGCACCTTGCCGAAGGTCAGCAGGTCCGGTTCGAGCGACCAGCGCGCCGTGGCGCCCCCCCGGTGGACGCGGAAGCCGGTGATCACCTCGTCGAGCACCAGCAGGGCACCGGCCTGGCGGGTCTCGGCTCGCAGGGCGGTCAGGAAGGCGGGCGTCGGCGGGACCACGCCCATGTTCGCCGCGACGGGCTCGACGATGACCGCCGCGATCTGGTCGCCGGCGGCCTCGAAGGCGGCGGCCAGCGCCCGCTCGTCGTTGTAGGGGAGCACCAGCGTGTCGGCCGTCTGCGCGGCGGTCACCCCCGGGGAGTCGGGAAGCCCGAGGGTGGCGACGCCCGACCCGGCAGCCGCCAGCAGCCCGTCGGCGTGGCCGTGGTAGCAGCCGGCGAACTTGACCAGCTTGGGGCGCCCGGTCGCCGCCCTGGCGACCCGGACCGCGCTCATCGTGGCCTCGGTGCCGGAGCTCACCAGACGGAGCCGCTCGACGGCGGGCACCCGGCGGGCGACCTCCTCGGCCAGCTCGACCTCCGCCTCGGTGGGCGCGCCGAACGAGGTGCCGTTGGCGGTCGCCGCCTGCACCGCCGCCACCACCGTCGGGTGGGCGTGGCCGGCGATCAGCGGCCCCCACGAGCACACCAGGTCGACGTAGCGGTTGCCGTCCACGTCCCACAGGTACGGCCCCCGGCCGCGGGCGAAGAAGCGGGGTGTGCCGCCGACCGCGCCGAACGCGCGCACCGGCGAGCTCACCCCGCCGGGCATCCGCGCCCTGGCGCGCCGGAACAGGGCCGCGCTTCGGTCCTGCCGCCGGCCCGGACCCTCCTGCCCGCTCACCACGCTGGCCAAGGCTCCTTCCGGGACGGTGGCGGCGCGCCCAGTCTACGTCCACGAGCGACGCCGACCGGGAAGGCCATGGGGCGAGGAGGAGCTGGCGGCCCTCCGGACCCTGCGGGACGGCGCCAGGGTGTTCGCCCGCGACCTGCGGCTGCGGCTGCGGAGTGTCGCTTGCTCGCGGTAGCCTCGCCGGCTGTCAGGACGCCCGCGAGCAGGGGGAGGCCATCCATGGCGACCGGTGTCCAGGTAGTGTTCGACTGCGCCGACCCCAACCGGCTGGCGCGATTCTGGGCCGAGGCGCTCGGCTACAGGCTGGCCGACCCGCCAACGGGCTACGAGCGCTGGGAGGACTGGCTGCGCGACCAGGGCATCCCCGAGGAGCGCTGGAACGACGCCAGCGCGGTGGTCGACCCGGACGGCACCGGTCCGCGCATCTACCTCCAGCGCGTCCCCGAGGCCAAGACCGTCGGGTCGGTCCCCATCGAGGAGCGGCGCGGGCGGGTCGACGCCGAGGTCGAGCGGCTCCTCGGCATCGGCGCCACCCGGCTGCGGGCGGTCGAGGAGCTCGGCGTCTACTGGGTGGTCATGCACGACCCCGAGGCCAACGAGTTCTGCGTGCACTGATCCGCTGCAACTGATGTAGACTGATCTGTAGATGATCTTGCAACAGCAAGTGGGGTGCGCGATGGCATCGACAACGGTTCGCGTGACCGAGCACACCCATGCGGTGCTGCGGGAGCTGGCCGCGGCCACCGGCGAGCCGTTGCAGCAGGTCCTCGAGGAGGCGGTCGAGCGCTATCGCCGCGAGCGGTTCTTCGCCGATCTCCACGCCGCCTATGCACGTCTTGCGGGCGACCGGGCCGGCTGGGAGGAGGAGCTGGACGAACGGGCGGAGTTGGACGGCACGCTGTCGGACGGACTCGATGAGCTGTGAAGACCATCCGCCGCGGTGAGGTCTGGCTTGCCGACCTGCACCCCTCCCGTGGGCATGAGCAGCGCGGCCAGCGTCCCGTCCTCGTCGTGTCCGCGGACCCGTTCAACCAGAGTCCGGCCGGGCTGGTCATCGCCGTTCCGTTCACCACCCGCAACCGGGGAATTCCGACCCATATCGAGGTTCTCCCGCCGGACGGGGGGTTGCGCGACCTCAGCTTCGCCATGTGCGAGCAGCTCCGGGCGCTCGCCGCCGACCGGCTCGCCACCCGTCCGTTCGGCACCGTGTCGCCCGCCGTCATGCGGGCCGTCGAGGACCGCCTGCGGCTCCTGCTGGTGCTCTGACGAGCCGGCTACCCCGACGCCGGCGGGGTGAGACGCTCGGCCAGGAAGGCGAGCGCCTTGGGGTAGCGGTACTCGATCCCGAAGTGGGTGTCGTCGAACAGCTCGAAGACGTGCTCGACGCCGAGGGCGTCCAGCTCGGCCGAGAACGCGGCCGCGCCGAGGTCGAGCCAATACTCGTCCTTCCGTCCGGCGTCCAGGTAGACGCCGCGCAGGGAGCGGAGGGCCTCGGCGTGGCCGGCCGCCATGCGCACCGGGTCCAGGGCCAGCCAGCGCTGCCAGACCTCGTCGCGGAGCCGGCCGGTGGCCGGGTCGAACGGCAGCGTCACGGTGCCGTCCGGCTCGGCCGAGTAGCAGGCGGCCAGGGCCCACGTCTCGAGCAGCCCGTCGTCGCTATCCTTGGAGAAGGCCGGCCGGGAACGGAAGTCGGCGAGGAACCGCTCGTAGGAGCCGTCGTACTCGTCGCGCAGGGCGCGGGCCACCCTGGCCAGCTCCACCAGGTAGCAGTGCTCGAACAGGGCGTCGCCGGCGTGGCTGGCCATGGCGCCGAACACGTCCGGCCGCAGCATCGACGCCACCATGGCGCCGTAGCCACCGCTGGACTTGCCGGTGATGCCGCGGTGGTCGCGGCTGGCCAGGGTCGGGTAGCGGTCGTCCACGAACGCCACCACCTCGTCGCAGAGATAGTCCAGGTAGCGGCCGGTCCCCGGCGAGTTCAGGAACTGGCTGCCGCCGAGCGAGGTCCAGCAGTCCACGAACACCACCACGGCCGGAGGGACGGTACCGCCGGCGAACAGCTCGTCGACCAGCTCGGGGACGTTGGGACGTAACGCGGTCCGGTTCCACCACATGTCGACCTGGCCGGTGAACCCCTGGATCAGGTAGATGCTCGGGTAGCGGCGGGCCGGGTCGTCGCCGACCCCGGGCGGCAGGTACACCCGGAGCGGCCGCTCGTGCGGGTCGCCGAGCGGGTTGCCCTCCAGCACCCGGCTGGTGACGGTCAGCCGCTCGAAGCGGCCCTTGGGCTCGACGTGCCAAGGTTTCATGTGGAACCTCGCTAGAGGAGGGGGGCGGCCTCGCGGGCGAAGTAGGTGACGACCAGGTCGGCACCGGCGCGGCGGATGCCGGTCAACAGCTCCAACATCACCCGCTCGCCGTCGACCCAGCCGCGCTCGGCGGCCGCCTTCACCATCGCGTACTCGCCAGAGACGTGGTAGGCGGCGGTCGGCAGCCCGAAGGCCTGCTTGACCCGCCAGATCACGTCCAGGTAGGCGACGGCGGGCTTGACCATCACCATGTCGGCACCCTCGGCCACGTCCAGCGCGACCTCGCGCAACGCCTCGTCGGCGTTGGCCGGGTCCATCTGGTAGCCGGTGCGGTCGCCGAACCTCGGGGCGCCCTCGGCCGCCTCCCGGAACGGGCCGTACAGGCCGGAGGCGTACTTGGCCGCGTAGGCGAGGATCGCGGTGTCGGCGAAGCCGGCATCGTCGAGGCCCGCCCGGATCGCGCCGACCTGGCCGTCCATCATCCCGCTGGGGGCGATCACGGCCGCCCCCGCCTCGGCCTGCGCCACCGCGATCCGCGCGTACCGCTGGAGGGTGGCGTCGTTGGCCACCGAACCGCCGTCCTGGAGCAGCCCGCAGTGGCCGTGGTCGGTGTACTCGCACAGGCAGAGGTCGCCAACGAGCGCGACCTCGTCGCCGAGGTCGGCGGCCAGGGCCCGCAGCGCCCGCTGCACGATGCCCTCCGGCGCCCACGCCTGCGAGCCCTCGGCGTCCTTGTGGGCAGGGATGCCGAACAGCAGCAGGGCCGGCACGCCCAGTGCAGCCAGCTCGGCCGCCTCCTTGCGCAGGCTCTCCAGGGTGTGCTGGTGGTGGCCTGGCATCGAGGAGATCGGCACCGGCTCGTCGATGCCCTCCTTGACGAACAGCGGCGCCACCAGGTCGCGTCGGGAGAGGTGCGTCTCGCGCGCCAGCTCGCGCAGCACCCTGGTGCGGCGCAGCCGGCGGGGGCGGCTCAGCGGGAACGGCGCAGGTTGCATCCATGCTCCTCGTGGTGTGCTCAGACCCGCATACCCTACCCGTCCCGGGCCGGCAAGGGGTCCATGCGGCCAGCGCCGCGCTGGCCGGCGCCGCCGCCGCCTGGCTGCTGGCCGCGACCGGCGGGTCAGCCGGCGACCGCGTGCTCGATGGCGGCGACCAGGCCGGGGATCGTGTGCTGGGTGGCGGTCGCGGCGACCCGCATGCCGGCCGCGCGGGCGGCGCCGGCGGTGACCGGGCCGATGGCGGCCACGCGGACGCCGCCGGGCGGCGGCCCGCCGTAGCCGCGCACGAACCCCTCGACGGTGGAGGAGGCGGTGAACGCGACCCAGTCCACCTCGCCGTCGTCCAGCCGCCGGCGGGTGGCCGGGTCCAGCTCCCCGACCGGGACGGTGTGGTAGGCGACGACCTCCTGGGTCCGCCAGCCCTTGGCGCGCAGGGCGACGCCCAGCTCGGGGTTGGCGCGGTCGGCCCTGGCGAGCAGGACGTCACCGGGGCCGTGGGGGAACTGGAGGCCGAGCGCGGCGGTGGTGGCGACCCCGGGGACCAGGTCGGGGACGACGCCCCAGTCGCGGAGGGCGGCCTCGGTCGCCGGGCCGACCGCCGCCACCCGGGCCCGGCCGGGCACACCCCGCCGCAGCGCCTCCACTCGGCCCCGCAGCGCGGCCACGCCGTTGACGCTGGTGAGCACGAGCCAGTCGTAGCGGCCCTCGGCCAGCTCCTGGACCGCCCGGTCCAGCTCGGCGGTGGAGACGACCGGCCGGATCTCGATGGCCGGCACCTCGAGGGCCTCGGCACCCCGCTCCCGCAGCAGCCGCGAGAAGCCTCCCGCCTGACCGCGAGCCCTCGGCACGAGCACGGTCAGCCCGGCCAGCGACCCTGAGGGTTCCTCCTGGGTCACCGCCCGCCGTCCTCCACCAGCGCGCGCACCTCCGGGCCGCAGGCATCGAGCAGGCGGTCGGCGAGGGCCTGCCCGAGGCCCTCCGGGTCGTCGGCCGGCCCGCGCAGGCGCTCGCGGACCAGCCCCTTGCCGTCGAGGGCCGAAAGGAAGCCCTGGATCTCGAGGGCGCCGTCGCCGGCCTGGCGCAGCAGCGCCCCGGCGGGGAGCGTGCACGAGCCGCCCAGCCGCTGCAGGAACGCCCGCTCGCCGCGCAGCGCGACCCGGGAGGGCCGGTGGGTCAGCACCCCGAGCAGGCCGAGCGCGCGGGTGTCGTCCTCGCGCGCCTCCACCGCCAGGCACCCCTGGCCGGGCGCTGGCGTGAACGCCTCGGGGTCGAGCGGGACGGCCTCGCCGGCGAGGCCCAACCGGTGCAGCCCGGCCGCGGCCAGCACCACCGCGTCCAGCTCGCCCGCATGGACCTTGCGGACCCGGCTGTCGACGTTGCCGCGGAGCGGCACCACCTCCAGGCCGGGCCGGAGCCAGTGGAGCAGGGCGACCCGGCGGGGGCTGCCGGTGCCGACCCGCGCGCCGGCCGCCAGGTCGTCGAGCCCGCCGAGCCGGCGCCTGGCGACCAGCACGTCGCGCGGGTCCTCGCGCTCGGGCACCGCCGCCACGACCAGGCCGGGCACCTGGGTGGCGGGCAGGTCCTTGGCCGAATGGACGGCCAGGTCGGCCCGCCCGTCGAGCACCGCCTGCTGGACGGCGGCGGTGAAGATCCCCTTGCCGCCGAGAGCGGCCGCCGGCACGTCGCGGCGCCGGTCTCCCTCGGTGACCACGGTGACCAGCTCGACCCGGAGGTCCGGCCATGCCGCCCGCAGGCCGTCGGCGACCAGCCGGCTCTGCGCCAGGGCGAGGGCGCTCGCCCTGGTCGCCAGCCGCAGCGGCGGCTCAGCCCCCGGCATCGTCGTCCCCGTCCACCGGCGGGCTGGCCCCGGACCCCCCGTGGTCGAGGCCGTACAGCTCGCGGAGCGCGGCGACGTACAGGTCGCCGTCGGGGCGGGCCGCCAGCGCCTTGCCGCGCACCATCGGGTCGTGCAGCAGCTTGTTGACCAGCCCCCTGGTCACCGCCTCGACCGCGGCCCGCTCGCGCTCGTCCAGGCCGGTCAGCCGGCGCGCCGCCTTGGCCAGCTCCTGCTGGCGGACCTGCTCGGCACGGGCGCGGAGCGCGCGGATGGTGGGCGCCAGCCGGGCCCCGCGCTGGCCGCCCATGAACGCCCGCGTCTCCTCCGCGATCAGCGCGCGCACGCGCTCCACCTGGTACCGCGGCCCTTCGTCGGTCTCCAGCACCGCCCGCAACCCGTCGAGGTCGGCCAGGACGACGCCGGGAAGGTGCCGCACCTCCGGTTCGACGTCGCGGGGGACGCCGAGGTCCAGCACCACCAGCGACCGCCCAGATGCGCGGTTGGCGAGCGCGCCGGCGACCGCGGCGGTGGTGACGGTCGGGCGCGCGCCCGCCGTGGCGGCGACGACCAGGTCGGCGTCGGCGAGCTCGGCCGCGACCTCCTCCAGGGGGACCGAGCGGCCGCGGAGCTCCCCGGCCAGGGCGGCGCCCCGCGCGGCGGTGCGGTTGGCCACCACCAGCTCGCCGGCGCCGGCCTGGCGCAGGGTCCGGCCGGCCAGGCGGGCCAGGCCGCCGGCGCCGACCAGCAGCACCCGGCGCCCGTCGAGGTCGCCGAGGTGCTCGCGGACCACCCGCAGCCCGACCGTGAGGGTGGAGGCGAGCCCGGCGCCGATGCCGGTCTCCCTGCGGGCGCGCCTGCCGACCTTGATCGCCCGGGCGAACAGGCCCGACAGCACCGGGCCGACGGTCCGCTCGGCCTGCGCGGCCTGGAAGGCCTCTCGGACCTGGCCGAGGATCTGGGCCTCGCCGACCACCATCGAGTCGATGCCGGAGGCCACCGCGAACAGGTGCCGGACGGCGCGCTCCTCGTAGTAGTCGTAGAGGTGGTCGGCGAACTTCTCCACGCCGATGCCGTGGAGGTCGGCCAGGAACCGGCGCACGTCCCCGGCGCCGCCGTGGAAGCGGCTGATGGCGGTGTAGACCTCGACCCGGTTGCAGGTCGAGACGATCACGCCCTCGTGGACGTGCTCGGCGTCGAGCAGGCGGGCGAGGGCCTTGGGACGGCGTTCCGGGTCGACCGCCAGCCGCTCGAGCAGCCCGAGCGGGGCGCTGCGGAAGTTGGCGCCGACGACGAAGACCGGCACGGCGCTCAGTCCCGGGCCTCTTGCCCCGGGTCCGCGTCCATGCCTCGATTTCTGGCCGCGACCTGGCGGACGAGGTCGACGGCGGCCCGGCGCTGCTCGTGGAAGGAGAGGATCTGCAGCTCGGTGGAGAGGTCGACCTTGCGGAGGAAGACGCCGGCAGGCACGTGGACCTGCGCGGGGGCGAAGTTCAGGATCGAGGTGACGCCGGCGGCGACCAGCCGGTCGCAGACCTCCTGGGCCGCGGTCGCCGGGGTGGCGATGATGCCGATCGCGACCTGCTCTTCCTTGACGACGCGGTCCAGGTCGTCGATGTGGTCGACGGTCAGCTCGCCGACCTGCTCGCCGACCTTGCCGACGTCGGCGTCGAGCAGGGCGGCGATCTTGAAGCCTCGCTCGACGAAGCCCCGGTAGTTGGCCAGGGCGTGGCCGAGGTTGCCGACCCCGACGATCGCCACCGACCAGTCCTGCTCCAGGCCGAGCTCGCGGCGGACCTGGTAGATCAGGTACTCGACGTCGTAGCCGACGCCGCGGGTGCCGTAGGAGCCGAGGTAGGAGAGGTCCTTGCGGACCTTGGCCGAGTTCACTCCCGCCGCCTCGGCGAGCTGGTCGGAGGAGACGCGGTGGGTCCCGCGCTCCGACATGTCGACCAGGCACCGGAGGTAGACGGGTAGACGCGCGACGGTGGCTTCAGGAATCCGGTCTCGCAAGGTGCCTCCAACCCCCAAGTACATCAATGGTGCCACGTCACCGGCGGTCCCGTGACTCCGAGTCTAGGCTCTGGTGATCGTGTTCTCAATCGACCCGGACCTGGCCCAAGCGGGCCCGCAGCAAGTCCGCCGGCACCTCGTACTCGAACAGCTCCACGCCGTCGACCGCCACCACCGGCACCCGCACCCCGTACCGCCGCTGAAGGACCGGGTCGCGGTCGACGTCCACCAGCTCCAGGCGGAACGCCGTGGCCGCCCGTTCGGCCCTGAGCACCCGCTCGGCCTCCTCGCAGAGATGGCACCCGGCGCGCGTGTAGAGGGTGACCCTCGCCACCCCCTCCGCCGGCGTCATGGCGGCACCGGCGCGGCCGGGTGGACCGGCGCCGAGGCGCGGCGGAAGCCGACGTACATCACGCTCGCCCCGAGCGCCAGGCCGACGGCGAGCTTGTCGCTGCGGTCCAGGAACGCGAGCACGCCGCCGCTGGCGGCGAGCAGCACCCCGAGCGCGATGAGGAGGTTCCCCTCGAAGCGGGGGCGGAGCTCGCGCCGGTGGCGCAGCGCGAGCCCGCTGGCCACCGCGCCGCCGACCACCACGACGGTGCCGACGGTGTTGCCGAGCACGGCCAGGACCCGCACCGGCACCGGCAGCAGCTCCCTGCCCTCGGGCAGGCGGCCGGCCACGTCGGCCGCGCCGACCTCGGCCAGCGCCAGCAGCACCGTGCTGGCCGCCGTGAACAGCGCCAGGCCGGCCAGGTAGGCGCGCCTGGCGAGCGGCCCGGCCAGCAGGCTGACGGTGCCGAGGGCGAGCCACGGCACGTTGAGCATGGCGCCGAACAGGTAGTAGACCTTGAACCCGAAGGGGGTCCAGCCGGCGGCGACCCCGGTCATCAGGGCAAGCGAGGCGAGCGCGAACATCGCCAGCCCCACCCCCCAGGCGAGCTGGTGGGTCCGGCGGCGCGCGGCATACTGGCGCAGCACCGCGACGGCGAACGCGGCCGAGGCGGCGGTGGCGACGGCGGGAAGCAGCCAGTGCATGACGCGAGTCTAGCCCCGCCCCGCGCCAGCGACCCGTCGAAGGTTGGTACCATCCGCCTCCGTACCGCCCGCCTGCCGTCCGACGCTCGAGGAGCGCTCGTGTCCCAGCTCCCCCCGGTGCTCGCCGCCACCGGCCCGTTCTTCATGTTCTCGCTCGAGGAGACCTTCGAGCTGATCGCCGAGGCCGGTTTCGACGGCGCCGAGCTGATGATCACCCAGGACCGCGTCAGCCAGGACCCGCACCGGCTCGGCGCGCTGGCCGCCCGCTACGGCGTGCCGGTGCCCGCGGTGCACGGGCCGTTCCTGGTCGCCACCTGGCTGGTGTTCGGCACCGACCCCAAGGGCAAGATCGACCGCTGCGTGCGCTTCGCCGAGGCGGCCAAGGTCTCCATCGTGGTCATCCACCCGCCCTACCGCTGGCAGACGGCCTACGCCGCCTGGCTGGACGAGGCGATCCCACGCATCCGCGAGGAGACCGGGATCATCATCGCGGTCGAGAACATGTTCCCGGTCAACGTGAACGGCCGCGCCCTGCGCTTCTTCAGCGGCACCCTGCCGGCGGAGCTGACCCGCTGGCCCGCCCTGACCCTGGACACCAGCCACCTGGCCGCGGCCGGCGGCGACCTCATGATGGCCTGGGACGACCTGGCCGACCGGGTCGTCCACCTGCACGTCTCCAACAACGACGGGCGGGGCCGGGACACCCATGGGCTGCTCGACCGCGGGGTGCTGCCCGTGCCCGAGTTCCTGGAGGAGGTCGGGGCCGCCCGCTTCGGCGGTGCGGTGACGCTGGAGCTGGACGTGCGGACGTGGGCCGACGACCGGCCGGCCCTGCTCGACGTCCTGCGCGAGAACCTCGACATCGCCCGGCTCCACCTGGCCGCCGGCGACCATCGGGCACGTTCACGCGCGACCATCCAAAACCGGTAGTATTCCCGGCCGCAATGCGCACCGGGACCGCCATCGTGGTGGCCGCCCTGCTCGTGGTGATCGTGCTCGCGGCGGCTCTGCAACTCGTGCTCAACCGCTGAGCGCATGAGCGTCGAGACGGACAGCCCCCCAGACGCCGGGGCGGCCGCCTGCCCGTGCCGCCGCGGCGACGCCGCCGCCGAGGTCGCCCGCCAGCGCCCGCTGCTGGAGCGGGCCGCCCGCGGCGACCGGGAGGCGTTCGCGCGGCTCTATCTCACGCAGGTGGACGGCGTCTACCGCTACCTGCTGGCGTGGACCGGCGCCCAGGCCGCCGCCAAGGAGCTGACCGAGCAGGTGTTCCGCGCCGCGCTCGCCTGGCTCCCGATCACCGCCGGCGGGGAGGCTGGAGCTCCGCAAGCCGGTGCCGCTGGAGCTCCGCAAGCCGGTACCGCTGGCGCTCCGCAAGCCGGTACCGCTGGCGCTCCGCAAGCCGACGTGGACGTCGGCGCATGGCTGGTCGCGCTGGCCCGCGACGCGGTCACCCAGCGGCGCGAGGCGGGGTGGATGGCCGGGCCGGAGGCGCGGGCCGACGGGCAGCCACCACCGACGGACGCGCTGGAGGCGGCGGCGCGGCTCGGCGACCCGGAGCGGGAGGTGGTGGTGCTGCGGCTGCTGCTCGGCCACTCCCTGGCCCACACCGCGCAGCTCTCCGGCTACAGCCGGCGGGCCGTCACGGAGCTGCAGCTCGCCGCGTGCCTGGCCATCCGGGAGCTGACCGTCGAGCCGGGCGAGCCGGCGCCGCCGTCGGACCTGGCGACGGTGGGCTCGATGGCGCCGGGCCAGCGGGCCGCCGAGTTCGAACGGCGCCTGGAGCGCTGGGACATCGACCTGACCGGTGATGACCCGGGGCTTGCCGACGCCCTGGCCATCGCCTCCTCCCTGCGGCTGGCCGCGCCGAGCCAGGTTCTCGCTCCCGACCGCCGCTTCGTCCTGCGCCTGCGGACGGCGCTCGCCAGCGAGCACCCGGAGGCGTCCGGGGGCGGCGCGCGGCGGTCGGCCAGGCGGGCGTGGGCGTCGCTCAGGGCCGAGATGGCCAGGCGACCGCGACCCTTCGCGGCCACCGCGGTCGCCGCCGCCGCGATCCTCGTGATCCTCACCCTCCAGGCCTTCGGGAGCCCCAAGCCGCCGGCCTGCGCCGGCGGGCCGTGCCCCACGACCACGACCGCGGCCGCGGCCGCGCCCGCCTCCGCGACGGCGGCGCCGCTGACGAGCATCCGCCAGGCGACCACGACCACGAGCCTGCCCGGCCTGCCCACCACGACGGCCCTGGCGGCGCCGGTCTCGACCGCGGCGCCGGCCACCAGCCCGGCCAGCACCGCGCCCAGGACGACCCGGCCGCCGAGGACGACCACCACCCGCCAGCCCACCACCACCGCGACCACGACCAGCACGACGACGACCACCACCACCCTGCCGCCCACCTCGACCTAGCGCGTGCCTCCTGGGTCACTTCGGGGCCGGTCACGTCCGGCCGGCGTGGTTTGATGGCGTCTGCTCCCGGGCGAGTCGACGAAGGAGCATTCACCGACGGCAGCCTGTCGAACCGGCGGGTGTGGGCCGACCTCGCGGGCGGCACCCCCGACGGGATCTGCATCGACGCCGAAGGCGCCGTCTGGTACGCCGACGTCCCCAACAAGCGCTGCGTGCGCGTTCGCGAAGGTGGCCAGGTGCTGCAGACGATCCAGCTCGATCGCGGCTGCTTCGCGTGCACGCTTGGAGGCGCGGACGATCCAATGCTGTTCATGGTGGCGGCGGAGTGGCTCGGACCTCAGAACATGTTCGAAGGACCCAGGACGGGCCAGGTGCTGACCGCCCACGCACCCGCACCCAGCGCTGGCTGGCCCTAGTCGAGGAGCTGCTCGCCGAGCCAGCCGTCGGGGGGCCCGCACGCCGGGGAGGGCGAAGAAGAACCCACCGCCGATCGGGCGGTTACTTAGGTAAGCCTAATTTCAGGCGCCTGTAGTCTGCGCAAACCCCCAGGCGGGCGGCAACCCGCCTGGTCGGAGGGGCTCACGATGCCGGCGAGGCCGCCGTCTCAGCGATCGGCGAAGAACTGGTGCCTGGCGGCCACGGCGGTGTCGGGATGGTCGGAGAACAGGCCGTCGACACCGAGCCGGTAGAACAGGCGGAACTCGGCCGGGGCGTCGCCGGTGGCGCGGAGGAACTCGGGGCTGGCGGGGTTGCCCTGGCGGAAGTCGTTCGGCAGGAAGTTGT
>WNGA01015717.1_pt1 | contig 13016 bp, 10 predicted proteins | sample 5400061 | NCBI WGS metagenome assembly WNGA01 (sample SAMN13153366, study PRJNA577476) | soil metagenome | isolation source: 100 cm soil or saprolite under grassland replicate 2 | place: USA:California | collected 2016-06-15
GTCATGTACGGGTCGGGACGGGCCTCCCGCGATGGCAGTGCCATCGGACGATGGCCACGCCCACGCCTGTGGCCTCGGGCGTGGTCCCTGCTCGCCATGACGGGAACAATCAGGCTCCGGCTCGTGGTTGCCGCCGGGCGATCGCCGTTTCCACCGCCTGCACGATCGCCTCCGCGTTTTCCCGGGGCGACCAGGACTCCATCCGCCGGCGGGCGGCCTCCCCCATCCTCCGCAGCGTGTCGGGGTCGCGGAGGGCCTGGCTCAGGACGCGTGCCAGCGCCTCCACGTCGCCACATGGATAGACCAGTCCGGTCTTCCCGTGCTCGACGAGGTCGTAGCCGGCTCCCACGCGGTCGCTGACGATCGCCGGGACACCGCAGACCATCGCCTCGTTCACCGGCAGCCCGTACGGCTCGTGCTCGGAGGCCAGGATCAGCGCGTCGCTGGCGACATAGTGCTCCGGGAGGGCCGAGTACTTGACCAGTCCCGGGAAATGCACGCGGTCGCCGAGCCCGAGCCGCCCCGCGCCGGTCTTGAGCGAATCCCCCAACGGCCCGTCCCCGACCATGAGGAGATGGCTGTTCGGCACGTTCGCCTGGGCGAACGCCTCCAGGACGTCGTGCGGGCGCTTGCGCGGAAGAAACTTGGCGCAGAACATCAGGACGACGGCGTCCTCGGGGATCCGCCACCGCTTCCGTATCCGCGTGCGGTCGGCCCCGGCGGCGGCGGCGGCGATGTAGTCATTGTCGACGACGTATGGCGTCAGGACCACGCGGTCGGCGGGCACGCCGAGGGAGCGGACGAAGCGCCGGGAGGCTGTCGACGGAACGAGCACGAGATCGGCCACGCGCCGGTAGAGATAGGGGAGGAGCAGGCCGTTCTTGAGCGCCGCCCGCCAGCGCGCGCCGTGCCGCGGATCGAGGGCGGTGGCGTCGGTGGTGAGGAGCAGCGGCTTGCCGAAGACTCTTGCGGCGGCGATGGCCAGCCAGAAGCTCATGTAATGATGCCCGAACACGACACAGCAGTCGTGACGCGGGACCAGGGTGATGATACCCGGATTGACGAGACCGTAGAACTTGTCCAGGCAGGGCCAGGGAGAATAGTTGCGCGCGTGGGTCCACGAGTGGCCGTCCAGCATCGGGATGTCGAAGGCGTCCTTCGTCAGGTGCTCGGCGTCGCGCCAGAGCCGCGGGTCCAGCAGGCTACAGTAGACGGTCACGACATCGACTCTCGGATCTTGTTCCAGCAACCGTAGGGGCGCGGGGTTCTGCGTGGGCTGGGACGATACGAGAAGAACGCGGGGTCTCCCTCTTTGCATCGAGGGATCAGGGCCTTCGCCAGCAGCCCATGTAGATGTCATAATCTCCGGGCGGCGTGTCCATCGTGCCGAGTGCGACAAATCGATTCTCGCGTGGGTCGAACACCCGTTCGTCCACGGGCTCCAACCCTTCGCAGAGTTGTCTGAGGTGATCGTGAGAGTACACACGGTGGGCGTTGAAGACGATCGCGGGCCGCGCGCCGGTGATGTTGGTCGTCAGGATCAAATATCCGCCGGGCTTCAGGACACGCCGCATCTCCCTCATGGCCTTGACGTCGGCGTGAAGATCGACCGCATCTCCGTAGCGGCCAAGTCCAAAATGCTCGAGCGCGCACAACGAGACCACGGCGTCGAACGACTCATCGGGCAGATCCAGGGCCTTCGCGTCGCACGTCAACACGGTCTCTCGCGGCGACAGTGGATTGCGCGGACGAACATCGATCGTGGTGACGCGGTAGGAGGCGAGCATGCCGAGGACGAACAACCGGTAGGAGCCGATGTCGAGGACGGTGTCGGGGCGGATCGTGGCCAGGTGTCCGGCGGCAAAGGCGCACTCGCGATCGCGGTAGTGGTCCGGGTGTGGGCCCGCGTCATGGTAGAAGTGCTCGTAAATGCTCCAGGAGGGGAGAGTCGCCCTGAGGCGCGCGAGCGTGGCTCGGTACTCACGGACGAACGCGCCGGGCGCCGCCTCCGCTTTCGGGCGGCGGGAGAGCCGCAGGCCGGCCAGGGACAACAGCGTGTTGATCGGGTTCATTCACGGGATCGCGAGGAGAACATGACGGGATCGCGCTCGACGGTCGGAGTCTACCCGGCTTGGCCCGTGGCCGTCAAACGGCGCCCGACGGAACGGTGCCCATGACGCAACCGGGCGAATCGGGCACGGGGGGCGCCCGTCACGCGACGGCGGGAGCCGGCCGGGAATCGGCGCGCCTGGACGACTCATTGCGAGCGAGTTCACTCGATCCCTGTCCGGGCATTCATGCTGCTCGGGACTGGGGGGGAGACCAGCCGTGTGGTGGGGAGACCCCCGCCGGTCATGATCGCATCCTCGCGCTGCGCGTCGCTCGATGAGGCGTCGTCGGCAGGGGTGGCGGGTGAATCTGACGAGGTGGGGCGGTGAGGGGTTCCGGGAGTGGCGGAGGATCGTGGGTGACTACCTCGTGTGGCAACCGGCGATCCAGCTGGCCGGGATCGTCACCGGACTCCTCTTCGTCAATCTCATGTCGACGCGGGAGTACGCGCTCTACGCGCTCGCGTCATCGGCCATGACGCTGGTGGGGTTGCTGTGCGACTTGGGCATCACCAATTCGCTGCTCTACTTCCGACGCGAGGCGAGCCTCCGACGCGTGTCCTTCGACGCCTATCTGCGCGGCGCCATGTGGTTGCGCCGCCTCCTGCTCGGGGTGACGGCGCCCGTCTTTCTGGGTGTGTTCGCGGGCCTCGCCCTCTCGAACGGACTCGGCGCGGTCGCCACGTACGCGGGCGCGCTGATCATCATCGCGGGAGCATGGTTCCAGATCACGGCGGCGATCCACCTCGTCACCTTGAGGCTTGCCGGTCGGTACGGCGCGTCGTATCGCGCGGAGCTGGTCGGCGCCGCCGCGAGGCTCGCGGGCGCGGCGGTGATGGCGGTCAGTTCCATGGTGTACGCGGTGCCGGCGCTGGTGGCGGGCGCGCTCGGGTCGTTGCTCACGGCGCGCGCCGCCGCGAGCCGGACGGGGCCGGGCGATACGCGACCTTTCGTGGTCGATCCCCGGCCTGCCCGGCGCGAGATCGTCCGGTACCTCGTGCCCACGCTCCCGAGCGCCATCTACTTCTCCTTTCAGAGCCCTCTGCTGGCCTTTCTGAGCGCGATGTTCGGCGACGCCCGGAACATCGCGGAGGTCGGAGCGCTCGGGCGACTCGGACTGATCGTGGGGCTGTTGACCGGGCTGATTCCCGGAGTCATAATTCCCCGCCTGGCCGGCGTGCTGGACGAGCGGCTCTACGGGCGCCGGTACGCCCAGTACCTGATGCTGCTCGGTGTCAGCGGCCTCACCCTCGTCGTGAGCGCCCACGGGTGGCCCGGGCTGTTCCTGGCGCTCCTCGGCCCTCGCTATCGAGGCCTTGATTCGGAATTGATCCTGACGGTCGGGGCCGCGTCCGTCGGACTGGTGGGAGGGTACTGTGTCGCGATCAACCAGGCGAGGGGCTGGCTCCGGTGGCAGCCGGCCGCCCTCGGTGTGTTTGCCCTCGCGCAGATCCTCTTGATGGTCGGGCTGCCGCTCTCCACGACCGCCGGAGTCTTGGCGTTCAATTTCGTGAGCGCCGTGGCCGGGTTCCTCGTACAGTTGGCGATCAATGACCGTTCGGGGCGGCGCGGCCGGTGTGGACGAGCCGTGACGGCGCGGCGTTGACGGCGCCCGGTGCCCGCGGCGAGAGCGATGAGAGTTGTCCATGTGAGCCCGACCTACTTCGCGCCCGAGTCCTGCGTCGGCGGCGGAGAACGGTTCGCCGAAGAGCTCAGCCGCGTGATGTCCGCGCGCGTCGATGTGCGCTTCGTGAGCTTTGGCGCCCGCTACCGGCGCGAGTCATGGAGCCGGACGTACGAGCGCGTCATCTTGAAGGCGCAGCCCGTGATGGGACGCCAGTCGAAGATGGCACCGTGGTCGGCGGCGCTGATACGGGAGGTGTGGAGCGCGGACATCATCCACTGCCATCAGTACTACGTCTTGCCCACATTCGTGGCCGCGCTCGTCGGCCGCGCTCGTGGCCGGCCTGTCTTCGTCTCCGACCTGGGCGGCGGCGGATGGACGCCGGCCTATCACATCGACCAGTCTCGGTGGATCAGAGCCCACCTGCCGATCTCTCGCTATGCGGCGCGGTGGCTCCCGGGCCGGAACAAGGCGCACCATGTGATTCATGGCGGTGTCGATCTCGGCCGGTACCCGATGAGAGCGGCGCTGGAGCACGACGGGTCCGTCATCGCGCTCGGGAGGATCCTCCCGCACAAGGGGCTCCATTTCCTGATTGAAGGTTTGCCGGATTCGATGCCGCTCCGCGTGGTGGGGCCCATCGGTGACGCCGGCTACTACGCGGAATTGAACCGTCTGGCGGCGGGCAAGCGCGTCGAATTCCTGCACGGCCTCGACGACGAGGCCGTTCGGAGCCATCTCCGCGGCGCGATGGCGATCGTGCATCCGACTCCGGTCGATGCCAGCGGCTCCGCCGGCATCCGTGAGCTGTTCGGCCTGGCCGTGGTCGAGGCGATGGCATCGGGCTGCGTCGCGGTCGTGTCGAATGCGGCGTCGCTGCCGGAGCTGATCGAGCCCGGGACGTCGGGCCTGCTCGTCCCGCCCAACAACCCGCCGATGATTGCGGCGGCGCTGAGCCGCCTGCGATCCGACGCCCCGCTGTGGCGGTGCCTGTGTCGCGGAGGTCGACAGCGGGTGGCGACGGAATTCACCTGGGACAAGGCGGTCGATCGGTGCTTCGAGGCCTACGGGATCCGATGACGGCCCGCGTGGGCGAGGGACTCGGATCAGGGACGAGGGGACGGTCCGGACCGAGGATCCTGATCGTGTGCCTGGCCCCGCTCCGGATGGAGTTCGGGGTATCGCAGGTGGCCATGAACCTGAGCGCGGCGCTCCGGGACGAGGGGCTGAGCGTGTCGCTGTGGTCCCCGCACCCCCTGCCGGCCGGGTTGAGGTGGTTCCGGGTCGTGCCCTACATGAGACGGGCGCTCGATTCGTTCATCGCGAGCCACGGACCGTTCGACGTGATCGATGCCCCGGCCGTCGTGATCACCCGCGGGGTCGCGAGGGCCGGCACGTCGATCGCGCGCAGCATTCAGCCGGAGATCCGCTATCAGTTCGCCGGGTGGCGTCGTCCGAGAGCGCTCACCCTGAGGGAGGTATCGCGGCTGGCGGCGCATTGCGCGTACGCGGTGTATGTCACCGCGTGCGTCCTGCAGGGCTGGGCCCGGGTCGATCGGATCCTGTGTCTGGGCTCCATCGAGCACGAGTGGATGAGCCGATGGTGCCCGTGGTGGCGGCACAAGCTGTGCTGGTACGTGAACGCGCTGAGACCGGAGGATCAGGCGGCGCTGGCCGCGATCCGCGGAAGTCGCGCGGAACGGGCGGAGCCGGGGCGACGGTTCTTGTGGGTGGGTCGCACGGCCGGCCACAAGGGCTTCGACCGCCTGGTGAGCTACATCACGAACCATGTGAAGGCCCGTCCCATGGATACGTTCACGATCGCCGGATGTGGGCACGGGGCGTCGGCGCTGCTTCCGGGTGAGCTGATCGCGGCCGGGCATGTTCGGGTGATCCCGACCTACGAGAGGCGAGCGCTTCCGGGGTTGCTCGGGGAACACGATGTCGGTCTCTTTACCAGCGGTGTCGAAGGCTGGGGCCTGTCGTTGAACGAGATGCTGGAATCGGGGATGCCGGTCTACGCGACGCCGGTGGGAGGGGTGCCGGACCTGCAACCCTATTTCCGGGGCATGCTTCGACGGTTTCCACCCGGCCCCGGTGAACGCTTCGCCATCGGTCGGGCGTCCGCCGAACTGGGAGAGTACTACGAGACGTTCAGCTGGTCAGCGATCGCCAGGCGGTACGTCGGCTTGCTTCGCGCCGCGCGGCAAGAGGCCGGGTAGGGCGCGCGGTGGGCTCTGACCGGCCGCCACCGCGGGCGTGCCGCGGAGAGGGCAGGGTCGAGTACTATGCAGGCGTGATCGACGGGGGGCCGGCGAGGGCGATGGCCGGGGGGCGGTGGGCGGTGGCGCAGGTCCCGCCGGCGAGAACGAGCGACGGAGCCGGCATGCAGGGGGGCGTTCCGCCGAGGGGCCGATGACGTCGAGTTTCGCTCTGGGAGCGGTGTTCGCCGGCCTGGGCCTGTTCGGGATGCTCAGGTGGCGGCAGGCGGTGCACCTCGCGCTGATCCTCGCCGTCTTCGAAGGGGCGATCCGCAAGTGGATCATGCCGGACGTCCAGCAATACGTGTATTTTTTCAAGGACGCGTTGTTACTCGGAGCCTACGCCGCGTTCGTCTGGTGGAGAGCGCGGACCGGCCGGCGGCTGTTCAGCCCACACCCGGCCAACCTGGCCCTCGCGCTCTTGTTCGTCCTGGCGGTCTTGGAGATCGCCAATCCCGAATTGCCCAGCCCCATGGTCGGCGTGTTCGGTTTGAAGGCCTACCTGATGTACGTGCCCCTCATGTACATGGTGCCCGCGGTCTTCACGGATGCGGCGGCGCTCCGGCGCTTCTGGATCCGCTACCTGGCCCTGGCGCTCATTCCGTTCGGACTCGGCAGCACTCAGTTTTACGCGCCTCCCGACAGCGTCCTGAACCGGTACCCTTGGGGCGAGGAGGGAACCGCCGGCGGGGTGGCGCTGTTCGGGTTATCGAACATGGCGCGGATCACGGGCACCTTCTCCTTCATCACCGGGTACACGAGCTACCTGGTCTTGGTGATCGTATTCGGGTTGGCGCTGGCCATGGGCGAGCGAGCGCGCTGGCTGCAATGGTCGCTCTATGGATTCGTGGGGGTCGCCGTGACGAACCTGGTGATGACGGGATCGCGCGGGCCGTTCGTCGTCCTCGGGGCCGCGGTTCCCATTCTCGTGGGCTTGTCGGCCCGAGCCGGCCGGGGCTCCTGGCGCCGGGTCGTGCTGACGCTGGGCATGAGCTTGCCGGTCATCGGCCTGCTCGTGACCGGCGTGGTTCCCGAGGCAGGGACCGCGTTTGTCGAACGGGCGACAGAGACCCGGGACATCTTCGAGCGAGCGGTCGACGCCATCGGGGGGCCGATATGGGCCATGAGTAGGGCGGGCCTCACCGGGTACGGCATCGGCAGCACCCATCAGGCGATCTCGTTTCTGGCTCCTTCGAGCGCGATGGCCCCGCTGGAAGCGGAGGGCGAATGGGTACGGATCGTGCTCGAGATGGGTCCCGTTGGGTTCGGCCTCGTGTTGCTCGTGCGGATCCTCGTCGTGCGCCGCTTGTGGGCAGCCCTGACGAGTCCCGAGGCGGGGGCGGCTCGTCCCTTTCTGACGGGGGCGTTCGTGTATTGCCTCCTGTGTCTACCGGGCGACGTGATCTTCACGCACACCACCTCGGTGTTCTACTGGTTCGTCGCAGGGTTCGCACTCGTGCCCGGCGCGAAGGGACGGGTCGCGATTCCGGTCGGCGGAGAGCGCGGAGAGCGGGACGGCGACGGCGGCGTCGCCGGCCGGACCCGACGTCGTCGGCGGCCTGAGCTGGCGTGACCATCCACCCCGGACGGCGCTTTGCCCTGAGCCGGGCACCCGGGCTTCGCGGCCTCGTGCGCCGTCTCTGGGCTCGTGAGGACCCGGATGTGTGTGTGTTCCTCGCCTGCGTGCATCCCGGCGACGTCGTGCTGGACGTGGGCGCGAACCGGGGTGATTACACGCTGCTGTTCTCCGACCTGGTGGGTCCCGATGGTCGGGTCCACGCCTTCGAGCCGGTCGAGGAGAGTTGCCGGGCCTTCGAAGAGGCAGTCCGTCGCCACGGTCGGCACGACAACGTCCGGCTCTGGCGCACGGCGGTCGGGGACTGGGTGGGTGAGACCGCCATCCACGTGCCGGCGGAGGACCTCCGCCAGGCCGCGCTCGTGCGGCACCACGGCCGATCGTGGCCCGAGACGGGGCGCGTCGTGACGCAGCCGTGTCCCATCACGAGCCTCGACGCGTGGGGGCGCGAGAGCCAGGTGCATCGCGTCGACTTCGTGAAGTGCGATACCGAAGGCGCCGAGCTCTCCGTTTTCCGGGGCGCGCGCGAGCTGATCGCGCTCCACCGGCCGACGATGCACGTCGAGCTGTCGCTCGACTGGAGCCGGGACTTCGGGTATGAGCCCGGGGAGCTCATCGCGTTTCTCGGAGCACAGGGCTACCGCGAATTCCGACTGGTCGAGCGCGAGTTCAGGCGTCTCGGCCCCGGTCTGGAGGAACTGGAGGCGTGGCGGGCGCTGGGTTCGGTGAATCTGCTCTGTCTCTCTCCTCACCGTCCACGGGGCGACGGGCGGTTCCGGCGATGGTGAACGGAGGGTCGGCCCGAGTGGGGGCGGGCCTGCGGCGGGTGGCTGGAGCCGCGCGCTCGCTCGCCGGCGACGCGCTCGGGGCGGCGGGCGAGACGATCCTCCGGGCGGCGGCCGGCTGGCAGTGCCCGGCGCGGGCTCCGGCGAGCGCGCCGCGCTCGATCTTCGTCCTGCGCAGCAACGATATCGGCGATCTCCTGGCCGTCACCCCACTCTTCGAGGCCCTGAGACGGCAATTCCCGGATGCATGGATCGGCGTGGGGACAGGCGGCTGGAGCGCGCCGTGTCTGCAGGGAAACCCGCACGTCTCGGAGGTGCTCCCGCTCGACGCGCCGTGGGGGAACAAGGTCGTGCCGCGGCAAGGAGCCGTGCGGGCGCTCGCCTTTGCGCTCCGCTCTCCGGGGGTGCGGGCGCTCGCCACGCGTCGCGTCGAGGTGGGCATCGACGTGCTCGGGAGCCGCTGGGGGGTCCTCTTGCTGCTGCGAGCCGGCATCCCGTGCCGTCTCGGGGTGCGCGGGTACGCGGGGGGGCACTCGGCTTGTCACGCCACGGTGCCATTCGACCCCTGGCTCCACGTCGGGCGCGGGGCGCTCCGCTTCGCCGAGTTGCTGGGGGCGACCGACTTGCCGGAGCCACGGCCCCAGCTCTTCTTGAACCGGGACGAGCTGCGTCGGGGACAGGAGCTGTGGGATGGCAGAGGCAGGGCGGGCGGGCGACTCCGGGTGGTGGTGGGCCCGGCCGCCGGCCTCGCGCGAAAGGCCTGGCCGCCGGACAGTTTCGGGGCGGTGGTCGACGCGCTCGGACGGCGTGGCGGCGATGTCCTGGTCGTCGGCGCCCGGCGGGAAGAGGAACTCGTTCGGCGCGTTGCCTCTCGGTCCCCTCACGCGGTGGCACGGGCAGATCTCGACCTGCGGCAGACCTTCGCCGCGGTCGCCGCGGCGGATCTGATCATCTGCAACTCCAGCATGCTGCTCCATGCCGCCGCCGCGTTCTGCGTCCCCACGGTCGTTATGCTCGGTGAGGCCTTCGCGGACGCTCGGCAGCACCAGGCGCAGTGGGGGTATCCGGGAACGAGCTGGAGCCTCGGCTGCGAGCCCGGACGGCGGTCCATCTATGAGCCGGACGAGGCCGTTGCGTTCCTCGAGTCGGCCGGCCTCCTGTGCCGCCACGTCGCCTGAGGCCGCCGTGAACGGCCCGAGCCCGGCGCCCATCGTTGCCCTCGTGGGTCCCCGGGACCGGCCGGTGGACGGCGTGAGGGATTACTGCGCGCGGCTCGAGGCGGCAGTGGGCAAGCTCGGGGCCAGGCTGGACCTGGTCGAGATGCGGTGGGACACCGAGGGGTGGCCGCGCGCCTTGCGGCGCCTCGACGCCATGAGTCGGACGTGGAGGGGGCGGTCGGTGCTGGCCCAGTACACGCACGGGATGTGGCCCTGGCGGGGATTCCCCTTCGGGCTCCTCGGCCTCCTTCGCGCGCTGGGCAACAACGGTGTCCGGGCGACGGTCGTCCTGCACGATCCGTCTCCCTTCCCCGGCGCGCGAGTCCGGGACAGGGCGCGGCGATGGGCGCAGGTGTCCGTCATGCGGCGCGCGGTGCGCACGGCCCATCGGGTGGTGAGCACGGTGTCTCCGGAGCGCGTGTGTTGGATGCGAGGACAGGCGATGGACGGCAAGGTCACGTTCATCCCCGTGGGCAGCAATCTCCCGGAGCCGGACCCGGGGCAACGGGCCGCTGATCGCCTACCGGGCCGCCCCAGGCGCGTCGTCGTCTTCGGGGTGACCGGGGGGCGCAACATTCCCGCGGAAGTCACCGCCCGCGAGGTCGAGGCCATCGCCTACGCCGTGACCCAGGTCGCCCGGCAGGTTCCCGGCCTTGCCCTCGACGTGTTCGGGCGGGGATCCGAGGAAGCCGCCGGGCGCCTGGCGACCGCGTTCGCGGGAACGGCCGTGCCCGTGTCCGTGCTCGGCCTCTTGCCCGCCGAAGCCGTCCCGCGTCTTCTCGGACAGGCCGATGCGCTCCTGTACGTTCGCGGTCACCTCTCCACGCGGAGAACGACCGGCGTCGCCGCGATCGCGTCCGGCCTGCCCATCGTCGGGTACGAGGGCGACGAGACAGACTATCCCGTGCGGGAAGCAGGAGCCCTGCTCGTGCCGGCCGGCGATCGGGTCGGCCTGGCCCGGGCACTGGCTCGGGTACTCCTCGAGGAGGACCTCTGGCAAGAGCTCTCCCGGCGGAACGTGCTGGCGCACGGCCGGTACTTCTCGTGGGACGTCATCGCCCGGCGCTACCTGGAGCTGCTGGCTGATGATTGATCGCGACGCGATCACGCGGCGCGGGATGTGTCCGTGAAGGTCCTGATCTACACCTTCGCCTTCGCCCCGAGGATCGGCGGCGTCGAGTCGTCCGTCAGGACGCTGGCCGAGCAGCTCGCGCGTGCTGAGGGCGAGCGCCTCGACGTGACGGTGGCGACGGAGACGCCGGCGGGCGATTTCGACGACGCGACGCTGCCGTTTCGGGTCGTGCGGAGGCCGGGCGTCGCCCGGCTGTGGACGCTCATCAGCCAGGCGAGCGTGGTCCACCTGGCGGGCCCGGCGTTCCTGCCGCTCGTGGTGGGCTGGTGGCAGCGCAAGCCCGTCGTCATCAGGCACCACGGATACCAGGCGTGCTGTCCGAACGGGTTACTCCTGTACGAGCCGAGCAAGACCGCGTGCCCCGGGCATTTCATGGCGCGGCGCTATCACCGCTGCCTGGTGTGTAACGCCGCGTCGGCGGGTTGGGCTGCGAGCGCGCGAGGACTCCTCGCGACGTTTCCACGCCGATGGCTGTCGGCGCGAGCGGCCATGAACGTCCACATCGCCCACGCCGTGAAGGAGCGGCTCGGGCTTCCGCGTTCGTGCGTGGTCTATTACGGGATCGCCGACCCCGAAGGGGACACCGCCGGGAGGCGACCGCCGGCCGCGGGCCGCGCGACGGGCCCGGGGGCCGCGTCTCGCGCCGACCCAGTGGCGGACCTCGTCTGCTTCGCCTACGTGGGGCGGTTCGTGAGCGAGAAGGGACTGCCGCTCCTGGTGGAAGCCGCGGCGCGGTTGCGCGATCGTGGTGAGCGGTTCCGGGTCAAGTTCATCGGCGACGGGCCCGAGGGGCCCCGCTTGAAGGCCATGGTGAACGCCCGGGGCCTCGGTCGGCACGTCGCGTTCACGGGATTTCTCGAGGGTCGGCCGCTCTCGGAGGAGCTGGCCGGCGTGACCGCCGTCGTCATGCCGTCGGTCTGGGAGGAGACGGCCGGGCTTTCCGCGCTCGAGCAGATGATGCGGGGGCGGCTCGTGATCGCGTCGGACATCGGCGGGTTGGGGGAGCTGGTCGGCGACGCCGGGTTGAAGTTCCCGCCGGGCGACGTCGAGGCGCTGATCGGCTGCATGCAGCGGGCTCTGAAGGAGCCGGACCTGTCCGCCCGGCTCGGCAGCGCGGCGAGGGCGAGAGTCCGCGCGCTCTGTGGTCAGGAGGTCGCGCTCCGAAGGCACGTGGCCATCCTCCGGAGCGCGGTCGCAGGGGCGGGGGAGCGAGCCGCCTCCCGTCGGTCGCCGTGAGGATCGCGCTGGTCATCCCGGAGCTGCACAAGCACGGAGGTACGGAGCGGTGCATGGCGAGCCTGGGCGAAGCGCTCGCGGCGCGGGGCCACCATCTCACCGTGTTTTCCGCTTCCAGGCGCGGCGCCGTGCTTCCCGCCGCCACGTGGTATCGAGTGCCGATGATCCGGCGCCCGCACGCGCTCCGCTTCGTGTCGTTCCTGGTGATGAATACGCTCGTGCGCCTGGCCGTCCGGGTCCTGAAGGGCGAGCGCTTCGACGTGGTGCACTCGACGGGACCCGACGTGCTGAGGCCCGGCGTGGCCACGTTTCACGCGTGCTCCTCGGCCTTCGCGCGGCGGCTCTCGTCGGATCGGGCGATACCAGGGTGGCAGCGCTGGAGCCGGCTGCGCCGGTGGAGCAATATCCTCGCCTACCGCATGATCTCCGGCTGCGAGCGCTACGTGCTCGAGCGGGGCGCGAGACGCGTCGTGACCATTTCGGGAACGCTGTCGCGGGAGATCCATGAGGCCTACCGGCTCGGGGAGGACCGGCTCACGGTCATTCCGGATGGCGTGGACCTGGCCGAATTCGGTGGGGACGCGCGAGGGGCCGGACGGAGGCTCCGCGAGCGATTGGGGATATCGAGCGACGAGACGGTCGTCCTGTTCGTCGGGCATAACTGGGAGCGCAAGGGGTTGGAGACGCTGGTGAGCGCGCTGGCGCTGGTGCAGGAGGGGGAGCCCGGCGCCCGCCCGCTCCTCCTCGTCGTGGGAGGTCGGGGCCGCGCGTCGTACGAGGAGGGCGTTCGCGCCAGGCTCGGGGGGGCCGTCCGCTTCCTGGCGACCCAGCGTGAGATGGGGCGGATCTATGGAGCGGCCGACCTGTGCGTGTTGCCGACCGTTCATGAGCCGTTCGGGCTCCCGACGCTGGAGGCGATGGCCTCCGGGGTCGCCGTGATCGTCAGCCGGTGCGCGGGCGTCGCCGAGATCATCACCGACGGTGTGGACGGTGTGCTGCTCGACGAGCCGGGCGACGCGACCGAGCTGGTCCGGACGATGCGGCCGCTGCTCCTGGATCCGGACCTCCGCGGGAAAC
>WNGA01011111.1_pt1 | contig 13015 bp, 7 predicted proteins | sample 5400061 | NCBI WGS metagenome assembly WNGA01 (sample SAMN13153366, study PRJNA577476) | soil metagenome | isolation source: 100 cm soil or saprolite under grassland replicate 2 | place: USA:California | collected 2016-06-15
CTGCCGACTGTATGGCGTGGACAAAATTCCGGCGACGGCGCCGCGCGGCGCCATCGGCGCAAATGCCTGCGACGCCGTGCACGACCAGATCGCCGAGGCGCGGCGCATTCTGACCGGTCTGGGGTTGAATGAGGCGCAGACACAGACGCTTATTGATGACGAGGCAGCGAAGTTGCCAGTCGTTGATGACATTATTGACATCTCGTTGAAGCAGCCGCCAGGCTTGTCTCAATTGATTCGGTTGGCGAACCCTCTAAGTGACACCATGAACGTCCTGCGGCCCACCTTGTTGGTAGGTCTATTGGATGCTGTAAAGCACAACCACGCGAGGAGGAATCTTGATGTGGCTCTATTCGAGATCGGTCGAACATTCCGGCGGTCGAACCAGAAGATCTGCGAGGATGCGTTGGTTTCGTTGGCCATGACGGGATCGCGCTATTTGCCATTTTGGCAAGGGGAGGGACGAGACGCGCAAGTTGACATTTTCGATCTCAAGGGTGTTGTTGAAGAATTCCTCGCTCAATTCGGACTGCGTGGTTTTGCCTTCACCCGACGCGAATCCAGCTCCGAGCGTTTCTTCGCAAATTCGGCGGCTGTCTCCATCGGCGGAAAACTCCAAATCGGCGAAATCGGTCAGTTGAATCCGCTTCTGAATAGGTTTTTCCAAGTCAAGACTCCGGTGTTTCTGGCAGAGCTCAATTTGAACGAAATCTTGAAGCGGCGCAACCCGAGCAAGTCGTTCAAACCACTGCCGCAGGTTCCAAGCGTCCGCCGCGACATCGCCATGCTCGTGCCGGAGGCGACCACCCACGACGCAGTCCTTACCGTCGTCAAACAATCCAAACCCGCCAATCTGGAGAACGTGGAATTATTCGACGTGTTCCGCGGACAACACGTTCCCGCGGGACAAAAAAGCATGGCCTACGCGTTCACCTACCGGCACGCTGAACGTACGCTCACCGACGCCGAGGTGAACGCGGCGCACGAGAAGTTGGTGGAACAGTTCAAACAGAAACTCCGGGCGACCATCCGCTGAAACCGCGACGGCGCGGCCCCCGGGACCCGCTCGCCCGCTCTGAACCAGCGCGGTGTTGCATCGACAACACAAATTCGGTCGATACGACGGCAAGGGTTCATCTGACGGGGCAACAGTGAGTGTCGCCCATCCCGCGGTTCCTCATTATTTGATCAACTTGAGTTTGGCGCAAAATACGTAATACAGCACCGGCAGCAGCACCAGCGTCAGCATCGTGGCAAAGATCAGGCCGAAGATGTGCACCGAGGTGAGCGGATGCCAGAGTTCGCCGCCGGTCAACGCGAGCGGAATCAGGCCCCCGACCGTCGCGAGCACGGTCACCAGCGCGCAACCGCACCAGGCCCGCTTGCAGGAGGGCTTCCTTCAACTCCCTGCCTTCGGCGCGCGCTTCCTCAATGTAATCCGACAACACGATGATATGGCTGACGATGACGCCGGCCAGACTGACGATGCCGAGCGAAGCCATGAACCCGAGCGAGGCGCCGGTGACCGCCAGGCCGGTAAACGCGCCGATCAACCCCAAGGGGACGGTGAGCATCACCACCAGCGATTTCATGGCCGAGTTGAACTGGATCACCATCGCCAGCGCAATCAGCGCCAAAGAAATTTTCATGACGTCGCCCATTTCGCTCTGACTTTTCTTCAGCTCCTTCGCCTCGCCGGCAAACTCCAGGTTGTAGCCGGGCGGCAAATCGATCTTCCGAATCGCCGAACGCGCGCGCTTCAGAATCTGCGACGGCAGTTGGTTGAACGCGGAAAAGGATTTTACCGTCACGGTCCGCAGCTTGTGGTAATGGGCGATGGTTGCGTATTCAGGCTTGATGTTGACGGTGGCGAAGCTGTTGACCGGCACGAGCCCGCCGTTCATTGAGCGGACGTAGAGGGTCCGGATCTTTTCCACTTCGGTGCGCTCCTCGATGCGCAGACGAATGACGACCGGAATCAGATGATCGCCCTCGCGCAATTCCGTCACTTTCAGTCCGGAAAACGCCGCCTGCGCCAGGCGGCCGATTTGCGAATTGTTAATCGCCAGCGTGTTCGCCCGTGTCTGGTCGATGTCGATGAGCAGGGTCGGCATCCGCCGGCCGAGGTCGTCGTGCACTTTGTAACCACCGGCGTTGCGCAAGGCGCCCGCCACGTCGTCGGCGGTGCGCCGCAACACGTCCAGGTTCTCGCCGCTCAGGCGGATCTGAATGGGCGCTTCGACCGGCGGGCCTTGTTCGAGTTGCTTGACAACGATGCGGGCGCCGGCGATTTCCCGGTCAAGTTCGTCGCGCAGTTTCACCAACAGGCCGGGAACCTCTTCGGCCGTGTGCGTGTTGACCAGGATCTGCGCCAGGTAACTGCCCGGTTCGCCGGGAACCACGTTGTAATAAAAACGCGGCGCGGTGCCGCCGCTGAAGACCACGGCGCTGGAAATCTCCGCCTGCCGCTTCAAGCGACCGACGATGTCACGGCAAACCTGCCGGGTCTGGGTCAACGACGCCGATTCCGGCAATTGCACGTCAATCAAAAGTTGGTTGCGCTCGGCGGGTGGAAAGAACTGCGTGCCGAAGAAGGGCGTGAGCCCGAAGCTCATCCCCAGCAAGCCGCAGGCGATGCCGATGCTGCGCCCGGGCCGACGCAAGCCGGTTTGCAAGAGCGCCTTGTATTTTGGCAGGAGGGCGGCCAGTGTTTTATCGACCGGCCGAAAGAGAAAGAACGGGCGAATGTCGCCGCCGGCTTCGAGTCCTTTCTGGCCGCGCAGGAGATAGTAGCCGAGCAGCGGAACGAACGTCATCGACACGACGCGCGATGAGACCAGCGACAGCGTGACGACCATCGGCAGCGCGAAGATGAACGCGCCTTTGTCGCCCGGCAGCAGGACCAGCGGCAGGAACGCCACGATGTTGATGATCGTGCCGAAGAGAATGGCGCGGCGCAGACGGTAAGGACCCTGCCACGCCGCCAGAGCCCGCGGCCGGCCGTGGGCGATTTCCCGATTGATCGCGTCGGAGGCGACGACCGGGTCGTCCACCAGCATCCCCAGCGCGATGATGAGCGCGGCAATGGAAATCTGATGCAGCGGGATGTGGAAGACTGCCATGCCGCCAAAGGTCATCGCCACCGTCAGCGGGATTGCCGTCGCCACCACCAGCGCCGAGGGCCAGTCCATCAGGAACAACGCCACGAGCACGACGACGACGACCGCCTCGATAAAGCATTTCATGAAGTGCTGGACGCGATGCGCCACCGCGCCCGGCTGGTCCGAAAGCGTCATGATCTCAACGCCGTCCGGCAAACGGGGTTTGGCCCGCTCCACCGCCCCCGCCACTTCCCGGTTGAACTGGCCGATGATGTTCCCCTCTTTCATTTCCACGGCGACGAGCACGGCGCGACGCTGCTGCAAATCGCCTTTCGCGGACGTTCGCTTCAGCACCTCCACGCTGTAAGGTATCGGGTTCTCGTAGCCGCGGCGCACTTCGAAGAGGTCGCGCAGATAGACCGGCAGCCCGTTGTCCCCCGCGACACCGACGATGGCGCCGAGGATTTCGTTTTCGTTCTCGAATTCCCCGGAGAGCTGCACGGGAAAATTCTGCCCCTCGGCGCGGAACGTGCCCCCGGGAATGATGGCGTTTCGCGAAGCGAGGGCCTCGATGATCTGATCGGGAGAGAGCTGGTAACCGTTCACCGTGGCGATGGAAAACAACAGGTAAACCACTTCGTCCACGTTGCCGATCTTGCTCACCTTGCCGACGCTGCCGACCTCCTTGAGCTCGTCCTTGAGGGCATCGGCCATGACTTCCAGCTCGCGATAGCTGTAACGCGGTTCGGAGGTGGCGCGGATGGCGGGCAGCGGGTCTTCGTCGCCCATCAGCACCACGCCGCCGCCGAAGTCCGGATGCAGTTCGCTGTCGCTGCCGGCCAGCATGCGCACGAACTTCCTGAGAAAATCCTCCAACTGCCTGCGGGTTGCGGAGGTTTTGAAATCCCCCATGATGTACGAGCGGCCCTGGTGTGTTTTGATGTCTTCGCCGAGCTTCTCGGCGGCCAGCACGGTTTCAAACGTCCGCTTCACCACCGCGCGATAACTCTCGGCCACGGGCGCTGGATAAAAAGCGAACACAGCCGCCCGTCCCTGCGGGCCGGTCGTCGCCCGCAGCTTCGCCAGCCGCGAGCGGATCAGGTTCGCGCGGACCTCGAGTTCCGCGTCGCTCAAGGGCGGGCTGGTGACGGCAAACAACAGCGTGATCGTGTCGCCGAAGTCGGTATTCAGCCGCGGCGCGCCGCACCCCTCGGGCAGCTTCACCTCGCTGAGTTTGGCCCGGAGCTTGTCCCATTCCTGGTCCACGCGCATCTTGCTCCCGGGCAATTGCGACACGGTAATCACCGAAACGCCGGCGCGCGACTGCGACTTGATTTCGTCGATGGATTCGAGCTCGTCGATTTTCTCCTCGAGCTTTTTGGTGACCAACTCTTCAATCTTTTGTGAACTCGCGCCCGGGAAGTCCGTGACCAGCAGCGCGCTGCGCTCGGGAATCTTTGGGTCCTCCTGTTGCGGCAGGCTCTGGTAGGAAACCCAGCCCCAGATCAGCACGGCCACCAGCGCCAACCAACCCACCTCGCGATGCTCGACGAAGTACTGGGCCAACCCGCCGCGGATCGTCTCGTTGTCGTGTGGCCGGCTCATGCAACTGCGGGTCAAGGCGGTTCCGCCAGCCGCGCGTCCACCGGCGCGCCGTCGTACAGATTGCTCGCGCCAACCGTGACGACTTTGTCGCCGGGTTTGACTCCCTCCGTCACCACCACGGAACTGCGAAGGAACGTCGCGTGGCGGTGGCGGTCATCGGTCATCGGCACCATATCGTCGGTCTTGACCCACCGCTCGCGGGCTTTGCCGGTGTCGTCGATAACAAACACCGCCAGTTGATTGGGAGGACCGCGGGAGGCGGTGATCAACGCCGAGAGCGGCACCAGCACGGAGCCCTCGGGAAACCGATATTCGTCGCCCAGGACGACCGACGCGCTCATGCCCGACTTCAACCGGCCATCGGGGTTGTCCATTTTGATCACGACCTTGAACAGCCGCGCGCCTTCCTTCGCGGCGACACCCACTTCGGAAACGTGGCCCACGAAGCTCAGGCCCTCCAGCGCGGACACCTTCACGGGAATTTCCTGGCCCGGTTTGATCTGGTCAACGAGTTTGTCGGGCACGCCCAACTCGACCGACATATGGCTGAGGTCGGCGACTTTCAGCACAACTTTTCCCACCGAAATCGTTTCGCCCGGATTCGCCAGGCGCGCGAGGATGGTGCCGTTGAATGGCGCGCGAATCACCGAGTCATTCGTTGCCTGCCGGGCTTGCGCCCATTCGGCTTCCGACGCCTGCTTGTTTGCCGCGGCGACGTCGAGTTCCTGCTGCGAGATGGCGCCGCTGTGGTGGAGTTGCACGCTGCGCTGGTACACATTGCTGGCCAGGTTCATCCTGGCCCACGCCGCTTGTTCCCGGGCGAGGAAATCTGCCTGATTCAATTGCGCGAGGACCTGGTTGTTTGTTATTGAGTCTCCCTCCTGCCACTCTTGCGAACCGCCTTCCGGGCCGATCCGTTCCAGCACGCCCGGCACTTTGAAACTCAGTTCGGTCTCGGTCTCACCCCGGATGATCGCAATGTACTCGGACTGGCTCATCCGACCGGCCATCGCCGGTTGCGCTTCCATGTAACGCACGACGATTTTCTGCGCTGCGGCCGTTTGTTTTGGTTTGCAGCCGGCGACCCATCCCGTCAAGCACAGCGTCACAACAAACACGTGGCCTCCCCGAAGCCAACCCATGAATCTCCCCCTTCTGCTTGCCCGCGCGTTCCGGCGCCTTCGCAGGGGAGGCGAGACACCTGCCCTGCTTTGGAGCCGTCGCGGTTGATGGTCCGCGCAAGCTGAAGCCGCGCGATCATTCCCGACCAGGTATGCGCGATGTGCCATGGCTGCAAATCCATTCTACTCGCTTCAACCAAACATGACTCGCACGCCTTACACCAGCTTCCGGTAATCCTTCGACTCCGCCAGTTTTCTGACCAGGTCCTTGACCTTCTGCGACTGGCTCTTGTGGGCGAGCAACACGGCGTCGTCGGTCTGGACGAGAATGGAGTCGCGCAGGCCCACCACGGCAATCGGCGTGCGGTTCTTGGTGCGTGCGTCGAAGATGATATTGCGGGCTGCGTCCACGTGAATGAAGTCCGCCGCGGCGCAGTTGCCTTCGGCGTCGGGTCTGAGGTGGCGTGCCAACGCGTTCCAGGAACCGAGGTCGTCCCAGGCAAAATCACCGTCAGCCACCACGACGTTTTGCGCGTGCTCCAACAATGCATAGTCGATCGAGATTTTCTTTATGTCCGGATATTCCCTGGCCAACGCCTTCGCGAGCTTCGCGGGATTGTTTGCCACTTTAAACCAGCGCCGGCAGGCTTCGTACATCTCGGGTTGATGCTTCTGCAGACCTTCGGTGACCGTCACGAAACCCCAGATAAACATCCCGGCGTTCCAGCGATACTGGCCGCTGTTGACATATTCGAGGGCCTTGTCGAAATGCGGTTTTTCGACGAATCGTTCGGCGCGATGAAACGTGGTCTTGTAAGGCTTCGCCCCCTGCGGCGGCGGCAGCGGCTCACCCACGTGAATGTAACCGTATCCCGTCGCCGGTTCGGTCGGTTTGATGCCGATCGTCACTATGGCCTGGCCGCGCCGGGCAAGGTCGAAGCAATCGTTCAGCACGGTTTGAAACTTTTTTTCTTCCGGAATGACGTGGTCGGCCGGCAACACCGCCATGACCGCTGTGGTCGAGCGCGCGCCGACCAGCGCCGCGCCCAGTGTGACCGCCGCGCAGGTGTCCCGCCCGACCGGCTCGGCAATGATGTTTTGTTTCGGCAGCTTCGGCAATTGTTTGGCCACCTGCGGCGCCTGCACTTCGTTGGTGATGATCAGTATGTTTTTGAGCGGCACCAGCGGCAGCACGCGGCCCACGGCCTCCTGCAGAAAAGACTTCTTCCCCAGCAAGGTGACGAGTTGCTTGGGCGTCTTCTCACGGCTCACCGGCCAGAACCGTTCCCCGCGTCCGCCGGCCATGATGATGACATAACGGTCAGGGGCGTTGGCTTTCGTTTTCATCTTCACTGCGGGCCAAAAACCATAAAAGGGCCGCGGATGCAAACCGTTCTTTGCGGCTGGTAATCGTAGCAATTCCGGAGGGGAACCGGCTCGCAGGCGCTGGCGGTGGCATTCATTCTTGCGGACCGCGGCCTTCTGATCATCGCAGGGGCTTCCGGCAGAAAGCCGGACGCCGCCTCCCGCCGGCGGCCCGCAGTTGGGACGGTAAGCGACCTGACACGAAGTTCGCGGCGCTCTGCCGAGACGCCGCTACGGCCTCGGGACCGCGGCTATCCTCAGGCGCGGAGTATCACATATGCTGAATGATGTTATCGCCGAACTGGGAGCATTTGATCTCGGCGGCGCCTTGCATCAGGCGGGCAAAATCGTAGGTGACGCGCTTTGATCCAATCGCGCCGTTCAGACCTTTGAGGATAAGATCGGCGACTTCGGTCCAGCCCAGGTAGCGGAACATCATCTCGCCGCTGAGCACGACGCTGCCGGGGTTGACCTTGTCCTGGTTCGCATATTTCGGCGCGGTGCCGTGGGTCGCCTCGAAGATCGCATGGCCGGAGATGTAGTTGATGTTGCCCCCCGGCGCGATGCCGATGCCGCCGACCTGCGCGGCGAGTGCATCGCTGAGATAATCGCCGTTCAGGTTCAACGTGGCGACCACATCGAATTCCTCCGGTCGGGTGAGGACCTGCTGCAGCGTGATGTCGGCAATGGCGTCCTTGATGACGATCCCGGCGCCGGGTTTGCCTTCGGGAATCCGGCACCACGGTCCCCCGTCGAGTTCCACGGCGCCGAAATATTGTTTGGCAACCTGATAACCCCAATCGCGGAAGGCGCCTTCGGTGAATTTCATGATGTTGCCCTTGTGCACCAGGGTGACGCTTTTCCGTTTGAATTTGATGGCGTAACCAATCGCGCTGTGAATCAGCCGCACGCTGCCGCTGTAACTCACGGGCTTGATGCCGATGCCGACGCAGACATCCGTCGGCACGTCCTTGGCGCCGACCGCCTTCCAAAACTCCTCGGATTTCGCTTGGGTGCCGAAGCGGATTTTGTCGAACGCCTTCGGGAATTCCCGGGCGAAGAAATCCAATATCTTCTGCGCGTCGGGCGTGCCGGCGGCGTATTCGATGCCGGCATAAATGTCCTCGGTGTTTTCCCGGAAGATGATCACGTTCACCTTTTCCGGATGCTTCACCGGCGAAGGAACGCCGGCGAAGAACTGCACCGGACGCAGGCAAACGTAAAGGTCGAGCATCTGGCGCAGCGCCACGTTGAGCGAACGGATGCCGCCGCCGACGGGCGTTGTGAGCGGGCCTTTAATGCCGACGAGGAATTCCTTGAACGCCTCGACCGTGTCGTCCGGCAGCCAGTTATTGAATTTCTTGAACGCAGTTTCGCCGGCGAACACCTCGAACCAGGCGATCTTGCGTTTGCCGCCATAGGCCTTTTGCACGGCGGCGTCGAACACCCGCTGGCTCGCAGCCCAAATGTCCGGCCCGGTGCCGTCGCCGCGAATGAACGGGAGAACAGGATTGTCCGGCACGGTCAGTCTGCCGTTTTGAATGGTGATTTTGCCGCCGGCGGGCGGGGTGACGTCTTTGTAGGCCATGATTTGATTTTGGATTTACGATTTGCGATTTACGAATTCAAGCCTCCGGCTTTGCCGGAGGTCGGTGACGGTGTCTGACGCAGGCCTAAACGCCTGGCTTGCTTTGCCCTTCTTGACAGGCCAAGCCCGTCTAAATCCTTTGTCGTGCTTGCCCTTCGCGTAATGATCGCGTTCGCAGGCGAGTTTCTTTTTCTCCTGTGGATTCCAAACTGAACTCATGCTTCTTTTGCAGAGTGCAAGGAGAATCATGCCACCGCCGTCAGCCTCACCGCCGAGCCGTTGGCCAACACCGCCCTCACCTGCGCCACGGCGTTCTCCGGCGTCAACCCGTGTTTCTGCCGCAAATAATCCACGCTGGACGCGTGCTCGATAAACTGGTCGGGCCAGCCGATGCGCACCACCGGCGTCGTGACATTTTTGTCGCTGAACAGTTCCAGAACGGAGCTGCCATAGCCGCCCATGAGCGCGTGGTCTTCCACGGTCACCACGACATCCGCCGCATGACCGAAAAACTCCGTCGCCGCCGCATCGAGCGGTTTGGTGAAGCGCGGATTGATGAGGGCGCAGTCACAGCCCTCCGCCGCGAGTTGTTCCGCGGTTTGTCGCGCCATTTTCTGCATGTTACCCAAGGCGAACAACGCGACCTTCCGCCCGCCGTTGTTGGAAAAGCTTTGGATCACTTCCGCTTTGCCGATTTCCAGCAGTCGCGGCATGTCCTTGATCGGCACGCCTTCGCCCGGACCGCGCGGATAACGAATGAAGGCCGGATGTTTCTGGTGCGTGGCGGTGAACATCATATCGACCAGTTCATCCTCGTCCCTGGGCGCCATCGCGATGAGGTTCGGCAGGCAGCGCAGGTAGGCGATGTCAAACAGGCCGTGGTGCGTCGGGCCGTCGTTGGCCGACAGACCCGCGCGGTCCATGCAAAAAATCACCGGCAAATCCTGGAGGCAAACGTCGTGATGAAGGCAATCGTAGGCGCGCTGCAGGAAGGTCGAATAAATCGCGCACACGGGATGGTAGCCCATGGTCGCCATGCCGGCCGCGAAAATGACGGCGTGTTCCTCGGCGATGCCGACGTCGTAGTAACGTTCGGGCATCGATTTCTCCAGGGCCTTCAGACCGGTGCCGCTGGGCATGGCCGCGGTGATGCCGACAACGGAATTATCCTTTTGACAAAGTCGGACCATCGCCTGGCCGAAAACATCCTGCCAGTTGGGAGGCGAGCCGGGTTTGGGCGCGGGCCCCGCGCCGGTCTTGATGTCGTAGGGGCCGGTGCCGTGGAATTTTTCGGGATGTTGAATGGCGACGTCGTAGCCCCTGCCTTTCTTCGTGAGGACGTGCAGGACGATGGGCTGGTGGGATGTTTTTGCGTGTTCCAGAACATTGATCAGCAGGGGCAGATCGTGGCCGTCAATCGGCCCGATATAGCGCAGGCCCATTTCCTCGAAGATCACGCTGCTGCCGAAACCACCGCGCCCGTCGGTGCCCAGATGACTGTCGGTCGGCTTCAAACTGACTTCGGCGACCGCGCCTTTGAAACCTTCCTCGGCCTTGTGGGCGAGCCTCAAAGCCAGTTCGCCTTTGGGCAGGCGCTTCACCAGACGCTCGAGATCCTTGTGCAGGCGATTGTAGGACGGGTGCGTGATGATCTTGTTCAGGTAACTGGCAATCGCGCCGACGTTCTTGGCGATACTCCACTCGTTGTCGTTGAGAATGCCGATGAAGCGTTTTGTGGTGTGGGCGATGTTGTTGAGCGCTTCATAGGAAATGCCATTGGTCAACGCCGCGTCGCCGAAGATGCAAACAACGTGCTCGTCGCTCCGGCGCTGATCGCGCGCGGCGCACATGCCCAGCGCCGCGGACAACGCCGTGCCCGCGTGCCCCGCACCGTAACAATCATGCTCGCTTTCGGAGCGGAGCGCGAAGCCGTTCAGGCCGTCGGTGGTGCGGATGGTGTGAAAGCGGTTTTTGCGGCCGGTGAGCAATTTGTGGACGTAGCTCTGGTGGCTCACGTCCCAGACGAACTTGTCTTTCGGCGTCGAAAAGACACGGTGCAACGCGATGGTGAGTTCCACCACGCCGAGGTTCGGGCCGAGATGACCCCCGTTTCTGGAAAGGACGGTGATGAGTTCGCGGCGGATTTCCTCCGCCAGTTGCTGCAACTGGTCCAGCTTGAGTTTCTTGACGTGTTCCGGGCTGTCCACCATGTCGAGGTATCGGTTCATAGGCGGCGAGTGCGGTGTTGGAGCGATGGACTGATGGGGTGACGGAGTAGCAGAAAAGACAGGACTCCTTCGCTCCAGGACTCCAACACTCCGTTCCTTTGACGGTTCGCTTTCAAGTTGGGGGAGATTATTCCGCGGCGGAATTGTCTGCGAGATCGACCGGTTTGAGCGCGAGGCCGCCGCCGGCGTCCTTTTCCAGTTGCTGGATTTTCAACTCGGCTTCGGCCAGTTTGGCCTGACAGATACCGGTCAGGCGAGTGCCCTCCTCGAAGCGGCTCAGCAGCGTCTCCAGCGGCAACTCGTCGGATTCCATCGACTCGACGATGGTCTCGAGCTTTTTCAGTGCCTCTTCAAAAGGCAGCTCTTTGCCGCCGGCGGCCTGGGCTGCGGCCGGCTTGGTTGTCTTTGACACAAACTGGAAATTAAGACAACTCCGACGGCGCGTCTAGTCCTAATGCCCTTCGGAAATTCATGATTTTCGGGATGCGCTCCAAAGTGGCGTTCGCAAAATTCGAGATACCCCCTCAGTAAGTCAGGTATCGAACGATCGTTCACTCTTCCGCCACGCTGCGGATTTCTCCCTTCTTCAAACGTGTCTTCAATCGCTGGCCCGCCTTCACTTCTGCGGCGTCGCGAATGACCTTGCCGGTCGCCGCGTCAGCGGTGATCGAGTAACCGCGTTCCAGCACGTTCGTAGGAGACAGCAATCGCAGGCGGGCTTCAATGCTGGCAAGCCGCTTGAACTGATCTTTCACCTGCTGACGGGTTTGTTCGCGGAGACGGCGATCCAGTTCGCGCAGGTTTTGTTGGCGGCGCTCCAACAGTTGCGCCGGACGAACGCGGAGCAACCGTTGATGCGCGTTCTGCCAAACCGCCTGGTATTCGCGCCAACGATATTTCACGCCCCGCAACAAACCCGCCTGCAAATCATCGAGCAATTGCAGCTTCTCGTTCAACCGGCGGCGAGGATGAACGCGCGCCAGCCGACCCTTCAGCACGGTCAAATCCTCCCGTTCGCGTTTCAGCCGCTGATGAATGCGTTGCGCCATCCAGCCCGACGCTTCCGCGACGAACTGGCGGCTCGCGAAAACGCCTTCGGTGATGATTTCCGCCGCCGCGCTGGGTGTCGCGGCGCGCGCGTCGGCCACGAAATCGCTGATGGTGAAATCTATCTCGTGGCCGACGGCGGAAACCACGGGAATCGCCGAATCAAAAATGGCGCGGGCGACGATTTCTTCATTGAACGCCCACAAATCTTCCAGGCTGCCCCCGCCGCGGGTGAGCAGAATTAAATCGAGGGCTGTTGAATCGTTGAACCGTTGAGCCGTTGAACCGTCTTCCGATTTAACGATTAAACGATTCAACGATTTACCGGCTGCGAATTCATTCAGCAGCCGAATCGCCGCCGCGATTTCCGCCGCCGCGCCGTCGCCTTGCACGCGGCAGGGGACGAAAATGATTTCCAGGCCCGGATTGCGCCGCCGAATCACCTGGAGCACATCGCGAATCGCCGCGCCGGTGGGCGAAGTCACCAGGCCGATGCGTTGCGGGTATTTCGGCAAAGGGCGCTTGCGTTCCGGAGCGAACAAACCTTCGGTCTGCAGCTTTCGCTTCAGACGCTCGAAGGCCAGTTGCAGCGCGCCGACACCCTGCAATTCGACCGCGCGCACGATGAGTTGATACTGCCCGCGCGCCTCATAGACGGTGAGGTCGCCCTGGACGATGAGTTTCTGGCCGTCCTTGAGCAATTCGCGGTTCTCAACGCTGGCGCCGCGAAAGAGCACGCAGTTCAATTGAGCGTTGGCATCCTTGAGCGTGAAGTAAATGTGGCCGGAACTTTGGACGCGCAGATTGGTCACTTCGCCCGTCACCCAAAGGAGGCCAAGCTCCTTTTCGAGCAGGCGCTTCACCTGCGTCGTCAGTTCGCTGACCGTCAGCACACGCCGGGCTGGTCCGGTTGGAAACAACTCGCCGAAGTCCCACTGGGATTTGGTTTGTTTGCCCATC
>WNGA01009595.1_pt1 | contig 13014 bp, 12 predicted proteins | sample 5400061 | NCBI WGS metagenome assembly WNGA01 (sample SAMN13153366, study PRJNA577476) | soil metagenome | isolation source: 100 cm soil or saprolite under grassland replicate 2 | place: USA:California | collected 2016-06-15
TCGTGACTCTCAGGTGGCATCGAGAAGAGCTCTTCCAGCTCTCAGACAGGGACCGGAAGGAATTCCTCGAGGACATGTCACGAGTGGCAGCGGCTCTGGCTAAGAGCCTGAGCCCGGACAAGATGAACTATGAACTCCTCGGCAATGGAATGCCTCACCTCCACTGGCATCTGGTCCCTCGGTACAGGGACGATCCTTTCTGGGGCCGCCCTATCTGGACCGGACCTCGAAGAAGGAAGAGGCTCGCGCGGGAGGATTACGAGGATGTGCTTACTCAGCTCAGAGCCAGACTTCGAAAATAGTTAAGAACTCATCCAATCCGGCCAAGAGTACCATCCAGCCCTCGTTCCCAGTTACGCCAGATTGAAACCGCCAGCAGCCGCTCCACAAGTATATTTCGCGGATTGGAGCGTTGTACGCCACGTACGCCGAGGTCTTTCTAGACGTCGCGGCATTGGTCCTTCCCGCAATCGCTCTTCGACGACTATTGCTCCAGAAGGCATCTTTCTGGGGAGTGAGAGCCGGAAACCTTGTGCGGCTGAACCTCTATTTCCTTTCCGCCGTGCTATTCGACATCCTTCGCAGCATTGGTTTCGAGTGGGCTGCATACGGTCTCCAGGCCAGTGTTGCCCTAGTCTTCGCCGTGGTAGGATTGATGGCCGGTAACCTGTACTTCTGCCCGGAATGTAACACTCTTCGGGAAGCGTGGTCGCGGCTGAAGTCGCGAACTTCGTTACTCCTTTACGAGATCCTAGTGTTTGGTTGGTTAGGACTCAACATATCCCTACCCGCCTGGTATCTACCATACACCATCGCACTGCTATCGGCAGGGGCGATATACCCAACAACACTGTTTCTAGCTGCGGGAAAACGGGCCAAGCCTCCGCATGTCAAGAGAGCGATGGCAACCCTTTCCACAACCTGGTTCCTCTTCGTCACGCTCGGCACCTTCCTATTCGCTCTGGGTGCGCAGCCTCCTGTGCTTCCGGTGTCCATCCCGGCTGCATGGGAATTGGCGTTCTTGACGGGGTCAGTCCTCTTCTTCGCAATGTCTATCAGTGAAGCTACTCCACTAGGTTCAGTGAGGTTTCCGTCAGGCCAACTACTGCCCGAGACCATCATCAAACCTGGGCATCGCTACCTGATCCTCCATGACTCTGGAAGGAGGGCGATTGCTTTCCTCACATCGACATTGAAAGGGTTGATAGACTCAGGGTCAAAGATTATCGTCAGCGCGTCCAGTAGCGGCTGGCTTGTTGGAAATCTATCGCAGAACGAACCACGGTTCGAGGAATGGAAGAAGAGCGGCAGACTAATCGTTTCCCAGAGCGAGCAAGGTCAAGACTTGCCGCGAGAGGGTCTTTCGGAGAGGTTGAGCTTTGGCCCAATATCGAAAGTCTATCTCAAAGAGATAGGGCAGGAGAATCTTCAAGGCCAGATAGCACTAATCGACAAGGAGACGACTGATAAATATCAAGGGCCAGCAGAGCTATTCCTCCTCGAGAGCAGTAAGGCTCCTCGTCCTCAGCTTACAGAGTTTCTGCGCCAGAACACGGGCGTGGAGCTGCTGAACTTGTCCGAGTCGACGGAACCATTCTCGTCCTTGGTGAATCTTGATCACCAGCAGATACGTGGTTCAGTCATACTCTTCGAATACGACAACAACTCTGACTATGAGAGTGCGGTTGACAAGTTTCTGGCAGAGGGAACTAGCAACGCTGAGCTCTGTGTCGTCTTCACCGTAAAGTCCAGCAAGCTCTATCGTGCGATCAAGGGAAGGCGGATGATCAAGATTATCGCTGCTTCATCGCTTCTCTCCGCCCCAGACGAGCTGCCAGACGGTGAGATGCAAATTCCGGACAAGGAGCTTGGACTCGTAGCGGCAATCGTCTCTGACTTCCTTGATAACAGCAAGAACTCGGGGGCGAGTTTCGTATTCGACAGCATAACCGATCTTATCAGAGGCGAACGATGGGAACAGGTCTACGAAGGGATTAGACAGCTGATAGACCTGTTGACCGTTCCAAATGCCACAGCTCTCTTCCTTGCCAACATAAACACCATGGAGCCCCGATTCGTAGGCGCCCTCCGTGGACTCTTCGCCGTCCAGATAAGAATGGACAACTATGGTCTCAGAGCAATAAAAGCCTCGATTCACCAGGTCGCCCAATAAGTCATCCTCATATCACAGAAGCGAGCGCGGATCTTTCACTCTACTAAGATTATTTAAAGTACGGTCAAACGGACTAAGAGAAGAGTTTCAGACCAGACGGTCACGGGCTTGGAGCATCACAGTCACGACATTGTAATTGTAGGAGGCGGGGCGTCAGGTCTTCGAGCTGCCATCGCCGCCATCGAACTTGAGCCCAAGCTAGACGTCGCCATCGTCTCAAAAGTCTACCCGATGCGCAGCCACACCGTCTCCGCCGAGGGAGGAATGGCCGCGGTTACCCGCGAATACGACAGCTTTGACTCTCACGCCTATGACACGATCAAGGGAAGCGACTTTCTTGCAGACCAAGACGCAGTAGAATTTTTCGTCAAAGAAGCCCCCCGCGAAGCGATTCAGCTTGAGCATTGGGGATGCCCGTTCAGTCGGGACCCTGAAGGTCGGATCAGCTCGCGCGCATTCGGAGGGATGAGCGTCAAGAGGACCCTGTTCGCCACGGACAAGATTGGCTTCCATCTTCTACACACGCTCTTTCAAACATCACTGAAGTACGAGAACATTCATCGTTACGATGAATGGTTCGTTACGTCCCTTCTGGTCGACAGCCATCGGGTCGAGGGTGTAACCGCGATAGACATCCGGACCGGCGAGCTTGTATCGATTCTCGGCAAAGCCGTAATCATATCGACCGGCGGTTGTGGACGAATCTACCAGTTCACCACCAACGGATGGATCAAGACAGGCGATGGAATGGCACTGGCGTACCGAGCAGGCGTGCCGTTGAAAGATATGGAAATGGTCCAGTACCATCCGACACTGCTCCCCAACACCGGGATACTCATTACGGAAGCTGCACGCGGCGAGGGCGGTCATCTCGTAAACAAGGATGGAGAGCGCTTCCTCAAGAGATACGTCCCCAACAAGATGGAGCTTGGCCCTAGAGATATTCTTTCACGGGCCGAGATGAGCGAGATCAACGCTGGAAGAGGATTCGAAGGGCCCTACGGTAGCTATGTGAACCTCGACCTTACCCACCTCGGCCATATCACGATCGAAGACAAGCTGCCTTTTGTGAAGGAGCTCGCTGAAAAATATCTAGGGATAGATCCTGTATACGAGCCAATCCCGGTGAGGCCGGGACAGCATTACATGATGGGCGGAGTGCACACAGACATGCACGGGTTCACTGGCATGCCGGGACTTTACGCGGCAGGAGAGGTCGCCTGCGTGACCATGAACGGTGCCAACAGGCTGGGAAGCAACTCACTGACAGAATGCCTGGTCTTTGGAGCTGAAGCAGGTAAAGCCGCTGCCCAGTATGCTTTGAAACAGACCGGCTCAAGTTTCGGAAACCCTGTTCAAGGCGAGGCTCTGACAGAGGAAAAGAGGATCTACGACCAGTTGCTCAAACACGAACAAGGCGAAAGAATCTCCGCGATAAGATCAGAGATGCAGGCTCAGATGGAGAAGTATGTTGGAATCTACCGGGACGAGAAAGGTCTCAAGGACGCATGCGGAATAATCGCTGCACTCAAGACTCGACTAAAGAACGGAATAGTCGAAGACAAGGATCACGTGTACAATACTGACCTAGTCTCGGCACTGGAACTGGACTTTATGATTGACGTGGCCGAGACGATATGCTATTCCGCTCTCCTAAGGAGAGAATCTAGAGGCGCCCATTACAGGACAGATTATGCCAAACGAGACGATACAAGCTTTCTGAAACACTCCATGGCACACAAGACCTCGGGTCCCCCGAAAATCGACTATAGTACAGTCACGATAACAAGGTGGAAACCGGAGGAGCGCGTTTACTAAACATGAGCGACGATATTGCGACCATACGCGTAACGAGATACCGGCCGGAAAAGGATGCCAAGCCCTACTTCCAAGAGTACAAGGTACCATACAGGCAAGACATGGTGGTACTTGACGCCCTCAACTACATCAAAGCCCAGATGGACGGCAGTCTCACCTATCGCTGGTCGTGCAGAATGGGCGTGTGCGGAAGCTGTGGTGCCAATATCGATGGAGAGCCGAAGCTCACATGTGCAAGTTTCCTCCATGAGTTCAAGGGTCGAACCATTACTGTGGAGCCCATGCCCCACTTTCCAGTGATCAAGGACCTTGTTGTTGACATGGAGGATTTCATGGAGAAGCTTGTAAAGATCAAGCCTTGGCTAATCAGAGAGAAAGAAGCTCCGCTAGAAGAGGGAGAATACAAACAGTCAGCAAAGGAGCTTGAACGCTATCACCAGTTCTCCTCATGTATCAACTGCATGCTATGCTACGCAGCATGTCCCATCTACGGGCTTAACGAGAAATTCCTAGGTCCCGCCGCCACAGCTCTAGCCTACCGTTACATCGAGGACAGCCGGGACCAGGGGAAAGACGTACGATTCCCGATCGTCCACGAGATCGAGGGAGCATGGGAGTGCACACTTGTTGGAGAGTGTAGCGTCGTATGCCCTAAGGGGGTTGATCCGATGCTGGCGATCCAGCGGACGAAGATTCTCGGAGCGACCAACGCGATAAAGTCGATACTCATGCCACGAGGTAAATGATAGCATGGGTGACAACAAGCAGTACCCGGAACTTGGAAGGACCAGGCTAACCGCGGGCTGGTGGAAGGCCAGCCGGCACTATACCATGTACATGGTCCGCGAGTGGACAAGCCTCTTCGTAGCCATCTACAGTCTAGTCTTCATCTACGGACTCTCACTCTGGTGGCTTGGGTCTAGCGCCGACTTTCTCACCTTTCTAAAGAACCCGGCCGTAATCGGATTCGGCATTATCGCTCTAGTCTTCACAATGTACCATGCAGCGACCTGGTTCTATCTCCTCGGCGCTGTCGCACCGGTCAAGATCGGCAGAAGCACAACCAAGCCCTGGCAGGCACTAATCCTCAACCTCGCACTACTGGCAATAATCTCCTACATCGCGATATGGCTGGTAGTTCTGAGATGAAAACGGAAACCCACAAGACAGCGAGGCTTCACGCGATTCTCTGGGGGATCTTCTCCCTCGGAGGAATGATCGCCGCATTTCTCCTACCAGTAATGATCTACATGACCGCCATAGCCTACCCTTTCGGACTCTGGCCATTCAACGGAACCAGAGACCCAAGTTTCCTAGTCACCGGACACTTGCTCGGAGCCCTCTTCGTCTTCGTCACAATAGCAGGCTCACTCTACCATGGAATATTCCGATTCCAGTCAACGCTCACCGAGGTCGGACTGTTAAAATACAGAAGAACCCTGGAAGCCGTCGGATACCTCATCATCTTCGTCGGAATCATCGTGCTCGGATACTACATACTGGCATGGTATCTCAACGGGACAATACGGTAGCCGATCTTTCCTTACCATCGGATTTCAGAATCAGTCATTAGCTCAGACGGGCTTGTTTCTCAGACGCGCACTAAGGAAGTTATCTTCAACCATTCTAATACTAGATAGGAGCAATCCGTGATCAAGTGAACAGTGATGGGCCATGATCATTCGCTTGAAGAGTTTAGAGGCTATCGTGAAAAGATGAACGAGAAGATTCTGGCTCGGGGCAACCTAGGAATAAAGCGATTCTTCAATCTCGACACGCAAGCCTACGATGACGGCGCCTTGTCGAAGAAGACAAAAGAAATGTTAGGGTTGGTCGCATCACTTGTGTTGCGCTGTGACGACTGCGTCACGTACCACATCATCCAATGCGTGGAACAGAATGTGAGCGATGAAGAATTCTTCGAAGCCTTCAACATAGGCCTAATCGTAGGCGGTTCCATAACCATACCCCACCTTCGGTATGCAGTTGACACGTTAGAAGAGTGCAGAAAGAAAATCCAAGGCTTGATGCCGTAGCTAATATGGCAACTAGGTTGGAGATCCAGCCACAACTTTATGGTAACCTTTGGATATACTTGGCACACCCCTATGCCCACTTCCCTCTCCAGCAAGTCGGCTCATGTTTCGTAGAAACGACTTATGGACGCATGACCGGAGAGACTTGAGCCAATCCCGGGTTCCAGAATGTTTGGGATTGGCGGCCGCGCCGTAAGATACAAGGTGAGATGGAATGAGATCCAGAACATTTAGGGCGCTACTGTTCACAGTCCTCTTGTCCCCTAAATGTTGTTCCTGCCACTCCGCTTGCTGCCCAGCTTTCAGCCAAATTTGACGCTTCCAAACCTTTTATTTCCAGAATAGATCGTCTATCTTGAGATTGTCTATGAAGAGACTGTTCCGGGGCGTTAGGTTCCTTTCTCCAGTTCTGTTGATCATACTTGTTTTTCTGGGATTCAACCTGTCGGCGCTGATACCTGCCTTCGGATCGCCTGTCCAAGGCATTTCCATGGTATATCTAAGCCCTGGAGTTTGGTCGGTTGCGCCAGGTGGATCGTTCTGGGTGACCGTAATGGTGAATCTGGCTCCTGGCCAGAACATTTCAGCTATTGATGTGAAGGTTAACTATACGAATCCGCGGCAGGGACTAGTTGTCAATGTTGACAATTTTTCCTATTCGGGTAATATCTTCGGTAACGATCTTGGAAACTTTTTGTCGCAAGAGTGCGTGTTCCCGTTGGGGCCTGATTACGACATCCAGTGTCCTCAGTCAACGGACTATGCACCCGGCTGGGTGCACTTTTCCGAACTTGGAGGTAGCGTCGTATCCGGTCCGAAGACGGCACCTCTCTTTTCCATCCACTTTCATGTTGATGGGAGAGGGACCAGTCTAATTCAGATCAATAGTGCTCTTCTTGTGGATACCGGCTCGGGGTCTTTCCCGACTCCCCAGTTCATTCCGGTAACCACACAGGACGGGATCTTCAGCAACGCAGGAACTGCTTCCTTCTTCCAATTCGCACCTCAGGACACGCCTACGGTGGTTGCTGGCTACGACAACCGTTTCAATGCTACGGGGAGCCTAAGCTTCAACACGAGCTATACGCAGATTCCCATTACCAGCTATTTCTGGAACTTTGGCGACGGAACAACAGACAACACTTCGAGTCCGAACAACAGTCACGTCTTTGGATCCGCAGGACATTATGATGTGAATCTTACAATTGTAGATGCAAACGGGAATCGAGGTTCGAGTTATCGTATGGTCACGGTCGGACCTGCAGTCGGCGCGCTGTTCTTGACAGTGGTCGACATGCATTTGGCGCGCCAGCCCGGGGTCGACGTCCAAATCTTCAACCTCACCGCGTTGACGCCTTTTGTGAACGAGACAACAGACTTTAGCGGGACGGTCTCGTTCCAGAATCTTCCGCCTGGGACCTACAAGTTGACCTTCTCCGGACGGTATGTGAAGAATAGTACTGCGACCGAGACTATCATAGCCAGCTGGACCACCCAGGATACTATCGGGTTAGAGACAGAACTTGGCGCTCCAGCGTTTCCCTTGGCGGTGGGGGTGATTTGTCCGTCAACAAGCACTGTTGGCACAGTCGTTTCCTGTACTGCTTCTCCAACGGGAGGAACCCCACCCTACACGTTCACCTGGACAGCCACAGGTGGAAGCCCTCCCTCCGGCACTGGTAGCCGCTTCTCCACCACTTACAATGCGAAGGACACCTACACGATCAGCGCGATATTGACCGACAGTTCTTCCCAGACCGCAACCGACTCCGCAACGGTCACTATCAACCCGTTAGCCTTTGCAATAGCCGTCAACTGTCCTGCGATCCGCACAGTGGAAACTGCCGTGTCTTGTAGTGCAACAAGCTCAGGCGGAACCTTGCCCACCACATTTGCATGGACCGCTACGGACGGAAGCCCGTCCTCAGGCACCGGCTCCAGCTTCTCGACCATCTTCTCGACACTAGGCACTCACACGATATCTGTAACCGGGACTGATTCGTCTTCTCCTCCGAATGCTCAGACACGGTCTGCAATAGTAACAGTCTATGCACAGACTGCACAAACCGCACCGAGTCTGGCCGCGACCACCAATCAAAAAACAGTTTTCCAGTTCCCGTCCGAGCGGGCTATGTTCTATGCCCAGGGGCGCACTTGGATATTCTTCACCAATAACCAGATGGGCGCGGTGATCCCCGGCTACGCTACGAGTGCAGACGGCCAAACGTGGGCGCAGTATTCTATTAACAGCATAGCTGGTACCTCTGCGAATTCAAGCACCCCGATATCCGCGATCACCAACGGCACCCATGTCTTTCTCGCCTGGTATCAGGGCTCATACGGCGTCATGAGCAAACCCCTGTTGATCGGCATTGGGAGGTTGAATAGTGACGGGACGATTGCCTGGAATTCGGCCATCACAGCGGTCTCCGCGACTACCGGTCAACGCTGGTACGATCCCAACCTCTCCCTCAACGCGGATGGAACGCTCTTCCTGTCCTACCGCAACGCTTCATCCACCGACGCGGGCGGTTTCGCATTTGCGACCACGGCCGTGGCCCCGTATACAAGCTGGTCGTCAGCGTTCACCTTGAAAGCCTCGGCTGACACTTGGCGCATCTCATGGATTAACCTGAACAATGGCCAAGAGTATGTTCTCTACTCGCCTGCTGGAGGATGCCTCCGGGGGCGTCTCTACAATGGCGGCTTCGGAAGCGAAGAGATCATCTGCAACCCAACCAGCACTCGCTACGTCGCATTCGGCTTCGACAACGGCACCAACACTCCCACTGTAATCTACCAGGAGAGCAACACCGAACGCCTCATGATTACCTACCGGGTCGGCGGCATGTGGCAGACCCCTAGACTCATTGGCTATGCGGAGACAAACCGTCTCCCCCAGTGGAGTGTCACGTTCGTCCCATCGCTCGCCAAATACTACCTCATCTATTACAACTACACTACCGGCACAATCTGGGACTATAACGGCAACGTGAACAGCTGGTCCCCTCGCACCCTGCTCTTTATCTCGGATCGCGGCGACTCCAATATGTCGATAATCAGCTATCCGATCGCTGCAGACCTGACCAGTCACGCCTCAGTCGGCTTCGCCTGGACAAGCGGTGACGCCAGCAACCTCAGGGTCGTCGACATCAATTTCGGAGCCACGACCGTCGACCCCGGTCCAGCCAGATCTGGATCGCCAACCCAGCTGTCTATCCAGTCTTCTGTAGGCTGCTGCCAACCGTCTCCCTATCTGCCCTGGATCCTCGTCGGTATTGTAGCTACTACGGTACTCATCACAGTCATAGTGAATAGAAGGCGATAAATCTCCCTCATCCTAGGATTTCCAAATCTCTCCCAAACCGACAATCATTCAACGGTCACTGAAAGGCTTCTGCACCCAAGGCGGGCGGTCGCAGGCTTGATCTATTACGGAATATTCAGGTTCCAGTCGACACTCACTGGCGGGCCTCTCAAATACAGAAGAGCCCTGGACGCCGTGGTGTACTTGATCATCTTTGCGGGAATCATTCTCGGTTGCATTCTGCTTACATGGTTTGTTCGCGGGGATAATGCAGCGGAATAGTTCTGGTCCGTACTAGTCGATGGCCGCTCCTTGAACTCTTCTAATACTACGTTCTAGCAACGAGGTCGATGGGGAAGGTCTTGCCTCACGAGCATTCTCTGGACGAGTTTAAGCGCTACCGGGAGAAGATGAATGATAAGATTTTGGCGCGAGGAAATCTGGGAATAAAGCGGTTCTTCAATCTCGACACGCAAGCCTACAACGAAGGGGCGCTTTCCAAGAAAACGAAGGAACTGCTGGGCTTTGTGGCTTCACTGGTATTAAGGTGCGATGACTGTGTTACCTATCATATCATCCAGTGCGTGGAACAGAAGGTAAACGACGAAGAGTTCTTCGAAGCCTTCAACATCGGCCTAATAGTCGGAGGATCTATCACCATTCCACACCTTCGTTCCGCAGTCGACACGCTTGAAGAATGCAGGAAGAAAGCGAGAGCTAGGTCTTCGTCTTAGACCACTAAAATGGTGGGCCGGGGGAGATTTGAACTCCCGACCGTGCGTCCTCTAAAGGGATTCCGCGTGTAAGGCGGACGTTCTCACCGGAGGATCCTTCCAAACCGGGCTGAACTACCGGCCCATTGCGAAAGAGTCGTCGCGTCTGCTCGGGTAGATTACGATTTAGGTCGAGATTACCGAACCTCGCAAATATTGGGAGCTTGTCCTTTTATAGAGCGAATGGGTAGTTTTCATTCCGGGCATTTATGGCGGGGAAGGAGCCGCTCGTCTACATCGACGGTGAATACCAGCCAAAAGGCAGCGCGAAAATATCCGTTTATGACCACGGTCTCCTTTACGGCGACGGGGTCTTCGAAGGCATACGCGCTTACAACGGAATAGTCTTCCACCTGCGCGAACACATCGACCGAATGCTTGAGGGGCTGAAAATCACCAGGATTAATGTTCCACTATCGAAAGAGGAGCTGATGAATGCTGTCGTGGAGACTCTTCTAAGAAACAATTTCATGGACGCATACATACGGCTCATCATCACGCGAGGCCGAGGAAATCTGGGTCTCGATCCGAGAAGTTCTCAAAAGCCCTCGATCATAATCATGAGCGAGCCGGTGGGTCCAGCCCACGGCAAAGAGGCTCGCGAGAAGGGAATAACCGCTATTATCTCCAGCTACAGGCGTGACATGGTTGACGGGACCACTCATGAGCTGAAATCCCTCAACTACATCCAGAGCGTTCTTGCTAAATTCCAGGCGATAGATGCTGGGACCGACGAGGTCGTTATGCTCGATCACCGTGGAATGGTATCAGAGTTCCACGGCTCAAACATGTTTCTGGTAAAACAGGGAATAGTGCACACGCCCACCTCAGCATCAGGCATACTCCACGGGATTACAAGGAGTAGGGTTCTCAAGCTTGCAGAAGAACTCGGCTATGATGTTCATGAGAGAGACATCACGCCCTACGAGCTACTGAACGCAGACGAGGTTTTCCTCACAGGCACCCTCGCCGAGATAGTGCCTGTCATCCGGATCCAGGGAGTCCCGATCGGCGAAGGGAAGCCAGGTCCCGTCACTAAGGAGATTATCAGAGCGTTCCAAAGAATAACCCAAGACCCGAAAGAGGGAACCGTGATACGCGAGCAGGTTCCCGTTCCGGCCAGGGTAAGGACGATTAGTCGGCCGACATGATCATCTGAAAACTATTTTCTGAGTATGTTTAGATCGAATAGAATGTAGGTGACGCAGCCACCTGCCGCGTCCATGAGCATTGCTCCCGCCACAAGTGTAATGTCGTTTGTCAGGCCAGTCTGCAAGTAGCCAAACCATTGCTGAAGCGAACTCCAGATTGAGCCTACAGCAACAGCAATCCCGATAGCCAGAAGCGGCTTTCTGTCCGGAGTCATCTGGAATCTAAGGTTCAGAATCCAAGCAGAGAGCGAAATGGCCAAGGCGAAATGAAGCAGCAGGGAGAACGGCGTCATACTGAACAGGATCAGCTGGTTGACGAGGATGCCGATTCCCGTCACAACCAAGGCACACGCTGAACAGACAAGCGTGAGACCCAGCCACTTCGGGGTCGTGTCTAGCAGTTGTATGCCTACACCCGGCATCTGCTATTCCTCTTGGATCTTGACCTGACCAGTATGATGTAGGAACGGGAGGCTCATGTTGTGACGTAGGAGGAAGTCATGAATCCTCGGCCACTGTTGCAGCGACACAACGCTGCCGATTATGCCTCCTGACAGCGCCATGACCGCGGAGACTGCTGTAATTATCGCGAACGCGGTTTCCCATGCATAGGGTAGCAGGGCGCCTGGAAGGCTGATGAGGTTGGTCAGGACCCAGAGGGCGATGCTGGCTAGCTCGCCGAGAGTCCCCGCGAGGAAGCCGGCTGCTGCACCTCGAAGAGGTCCAGTCTTGACGATTACTCCTGCAACGAGTCCCGCTATGAAGGGACCTGCCTGTGGTAGACCGGCGCCGAGGATGAGGTTGATGAGAAATCCTACACCGATGGCTAACAGAAAGTCTGCAGTCTTGTCCTGAGTAGTATTGGAATTTTTGGCCAGGGAGTCCATCGGCCTTTAGGCCGCATCGTTGCAGTGCAATGATATTTCGTGCGTAACCCCAAGCTGAGCCAAATGGTTACATTGTCTACGCCGGAAGGAGCCTGGGACAATGAAGGGGGCCATCTTCGACTGGGACGGGACCCTCGCGAGTATCGACGAGCGGGAGTTCGACTGCATCAATCATGCACTCACTGAACAGGGGTCGAAGCCGATCAGCAGAGAGTTTTACATCAACAACTACTATCGCAGGCCCTATGAGCTCGGCACCGGACCGCGAATGGTCCTAGAAACAGCACTTGCCCACAAGGGCCAAGCGGTTGTCGAGAGAGCTTACGAGTCCTACAGGAAGGTGTTCCAGAGTTCAGTTGACAAGGCGACCCTGCAGATCGGCTGTATTGAGGTTCTCAAGAGCCTGAAACGTGCTGGGTTCAAGGTGGGCGTTGCCACGATGAGGTATACAAGATGGGTTGTTGAGTCGGAATTGAAACATCTGTCGGTCGCTCCCTTCGTGGATCTTCTTCGGACCCGGCAGGACCTTGGCGTCGGAGGGGTTTTGGGATCGATGGAAGAGATTGTCCGTCAGCGGGTCCGACTTGTGAGCGAGGTTCTAGGAGGATTTCAGCTGGAGCCTGAAGAGGCTTTCCTCGTGGGAGATTCTTGGTGGGACATCCGCGCCGGCAAACGTCTAGGGATAAAGACAGTCCTCGTAAGGACCGGCTTTGCTGCGTTCAACGACTTCTCGAAGGAAACCCCTGACGTGATCACATCATCTCTCTTAGAACTCCTAGAGGCCTTGGAGAAGAAGGACTGGACAATTTAGCCCCTCACCCGACAAGGTCGAAACCCTTCAACGAAAAACGAACCACTATTTTCTTGCT
>WNGA01009598.1_pt1 | contig 13013 bp, 15 predicted proteins | sample 5400061 | NCBI WGS metagenome assembly WNGA01 (sample SAMN13153366, study PRJNA577476) | soil metagenome | isolation source: 100 cm soil or saprolite under grassland replicate 2 | place: USA:California | collected 2016-06-15
GCGGGTCCGGGGCGATCGGCCCACGGGCGATCGGGCCCGGGGCGATCGGCCACTCAGGCAGCCGGGTCCGGGGCGATCGGCCACTCAGGCAGCCGGGTCCGGGGTGATCGGGTCCGGGGTGATCGGTCCGGGGCGAGCCGGCCCGTGGCGGCGGGTCCTAGGACAAAGGTCCCATCGGCGCGGCACCCAGCGACCGATGAGCCGGCGCCGCGCCGGGAGCAGGGTCGACGTATGCGAACCGCAATCATCACCGGAGCGTCCCGAGGTCTCGGGCGAGCGCTCGCCGACAGCCTGGTCCGGGACCGCTGGCGGGTCGTCGTGGACGCCCGCTCCGGCGCCGACCTGTCCGCCGCGGCCGCGGGCTGGCCGTCGGCCGTGCCGCTGGCCGGCGATGTCACCGACGACGCGCACCGCACCGACCTGGTCACCGCCGCCGGCGACCGGATCGACCTGCTGGTGCTGAACGCCTCGGCGCTCGGCCCGACCCCGCTGCCGCCGCTGGCCGGCTACGACCTGGCGGCGCTGCGCGCCGTGCTGGAGACCAACGCGGTGGCGCCGCTCGGGCTGGTCCAGCTCGCGCTGCCGGCGCTGCGCCGGGCCGGCGGCCGGATCCTGGCGATCAGCAGCGACGCCGCGGTGGAGGGGTACCCCGGGTGGGGCGGGTACGGCTCCAGCAAGGCCGCGCTGGACCAGCTTGTCCGGGTGCTCGCCGCCGAGGAGCCCGCGCTGCGGGTGTACGCGGTGGACCCCGGCGACCTGCGTACCGACATGCACTTCGCCGCCGTGCCGGACGCCGACCCGGCGGAACTGGCCGAGCCGACCGACGTCGTGCCGGCGCTGCGCCGGCTGGTCGACGCGGACCTGCCCAGCGGGCGGTACACGGCCGCCGCGCTCACCCCCGAGGGCGCGGGCCGGTGACCGCCGCCGCCTTCGCGCTGCCCGGGTCGCTGGTCGCCACGGCGCCGCCGGAGTCCCGCGGGCTCAGCCGGGACGGGGTACGGATGCTGGTCGCCTCCGCGGCCGGCATCGAGCACCGGATGGCCCGCGCGCTGCCCGCCGTGCTGCGCCCCGGCGACCTGCTGGTGATCAACACCTCCGAGACGCTGCCCGCGGCGCTGCGCGGGGTGACCGGAGCCGGCGACCTGGTCGAGGTGCACCTGTCCACGGTGGACCGGACCGCCGGGCCGGGGTACCCGCAGGCGCTGGCCGCCACGGCCTCCCGATGGGTGGTGGAGGTGCGGGCACCCGGCCGTTACGGGGGCTGGCCGTCGATGACCGACCGCACCGGCGCCGAGATCCGGCTGACCGGCGGCGGCCGCCTGCGGATCGACCGGTCCGAGCCGGCCGGGGCCACCCGGTCCCGACTGTGGGCCGGCGAGCTGGCCACGCCGGCCCCGCTGCTCGGCTGGCTGCGCGAGCACGGCGAGCCGATCCGGTACGCGTACGTGTCCGCGCCGTGGCCGCTGTCGGCGTACCGGAACGGCTACGCCGACACCCCGGGCAGCGTGGAGCTGCCCAGCGCCGGCCGGGCGATCACCCCGCGGGTGCTGCACAAGCTGCGCGCCCGTGGCGTCGAGGTGGCCACGCTGGTGCTGCACTGCGGGGTGTCGTCGCTGGAGAGCGGCGACCCGCCGTACGCGGAGTGGTTCAGCGTCCCGGACTCGACCGCGTCGGCGGTGAACGAGGCCCGGTGGGACGGCCGGCGGGTGATAGCGGTGGGCACCACCGTGGTCCGCGCGCTCGAGTCGGCCGCGGACGGCGGGTACGTGCAGGCCGCGGCCGACTGGACCGACGTGGTGGTCACCCCGGAACGCGGAGTGTCCACTGTGGACGGTCTGCTCACCGGGTGGCACGAGCCGGAGGCGTCGCACCAGGCGATGCTGGCCGCGGTTGCCAGCCCCGAGCTGGTGCGCGCGTCGTACCGGGCCGCCGTGACCGCCGGGTACCTGTGGCACGAGTTCGGTGACCTGCACCTGCTGCTCTCCGACCGCAGGGGCAGGCCACAATCGCTGGCATGACCGTTGCGCCGCGCGCCGACCGCCCGCACATGCCCGGCTACGGGTTGCCCCCGGAGCGGGAGGGCATGTGGCCGTGGGAGTGGGCGGAAGACCTGCTGGTGCGCGCGATGCGGTACTGGCTGGCCACCACCCGTGCCGACGGCCGGCCGCACCTGATGCCGGTGTGGGCCGTCTGGCGGGACGGCGCGCTGTGGTTCAGCACCGGGGACAGGTCGGTCAAGGCGGCCAACCTGGCGGCGAGGCCGGGGTGCGCGGTGTCGGTGGAGATCGGCCCGCACGGCGTGGTGGTGGAGGGCACGGCGGCGCGGCTCGACCCGCCCCCTGCGGAGGTCATCGCGGCGTACGACGGCAAGTACCGGATGGGCGTGCCGCCGGGCGAGCCGGTCTACCGGCTGGCCCCCGCCGTCGCCTTCGGGCTGTCCGACGCCGAGGGGGAGTTCCCGAAGGCTACCCGCTGGCGGTTCTAGGGCGTGTTTCAGACGTCCCGGTGGATGCGGGCGGTGATCCGCGCCGCCATGGGCTTTTGAAACACGCCCTAGCGTCCGGCGGCACCGTCGCGGTCGGAGGGGCCGACCTGGTCGGCCAGCCAGTCGTTGAGTGGCTCGAACGCCCGCCACGCGGCACGCACCGTGTCCAGCACCGCCTCGGTGTGCAGCCACGGCTCCGGCTTCCAGGAGCGGTACGCGTACAGCGAGCGGTGCCGCAGCAGTTCGGTCCGCGGGTGGTCCCTGGGGTAGCCGCGCGGCGTGGTCTTCAGCCGGTTGCCGCCCAGCTCGTACCCGCCGGCGGCGAGGTCGGCCACGATCCGCTCCAGCCGGCGGCCCGGAATGTCGTCGGCCACCGCCCGGCGGTACCGCTCCACCTGGTCGGACTCGGTCCCGTAGTACCCGCCGGCCACCAGCAGGCCGGCCGCCGAGAGCTGCACGTACCCGCCTGCGTGCCCCGTCTGGTCCGACAGCACCGCGCCGCAGTGGGTCTTGTACGGCGACTTGTCCGCGGAGAAGCGCACGTCACGGTTCGGTCGGAAGATCTTGCCGGGGCCGAACTCGGGCTCCAGCGCGGCCAGCAGCCCGAGCATCGGGCCGCGCACCGCCTCCTCGTACACCGCCTTGTGCTGCTGCCAGTACGTCCGGGAGTTGTCCGCCTCGAGGCCCTCGTAGAAGTCGAGCGCCTCCTCGGGGAAGCCGTCGAACGTCATCTCGCACCCCTTGCGACAACGTGCAACCTGCGGAGCGCCCCCGTGGGGTCGGTCATCGGTCGTCCTCCTCCAGCGAGACGTGCAGTCGTACCTCGGTCACCGACGCGCCGTCCGCCTCCAGCGACCGGGCGTACCCGTCCCGTTCCCAGCCGGCCGAGGTGTAGAACGCCAGCGACGCCGCGTCCGGCTCCGGCACCCAGACCAGCGCGGTGCGCATGCCGTCCGCCCGCATATGGTCCACCGTGGCGGCCAGCAGCCGGCTGCCGTGTCCGCGGCGTCCCCACCGCGGCTCGACCAGCATCGCGTCGATCATGCCGACCGGCCCGCCCTCGTCGTCCGGCGACGGGCCGAACGCCACGAAGCCGACCGGCCACTCCTGCTCCTGCGCGATCAGGACGTGGTGCCGCCGGGTGGGCGGCTCGGTCACCGCCTGCCGCCAGGTCAGCTCCGCGTCGGCCGGCGCGATCTGGTCCAGCACCGGGGCCGGCAGCCAACCGGAGTATGCCTGCCGCCAGGTGTCGAGCTGGATCCGCGCGATCTCCGGCACGTCCGCCAACCCGGCGGCGCGCACACTCACCGGACCGCTCGGCTGCCCTCCCCGCTCCGGTTCGTGAGACTGCTGTGTCGGTTCGTGAGACGACTGTGTCGGTTCGTGAGACTGCTGTGTCATGTCGCTCGCTCACTGCGCTCGCTCACCTCGGCCACGGCTCGCCAGCCTAGTTTCAGTCCAGCCGGTAGCGGACCTCGGGGAGCGGTTCCCCGGCCACCTCGTAGACGTGCTCGGCGCCGTCGGCGATGAAGCCGCACCGCTGGTAGAACCGGCGGGACGCGGCGTTGTCACGCAGAACCCACAGCAGCACCGGGGTGAGCCCGCGGGTACGCAGGTGCTCCACCGCGGCGCCCAGCAGCGCACCGCCGGCGCCGCTGCCCTGCGCCTCGGGCAGCACGTACAGCGCGTACACCTCGCCGCAGCCGGTCGCCTGGCCGTCGTCGTCCCGGTACCGGCCGCCCTGCACGAACCCGACCACCCGGCCGCCGGTCTCGGTCACGAACTCGTAGTCGGAGTCCGGCCGGGCGGCGAAGCCGGCCCGCCGCCGGGCGCCCTGTGCCACCGGGTCCATCGCGTCCAGGATGCCAACGGGCACGAGCTGCCGGTACGCGGAACGCCAGGTGGCCACCCGGACCGCGGCGATCGCCTCCTGGTCGTCCACTGTGGACGGCCGGACCGCGAACCGCGCCATGCCGCCGGAGCCTACGCCTGCCCGGTCTCCAGCGCGGGGGTCCGGGTGCCGGCCTGCTCCGCCTCGAGCTGCTCAGCCTCTAACCGCGCCGCCTCGAACCGCGCCGCCTCGAACCGCGCTGCCTCAAACCGCGCTGCCTCAAACCGCGCTGCCTCAAACCGCGCGCCCTCGGCCTGCGCCGCCTCGAGCTGCGCCGCCTCGAGCTGCGCCCCCTCGGCCTGCTCCGCCTTGGCCTGCTCCGCCTCGGCCTGCTCCGCCTCGAGCTGCTCCGCCTCGAGCTGCTCCGCCTTGGCCTGCTGCGCCTCGGCCTGCTGCGCCTCGGCCTGCTCCGCCTCGAGCTGCTCCGCCTCGAGCTGCTCCGCCTTGGCCTGCGCCACCTCGGCCCGCTGCGCCTCGGCCCGCGCCGCCTCGGCCCGCGCCGCCTCGAGCTGCTCCGCCTTGGCCTGCGCCACCTCGGCCCGCTGCGCCTCGGCCCGCTCCGCCTCGGCCCGCGCCGCCTCGAACCGCGCCGCCTCGAACCGCGCCGCCTCGAACCGCGCCGCCTCGGACCGCTCCCGGCGCTTCCTGCGGACGTCCAGCACCACCCAGCCGCCGACCACGACGACGACGACCGGGATGGGCGCCCAGGTCGCGTACTTCTCGATCTTGTGCAGCGACGCGGCGAAGGCGTACCCCAGCCAGACGCAGGCGCCGGCCCACAGCACCCCGCCGACCGCGTTCCAGATCAGGAAGGTCCGGTACCGCATCCGGGCCATCCCGGACATGCTCGGCACCAGCGCCCGCAGCAGCGCGGTGAGCCGGCCGATCAGCACCGCCTTGCCGCCGTGCCGGTTGAGGAACTCGTCCACCCGGTTCCAGCGTTGCTCGCCGACCCAGCCGCCCGGCTTGGACGCCCGCAGCGGCGGCCCGAACCGCCTCCCGAACGCATACCCGACACTGTCGCCGGTGATCGCCGCCACGATGGCCAGCGGCAGCATGACCGCGACGTTCAGCACGCCCTCGTGGCAGAAGTAGCCGGCGACCAGCAGTGCGGTCTCGCCGGGCAGCACCATGCCGACCAGGATCGCCGCCTCGGCGAACGCGAGACCGCCTGCGATCAGGTACAGCCACGCGCCGACGTGCTCCCCGAGCCGCTGCAGGAATTCGGTCACCCGGACAGTGTGCCTCCCACGCGCCGGTGATTCCGGCGTTTACCGGCTAGCGCCGGGCTGGTTTGCCCGGTTTGGTACACCTGCGAACGCCGCGATCGGCCCCATCGGGCAATCGTGCGTACGGCCGGGCCGGCTGGTCGGGGCTACCCGCCGAGCACCTCGCCGAGGACGCGGGTGGCCCTGACCAGCCGGTCCTCCGGCTCGCCGCAGTAGGTCAGCCGCAGGTACGGCGCCGCCGGCTCGGCCGCGTGGTACGGCGTGCCGCTGCCGACCAGCAGCCCGCGCAGCTCGCACCGGCGGGCGACGTCGGCGTCGTCGGTGCCGTCCGGCAGCCGCCGCCACAGGTGCAGCCCGCCGCCGGGCACCGGCCCGGGTGCGAGCTGCGGGGCGTGCGCGGCCAGCGCGGCCACCAGCGCGTCCCGGCGGGCCAGCAGCGCGCGGCGCAGGGCGGACCGGTGCCGCGTCCAGGCGGTCGAGCCGAGCAGTTCGGTGGCGGCCTCCTGCATCGGCTGCGGTACGAAGAAGTCGTCCACCGCACGCAGCGCGCGCAACCGGCTGGCCGCCGGGCCGCGCGCCACCAGGGCGCCGATGCGCAGGCTGGGGGCGGTCACCTTGGTCAGCGAGACGAGGTGGACGACATGCCCGTCGGGGTCGTCCCGCACCAGCGCCGGCGGCGGCTCGGTGTCCAGTGCCAGCAGCCGCGCGGTGTCGTCCTCGACCAGGAACGCGCCGGCCTCGCGCACCGCGGCCAGCACCGCGGCGCGCCGCTGCGGCGGCATCACGGTGCCGGTCGGGTTGGCGAAGGAGGGCTGGCAGTACACCAGCCGGGCGCCGGTCAGGGCGAGCTTCTGCGCCAGCAGGTCGGCCCGGATGCCGTGCTCGTCGCCCGCCACCGGCACCGGCCGCATGCCGGCCGCCCGGGCCAGCGTCAGCAGGCCCATGTACGTGGGCGACTCCACCGCCACCGGCGCCCCGGGCGGGACCAGCGCGCGCAGTGCGGTGGACAGGCCGGCCTGCCCGCCGGGTACCACCAGGACGTCGGCCGGCTCGACCCCGACCAGCGCGGCCAGCGCCGCCCGCAGCGAGGCCAGCCCGGCGAGCGGCGGCCGGTCCCAGGCGCCCGGGCGGCGGGCGGCCCGGGCCAGCGCCTCGGCCAACGCCCGGGTCGGCTGCAGCAGCGGGTCGAGGTACCCGTGCGACAGCGACAGGATGCCCGGGTCCGGCACCGCGAGCTGCCGGCACATCTCGCCGGCGTCCACCATCCGGTCGGCCAGCGCCACGGTCTGCCAGCCGAAGTCGGCGACCGCGGCGGGCCGGGCCGGCACCGGGGCGGCCACGTAGGTGCCGCGGCCCGGCTCGGTCACCAGCAGCCCCTCGGCGACGAGCCGGCCGACCGCGCGGGACACCGTGACCGGGCCGACGGCCAGCCGGGCGCCGATCTCCCGGGAGCTCGGCAGCGCGTCGCCGGGCCGCCCGCCGGTCGCGAGACGGCGCAGCTCTGCGGCGACCCGGGCAATACTGCTACTGTCGGCCATGAGGGTAGACGATAGCGCTATCGCGGCCCGGCCGGTGGCGCTTCCGGTTCCCCGCCGGCTCGAGGCGGCGCAGGGCTGGGGGCTGGTCGGCGTGCTGGCGTTCAGCATGTCGCTGCCGGCCACCCGCGCGGCGGTGCCGGCGTTCGGGCCGGTCACCGTGGGCATCGGCCGGGCCGTGCTGGCCGCCGTGCTGGCCGGCGCCGCGCTGTGGCTGGCCCGGGCGCCGCGCCCGACCCGCGCGCAGGTCCGCCGCCTCTGGCTGGTGGTGCTCGGCGTGGTGGTCGGCTTCCCGCTGCTGTCCTCGGTCGCGCTGCAGGCGGTCGGCGCCGCGCACGGCGCGGTGGTCGTGGGGCTGCTGCCGATGGGCACCGCGGTCTGCGCGCTGGCCCGGGCGGGGGAGCGGCCGCGACCGGCGTTCTGGCTGGCCGGCGGGGCGGGCGCGGTGGCCGTGCTGGCGTTCGCCTGGAGCGTCGGCGCCGGGTTGCGGCCCGCGGACCTGCTGCTGCTCGGCGCGGTTGCCGCCGGCGCGCTCGGGTACGCGGAGGGAGGCGCGCTGGCGCGCGAGCTGCCGGGCTGGCAGGTGATCGCGTGGGCGCTGGTGCTCGCGCTGCCGCTGACCGTTCCGGTGTCGGTGGTCGCGGTGACGGTCCGGCCGCCGGTCGCGCCGGGTGCCGCCGCGTGGTCCGGCCTGGGGTACGTGGCCGCGGTCAGCATGTTCCTCGGGTTCGTGGCGTGGTACCGGGGGCTGGCGCTCGGCGGGGTGGCCCGGATCGGGCAGCTCCAGCTCGTCCAGCCGGTGCTCACGCTGATCTGGTCGGCGGCGCTGCTGGCAGAGCGGGTGGACGCGCCCACGGTGCTGGCCGCGCTTGCGGTCCTGGCCTGCACCGCGGCGACGCAGTCGGCCGGGCACGGTGGGAGGGTGCCCTGATGGAGGCCCGGCTGGGGTTGCGGGGGTGGGTCGCGCTCGCGGTCGTCTACGTCGTCTGGGGGTCGACCTACCTGGCCATCCTGTACGCGGTCCGCACCGTGCCGCCGTTCCTCGGTGCCGGCCTGCGGTTCGCCGGCGCCGGGCTTGTCCTGCTGCCGGTGCTGCTGCGGCTGCGCGGGCGCGGTGCGCTGCGGATGAGCCGGGCCGAGTTGGCCACCGGGGCACTGGTCGGCGTGCTGCTGCTGTGCGGCGGCAACGGGCTGGTGGTGGTAGGCGAGCAGCGGGTGCCGTCCGGGTTGGCCGCGCTGCTGGTGGCCTGCGTGCCGCTGTGGATCGTGGTACTGCGGGCCGGGCTGGGGGACCTCCCGGGCCGGGTCACCGTGCTCGGCGTGCTGCTCGGCCTGTGCGGGGTGGCGGTGCTGCTGCTGCCCGGCGGCGGCTCCGGTGCGTTCAGCGTGCCGTACGCGCTGCTGATCGTGCTGGCCGCGCTGTCCTGGGCCACCGGCTCGCTGCTGGCCACCCGACGGCCGGTGCCCGCGGATCCGCTGGCGCTGACCACCGTGGAGATGCTGGCCGGCGGTCTGGTGCTGCTGGCCGGCTCCGGGCTGCGCGGGGAGTGGTCCGGGTTCTCCTTCGGCCAGGTCAGCGGGCAGTCCTGGCTGGCACTGGGGTACCTGACCGTGTTCGGCTCGCTGCTGGCGTTCACCGCGTACGTGTACCTGCTCGGCGCCGCGCCGGTGTCGCTGGTCTCGACCTACGCGTACGTGAACCCCGCCATCGCGGTGATGCTCGGGGTGCTCGTCGCCGGCGAGCGGCTGACCGCCGCCACGGTGGCCGGCGCGGCGGTGATCGTGCTGGCGGTGGCCGTGGTGGTGACCGAGGAGAGCCGGGCCAGGCGGCGGCGGGCCGCCGCGGCGGCGCCCGACCGGCTGGTGCAGCCGGCCGGTCGCTGACCGCGGGATTTGTCGGACCCGTCTGGCAGCATCCTGGTCGTGGAGAGGTTGTCGCTCGCTCAGGCCCGCCGGATCGCGCTCGCGGCACAGGGGTTCTGCGACCCACGCCCGGCCGGACGGGTGGACTCGCGGCACTTCGGCCGGGTGCTCGACCGGATCGCCCCGCTCCAGCTCGACTCGGTGAACGTGCTGGTCCGCTCGCACTACCTGCCGGTCTTCTCCCGTCTGGGGCCGTACCCGCGGGAGGCCCTTGACCGGTACGCCTGGGGTCCGCCGCAGGACCGCCGACTCTTCGAGTACTGGGGGCACATGGCGTCGCTGCTGCCCTGGCGCCTCCACCCGTACCTTCGCTGGCGGATGAGGCGGGCGCGGGAGGAGGTGTGGGCCGAGATCGTCCAGTTGGCCGAGCGGCGGCCCGGCCTGGTCGAGGAGGTGCGCCGGCTGGTCACCGAGCAGGGGCCGATCGTGGGCGGGTCGATCGAGGTGGAGCGCCCGGCCAAGGTCCCCGGTGCCATGTGGAACTGGCACGACGGCAAGGTGGCGCTGGAGTGGCTGTTCGCGGCCGGCGAGCTCACCTGCGCCACCCGGGTCAACTTCGAGCGCAGCTACGACCTGTCCGAGCGGGTGTTCCCGCCGGAGGTGCTCGCGCTGCCCACCCCGTCCGACGACGAGGCGCACCGGGAGCTGGTCCGGCTGGCCGCCCGGGCGCACGGTGTGGCCACCGAGCGCGACCTTCGGGACTACTTCCGGCAGAAGGCGCGGTTCGCCAAGCCGGCCATCGCCGACCTGGTCGACGCAGGCGAGCTGGTGCCGGTCGAGGTGGCCGGCTGGGACGAGCCGGCGTACCTCTGGCACCAGGCGCGGCTGCCCCGCTGGGTGCGGGCCGGGGCGCTGCTGTCCCCGTTCGACCCGGTCGTCTGGGAGCGGGACCGGACCGAGCGGCTGTTCGGTTTCCGGTACCGGATCGAGATCTACGTGCCGGCGCCCAGGCGGGTGTACGGGTACTACGTGCTGCCGTTCCTGCTCGGCGACCGGCTGGTGGCCCGGGTGGACCTGAAGTCCGACCGGCAGGCCGGCGTGTTGCGGGTGCAGGCGGCGTACGGCGAGGAGGGGATCGACGCGGGCGAGGTGGCGGACGAGCTGGCGGCCAGCCTGGTCGAGCTGGCCGACTGGCTCGGGCTGTCGGGCGTGCTGGTGGTGCCGCGCGGCGACCTGGCCGGCAAGCTCGCGGTCGCGGTGCAGGCCATGTAGCCGAGACGATGCCCGGACGGCTGACGACGGCGCGCGGCCGCCCGGCGGCCGGACCACCGGCCGGCGGGGCCGCCGGGCGGCGGGGCATCGGGCGGCGGGGCATCGGGCGGCGGGGCATCGGGCGGCGGGGCCGCCGAGCTGCGGTATGTCGGCCGCTCACCAGACGGCGTTCTGGGCCCGGCGGGCGCGCCGGGACGTCAGCTCGGCCTTGCGTCGCCAGCGGCGCGCGGCCAGCAGCCGACGGCACCGCCGGTCGTGCTCCGCCTCCTCCCGCCGCTGCGCCTGCACGCTGCGTGCGTACTCCTCCGGCATCGAGAACATCTCCGATCTCCTCCTCATATCGTCAGTCGGCTCATATCGTCAGTCGGCGGGTCAGCTCGCCCGGGCGGCCGCGCCGCGCCGTACGTGGATGTCGCCGGACAGCGAGTACAGCCGCAGGTCCAGGGCGGTGCCGTTCTCCGGCGCGGTCTCCTCCACCGGCAGCTCGGACCGCAGGTCGCCGCTGTGGCTGGACAGGTCCAGACGTACGGCGGTGCCGCGGCGCACCCCGACGATGATGTCGCCGGAGGCGGTGTTCACCTCGACGCTCCCGGCCGCCACGTCGGCGAGTCGGACGTCGCCGGACGCGGTGCGCGCCTGCATCGCCCGGGCCACCGAGCCCACCGTCACGTCGCCGCTCGCGGTCGACACCTCCAGCGAACCCACCTTCGCGGCGGTCACGTCGCCGGACGCGGTACGCACGCTGGCGTCGCCGGTGATGATGCCCAGCGTGACGTCGCCGCTGGCGGACTGGACCGTGACGTCACCCTCGACGATCCCGGCCGCCACGTCGCCACTGGCCGCGATCACCGTCAGCGCGGACAGCGGCCCGGCGCAGCGGACGTCGGCGGACGCGGTGCGGGCGACCAGCCGCGAGCCCTGCGGCACGGTGACCCGCACCGTGACCTCGGGCGAGTTGCCCCAGCGCTTCTCGGGCACCTCGATCCGCAACCGGTCGCCCTCCTGCACGACGGTGGTGCGCTCGGCCAGGTCGGTGTCCTCCGACCGCCGGGGCTCCACCACGACGTCGGTGTTCGTGGTCGCCTCGCAGGTCAGCTCCACCTCGCCGGCCGCGTTGCGGACCACGACCTCGACCGGGTCCGGGGTGGTGAAGGCGTACCGCGTCATGTCGTCCTCACAGGTGCTCAGGCCTGGGCGAAGCCGGAGATGGTCCGGCGACCGCCGCGGCGTCGGTTCGGGGTGTCCAGGGACTGCTTGACGGCGCGGACCAGCCAGGAGTTGACCGACACGGCGGCCCGGTTGGCGGCGTCCTCCACGGCGTTCTTCAGCGGCTCGGGCAGCCGGAGGGTGACCCGGACCGTGTCGGCGTCGGACTCGCCCGGGACCGGTTGGGACCCGGGCGCGTCCGGCTCGGTGTGGCTCACCACGATCTGCGGCTCCCGGCCGCGCAGCCGTACCTCGACGGCCGCGTCCGGCAGCGCCGCGGTGATCTCGTCCGCCGCCTGGGACAGCGCATCCATGATCACCAGCCGGACGGAGGAATCCAGCGCCCTGCCCAGCAGGTCCGCGACCCGCCGGGTCTCCTCGGTGCCGGCGGCGGCCGCAGCGGCGAGCTCGTGCCGAAGCGCTTCGACGTACTGCGACAGCTCCATGACGTCACTATGACGTCTCAACTGACGTCGGTCAAGTCCAGCACGACGTCGCCGCGGCGTCGGGTCGCCGTCGCGGCGGTCGAGGCGCCGACACGCCTGTGCTCCACCGGTGGGCCGCCCGACCGCGGCGGTTACCCTCGACGCCACAGATCCCGGTCGCCCGCCAGGAGGTCCCGTGCCCGACATCGCGCCGCTCACGGTTCAGGTGATCGCGACGACGCAGTTCCAGGCGCCGGCCGACGTGCCGTGGACGACCGATGTCGACGGGGGCCAGGCGCTGGCGGAGTTCGCCGGCCGCGCGTGCTACCAGTCGTGGAGCAAGCCGAACCCGGCCACCGCGACCAACGAGGGCTACCTGCGGCACATCCTGGAGGTCGGCCACCTGTCCGTGCTGGAGCACGGCGTGGTGTCGATGTACCTCTCCGGCGTGTCCCGCTCGCTCACCCACGAGCTGATCCGGCACCGGCACTTCTCCTACAGCCAGCTCTCCCAGCGGTACGTCCCGGAGCGCAGCGCCTCGATGGTCGAGCCCGAGGTGATCGCCGAGGACCCGGACCTGCACGCGAAGTTCCTCGCCGCCACCGACGCCGCCCAGCAGGCGTACACCGAGCTGCTGGAGGGGTTGGAGAAGAAGTTCGCCGACGTCTCGAACGCCATGCTGCGCCGCAAGCAGGCCCGGCAGGCCGCCCGCGCCGTCCTGCCCAACGCCACCGAGACCCGGATCGTGGTCACCGGCAACTACCGCGCCTGGCGGCACTTCATCGCGATGCGGGCCACCGAGCACGCCGACGTGGAGATCCGCGGGTGCGCGGTCGGCTGCCTGCGCGAGTTGCAGCGGGTCGCGCCGAACGTCTTCGGCGACTTCGAGATCAGTGCCCTGGACGACGGCACCGAGGTCGCCTCCAGCCCCTTCGTCACCGAGGGCTGAGCCACCCGCGGTGACGCTTTCAGAGGGTGTTTGAGAACCTCCATCCGGCGCCTCCGACGCCCAGACGCCGCCCGGCGGCGTTGTCGTCGTCGCCGATACAAGACCAGTATCGGCTCCTCCTCCGCCTTGCCGGATCGACGCCTGGATCGCCGGATGCA
>WNGA01010722.1_pt1 | contig 13012 bp, 17 predicted proteins | sample 5400061 | NCBI WGS metagenome assembly WNGA01 (sample SAMN13153366, study PRJNA577476) | soil metagenome | isolation source: 100 cm soil or saprolite under grassland replicate 2 | place: USA:California | collected 2016-06-15
GCGGGGTACCGTCGCGAGAGACGCAGAAGTAGCCGAACCCAACAGCCCATCGGCGCTTCCCATGCCTTGGGCTCCATTCCTTAGTCCGTCATTTCCGTGTGGCGCTCGACAGCGGCGCCAGCAACCAGAGTGGCACGTATCATCCGGATGCGAAACGGCCCATCAATCTGAGGGCGGGGCGCTCAGTTCAGATATCCGGCGGAAGTCCTTCGCACGTTGTCCGTGGGGATGGTCATCTCGCTCGCGTCGTACAGCAGGTTGTTCAGCAGGATCTGAGTCGGCAGCATGGGCAGGAACTTCAGGAAGATGGAGGCGCCAGCCGCGCTGAACATGTTGCCGAAGTTCGATGACGTTCCTATCAGAACGTAATTGATGGTGTTCGAGACTTCGCCCACCACGCGCGGATGCGCCACATTCCAGACGCCTCCGGCGTCAGAGGGACGCAGTTCGATCGGCTGAGGACCTCCCTGCCGTGGGCGTGGCGGCTTCTCCGCCTCCCCCCAACTGACGGCCCGGCTCTGATCAAGGGTCGTTAGCTGCGCTCGTAGATCGAGATATGGCCAGGGCTGGCCGAGGTGAGGGGCTCCTTCTGCCAACCGCCCCATCGTTTGGGCAGCCTCAGCAGTCCAAGGCTGTGGCACCTACCACTGCAAGAATTCCTGAGCGTTTGTCCTTATCCTTCGGCCGCCATGACCTTCTTCTCCTCGTGATCTCAAGTGCTCGACCACCGAGGGTACATGGTGGCCGCGAGAGGCTCATCATGCGAATCCGGCATAGAGATTGGACCGCCGTCTGGACTGTGGACTGCTTGGCTGGTTGGGACTCTTTGCGCTCTGCCGACCACACCCGACCGACCCTATCCGTGTCGCTTTCCCGACAAAGGAATAGTGGGGCGGCCGGGCGAAGAGGGAGATACAGAAGAGTCGGTCAGACCACCCCGTCGGACCAGTCGAACCGGTCAAACAGCTTGACTTGGACGAATGTCGTTCAAGTGCATGAGGCCAGCTGGTGGGCGTCAAGAAAACCTTGACTAGGTCAGAGGCTCGAAAGGCCCTTCCCCCGCGGTTTGTAGCGGTCTTTTCCCTGCGATGCCCAGGCGCGGCTGCTTCCACTTCCGCGCTGACGCCCTGGGCTGGCGAACCCCTAGCCCGTGGGTTCGCTCGACAGGACGCGAACGACCTCGTCGGTCTGGGGCCAAGCGAGGACCCGGCCCTCGGCATCGTGAACCCCCGACCCGGGTTCGGCCGTACCGATCACGGCTGCCGGATGACCCTCGGCGAGGAAGGCGTCCAGGGCCGGCTCGGCCCGGTCCGGCGGGAAGGCCGCGAGCAGAGTGCCCGAGGCGAGGGTGGACCAGGGGTCGGCGCCGAGGACCCGGCACAAGGCGGCCCCGGGTCCGAACCAGAGTATGGCCCCCCGGTCGATCCGGAGGAAGACGCTCGAGGCATGGGCCATCTCGTGCAGGCCCGCGGCGAGGCCACCTTCGGTCGGGTCGTGAAGGGCCGTCGCCCCCAGCTCAGCGGCCAGGAGCGCCGGCTCCACCACCGAGATCCCGGGATCGTCCAAGGCGCCGCGGGCCACATCCAGGAAGGCAGGGTCGAGCTCGCCGAGACGGTCGGCCGCCTCGCGGGCCAGGACGGCCGCCCCTTCGATGGGAGCCGCCCCCACCTGGAGCACGACGTCTCCCGGGCGCACGCCGCCGGTCGCCAGGAACCCCCCGGCTCCGGCCAGGCCGAGCATCTGGCCCACCACGACAGGCTGCGTGACCGCCCCGGTCACCTCCGTGTGGCCACCGACCAGGTGGGCCCCGATGCGAGCCAGAGTGCGCCGCATGGCGGTGAAGAGCTCGCCGATCGTGGCCTCGGTCGTACCGAGGGGAACGAGGACAACGGCGAGGAACCACCGAGGTCGGGCCCCGGTCACCGCCACGTCGTTGGCGTTGACGATCACCGAGAGCCGCCCGACCTCCTGGCCGGTGAGGGTGATCGGATCGGTGGCGGCGACGAGGATGCCGTCGGGGACCTCGATCGCGCAGGCGTCCTCGCCGATGCGAGGGCCCAGGCGGATCTCGGGCGGTTGGGGCGGGAGCTCCGCGAGCACGCGAGTCAGCAGGTCCACGGGGACCTTGCCGCCGGGGAGGGACGCTTCCGGCTCCGAAGGCCTGTCCACTGCCCAACAGGGTAGAGGGTTGATGACCTCGCCTCCCGGACTTGGGGCCCAGGAAAGCCATCGGCGCGGGCCGATGCTCAGAGGTAGGGGGGGCTCCCGGGATTCGAGCTCAGGTGTTCACCGCTGCGGAACTAGGGCCGTAGCCAGCTCACTGAAGGCTCGTGCCGCCTCCAGCTGGGTCCCCTGGAACACCCTCCAGCCAACCGAGAATCTCCGCGTGCGCCAGGTGCAGCTCCTCGAGGGACCCAGCCCGAATGTTGGGGGTCAGCTCCTCGAGCTCCTGATAGAGCTGGGGTGGCAACGCGTTGCGCGGCTCGGTCCGGATCCTCTCGTGAAGGCGCCGGAGGTGATCGACTGCTCCCCGGCTCGGGCCGGATCAGCCTAATCTCCTCTAGCACTTCGCGGGTGACCAGAGCGATCCGGGGCAGCCACTGCGATCGGCGACGAGCCGCTCTCCGGCCTCGCCGGGCGTCTCGGACCCGACCATCAGGCTTGCCGCCATAGGCCCGCCCGGCTAGCAGGATGCCGACGGCCTCGTGCCTCGCCGGTAGCCCGGCAGACGCCTACTCCCGCAACTCCTCGACCATGAGGCGCCACTCCTGCCGCCCAATCTCCTCCGGGAGGGCCACGTACCAGTACCAGTTGGGGTGCCGAGGAGCAGCTACCTCCCGTACGAACTTGCGGACCCGAGCCTCTGCCGCATCCAGTGTCGGCGCTTCCATGTACACGTCTACGCTCACTCGGATCTTCACATCGCACCCCCATGCGATGGTGCACCTCTTGACCGCTCCTCGCTTCTGCTGGTGAAGGGCATCGGGGCCCATCCCTCTGGCGAACCACCCTCTTGTCTTGCCGCTGGCGGAGGCGAATCATGGGGGGGATGGCAGCGGAGGACCGGGGCGACGGGAGCCGCAAGTGGTGAGCGCCTACATCCTCATCCAGGCCGAAGTGGGGCAGGCGGCCCGCGTGGCCAAGGAAGTTGGTGGGATCAAGGGGGTGGGTTCGGCTGACGCTGTCGCCGGCCCCTACGACGTGATCGCACGGGCCGATGCCTCAAGCATCGATGCGCTCGCCAAGCTCGTGGTGAGGAAGATCCAAGACGTGGAGGGGGTCACCCGCACCCTGACCTGTCCCGTTGTGCGCCTGTAGGGGCCATGCCTGCCCTGAACTGATCTAGCCGCAGGATTGAGGCGGATCGGCCAACCCGCTCCCGAGGCAGCCCGGAGAGTGGTGTGCGTTTTCATCGACGGCGTTCTGGCGAAGTACCAGCTTGTTCGAAGGGGTCGGACGTACCCGGCCCCTTCTTCCTTCGAAGGTCCAGCTGGCCTGCCTCTCGCTGGAACGACCCCACCGTCCTGCTCGGAGAGAATGCCTGAGATGATTTCCGGGCTCGAGAACCCGTACCTCGACGATTTCCGGGTCGGGGGGCTGCCAGCGTGGAAGGTTCGGCCCCATCTCCGGAAGCTGACGCTCGAACGTTGTGTGGCTCGCCAGCGGCTCATCCCCAAGTACGCGTGGGCCATCCCCAGCGTCGAGGCAATCGAGCTCCTCACCCGGTACTCCCCCCTCATCGAGATGGGCGTGGGGACCGGTTACTGGGCCTGGCTCCTGCGGCAGGCCGGCGCGGACATCCTCGGCTTCGACCGCTATCCGACAGCATCGACACGCTCATCTAGGAGCGCCATCTGCTTGGGCATCCTTCTATCAGCAGTGGGTGGCGGGGACCCTCCCCCTCAAGTACCTTCGGGAGTACGCCCGCCAGTACTACGCCTTCGAGTCATCGTTCCCTCGCTTCCTCTCGTCCCTGCACTCCCGATCGGAGTCACCCAAGGTCCGGGCGGCTCTGCTCGACAACCTGTGGGACGAGGAGCACGGGGAAGCGAACCATCAAGAGTTGTGGCTCCGGTTTGCCGAAGGGCTCGCGGTGCCCCGGGAGGACGCCCGGGAGGCCGAATGGAAACCGGCCACCGAGGCTCTGGTGGGAGCCTATTCCAAGGCGACCCGTGAGGCGCCTGTGGCCGCAGGGGTCGCCGCCGCATACGCCTACGAGCGCCAGGTACCGGCAGTCGCCTAGGTGTGGAACTGACGGTGACCGTTCACGCCCGGGCCCTCGTCTTCTGCCGGAGTCTCTCATACGGCGTTTGTCCCCCCAGCCCACCGTGCGGTCGGCTGAAGTTGTAGAAGTTCTCCCACTCCTGCAGGCGATCGTTGAACAGCCCGGTGTTGTCGATCACGACCCGAGCATCCGGTAGAACTCCTCCTGGTCGATCCGGTGGGACCGCTCCACCTTGCCGTTCAGCCTCGGGGTCCTGGGCTTGATGTAGACGTGACCGATCCCGCGATCCAGCACGTGGTAGTGGAACTGGGACCCGAACTCCGCGCCGTGGTCGGTCTGGATCACCTCGACCTGGAAGGGGAGCTTCTCCAGCACGTAGTCCAGGAACCGGATGGCCGTGGTCTGGTTCAACCGGTCGAACAACCTGAGGACTCGGATCCTGGTGCAGTCGTCGATGGCGGTGAACTGGTAGTGCTTCTTCCGAGAGCCGGGCAGCGGGGCGATGAACTTCACGTCGATCTGGACCCGGTGACCCGGCAGGGGCTTCTCGTAACGCTTCCACCGGTCCACGTGGCGGCGGTACCGCTGGGAGGCAGGGAGCCGACTCATGTCCAAGCGCTTGAGGATCCTCCTGATCCCGGACGGGCTGATCTGCACGTCGTGGTAGCGCTTCAGGTACATGGCGATCTTGTGGGGGCCGAAGTGGTAGCTCTGACGGAGGTAGACGATCTTGCCGACCACCTCGGTCCCGGTGGCATTCGGGCTCGCGTGGGGCCTGCGTGAGCGGTCGCGCAGCCCCTCCAGGCCCAGCTCCTCGTAGCGGCGGAGCCACGTGTAGTAGGCCCGCCGCGTGATCCCGTAGTACCGGCAGGTCCTAGAGACGTTGCCTGTGACCTCCCGGGCATGGCGGAGGATCGCCAGCCGGCGTGCAGCATTCCGATCGCGTTCTCGTTCGGTCATCGGTTCCCCTTCACTTGGAGGGCCCGATGTGTACACGATGTCCCTCAGTTTCAGACCTAGGCGAAGATCGACGGTCTGCGGGACCGGTAACGGCATCACCGATGCCCGGACCCTCGGCTTCTTCGAGGTCCACGTCCTCCTGGATGCCCAGCCTCCGAGGCGGAGCGGCAGATCGTGCGGGACATCGGGCCAGAGCACGAGAAAGTGGAACTGGCCGCGACGAGGTGGGCCCTGGACGGCTGGTGGGGCTTCCTCGACTCGGTCATGCCTGTAGCTCAGTGAACCCCGCTCCCTGAGACGGAAACTCTCCCTGATCGGGCGGCTCCCCGCGACCTTGGCGCGACTTCCGAGCAACCGGACCAGCTTGACCGGAATCGCACATCATCGCTCCCTTTACACTGGTTGCATGAACGAGGGGCGGGACGTCACGACCGAGGCTCGGGGCGAGGCTCGCCGGATGATGGAGGAGACGTGCGCCGACCGGGCCGAGGCAGACCTACTCTCGGAGGAAACGCAAGCCTCTGTTCCCGAGGCTTCCCCCGGTCCGCCGACCTCCCCCGTGGCCTTGGTAGAGTTCCCCGCGGACGACGTGTCGCGGGCTAGGAGGTTCTGGGCAACCGTCCTGGGGCTCCGCTTGGAGGTGAGGGCCGCCGGAGAGGGTCGGGGTTGGCAGACGCATGCCGGCGGGTCAGGGATCGGCCTCCACGAACGTGGAACCGGGCCTGGCGACCGGTTCTCGTTGCCGTACTTCCGGGTTGCCGATCTTCCCTCCGCCCTGCAGAGGGTGACGGCGTCCGGCGGCGAAGTCATCCACCCGGGGGCGCGGTGGGCCATCTGCAGGGATACCGAGGGGTCGCCCTTCGGGTTGGCCGCGGAAGACATCTTGGGAGGCGATTTGCCCTCAGCCGGGGAACCCTAGAGGCGTGCGGAGATCTAGGCCCTCGGGGCGACCGACGACCGGGCGCGGCACAACGAAAGACACCGGAGGAAGGTGGGCCCACGATCGCGGCATGATCGAGGTGCGTCCGCCTGCCGTCTCCGACCGACCCTGGTTGGTCCATACGCTGGAGGATGCGTTTTGCCCACCAATCCGGCGCTCAACGCGAGCCCGCCGAAGGCGACGACTACGCGGGTGACGTCTGGTTCCCCCAGCCGGCTCCGAAGGATCACCCCTGGCGGACAATGCCCCACCACGGCATGACCCCACATTTCTCGGGGTCGTCGCTGTCGGCTCAGGCCCGCTACGCGGCTGGCGAGCGCGAGATCTTGGAGTGCTGGTTCGAGAATCTCTCCATCCGGGAGGAGTACCTGATCGTCCACGGCGGGAAGCTGGCGGGGGCCGGTGCGCACTCCTACAGTGCCGGCAACGTTACCGGCGGTTCAGACGAGGCGGTGCGCTTCAGGGCATGACGTGAACCGCAGCACTTCCCACGGGTCGAGTGTGCCCGGCGACGGCGAGCCCATCTGCGGTCGCTGGCGGGGAGAGGACCGTTCGGGAAGCGATGGTCTGCGGGGCCGATGGTGGCGAGGCAGCCTAGGGCGGCCAGAGATCGCGTGACGTCGGCGGCTGCGGCGTTGTTGGGCGTCGGGGGCCGTCCAGGTGAGTTCACCGCGTCCGATACAGCTACGGCTGGCAGTCGAGGGCACCCTCGATCCGTGCGAGCATCTCCCGGCTGGGAGACCTTGACCGATCCAGCTTCTTTGCGCTTACCGGCCCCCCATCTCCGACGCTGACCGCAACGCCGCGGCGGGGCCTCCGCAAGACTTTGCACAAGCTGCTCCATGGGGCAGGGGCGAGCGCAGGAACCTCCGGTTCAGGTTGAGCAAAACGCCCTCATCGTGCGGGGGGAGCGGTTCTTCGAGGAGAAGGAAGGCGACGAGGTCCTCGCGCGGGAGCGAACCGAGGGCGTCTTCTCCCATCAGATCTTCCTCGGCCAGCACCTGGTACATCGAGAGAATCCGGGCGAGCTTTGATGACGGCGTCCTCACCCTCGCCATCGCGGTGGCCGAAGCGGCCAAACCGCGCCGGATCGAGATCCAGTCGAGCGCCCGGGGAACCCGACCGAAGTCGATCGACGTTCAGGGAGAATAGGTCGCCATCAGGGCGAAGACCCCTTGCCGGCGCGAACGGCGACGGGGCTGGGAGCCGGAACCGACCGAGCGATTCGCGCTGAGACGCGCTCAGGGGGGCGCGGGCATGGGCCGTGGCGAGCCTTCACGGTCTCCTCTGAACCGGCGCAACCTGAGCATCTTGCGCGGGAGGCTCGCCATCCGTGAGGAGATCCCGAGCCCCCAAGCAATACGACTAGAGCGTCGAGTCACATCGCTGGGCGAATGGCACGAGATGCGAAACGCTCACGTGGTTATCGCCAAACCAAACAGTGCGAGCCTGCGGCAGCCCGGCGTTGCGCCTGCACCAGATGACCTCTTCGATCTCATCAATCTTCGATGAAGCCCATCACGTGCCCGCCCGAACATGGAAAGCGCTCCTCGGTCACTTCCGCACCGCCCGTGCAGCTCTCTCGAAGAGGCCGACGAGCCGGTCATCACAGTCCGGCCGACGATCGACGACCCGCGGGAGCCGCGGTGGGAAAAACCGAACCATCGCGTCCCGCCCCCGCAAGCCTTGGAATCATCCTCCATCCGACCGAATCGGACCCCCGACGCCTGAACCTCATCGCCCCTCCCCTTCTGTGGGTCACCGCACTCCGCTATTCGATCTTCTGGCCCTTGCCGATCACCACGACGCCGCCCTGTGAGACCACGAACCGCTCACGGTCGGGCCCGGTGTCGACGCCGATCCGCGCTCCCTCTGGGATCCGCACGTCCTTGTCCACGATGGCCCTCCGGACCACCGCCCATCGGCCCACGTCGACCCCGTGCATGAGCACCGAGTCCTCGACCTCGGCGTGCGAGTGGATGAACACGCCGGGCGACAGGATTGACCGACGGACCACCCCGCCGGAGACGATGACCCCCGCGCACACCAACGAGTCGATGGCCTGTCCTCGGCGGCCGGGCTCGTCGAACACGAACTTCGCCGGAGGGAGCGTCTCACTCCGCGTGAGGATGGGCCACTCCAGGTTGTGGAGGTTGAACATCGGCTCCACCGCAACCAGATCCATACTCGCCTGGTGGTAGGCGTCGAGCGTCCCCACGTCCCGCCAGTAGCCGCGGTGCCGTTCGGTCGCGCCGGGAACATCGTTCCGGGCGAAGTCGTAGACCTGAGCGTCGCTCCGCCTCGCCAACAGCGGGATGATGTTCCTGCCGAGGTCATGGGCAGAGCTCGCGTCGGCCGCATCCCGCGTCACCGCCTCGATGAGTGTCTGGGTCGTGAACACGTAGTTCCCCATCGACGCATAGACCTTGTCGGGCGCATCAGGCAGGCCCACCGCGTCGGAAGGCTTCTCCAGGAACGCAGCGATTCGCCGGCCGTCGCCGGCCAGCTCGATCACCCCGAACCCACCTGCCTCGCAGATCGGCACGCGGATGCCGGCCACCGTCACCCCGGCGCCCGACTGGATGTGCTGGTCGACTATCTGGCGGGAATCCATTCGGTAGACGTGGTCGGCGCCGAACACGCAGACGTAGTCGGGCCTCTCCTCGCGGATCAGATCGAGGCTCAAGTAAATGGCGTCGGCCGATCCCGCGAACCTCCGCCCGCCGCGGCCAACTGGGGAGGCCACCGGCGTGACCTCACCACCGAGTGTAGGGGATCGGCCCCACGCCGTGCTGAGGTGCCGGTTCAGGCTGCTGCTCTTGTATTGGGTCAGCACGGCGATCCTGGGATATTCGGCGTTGACCAGGTTCGAGAGCACGAAGTCCACCAGCCGGTAGTTGCCCCCGAAGGGGACGGCCGGCTTGGCCCGGTGGGCTGTGAGTGGACCCAAGCGCTTACCCTCCCCACCCGCCAACACCATCGCAAGGACCCGCGGCCGCACCATCTGGGCACGCCCCCTCGATTGTTATTGTGCGCTTTGGGGGCGTCGCGCGGGAGTGCCGAAGGGCCCGCCTTCCTCAGGACCGGCTTGGGAGGTCCTGGGCGGGGATGAAGGCCGCTTCCTGACCTATCCTCGTGTCGGCTAGAGGGGACGCACGTTCGCTGCCTGTTGCCCTTCCTTTTTCCAGCCCGGATGGCCCTAAGACCGGGCGTGAGTGGCATCCTGGGGCTGGCCGGTTCGAACGACGCTCGGGTCAACCGGCGCGCCTCGTGGCCGGTCCAGGGGGCAGCGCAGCCTACCGGGTCTCCGAGCTGTTCAGCAACTCCCCGAGATGGGCCTCGGAGAGAGCGGCCGGACGCGTCGAGTCGATGAAGTCCTGGACGACCCGGACGAACCTTTCCGGCTGTTCGTGCTGGGGGAAGTGCCCGACACCCTCCAGTATGTGAAGAACGCTGCCAGGCATGGCTTCATGGGCGGCGTGGGCATGCCGAACGGGAATGACCGGATCCCGCTCCCCCCAGATGATCACCGTTGGCCTCCCCGAGGCGAGGTAGAGGCGGTCCAACGCACTCACTCGCTGGCCCCGGGGATCCACCACCGAGTGCAACGTGTGGAAGAACGCCCGGCGGGTGGCGCCATCCATCAGCGAGCCATACCCGAGCCAGAACTGCTCGAAGTACGGAGAGGGGCGGAGGCCGACTCTGCGTAGCCAGGCGAGCAGGGTCGTCCCGGCCGTCTGCAGCCGCGGGGTGAAGGCCGGCGCGAGCAAGTACTCGACCCCGGGGAAGCTGAGCGCGCGAAGGTGCAACGCCACCTCCTTGCCCAGGCCTCCGCTCCCCACCAGCACGAGCCGCTCACAACGATCCGGGAACTGGTAGGCAAACTGAAGGACCACGCCGCCCCCGAGGGAATGACCGACCAGAGTGGCCCGATCGTGCCCCAAGGCGATCATCAGGTCCCTGATCCCAGTGGCGAGCGCGCCCAGGGAGTAGTCGCCGGCATGCTTGGTCGACCCGCCATGGCCGAGCAGGTCCGGCGCTACCACCGTGACTCGGTTCGCGAGCCCAGGCATGACCATCCCCCAGGTGTCGGAGCTGCTCGCAATCCCGTGGACGAGGACCACTACGGGGCCGGAACCAGCGGTCCTGTAGGTGACGTCGTGTCCATGGATGCGGACGCATTGCAGTTCCAGCCCACTCTTGCTCTTGCCGCGGCGTCGCCGGTCAACGCGAGGAGTGCCTGGGATCGCCTGAGTCGTCCCCTTCGCTGCGTCCGGACGATCAGAGGCTTCGCAGGGAACCCTGGTCGTCATGCTGCTGGCCCGTTGCAGCTCATGGATCAAGCTTCCTCGTCGCGCTTCCCGAGGAGCTCACAGACTTGGGTTTTTGTGGTGGACGATGCGTTGGGTGCTCTTCTCGCAAGAGATGGTACGCGAGGTGGGCGTTCACGACCACATCAGCCACCCGCAGAGGGTGTGCACGTCCCCCACTGAAGTCCTGACCAGTTGGTAGCCGTGAAGGTGCCCACTCGGCCCCTCTTGACCGGTCCGCCGGCGAGGGAGTGTAGATTCGAAGTCACATGACCACAGACGTCGAGCGGATGCTCATCGACTTGGAGCACCAGCTTCAGGAAGCCGGCGCCACGATCGCCCGTCACCGGAAAGCCTCCTGGCCGACGAGCTCCGCACAACCGGTGTCTCTGACCTGGGCACGGTGGACCGGGGCGAGTGGCTCGAATTGGCCACCGAGGGAATCGAATGGAACTCGTTCGAGTTCCGCTGACGGTAGGACGCGGCGCGGCCCCCCCCTGGGGGATGCATGATCCCCTTCTTGTCCGCGCCGAGATCCGCGGCCGGGCCTTTGGTGGGTTACCACCGGGGTCCGGCCAATCCGTTCGCAGAAGAGCGATTGCACGAACAGGAGGCCCCCGCTCGGAGGGATACTTACTTTCAGCGCGCATGAGCTGAAAGGGGTGCCCGGCATGGAGGAGACTCATCGGCACGAGGAATGGAACCCGGCGAGCGAGGAGTTCAAGATCACCTTGGAGGAAGTCCTATGAGAGCCACAGCGGAACCAGGACAGGAGGATGGAGGCGCTCAATCGGGCCATCGAGGATGAGGAAGAGGCTCTCCGCGAATACTTGGAGGCCCAGGAGAAGCACCGCCTGGCCGAACAGCGGAAGGTGATCGTCTCGGAGTTCGTGGGACGGCGTTACCTTGATGAGCCGGACTTGGACAGCAAGTTGCAACAAGAGAACGAAGTCGCCGAGCGAGAGATGGCCGCAGCTTTCAGGAAGATGACCGGCCTCCAGGAGGACGCCGACCGCCGGATCCAGCGCCTCCGATTCCTGCGGAGCTTGAAGGCCAAGGTGACTGATTAGCCGCTCTTCGGGGGAGAGCTATCCTGCGAACGGCTAGAGGGGGCCTCTCCTGCTCATTCATCTATGCTCTCGTCCGATTGCCTGAACAGGTTGACGAACAATAGGAGCATCCCTTCAAGCCGCTCCACGAAGCCCGCGACCCTGAATCCTCAGATGGACGAACCGCTCGGACCATGTCGCGGGTGTCTTGGCTGAGATGCTCGAAGCCCAATCAGGGCCGGGAACGAAGCGACCCCCGCAATGGGCGGGGGTCGGAAAGCTTTGGGAGGCCTTTCAGGCTCTCAGCCAATCGGCTTCACAAACGTATTGTACTCCCCCTTTGCGGTCCTTGCCGGACACGTGGTCACGCTGCGAGCGATATGGTTCCTCGGGGGATATCGGCTACCGGAGCCCGGTCCGGGTCTTCGCCACGCCAGCCCAGCACCGGCTGGAGCGGGAAGTCGGGGCCCAGGCCGAGAAGGCGTACCGGCGGTTCGTGAAGGACTTCAAAGCGACGGTCAAGAAGGGTGCGGGCGCCGCCACCGGGGCGCGCATCTCTTCGGCCCGCAAGGACCAGGCAGCGCGGCAGGGACAAGCCCCAAACCCTGCTGCCCTGCAGCTCCGCGATGGCCCGACCCTTCGGCTGTCTGTGGAGCCACTTCTTCAGCGTCTGGTGGAACCGCTCCACCTTCCCGCAGGTCTGGGGGTGGTAGGGGCTGGAGTGCACGTAGCGGATCCCCAGCCTGGCCGTCTCCACCTCGATGGCGCACCGGCCCCTGCGAGGAACGGCGGGGAATACCGCGGCGTTGTCCGTGAGGAGCGACGCCGGAAACCCCCAGGCGGCAGCGGCGGTGTGGAAGGTGGCCACCACGTCGGCGGCCTTGAACACCCCCAGGGCCTGGGAAGCGACGAGGAACCGGGAGTGGTCATCGACCACGTTCAAGATCTCGACCTCCATGCCCCCTCGGAGCTTCCAATGGGTGATGTCGGCCTGCCAGCGCTCGTTGGGCTGATCGGCCTCGAACCGGACGAACGAGGATCTGGGGCGCTTCTGCGGCTGAGGCGTGACGAAGCCCTGACGGGACAGGAGCCGCCAGATCGTCGCGACCGAGGGCGATGTCCCGTGGCGGCGGATCAGATGGAACGAAATCGTATGGGCACCGGCGTCGAGCCCTTCGTCCAGCAGGTGCTTACGGAACTCCACGATCTCCTGCTCGACCTCCGCCGACGTGCCGTGCGGGCTCCGACGCCGGTCGTCTGGAACGAGGCTCCAGACCAGCCTCGCCCTCTGCATCGAAGCGCCGGCAGAGCTCGTAGACCCATCGGCGGGAGACCCTGTAGTCCCGGGCCACCCCTGCCTTCGTCCGCCCCTCCAGCCTGACCGCCGTAACCACCAGCCGTGCCAGCGACATCGCCCACCCCTCTCACCTGAGGTGGGAACGATGTCCCGAGACAGGGTGGAACTATGTCGTGAAACCAGACACCACCGCCAGCTCAACCAACAGAACCGTGAGGTCAGAGGGCCAAT
>WNGA01029631.1_pt1 | contig 13012 bp, 12 predicted proteins | sample 5400061 | NCBI WGS metagenome assembly WNGA01 (sample SAMN13153366, study PRJNA577476) | soil metagenome | isolation source: 100 cm soil or saprolite under grassland replicate 2 | place: USA:California | collected 2016-06-15
GAGCGCTTCCCTCGCGACGTAGACGAGGCGCACGACCTGTTGTCGCGGCTCGGCGATCTCAGCGACCCTGAGGCGGCGGCGCGTGGGGTGTCCGAGGGATGGCTGCGCGCCCTCGAGCGTGAGCGCCGGGCCGTCAGCGTTCGCATCGGGGGGGAAGCGCGCTGGATCGCGGCCGAGGATGCCGGCCGCTACCGCCAGGCGCTCGGCACAAGCCTTCCCATCGGACTACCCGACGCGTTCCTCGAACCGGGTCCCGAGGCCCTCCTTTCGTTGCTGCGCCGGTGGGCGCGCACGCACGTGCCTTTCGTCGCCGTTGAGGTTGCTGCGCGCTGGGGCGCGCCGGTGAGCGCGATCGAAGAGGACCTCGCGCGCCTGGCTTCACGCGGAGACGTGATCGCCGGCGAGTTCCGCCGGGCCGCCCACGGCCGCGAGCACTGCCATCCAGAGGTCCTGCGCATGCTGCGCCGGCGTTCGCTCGCTGCCCTACGGCGCGAGGTCGAGTCCGTCACGCCGGACGCGCTCGCCCGGTTCCTGCCCGCATGGCACGGCATCGGTGCGCGCGCGGGCGGCTCGGACCGCTTGCTCGAGGTGGTGTTCCAGCTCCAGGGCGCCGCGCTCCCGGCCAGCGTGATCGAGCGCGATGTGATCGCACGCCGCGTCTCCGGGTACTCGCCGCGCCTGCTGGACGAGCTGGTGTCGATGGGCGAGGTCGTGTGGGTGGGCCGCGGCACGCTGGGGTCGACGGACGGCAAGGTCGCGCTGTATCTGCGCGGCGATGCGCCGCGGCTGGCGCCCCAAGCGATCAGCCCGCCGCAAGGCCAGCTGCATGATCGCCTGCGCGACCATCTGCGGGCGCGAGGCGCGAGCTTCTTCCGCGATCTGTACCACGCCGCCGGCGGAGGTGACGAGGAGGTTGTCCTCGACGCGCTCTGGGATCTGGTGTGGGCAGGCGAGGTGACCAACGACACGTTCACACCGCTTCGGCTGCTCGGTCCGGTTTCGCGACGGCCGTCGCGCGGTCCGCGGCTTCCGCGACTCACGCAGCCGCGCGCGTCGGGTCGCTGGTCGCTGGTGGCGGACATGATCGGGGAGGGCGCATCGCCGACCGAGAGGCTGCATGCGGAGGCGGGAGCGCTGCTGCAGCGCTACGGCGTCCTGACCCGCGAGGCGGTGGTCGGCGAAGGCTGGCCGGGCGGCTTCGCCGGCCTGTACCCGGTGCTTCGCGCGATGGAGGAGTCGGGGCGCATCCGGCGGGGATATTTCGTCGAAGGGCTGGGCGGATCGCAGTTCGCGCTGCCGGGCGCGGTCGATCGGCTGCGGGCGCTGCGCGATTCCGGTGGCGCTGTGGTGGCTCTTGCCGCCTCCGATCCGGCCAACGCGTACGGCTCTGTCCTGCCCTGGCCGCGGTCGGATGGGAGGATGGCCCGCGCCGCGGGCGCCTACTGCGTGTTTGACGCCGGCGCGCTGGTCCTGTACCTCGAGCGTGGCGGTCGCTCCCTTCTCACGAGCGGTGCCGTCCGCGTCGAGCATCTGCGAGCCCTCATCGAGTCGGCCGTCCATGGAGGCAGGATCGAGGTCCAGCGCGTGGACGGCGCGCCCGTGATGCAATCACCGCTGGCCGCGCTGCTGCGCGAGGCCGGTTTCACGTCCACGCACCGCGGCCTGGTCGCCTACAACCGCGCACAGGCCGCGGGTACGATTACCTCTCCGCCGGGGAGTAGCGCAGCTCGGTAGCGCACTTGACTGGGGGTCAAGTGGTCGCGGGTTCAAATCCCGCCTCCCCGACCAAATACTGCCCTCCTCGATACCGGATGTCGCGTCATGGTGATCCGAACCAGGTGGTCAGCGCGTCGCGCAATCCGGTATCTGTGCCGTCCCCCACCCAGGCGACATGTCCGTCGGGCCGAATCAGCAAGGCAGTGGGAGCGGTGACCACGCCAAGTACCGGAAGCTCCCACATACCAACATATTTAGCGTCGATCAACTGAACCCGATCCGCCCACGGAGTGATGTCGAAGCCGCCGGGCGCACCGAGGTTCAGCAGCACCGGCCGGGCATCGTGCAGGAGGGTGAATACCCGCAGCGGGCCGTTGGCGGTGACCAGGTCGAGATCGGGCATGCGGCGCCCGAGCAGCGGGTGTCCCTCACCGAGGTCGTAATGAATGTCCAGACCAGACATCATCGCGGCGATCCGCTTCCGAGGCTCGTCCATGCTCAGCAGCTCGGACATGGTGTCGCGCAAGGCCTCGATATGCTCGCCGGGGCGGAGGAGCGCGGTTTGCGCCATGGTGTTGCGCAACACGCGGGCCCCGACCGGGTGCCGCTCTGCTTGGTAGGTGTCCAGCAGGCTATCTGGCGACGTCTCCTTGACCACCTGGGCCAGCTTCCATCCCAGATTCACCGCATCCTGCAAGCCGATGTTGAGACCCTGTCCACCCACTGGGAAATGCACGTGTGCGGCGTCGCCGGCGAGCAGCACCCTTCGGTCCCGGTAGGACGCCGCCTGCCGGGCCATGTCGGTGAACCTGGAGATCGAGGTGGGATTGTGGATCCCGTAATCGGTCCCGTATACGGCGACGAGAGCCTCGCTGAGATCGCGCAGGGTGGGCTCACCGGTGTGTTCCAGGTGCTGTTCGGTCACCAGGACCCCCACGGGTCCACCCTCCAACCTGGAGAAGGAATGGACACCAAGAGCGTCGCGGCGCATGCCCCATTGCGGCTCCTGGTCGATCTCGACTTGAGCGATCAGGCAGCTCGTTGTCGGATCCCACCCAGGGAACTCGATGCCGGCACCTTTACGGATCAGACTGCGTCCGCCGTCGCACCCGACGAGATATTGGGCCCTCAGCGACAGGCCGTCGGACACCGCGACGTCGACGCCGGTGTCGTCCTGCGCGAAGCCGGTCACCTCACGTCCGCGATAGATCGGCACCTTCAGATCGTCGACCCAGCCGGCGAGTATTCGCTCGATGTGGTTCTGCTTGAGCCCGAGGCCGTAGTTGTGCCGGGTGGGAAAGTCGCTGATGTCCAAACGGATCCAGGCGAACCCCGCGACCTGCGCCACCTGCCCCTGCGAAAGGAACCGATCAGCGATTCCACGCTGGTCGAGAACCTCGATGGTGCGCGAGTGCAGACCGCCTGCGCGCGAGCCGATGAGGTCCTGGCTGGCTCGCCGTTCGACAATGGCAACGTCAACCCCGGCCAGCGCCAGCTCGCCCGCCAGCATCAGCCCTGTCGGGCCGCCTCCGGCTACCACCACGGCGTGTTCGGCCATCCGCCACCCCCCATTTCCCGCGGTTTCTGGTTGCGGCCGGAGATTCTGCGGCACGGCCCGGGTCTTGCCGCAAGCCCCCGGGTGCGCTGTATGTTGAGAGTGGCAAGGAGTGAGTGTTCTCCTTCCCTTGATGGTCCGCTTGAGGCGAGCTGCCTCCTCGCGAAGCGGCTGAGTTCAGATAGTGTCCCGTCCCCCCGACCAAACCGCCCCGCCAAAGGCGGGGCCCGGTGTCGAGCTCAGTCCTCAGCTCAACGCTTTCTTCACGAGCGCGCCGATCCTTGCCTCGTCGGCGGCGGTCAACTTGGTCAGAGCGTAAGCGACAGGCCACATGGCGCCGTCGTCGAGGTTCGCCTGGTCGCTGAAGCCGAACGTGGCGTATCTCGTCTTGAACTTCTGCGCGCTCTGGAAGTGGCAGACGATCTTGCCGTCCTTGGCATACGCCGGCATCCCGTACCAGAGTTTCGGCGAGAGGGCTGGCGCGCTGGCTTTGATGACAGCGTGGAGCCGCCTGGCCATGGCCCGATCGGGTTCCGGCAGCTCGGCGATCTTCGCGAGCACGGCGCTTTCCTCGTCCGCCTTGTCCGCGCGCGCACCGGGGCGACCGGCCACCTTCATCTCTTGGACGCGGTCCTTCATCGCGCCTCGTTCCTCGTCGGTGAATCCGTCGTATCTCTTTTTGACCGCGGTGGTGCTCCTGGCCGGCTTTTGCTTGCTCTTCATTGGAGGTTTCCTCCCCTTCGAGTATTGATGGGAACGAACCTCATCCTAGGGTGCCTGCCGCCGCGGCGACTTCTCCAGGCTGCTCGATCGCATCGCCCGTGACACGGCGGCTTGGCGCGCATTCCGCACTTTTGGCGCCAAACGCGCGGTTTGAGTGGTTTCGGTCTAGCTTGGAAGATGCGCCGCCGACGGGGTGGCGACGCGCTCCAGGCGCTCGCGAATCGCGCGACGCGCGCGGTCGAACACGACGCTCTCGCCGTCGACGACGAAAGTGCCGTTGGCGCCGACGAGCAGACAGTTCAGCTCCCACGCCAGCTGCTCCGGCCGGGCCGGCTGTCGAACTCCGCCACGGCAGCCTCGAAAAAGCATCCGCCCGGGAAGACCCCGCGCTCGAGGTAAGAAAGGAAGCTGTTGCTCATGGCCCACAGCCGCCCGAGGCCCGCGGGCGCTTTCAAGCCCGGCCTCAGCACCTCCTCGGTGAAGACGCGACTGGCCTCTTCCACCGTCGCCAGCTGCAGTTCCTCTTTGGACCCGAAGTGGGCGAACAGGCCGCTCTTGCTGATCCCGAGGTCGGTGGCGAGCCGCTGCAGCGAGACCGCTTCCAGGCCCTCGGCAGAGGCCAGCCGGGCCGAATGACTGAGGATCGCGTGCCGTGTGCGGTCGCCCCGTAGCCGCCGACGATCGGTCACCGGGACGGTCTGGATCTCGGCCACGGCCACATTCTAGCACGACCGGTCGGTCTCTCTTGACATTTACGACCGGTCGTGCTATTTGTTTAGCAAGCAAGGCTGGACGTGGTTCCGGTCGGACAAGGAGGTCGGCGATGGTGGCGATCCAGGCAGCGGAGCAGGGTCACGTCGGGTTGGCGCTTCTGGAGAGGTCGGACGGCCCGCAGCTGCGGCGGCTTTTCTTCCGGCTGTCAGCCCAGACGCTCTACCGCCGCTTCCACAGCCCCGTGCTGCGGCCCGAACAGGCGCAGCCGCAGCGACTCCTGGACGTCGACCACCACGACCGAGAGGCGGTGGTGGCGGTTGTCGATCGCGAGATCGTCGGCGTCGCGCGATACGCGCGCCGAGTGGGCAGCGACAGCGCCGAGATCGCGATCGTGGTCGCGGACGACTGGCAGCGCCAGGGCCTCGCCACCCGAATGCTCAGCGCGCTGCATGACCGCGCGCAGTCGGAGGGAGTCCGCCAGTTCACGATGTCGATGCAGGCCGACAACCGGCCGGTGGTGCAGCTCTTTCGACGCTTCTATCCCGAGATCGCGATGACCCACTCGCAGGGGATGCTCGAAGCGGTCGTCCCGGTGGCTCGGTGAACGGGCGCACTCGCCGGTTCGCCGCTCTGCGCGCCACCCGAGAGCTGGTGGCGTGCTCGGACAAGGACCTGCGGTCGCTCCTGGGATACGTCGACGAGGTGAGCGTGCAGGCCGGTACTCCGGTCACACAGGCCGGCCGCTACTGCACGGCATTCGTCGTCGTGATGGAGGGGACCCTCTCTGCGGGCACGAACGGCTCCCGTCGCCGCCTCACGACCGGCGACAGCTACGGCTGGCGCCCCATGTGGGAGCGCTCAGTCAACGACCTCACGCTTGTGGCAGAGACTGACACCCGGCTCCTGGTCATGGGCCACGAGCAGTTCCGCGCTGTGAAAGGGATCGCCGGCTCCGGTTAACCTTTCGTCTCGTGCCGAAGGTGACGATGGTGGGTGCCGGGAGCGCGGTCTTCGCGCGCAGCATCATCACCGACGTCCTCGCGGTCGACGGCCTCGACAGGGGCACCTTCGCACTGGTCGACATCGACCCTGAGCGCCTCGAGCTGGCGCGACTCATCGCCGAGCGACTCGTCGATCTCTCAGGCAAGCAGTGGACAGTCGCTGCCTCGACGGATCGCCGCGACGTGCTCCAGGACACCGACTACGTCGTCAACTCGATCGAGGTCGCGGGCCTGCAGAACGTCCGCGCCGACTACGACATCCCGCTGAAGTATGGGGTCGACCAGTGCATCGGCGACACCATCGGACCGGGCGGCATCTTCAAGGCCCTGCGCACCGGGCCAGCCTGGCTGGACATCGTGGCGGACGTCGAGCGCCTGGCGCCGCACGCCATCGTCCTGAACTACACCAACCCGATGTCCATCCTGACCCTCGCCGCGGCGCGCTCGTCACAGCGGCCGATCATCGGCCTCTGCCACAGCGTGCAGGGAACCTCCAGGCAGCTGGCCGGCTACCTTGGCATCCCCTATGAGGACCTCGAATGGAAGTGCGCGGGCATCAACCACAACGCCTGGTTCACAAAGCTGGAGCGTGATGGCGAGGATATGTATCCGCTGCTGCGCCAGCGCGCCACGGACTCCGAGATCTACGAGCAGGACCCAGTGCGCTTCGAGGTCATGCTCCACCTGGGCGCGTTCGTCACGGAATCGAGCGGCCATTTCTCCGAGTACGTGCCGTACTTTCGCAAGCGGCCCGACCTGCTCAAGAGATACACGCGCCCCGGGTACTTGGGCGAGAGCGGCTTCTACGCCAACAACTGGCCGCGCTGGCGCGAGGAGAACGACGAACGCATCCACGCCATGCTGCGCGGCGAGGAAGATATCCCGGGCGCTACGCGCCACGAGTATGCGTCCTGGATCATCGAGGCCATCGAGTGCGGCCGGGCGACCAGCTTCCACGGGAACGTGCTCAACGACGGCGCCATCGAAAACCTTCCCGACGATGGTTGCGTCGAGGTCGAGTGCAGCGCCGGCCCCGAGGGGGTGCAGCCGGTGCACTTCGGCAGGCTTCCCGAGCAGCTTGCCGCGTTGAACCGCGCTCACATGGCGGTTCACGAGCTCGTGGTGCAAGCTCTGCTCGAGCACGACAAGCAGAAGGCGAAGTACGCTCTGATGATCGAGCCGCTCACCGCGGCCGTGTGTTCGCTGGAAGAGATCGACCGGCTCTTCGAGGAGATGTGGGCGGCGGAGACGCCCTACCTCCAGGCCTTCGACTGAGGACGATGGCAGGCCCATTCCGTGGATGGCCCGAAGAGGCTCAGCGATTTTTCATCGGCCTCGAGCTCGACAACACAAAGCGCTATTTCGAGGCCAACCGCAAGACGTATGAAGAGGCGGTGCGCGGCCCGATGGTCGCTCTTTTCGAGTCGCTCGAGAAGGACTACCGCAGGACGTTATGAGCTCACGCCCGCGCAGCTCACGAAGTATCGAAAGAAGGTCGCGGGCGAAGCCACGGGCGCGCCGCTGGCGGCGATCGTCGCCAGGCTTGAGCGGGCCGGTTACAAGCTCGGTGCAGAGGCCCTCAAGCGAGTGCCGGCAGGCTTTCCCCAAGACCATCCGCGGGGGCGGCTGCTGCGCCATAAGAACCTGTACGTCTACAAGGACTTCGGCCTTCAGCCCTGGCTCGGCAGCCCTGCCGCGCGCAAGCACGTGGTCAAGGTGTTGACGGATGCCGGGCCTCTGAGCGACTGGCTCCAGCGCAACGTCGGCTGAAGTCATTCAACGCGGCGCGCTCGCGGATGCTCCCCGGGCGCGCAGCGTGAGGTGCTGCCAGAACCCCTCAAGAGCCGGACCTCCCTGTGACGCCCGGCGGACGGCTCGGATGGCGCGCGTGCTCGAAGCCACGGGCAGCCTCTTGAGCAGGCCCGACACAAGGTCTCCCTGGACGGCGAGCGCCGGGAGAGCGGCGTAGCCGAGGCCAGCGATTGCAGCCGCATGTACGTACTCAGGATGCCCAAGATTCATGACCTCCGACCGGTCGTATGCGTCACCGATCATCTCGCGCACGTTCTGCTCGGCCGCCCACGTTGGTCCGCGTCCGAGATATCGGTACTTCGCGAGCTGCGCGGCCGTGACGCGACGGAGACCGGACAGCGGGTGGTGGCTGTGCGCGACCACGATGAGCTCGTCGTGAGCCAGAACAACGGCGGTCAGCTCGCTGGGAGGCTCACCTTCAACGACCGCGCAGTCGAGCGCGCCGGCGACGACCTGACCGCTGATCGCTGCGGTCGTATCCACTATGACGGTCAGCTTCACCGCTGGGAATCGGTGGGCGAATTCCGCGAGCCTGGCCGGCAGGTAGTAGCTCGCACAGGTTGGGCTCGCTCCCAGCCGTAGCGAGCCCGCCTCGAGCATCTTCATCGCCCGGGCGCTTTCCTCGAGGATCTCCACCGACCTCAGGGCCGCCCGGCACGAGACGGCGAGGGTGCGCCCGGCGTCCGTCAGGCGCACGCCTCGGCCGTCGCGCTCGAGCAGGCGAACGCCGAGGGCGGTCTCGAAGTGGCGAAGCTGCTGCGTGACGGCGCCCTGGGTCAAAAAGAGAGCTGCCGCCGCTTTCGATACATGCTCGGTTTCGGCTACCGCAACGAACGAACGGAGCTGCTCCAGCGTGAACGCCGGCTTGGCCACAGCGACATATTAGTCCAGCTTATAGAACCCATTACAAGCCTTCGTCATCCATTTGATTAAGCAAAGCTGAAGTTGCTCGTTGTACCGGTACGGTGATTACCGCTCCTGTGGAGCAAAGGAGGTGGATGAGCATGGGTCGTCTGCGCGGTAGCCGCCGCCAGCGCGGGCAGGGCATGGTTGAGTACGCTCTGATCCTGGTCCTCGTTTCGATCGTCGTCATTGTGATTCTCCTCACCATGGGGAACCAGATCAACAACGTCTTCTCCAACGTGGTCGCCGCCCTCGGCTGAGAGCGCTTTTTGACGGGCTGGGCGATCGGGCGCGTACCAAAGCGCACCTCGTAGCCCGGCCCGTTGCGTTAGCTTCCAGGGTCATATGTCCAACGTCCCGACGCGAACCGGTGGGCGATGACCCGGCCCTGGTGGCGCGGCGCGGTCTTCTACGAGGTCTACGTGCGCAGCTTTGCCGATTCCAACGATGACGGCATCGGCGACCTTCCGGGCATCACCTCTCGGCTCGACCACCTGAAGTGGCTCGGCGTGGACGCGCTCTGGCTGACGCCGTTCTATCCATCGCCACAGAAGGACCACGGGTACGACGTCGCCGACTACTACGACGTCGATCCCGGGTACGGCACCCTCGCCGATTTCGATGCGCTGGTTGCCCGCGCCCACGAGCTCGGGCTCAAGGTCATCGTCGACCTGGTCCCCAACCACACCTCAGACCAGCATCCGTGGTTTCAGGCAGCGCTCAGCGTGCCCAAGGATCCTCACCGAGCCTTCTATCACTTCGCCCCAGGCAAGCCAGACGGGTCACCGCCGAACCACTGGCACTCGTCCTTCGGAGGACCCGCCTGGACGCGCGATGACGGCAGCGGGCAGTGGTATCTCCACCTCTTTGCCCCCGAGCAGCCCGACCTCAACTGGTGGAACCCGCAGGTCCCGGCGGAGTTCGAACGAATCCTCAAGTTCTGGCTCGATCGCGGCGCGGACGGATACCGGATCGACGTCGCATCGGCGCTCTTCAAGCGCAAGGACCTGGCGGATCCGCCCATGGTGCACGACCCAGGAAGCGGGCGGCTGGAGCCCGATCCCGACTTCATGATCGTCGATCAGCCGGAGGTCCACGGGGTCTACCGGAAGTGGCGGCGGATCGTGAACAGCTACACGCCGGATCGAGTCCTGGTGGGAGAGATCTTCGAGCCCAGGCGCCAGTCCAGGTACATCCTGCCCGACCAGCTCAACATGGCCTTTGCGCTGATCCGAGGTCGCTGGGACGCCAACCTGTGGCGGCGCTCCATCGAGACCGACCGCCACACCCTGCTCGGGCCTGTCGCGGCGCCGAGCTGGACACTGTCCAACCATGACGTCGTTCGGCATGCGACACGCCTGGGAGGCGGCTCCCTCGGTCAGGCGCGCTCGCGCGCAGCCCTGTTGCTCGTGCTCGGCCTGCCGGGCCAGGTCTTTCTCTACCAGGGCGAGGAGCTGGGGCTCGAGGAGGCGTTCGTGCCGCCGGAACTTCGGCAGGACCCCTGGTACATCCACACCCAGGGGCAGACCGAAGGCAGGGACGGCTGCCGCGTGCCGCTGCCGTGGAGCAAATCCCAACCGAACGCGGGCTTCTCGTCCGCCTCGCCCTGGCTGCCGATGCCACCGGCTTGGAGCTCGTTTGCGGCGGACGTTCAGGCGGCTTCGGGCAGCTCGATGCTCTCCTTCTATCGGCGCGCCATGGCTGTGCGCCGCCGGCTGTCGCCGTGGCTGCCGCCGACAGAGATGGAGTGGCAAGCGGCGCCGGATGGAGTCATGGTCTTCGCGCGTGGCCGTCTTACGGTCGCGTGCAACTTCCTGAGCAAGCCGGTTCAGCTCCCAGCCAAGGGCAGCCTGCTCCTGGCCACCCATCCGCTGGCCGGCCTGCGAGCCGGCCGGCTCACCCTGCCGCCGAACTCGGCGGCATGGCTGGACGCCCCTTGGGCGCACGGATGACGCGCCTCGTTTCAGAGCCGACCGCGATGGTAGCCAGGCTATAGATCGTGGGCTAAATCCGAAGCCGCCTTGGGTTGAGAGAGTTGTCGGGACCCCGCAATTTTGCCGAGTTGAGCTTGAACTGGCGGCCCCGGCAGCCGGACCCGGCGCTTAACCAAGCCCTAACGAAGACCCGGACCCCCAGACGGTAAAGTTGCTGCGTGGCGGTTGGGGCACACGCTGATTCCGAGCCGGTAGGCCAGATTCCTGCCCCTGACCTGCCCCGGTACCTGAACCGGGAGCTGTCCCGGCTCGACTTCGACGAGCGGGTCCTGGCCATGGCCGAGGACCCCCGGCTGCCGCTCCTGGAGCGGGTGCGTTTTCTGGCCATCTTCAGCCAGAACCTCGACGACTTCTTTCAGGTTCGCGTGGCCGGACTCAAAGAGCAGGTCCTGGCCGCGGTGGCGGTCGCCTCACCGGACGGCATGTCACCGCTCGAGCAGTTGAGGGCGATACGCGGCCGCGTAGAGAGCCTGGTGGAGCGGCAGGTCGGCCTTTACAACGCCGAGATCGTTCCAGCGCTCGCGGGGGCGGGCATCGAGATCGTGCGCGCGGACGAGGTCGGCAAGAAAGAGCTGACGCAGCTGCACGCCGTCTTCCGGCAGCAGATCTTTCCCGTCCTGACCCCACTCGCGGTCGACCCGGGCCATCCGTTTCCGTACATCTCGCACCTTTCTTTGAACCTTGCCGTCATGGTTCGTGACCCACAGCGCCGGCAGCAGCGCTTCGCGCGTGTCAAGGTGCCGCCCGTGCTGCCTCGATTCATTCCCCTCGGCGAGGGCACGAGGTACATGCCGCTGGAAGATGTGATCGCGCTTCACCTGCAGGCGCTGTTCCCGGGCATGGACGTCATCTCACACCACCCGTTCCGCGTCACGCGCGATGGCGACCTCGACGATGTCGACAGCGACGCCGAGGACCTCCTCGCCGCCATCCAGACCGAGCTCCGGCGCCGCCGCCGGAATGCGCGGGTTGTCCGTCTCGAGGTGGACCCGGGAATGTCGCCCGAGGTTCTCGAGCTGCTGACTCGCGAGCTCGAGCTGCAGCCGGCCGACGTCTACACGTCCGAGGGCCTGCTCGACCTCGGCAGCCTGAGCTCGTTGTGGCAGCTCGACCGGCCCGACTTGAAAGAGGAGTCCTGGACGCCTACCACTCAGCCACGCCTGCGCGGCATCGGCGCAGAGGTGCCTGATCTGTTCGCCGTGCTGCGTTCGGGAGACGTGCTGGCTCATCATCCTTATGACTCCTTCGCGACCTCGGTCGAGGCGTTCATCGACCACGCCGCCAGCGATTCCAACGTGCTCGCCATCAAGCAGACGCTGTACCGCACGTCAGGCCCTGCAAGCCCGATCGTGCGCGCCCTGATCAGGGCCGCCGAAGCAGGCAAGCAGGTGGCAGCGCTGGTCGAGCTCAAAGCTCGTGGCGACGAGCAGGCGAACATCGCATGGGCCAGGGCGCTTGAAGAGGCCAACGTGCACGTGGTTTACGGATTGGTCGGCTTGAAGACGCACGCGAAGGTCACCCTGGTGGTGCGCCGCGAAGGCAAGAGCATCCATCACTACCTTCACGTCGGCACCGGGAACTACAACCCCAGCACCGCTCATGGGTACGAGGATGTGAGCTTGCTCTCGGCAGACCCCGACCTCGGCGCCGACGTGACCGAGCTCTTCAACCTGCTTACCGGATACAGCCGCCAGCACCGGTATCGCAAGCTCCTCGTCGCCCCGACAAGCTTGCGATCCGGGATCCAGCAGCTCATCGACCGCGAGGGCCGGCCAGGCGGTCGCATCGTGATCAAGGTCAACAACCTGATTGACCCCGACGTCATCGACGCCCTCTACTCTGCGTCACAGGCCGGCGCCGAGATCGACCTGATCGTGCGCAGCATGTGCTCGCTGCGGCCTGGCGTACCGGGCCTGTCAGAGCGGATCAGGGTGCGTTCGATCGTGGGCCGCTTCCTCGAGCACTCGAGAATCTTCCGCTTCGGTGGTGGGAACCAGGCTGACTACTACCTCGGCTCGTCGGACATGATGCAGCGCAACCTGGACCGCAGGGTCGAGGCGGTCGTTCCGGTCACAGATCCCAAGCTCTGCGGTCGGCTGTCGGAGATTCTCGAGACGGCCCTCGCGGACGACGTGCTGGCCTGGGAGCTCAATGCGGACGGCTCATGGAAACGCGTACCGACGGTTCGCAGCCTCAACTCGCACAAGCGCTTCCAGGAGCTCGCGCTGGAGCGGGCGCGCGGCAACGGAGTGGTCAGCCTCATCAAGCATGCTTAAGCCCCACGAATTCGGAGCCTCCGGCTCGAATTCGCAGGGACCCCAAATAGAGCGTGAGGTGAAGCTCGGGGCGGGACCCGCGTTTCACCTTCCGGATCTCAACGGAGTCATCGACGGCGTGACCGTTACCCCTCCCGAGGCCGCGCGGTTGGAGACTGTCTACTACGACACGCCTGATCTCCGCCTCGCTCGGTGGGGGGTGTCGCTCCGCTATCGAGCCGGCGAAGGCTGGACGCTGAAGCTTCCCACCCCAAAGGTGGAAGGCGTGGCGGGAGGGGGAGGGAGTCGGACGCGGTCCAACCCGCTCCTGGAAAGGAA
>WNGA01032414.1_pt1 | contig 13009 bp, 9 predicted proteins | sample 5400061 | NCBI WGS metagenome assembly WNGA01 (sample SAMN13153366, study PRJNA577476) | soil metagenome | isolation source: 100 cm soil or saprolite under grassland replicate 2 | place: USA:California | collected 2016-06-15
CGCATTCCGTACGAGGAGGTCGTGGTCCGGGAGCTCGATCGTTTCGGCGCGGTCGAGGCCGTCGCGGAGCCGGGAAGGCCGCGACTGCTCCCGGCGTTGGGAGCAGCGCGGACGCGGCTGTCGAACGAGGAGTGGCGTGTCGGGGTCAGCGCCCGAATGCGCGAGGCCGCACTCGTCGTGATCGCCGTCGGCGCGACCGAGGGCCTGGTATGGGAGCTCGAGGAGGCCACGCGCCAGGGCCGGCTCGACCGCGTCGTGGTCATCGTCCCGCCTGACGACGACGACGCGATCCGCGCGCGATGGTCAGCCTCGCTCGAGGCCGTCAGCCGCGCCGGTGGTCCGACGATCTATACGCCGGTCGACCCTGCAGACATTCTCCTCGCCCAGCTCGACGCCGGCGGACTTCGGCAGGTGATCGTCGCCGACCGCCGCGACGAGCACGCGTACGTGGCGGCGCTCGACCGGGCGATCGTCGTCGCATCGGATCAGGGCGTCATCGATCGGGAACCCGCCGAGACGGCCGCCGCCGGACCTCTTGGTCGCCCGCGGGGAGTCGGCTTCGGGATACTGCTCTTCTTCTGCACAGGCGGCCTCTACAGCCTCTACTGGGCCTTCAAGACCCACGAGGAGCTGAAGCGGCACACGGGGCTGGGCCTCGGGGGTGAGCTCGGCCTCGCGGTGTGGTTCCTCGGCTTCGGCACGAGCGCGTTCGTGATCCCAGCCGAGGTGGGGAGGATGTACAGGAACGCTGCGCGGCCGCCGCCGGTTGGTGCCTGGACGGGCCTGTGGGTCGTTCCCGGCGTCGTCTTCCTCATCCCGCCGCTCGTCTGGTTCGTGCAGGTTCAGGGCGCGCTCAACAGATATTGGACGCAAACGGCTTCTCCGCCGCGGAGGTAATCGTCCCTGGCCGCGGGAGCCGGCCGGCGAATCGGCTCAGGTCTTGGCGATCAGCGTCAGTGTCCCTGCCACGTCCATCGCGTTGCCGTGCACGAGGTTGTCTTGGAGCGTCTCGACGGTTCCGCCGGTGTTCGAGATTCCGGTGCCGTTGCCGGTGATCGTCGAGCCACCGATCCGTACGAGACTCGCTGGGGATGCCATGACACCGACAGACAAGTTGTTTGCGAGCACGACTCCGGCAAGAGTCACCTGCACCTGCGTGCCAGGATCCATGACAGCCGCTCCGTTGGCGTTTCCGTCGGCGACGGAATCGAACACCGTCACCACCGCTTCAGGTTGAAAGAAAAAGCCGCTGCTGGCGTTGCCCGCAGCAGCGGCGTTGCGCACCGTTCCCCTGACGCCGCCCAGGAACCAGAATCCGTTATCCCTATTTCGGTCGGCGCGAGTCCGCTCGATCTCGACGCGAATTGCGCCGCCGGTGCTGCCGTTCACAACGACGCCGGCACTGTTCGCTCTGAATACCGAATCGCGCACCACGAGCGACGCAGCTGCATTCACGGCCGTCATACGGAGGCCGCGACCCGCGAAACCCGTTGCCGTGATGAACTCCAAGTCGAGGCTTCCACCCGTCTCGAAGAAGATCCCGTGCCGGCCGCCAACCCCGGTCACGAAAAGGTTTCGCAACACGACCGCGTCCGAGCCTCCAGCGCGTACGTAGATCCCGTCCCCGGAGGGAACGCTGATGGCCGCATACACCCCCGGTGCCGCCGCTACCGTCACCGCTTTGTCGATGACAAAGGGCGCGTAGTCGCCTGAATCCAGGGCGACAACCTCACCCCCAGGCGTGGTTCCCGCCAACGCCGCCTGAAAGCTTCGGCACGGCAACGCTCTCGTGCCGGGGTTCGAGTCGCTCCCGGACATCGAGACGAACGTCCGTTGAATCGCCATGTCTCCCTCCTTCGTCCAAGAAGCGTCCACACAATGGCGCCGAACCCGAACACTCTCTCCGCATGTTTGACTCCTGAATGCCCGTTCTGCTCATCAGCGGCGATAGGCTCGTTTTGTTGCGCAGGGGTCGAGATCTTCGCCGCCATTAGCAAAGACTAGGGAGGCCGCGCGCCATGAGCTCTGATCCGATCGCCGCTGAGGACGAGATGGCCCTCGCAGAGAAGCTGCCGCAAGCGGACGCGAGCTCGCTCGTCGAAAGTGATCTGCTCGAGGCGCAGGTGCAGGAAATGTATCGTCAGGTCGCGCGGGAAACGGTTCGGGCTCCGGAACGGATGTGTTCTGCGCCGCGATCCAAGTCGGTGCCTCTGGTCGCGTGGTGGGAGTCGACTTCACCGACGAGCAGATCGAAAAGGCGAGGCACTTACGAGATCGCGACGGGTTTCCGCGCGATAGCTACCTCGGTGCGCTCGAAGCCGCAGGCTTCCGGGTCAACGAGGTGCGCACCAATGATTACGACTTCATCTCCGAACGAGCCCTCGACGCCTGCAGCACCTACGGCGTCGAGAGCATCTCGTTCGCAGCCGTCAAGGACGCGTAACGCCGAACGCTGCCACGTCGTCAGGAGTGTCGTGGGTGTGCGGCTTGGACGAGCCACCCGCCCGTAGCGAGGACGAGCGCCGCGAGTACGAGGAGCGCGATCAGCGCGAGCAGCAGGTTGAGGGCAGCTGGCGACGGCCGCATCGTCCCCAGCGCCCGGAACGAGATGTCCCGGGCGCTGGGGCTCGGAAACCGATGCCGTCGACCTTCGGACCCAAGCCGGCGAGGTCGCGTAGGTCGGTCAGTTACGCGTCACGATCAGCTCACCGGTGTTGACGCCCTCGAACGAGGTGACCTGCAGTCGGTAGGTCCCTGTCGCCTCGGCGACCCATTGGAAGCCGGCGAAGTATTTGACGTAGTCGTCGCTGCCGACGACCGGCGACCCGTCGGGAGCGAGCAGGACGAGGATGGAGTCGTAGAAGTCGTGGCTGCTGGTGTCGATCGAGATCGTCTGCCCGGCGGTCGCGGGCACGGGGATCTCGTAGGTCCGGCCCGGCACGAGGCCGAGGAACAGCGACGTGCCGGCGCCGAGCGGGGACGCCGGGAGGAGCTCGGTGGTCACGAGGTCGATGTGTTTCTTGAACTCGCTCGCCGCGGCGGGCAGGTCGCCGAACGCGAGGTACGCGCTGGCTAGGATCGCGTGGACGCGCGGGGTGTCGAGCCCCCAGTCCAGCGCAAGCGTCGCCTCCGCGAACGCGCGCTCCGGGTCGGGCTGGCCATAGGTGTAGGCGTCGGCGACGATGAAGCGGACGTCGGCGCTCTGGGGCGCGAGCGCGATCGCGCGGTCGAGATCCGCCGCTCCGCCAGCCTTCGTCGCGCCGAGGAGGAGGCGGCTCGAGCCGCGGAGCAGGTTGCCGTAGACGTCGTCCGGCCGAACAGCGAGAAGCTGGTTGAGCAGGTGGATCGCGGACGCGTAGTCGAAGAACCACCAGCGGGCGAAGCTCGCGCCCGTGAGCGCGGGGATGTCCTCGGGTGTCTGCGCCAGCCGGGCGGTGTAACCCGCGAGGATCGTGCTGTGCGCGTCCGGGTGCACCGGCAACACGAGCGCGGTTATGCGCGCGTGGTCGCCGGCCGCGTCCGAGAAACGACCGAGGAGGAGCTCGGCCTCGATCCGGCCGCGGTAGCCCTCGACTTCGGTCGGCTGAGCCGCGATAACGCAGGTGAACTCACGGATCGCGTCTTTGAGTCGACCCGTGTCGATGAAGAGCTGCCCCTGCTCCGCGGTGCACCGCTTCGGCGAGGTGAGCGAAGCGCCGGTCGGGCCGCTCGCCGTGGAGCGTGCCTGCGCGACGGGTCCTGTCAGGAGCAAGGCAGCTGCGAGCGCGACCACGAACGCGCACGCGGCGACGGCCGCCCCGCGGTGAGGCCGGAGTGCGCGCTCGACCTCGAGCTGCCGCGACTCGAGTTGAATGCGGCTTGGGTACATGATCTCTCCTTTGTCTGAGGGCAGTGGCTTCGCGAAGAAGGATCCGGGTTGGCCGTCGGCGCGGAATCAGGGGGCGACCCGAACAAACCCCCCAACATTCCCCGCTTCCCGCTGCCTCACTTCGAGGCGCGGACGCGAAAGCGTTCCTACTCCGCGGTCCGCCGGCTGACGCCCTCGCGCGTCGATCGAGCTTCGGGCGGGTCGTACGATTGCGTCATGCGGGTGATCGAGGTGCCGCTGGCGGAGCGTGGGCTTGAGCTGGAGGCGCTCGAGTTGCGTCTGGCGGGGGCGAGGCGGGGTCAAGGGGCGGCCGCGATCGTCGAGGGGTCGGCGGGGATTGGGAAGTCGCGCCTGCTTGCGGAGGCGCGAGCGCGCTCGGATGGTTTCCGTGTTGTTTCGGCGCGGGGCTCGCCGCTCGAGCTGGCGTTCCCGTTCGGTGTCGTCAGACAGCTGTTCGAGCCGGTGCTCGCCGTTGCACACGACGAAGTGCGAACCGGGCTGCTGACAGGCGCGGCAGGGCTCGCCGAGCCGGTCCTGACCGGAAGCGGTGAGAGCGACACCGAGACCGAGTTCGCCGCGCTGCACGGCCTTTACTGGCTGGTCGTGAACGTGGCCGAGTCGTCGCCCCTTCTGATCGTGGTCGACGACGTTCAATGGGCTGACGCGTCCTCGCTGCGCTGGCTCATCTACCTGGCGAGGAGGCTTGAAGGGCTGCCGGTCGCACTCGTGGCGGCGACGCGCCCGCCGGAGTCGGTGCCGGAACCGCGTCTGCTGGTGGAGCTCACGACTGCTTCGGGGTTGGAGATCCTGCGTCCGGGCAGGCTGAGTGACGAGGCGATTGCCGGTGTCGTCGAGGTGGAGCTCGAGCGGCAGCCTGAACAGGCGTTTGTCGAAGCGTGTCGGCGGGTTACGCGCGGCAACCCGTTCCTTCTGCGGCAGCTGCTCGGAGAGGTCTCACGCGCTGCGATCGCCCCTGTCGCGAGCAGCGCGAAGCTGGTGGACGAGCTCGGGTCGCGTGACGTGGCACGGATGGTCCAGGCTCGGCTGAGTGACCTCCCCGCCGGATGTGTGTCACTCGCCCGCGCGGTCGCGGTGCTCGGGGACGAAGCGCCGGTTGGCAGCGCGGCGCGCCTGGCCGGGCTGACAGACGGCGAGGCGTTGCGGCTCGCCGATCACCTGGCGGCCGTCGACATCCTCCAGCGCGGATCGCCGCTCGCGTTCGTGCACCCGCTCGTCCGCACGAGCGTCTACGGCGAACTCGCCGCCGGCGAGCTGTCCACCTTGCACGCAAGAGCGGCCAACCTTCTCTCCGAGGAGGGTGCCGCCGACGAGCGGATTGCACTCCACCTGATGGCATGCACCCCTTCCGCTGACGTAGAACGCGTGGGTGTTCTCCGTCGGGCAGCCGCGAGCGCAAGCAGGCGCGGCGCACTCGAGGTCGCCGTCGCCTATCTGCGCAGGGCTTTGACGGAGGCGCCGCGCGGTGAATTCCTGCCGGCTGTTGCGTTCGAGCTCGGCGCTGCTGCACTCCGGGGCGGCGAAGTCGGGATCGCGGTCGAGCAGCTCACGAAGGCAGCCCGCACATCTTTGTCGGCGGCGGGAAGGGCCGAAGCGGCCAACGCGCTGGCGACGGCGCTCTACATTGCGGAGCGGCCCGCGGATGCCGTCTCGGAGCTGAGCGCAGCGATCGAGGGGCTCGCCGAGAGCGATCGGGAACGCGGACTACAGCTTCAAGCGGCAAGGTGGGCGGCAGGACGAGGCAGCCCCTCGGCGTGGCGCGAGGCTACAGCAGGGGAGCGCCTTTGGTATGCCGTCGCTGCCTTCCGCGCGACGCGGGAGGGAACTGCTGATGAGGCGCGGCGGCTCGCTCTGCGCGCGTTCGGGAACGGCAAGCTACTCACCGACCCCGGGCCGGAGCAGGCCGGAGCTTGGTTCGTGCCATTTTGCCTCCTGTGGGCCGATGGCCTCGACGAGGCGATCCGGGCATTCGACTCAGAGATCGACTGGGCTAACAGGCACGGTTCTCTACGAGTTTTCTCGCACGCGTCATCCCGCGCGTACTGCTCGTGGAGCCGAGGCTCGCTGGCCGATGCCGAGGCGGACGCAAGCGACATGCGGGAACGCCTCGTGTTTCCGGGTGCGGTGTGGGCGGCTGCCACGCTCGCAAGCGTGTTGCTCGAGCGGGGCAAGGTGGCCGAAGCGGGGGAGGTCATCGCACGTTCGCCCAATGACCTCAGCACTGGCTGGGGCGTGCTCTCCTTCCTCCAGGCCCGGGCTCGGGTTCGGTTCGCGTTGCAGCAACCGATGGACGCGCTCGAGGATCTCGACGCCTGCGGCCGGCTCGAGGACGAATTCGAGATTCGGACCCCCTCGAACACGAGCTGGCGCGCAGAAGCCGCGCTCGTGCTCGCATCGCTCGGGCGGCACGACGAAGCGAAGACCCTGGCGCACGAGGAGCTCGAACGCAGCCGCCGCTATGGCGCACTTCGGCCGCTCGGGATCGCGCTTCGAGCGCTGGGCGTGGTCTCGCCCGGTCCGGAAGGGCTCGAGCTCCTGGCGGAAGCGGTGGACGTGCATGCGCGCTCGCAGGCCCGGCTCGAGCATGGGCGTTCGTTGGCCGAGCTTGGGGCAGCGCTGCGTCGCGCCGGCCGCCGGCGCGAGGCCAGAGACCCGCTTCGGACAGGAATCGAGATCGCCTTTCACTGCGGCGCCGACGCGCTGGCAGTGCGCGCGCACGACGAGCTCGTCGCGGCCGGAGCCCTGCCCCGGCGCGACCCGATCGAAAGTCGCAGCACACTCACCGCAGGCGAGTTCCGCGTCGCACGCCTGGCATCCGAAGGTCTGACGAACCGGCAGATCGCGCAGGCACTCTTTCTCACCGAGAAGACGATCGAGGTGCACCTGACCCGGGCATACCGCAAGCTCGAGATCCGGTCGCGTTCCCAGCTTGCACGGGCTCTGCCCGGCGCGGCAATCCGCGCGTAGCCCGCCACCGATCACACAATGGCGCCGAACCCGAACACTCTCTCCGCATGTTTGACTCCTGAATGCCCGTTCTGCTCATCAGCGGCGATAGGCTCGTTTTGTTGCGCTAACCTCTCGCCGGTCAAGCACCGCGTCTTCGCCGAAATGGCGCGCGTCCTTTGGCCAGGCGGAAGACTTGCGATCGCCGACATCGTCAGCGGCTGCCCGCTCGAGGAGCGCACGGCGCAGTGTTGAGCTCTGGGCTGCTTGCATCGTCGGCGCGATTCCACGCGATTGCTATCTCAACGCTCGAAGCCGCAGGCTTCCGGGTCGAAGAGGTGCGCACCAATGACTACGACTTCATCTCCGAACGAGCCCTCGATGCCTGCAGCACCTATGGCGTCGAGAGCATCTCGTTCGCAGCCGTCAAGGACGCGTAACGCCGAACGCTGGAACGAAGAGGTCGGTGGCAGCGAGGGCGGCTGCGGGAGCCGCCCTCGATCCTCGCCTCGTCGAAGAAGTCCTCGAACCGCCGCGAGTCAGGATCCGTAGACGAGTATCGCGCGCAGGACATCCTGCGGCTGGCTGTCGATCAAGTCGTAGGCAGCGCCTGCGTCCGCAAGCCGGAACCGGTGCGTGATCAGCGCGTCTGCGTGAAGCCGCCCGCGGGCGAGCAGGTCGCCGGCGAGTGAGCGTGCGCGGGCTCTGGGCCAGCGCGGTTCGCGCGGCGGAGCTCCCCACCCGCCCATCGAGGCGACGAGGGTCAGCCGATTGTGGTGGAACTCCTCGCCGAGAGCGAGCTCGCCGCCTGCGTAGAAGCCGGCCGCGACGACGGTTCCGCCGACGCGTACGCTCCGCATGGCCTCCTGAAGAGCGGCATGGGTGCCGGAGAATTCCACGGCGACGTCGACGCCGACGCCGTCGCGCCGTCGGAGCTCCAAGCCGACGTCGGTGGTCGTCGGATCGAGGACGAGATCCGCCTCGAACTCCTCGGCGAGCGCCCGGCGACGCGCGACCGGATCGATCGCGGCAATCCAACCCGTGCCGCTCATTCGCGCGAGCTGCACGGCAAGCAGACCGAAGGTGCCGAGCCCGAACACGGCGACGCGGTCGCCTAGCTTCAGCGATGCGTCATGCACCGCCTGGATTGCGATCGTCGTCGTCTGGAGGAGCGTGCCAAGCTCCGCCGGGAGGTCGTCCGGCAGTCGGAACGGGAGGCCGGCGGCTTCGTTGACCGCGAAGACGTGAGTCTCGGCGTGCGGCCGGGGCAGGTGAACGAGGTCGCCCGGGTGTACCGAGCGGACGCCCGTTCCGACCTCCTCGACGCGTCCGACCCATTCGTAGCCGATCCGGATCGGATAGTCCGCGCCCGCATCACCTTCGACGAAGAGGCGCAGGTCGGGGTCGAACCGCTTGCCGCGAAATGAGGACGTGCCGCGCCACAGCTGCAGCTCGGTGCCGTGGCTGATCCCGCTGAAGAGTGCGGTGGCTCGCACCTCGTCTGCCCGGAGCGGCAGGTCGTCGTAGTCCGCGAGGCTGCACGTTCTTGGGCCGGTGACGAGTAGCTCCTGTGGCACGCGCGCATTTGTAACGCATCGACGGCATTAAGCTGAGCCGATGGCGGTCGATGCGACGCAGCCGATCCCGATCTACTTTCAGCTGAAGACGCTGCTGCTGGAGGAGATTTTGGAGGGCCGGTACGGCACCGACGGGCGGCTGCCGACGGAGCACGAGCTCTGCGAACGGTTCGGGATCAGCCGGACCCCGGTCAGCCGCGGGCTTCCTGTACGCGCTGGAGGATCTCGACGCGCACTGGGTTCGCTACGAGCATGAGGTCGACTTCCTCGAGCCGCTCGTCTCATCGAACCGCTCGGGTGGGCGAACGTTCGGCGTGTCGGCGTTCGGCTCGGTCGCAGGCGTCTGGTACCGCCGTCGCGAGCTCGAAGCACTGGGGCTCGAGCCCCCGCGCACATGGGACGAGTTGCGCGCGGTGGGTCGGGCGCTCGTCGACGCAGGTATGACGCACCCCATCGTGATGCCGGGCGGTTCGAAAGGCGGCGAGACGACGGCGTACTGCCTGATCGCGTTCCTCGCGTCCAACCAGGCGGTGGTCCTCGACGGAAGCGGCATCGGTCTCGACGCACCGGAAACGGTCGAGACGCTCGCGTTCCTGCGCGGGCTGATCGAGGACGGCGTGATGTCCGCGGAGGTGGTCGGCTACGAGTGGACGCGTCCGATCCGCCTCTTCTCCGAGGGCAAGGCAGCACTCAGCGTCGGTGGCAGCTACGAAGCGCAGACGCTGGCCGAGGTCTTCGGGGTCTCAATGAGCGAGCTTTGGGAGCACGTCGGCTTCATCCCCGTTCCCGCCGGACCGCAGGGCCAGCCGGCAAGCGTCGCCGGCTCGATGAGCTACGCGATCTTTCGCCAGGCGGCCCAACCGCAGCTCGCGATGCGAGTGCTCGAAAGTGCCGTTGCGCCCCACGCGCTCGCACAGCTGGCGCGGGCAACCGGCCGCGTGCCTGCGCGCCGCTCGGCGGTCGACCTGGCCGGGCCGGATCTGCGTTTCCTCTCGCAGTCGGCCGAGATCCTCGGCCAGGCGGTGACCCGGCCGAAGATTCCGCTTTACCCGCGCGTGTCGACACAGCTCCAGGCGATGCTCGAGGCGGTTCTTACCGGGCGTCTCGGGCCGGCCGACGCAGCGCGCCACGCTGCGGAGCTCATCGAGGCGATCACCGGCCTGCCGATCGTGCGGGCTCCGGCGCTGACGGCGTTGGCGACATAGGCCCGCCTGACGTCGGGGCGATCTCGGAGCACTATTGCTCTGCGACCGTAGCAATTTGCGGAGACAGCCATTGACTCTGCTGGCTCCCATTTGATACGAACCGATGGCAAATCCGGGCGATGACGACCGGGAGGACGTGTGACCGAGCTAGGGCTGGGTCTGCGCGAGACGGAGCTCCTCGAGACCGACGCGGCGCTCGCGCGTGAGGGCCTGGCGATCCTCGACGCCAACTGGCTCGGCCATGCCACCCGCGCCTCCTCGCAGCTGTACCCCCACCAGTGGAGCTGGGACGCGGCGTGCATTGCGATCGCCTACTCGCACTTCGGACAGGCTCGGGCCGAGACCGAGCTCCGGTCGCTGTTCGAGGGGCAGTGGCGCAACGGTTTGCTGCCGCACATCCGCTTCACCGACGCCGTCCGCTACTTCCCAGGTCCCGAGTTCTGGCAGACCGAGCTCTCGCCGGACGCGCCGAGGCAGCCGCTCACCTCGGGCATCCTCCAGCCGCCCGTGCACGCGACCGCGGTCTGGCAGCTCTACCGCAACGCGGCGGACCGCGACCGTGCCGAGGCGTTCTTGCACGAGCTGATCCCGAAGCTGGTCGCCTGGCACGAGTACCTCTACCGTGAGCGGACGCGCGACGGCGAGGGGCTCGTCGAGCTCTGGCATCCATGGGAGTCGGGTACCGACAACTCGCCGCTCTGGGACGAGGCGCTTTCGCGCATCGAGCTAGACGAGGTACCCGAATACAAGCGGGTCGACACGGAGTTGGTCGACTCGTCACAGCGGCCGACGAACGCGGAGTACGACCGGTACGCGTACCTTGTCAAGTGCTACCGCGACCGCGGTTATGACCAGGCGCGGATCCGCGCCGAGTGCCCGTTCGCGGTGCAGGACGTGCTCTTCAACGCGATCCTCGTCCGTGCGAACGAGGACCTCGCTCGGATCGCAGGCATCGTCGGCGTCGATCCCCACCCGTTCGAGCGCCAGGCGGAGCTGACACGGACGAGCCTCGACAGCAAGCTGTGGAGCGAGGCGAGTGGCATGTACCTCGACTACGATCTGCGCGCCGACGCCCGCGTCGCCGCTCGCACCTGGGGCGGCCTCGCGCCGCTGTATTCAGGTGTCTCGCAGGAGCGGGCCCGCCGGTTGCTCGAGACCGTGCACGAGTTCGGCGTCGAGCTCGACGCCGGCTGGGCGGTCGCCTCGGTCGCGGCCGACGATCCGTTCTTCGACCCGGCCCGCTACTGGCGCGGGCCGGTCTGGCCCATGATCAGCTGGGTCATCCACCTCGGGCTGCGGCGCCACGGGTTCGACGCCGACGCCGATCGGCTCCGCGCCGCCCAGCTCGGCCTCGTCCGTCAGGGCGGTTTCTGGGAGCACTACAACGCGAAGACCGGCGAGGGGCAGGGCACCGAGCACCTCTCGTGGACGGCCGCGATCGTCCTCGACCTCCTCATGAGTAGTTCCCGTAGTGGAGAAAGGAGTTGAGCATGCTTCGGAATCGGCTCGGGTCGATCACGGCCCTCGCTGCCGTCGTGCTGCTCGCGCTCGTCGCCGCCGGTTCCGGCGGTGCGGCGCACAAGCAGCAGGTCGACGCCGGCAACGTCGTCTTCCTCTCGACGCAGCTGAATGCCATCACCGAGAGCGAGGCGTTCCGCAATATCACGGTGAAGGGCTTCCCGGGGTCGGTCACCAAGATCGACATCCCCCTCGGCAACACGACCTTCTTCACCGACCGCCTCAATGCCGAGGCGCAGGCCGGCAAGGGAACAATCAGCCTGCTCGGTGGGCTCCACGGCGACTTCGCGCTCGTTCCGCAGTACCTGACGGATCTCACGAGCCTCGCCAAGGAGTTGAAGAAGGCCGGTATCCCGCAGGACCTGCTCAATCTAGGGAAGCTGGGCACGAAGCAGCAGCTGTACATCCCCTGGATGCAGGCGACGTACATCATGGTCGCGAACAAGCAGGCGCTCCCGTATTTGCCCAAGGGAGCGAACGTCAACGCGCTCAGCTACGGACAGTTCCTCACGTGGGCGAAGAACCTCAACCAGCACTTCGGCAAGCCCGAGGTCGGCTTCCCGGCCGGCCCCACCGGCCTGATGCCCCGCTTTCTCCAGGGCTACTTGATTCCCGGTTTCACGGGCCACCTGAACACGTCGTTCAAGAGCAAGTTGGCGGTGGCCGGGTGGCAATACCTGGCCTCGCTTTGGAAATACGTCCATCCCCAGTCCTTGACCTACAACTTCATGCAGGACCCGCTGCAGAGCGGCGAAGTCATGGTTGCCTGGGATCACGTCGCACGCCTCGGTGACGCGCTTCGAAACCATCCCGACGACTACGTCGTCTTCCCGGCGCCTGCCGGTCCGAAGGGGCGGGCGTACCTGCCGGTGCTGGCCGGGCTCGCGATCCCGAAGACAGCGCCCAATGTTCCCGGCGCCAAGGCATTGATCAAATGGCTCGACGGCATCAGCGCCCAGGCGCGGACGCTATCGACGGTCGGCTTCTTCCCCGTGGTGGCGCAGCGATTGTCGAAGCGGCTCCCGCAGGGCCTGCTCAACATGGCCACCGCTGTGAAGACGCAGCAGCGGTCGAAGGACGCGCTGCCATCCCTCCTGCCGGTCGGCCTGGGAAGGTACGGCTCCGACTTCAACAAGGTCTTCACCGACACCTTTACCCGGATCGTGGTCAACCACGAAGACGTCAATAAGGTGCTGACCGAGTTGGGAGCGAAGCTCCAGGACGTCCTCAATACCGCGGGGGCACCGTGCTGGAAGCCGGATCCGCCCAGCTCCGGGACCTGTCAGGTCGGCAGCAAGTAGGGCGACGGACGGCCGATCCGTGGCGGCAGTCGCACAGCCTCGCGAAGCCGTGCAAAGAGCGCGGCGGTGGGAAGGGACGCCGTACTGGCTGATCCTTCCCACCGCCGGCTACCTCGCCGTCTTCTTCGCCTGGCCGATGGTGAAGTCGTTCCAGCTCGCCTTCCAGAACATCGGCGGCGACTGGAGCCTCACCCCCTTGCGCTCGATGTACCACGACATCGACTTTTGGCCGGCGCTCAAGTTCACGCTGCTGCTCGTCGCGGTGATCGTGCCGATCCAGTTCGTCCTCGCGCTCGTGATGGCTCTGCTCGTGAACTCGACGCTGCGGGGCCGAAGCATCCTTCTTTTCGTGTTCATCGTGCCGCTCGCGGTCTCCGACCTGGCCGCCGGCCTGGTCTGGCAGTCCATCTTCACCGAGAACGGCTACCTGAACACGATTCTCGAGGGCGTCGGCATCCTCGACCATCCGCAGATCTGGATCGACCCACGCCATTCCAACTGGCTTCTCGGCGAGGTCGTGCTCACCGAGATGTGGCGCTCGACCTCGTTCATCATGATCATCCTCGTCGCGGGGCT
>WNGA01011427.1_pt1 | contig 13004 bp, 11 predicted proteins | sample 5400061 | NCBI WGS metagenome assembly WNGA01 (sample SAMN13153366, study PRJNA577476) | soil metagenome | isolation source: 100 cm soil or saprolite under grassland replicate 2 | place: USA:California | collected 2016-06-15
CTCTTTGGCTCGAGCGATGAAGGTAGGACGTGGCAGAAAATGCTCGAAGGGCTACCGCCTGTAGTCTGCATACGGAATGCAGTCGTCGAGGACGCCTCCCCAGGTGCAACGCCAACGTTAACTAAGGCGTTGTCATCCGCAACTTCATCTCGAGCCAAGTCAGTCGCGACAAACAAGTCGCGTCGGACAAAAAAATGATCGCGCCACTGACCTTTTACATTCCAGCGCCCTTGTGCGAATTTACTGCAGGGCACAGCAAAGTCGAGATAGCACACGCCCCGACTACCCTGGCCGACGCGTTGTCGACCCTGTGGATACTCTACCCTGGCCTTCGAGATCGGATAGCCACGGAGCAGGGACAAATTCGGGAACATATCAATGTTTTCATCGGGGACGAGGATGTTCGATTCACGGGCGGACTTACGAGTCGCCTCTCCGTAGGCTCTGAGATTTCGATCGTCCCGGCCATCAGCGGTGGCGGAGATAAGTAACCGTAGGAGTGAACGTCGCTCCCTACGAAGTAAACCTCCGCTATGGGACGAAAGTAATAAGCGGTTCTTCACTCCGGAGGAGTGAGATGTTTATAGACCAGAACATCAAAAGTACCAGGCGCGGTTCGGAGGGGCGGATGAAACTGGATTGTTACTTGTCAAGTTGAGTTCCGCCCCTCCGAACCGCGCCGGAGGGGTCTCGGACTACGAGCTATAAATATGTCACTCCTACGGAGTGAACCTACCGGCGAACGGTGTCAATAAACGCGGATGATACAGCTCCGAAAAGACTGACCCGGCATTCCATCCTCAATGGACTTTTTCGGTGTGGCGTGCAGGTCAATGCGTTTCGTGCCATTTACGCAGCAACCTTTGTTCTTTGTCTCTATCAATACCAGCTTTCAGTTCTTCATTCAGGCGACTTGTTTCGCGTCAGGTTAGTATATCTCTGATCGTGTCATTCAGCGGGCGAGAGTGAAGACCAGCGCCAGCAGCTTTATTACAATCGATGAACATAAAGCCTTTCAAATGCGGCGCACCTTCTTCCGGTTGTTCACTCGTTAACGTGGCGAGGGGGGAAGTTTCGTCTATACCTAAACGGCTAACATCCGCATACACGGAGAGACTGGATATGAAAACGTAAACGTCTACTGAATGAGGATTTCCGCTGATGCCTTTACGGTACGCGGCAGATATCCACAAGTATCGGAATAATCGTCTCAACGACTCTCTTGTGCGTTCTCAGTGTTCTCAGTGTCTCCGTGGTTGTGTGGTTTCGTTTGTAGAATTCACCACCGAGACACGGAGAACACTGAGTAAGCACACTTACTTGCATGGCTATGGCTCATTGTCATCCTTTCAGTTTGGAGAATGCTGCGTTGAGATCTGCAATTAGATCATCGAGTGTTTCCAACCCGATGTTGAACCGAACTAGCCGCTCTGTCTTCAGCGCATGTTCTCTGGTGAGATCAAAGTATGGAACTGCCAAGCTTGTCAGGCCACCCCAGCTATTGCCGGTGGATCGTAATACGTGACCTCAACGTTATAACGTTTGAGCACATCTTCCGCGAGAGCCCTGTTGGGCCCATATATGCTGTCGGGCACGAGTGCATGCTCACCAGAATTCACGAAAGAAAAGTAGATCAGAGCAAGGGCCGCTTGTCCACCGGGCGTGATGAAGGTTCGATAGCCGCCTTCAAGTTCTGCTATCCGAGCGGCAAGCTCGAGTGTCGTCGGCGTCCCATACAGCCCGTAGGTGTAGGCGGCTTCATTGTGATCCCACGTGTCTTTGACCGACGCCGCGTTCGCAAACAGAGTAGTTGACCCGCGGTAGGTGGGCGGTACAAGGGATTGAAATCCGTCAGGAACGATCACATCGGGGTGGATTACTTTGGTTTTCCAGTCAGTCAATTTCATCTCCTGAGTTGCCTATGCGTTCAAACTTGAGGGGCTTACCGGCTGTGGCATGATAAAGCTCTCAAATCGGTATTATCACGCTGCGGGTTGATAATACCGAGTGCTCTCGAAAACCAAACTGCGCCAGTACGGCCAACACACTTGCTTGATGGCGCGATATCTAACTTGATGGCGCGATATCTAATATGAGAGTAGCTTTCCACAAAAAGTCAATCCCACCCACTGCCGTAACTGCCGTGGGTGGGATTTGGACTTTTTGTGTAAAGCCTATGAGAGTTATCATCCGCCGGTCGGCAATTTCAATCAGGAGGATCTTAAAAACATGCGATGCACTTGCGTTTTCGCGCTTGCTCTTCTTGCAGTCATATTTGCCCCAACAGCGACCTTCTCTCAGGGTGGTGGGCAGATGGAGACTTCCCGCGGAGTCGCCGGTGGCGGAGTGTCGGTTCCCGGCTGGACCGGAAAGATCGACGCCAAAGAGGAGGCAGCCGGGATGACCCTCAACAGCGCTAAGTTGGCTAAAGAGGGCGATGCCCTGCACGTTACCACCGGGCCGGCGGTGACTTACTGGAATCCCGCTAACAAAGCGGCGGGAGACTACACCGTAAAAGCGACGTTCAAGGAACCGAAGTACATGAACCTGAATAGCCACCCACACCCTTACGGGCTGGTAATTGCGGGTAATGATCTGGGAACGGACCAGCAGAGTTACTTGTACTGTGCGGCTTATGGTAACGGCAACTTCATCGTGCGCGGTTTCGGACCAGCTCCATTTCAAATGAATGGCCCACGTGGTAGTGCGGATCCCGCAGTCAACAAGGCGGCTGGCGTGGGCGAACCGGTAACGCAGGAAATTGCGATTTCAGTGAAGGGTGAAAAGGTTGAGTGCGCCATCAACAACAAAGTCGTCGCGAGCTACGATAAGTCTGCGCTGGTAACTGCAGGTAAACTAAAGTCTACTGACGGCGTGTACGGCATCCGCTTCGCCCATAACACAGAGGGCATTGTCACCGGCCTCACGATCACGAAACCTTAGGGGGAAGCTCTGAACAAGTTCATTCGGCTGTCGACCGATATCACGGACTCGGACGGCATAGCGATCTCTCGGGTGGGATTTGGACCACCGCGGCAATGAAGTCAGTAACCGTAATGATCCAAGGTCTTCAGGTGTTTTTGCTAAACCGGGGATGCTGGACATCGATCTCCGTGTCACATCGGGCGGGTTTCACTCGTCACTACCATGACGAAACACAACGAGGGAATGTGACCGATGGAATGAACACGAATTGCTGGCCGAGCGATTTGAAGCCAACCGGGCCCACCTCAGGGCGGTAGCTTACCGGATGCTCGGCTCGCTGGGTGAGGCGGACGACGCAGTGCAGTAGTCCTGGTTCCGCCTCAGCCGCTCCGACACGAGCGGGGTCGAGAACCTGGGCGGATGGTTGACGACGGTCGTCGCGCGCGGTCAGATCATGACTCGCTGTGGCATGAAGTACCGTAACGCGGTAGCGTCGGGTCAACCTTGGGCATCACTACTCGCAGTGTTAATGAAGTCATCAGTACCGTAGCGTCGGGTCAACCTTGCGTATCACGACTCGCTGTGTCATGAAGTACCAGCGTCGGGTGAACGCTGCAGATTCTATTGACACTGCAACTCGCCTTCGCATCGTTGACCCGATGCTACCGCGTTACGGTGACTACGTTGACACTGCGAGTCTTGAAGTACTCAGAAAGGCTCTCATGCGATCAAGCTCCGCCTCGAGTTCGCGCTTGAAAGCGCGATCGCGAGGTTGTGATTCGACATAGCCCACCTCAGCCTTAAGCTCACTGTTCTTCACTGAGAGGTTGCCCCAGCCAATCACCCGGTCCCGCCAAAGCAGTGGCATAGCGTAATAGCCGAGTTTGCGTTTGGGCGCGGGTGTGTAGGCTTCAAAACGGTAGACCCAGCCCCACAACAACTCGAAGCGCGCGCGGTCCCGCACCACGGGGTCGAAGGGCGCCAGCAACCGCACCGTGTCCTGCGGCACATGGCCCATCGCAACCTCCTCGGCGGGCCAATACCAGTCGACGCCATCGATGCGTGTATGCGAGAGCCGCTCTTTGGCTCGCTGCAAAGCAGTCCTCAACTCGCCTTGCCACTGCGGCGCCGCAAAGCGCAGCCGGCGCACAAAGAACGACAGGCTCGGACTGGGCAACGGCGCGTAAATGCGAACAACCACATCGACCAGTGCATCGATCCGCGCACGGCGCTCGGCTGCATCGGTTGGCCCCGTCTCGTGTTGGTGTGCGATGTAGATGCGGATGCCGTTCTCGCGCCGCGCCACACGCAACAGGCCGCGGTAGTGCATGGCATCCAGCAGATGGGTCGTGGCGTTCGACGAGCCGCCCCAATAGTTCTTCACCGTGCCGTGCGAGAAATGTTCATCGACTTCGCGCGGGTGCACTGCACCACGTTCGCGTACGAACTCGAGCAGGAGCTGTGCGCGCTTCTTTTGTGCAGGCGGCCAGGGCGACCCCACGTCTTCGGCAGGAACACGGGAGTCCGAGCGCGGATGCATCAGCGCTTGTAACGAGCTCGTCACGAAGCCGTAGGTGACGAAGAAGTCTTCTTCGATGTCGAGTGTTGCGTAGCGGCGTTCGAGTTCACCTGCATGATAGTTCCTGACTCGATGACGCAGGATCAGATCCTGAGCGCGCGCCGGCGCGCGGATCGGATCAGCCTGCACAAAACCCATTCTGTGGAGGACGCGTTTTAGCGTGGTGGGCTTGAAGAAGTTACGCGCGACAGTAAACCGCCGCAGATCGTCGAGCGTGATCAGCATAAGAAGAATCCCGACTAGCTTTGCGGCTTTGCTCCTTTGCATCTTTGCGTGAAACTGTTTTAGTTGCGGCTAAGCCGCGCTGCGTAATCTGTATGAGTTCAAACGTTTCGGAAACGATAGCCCAAGCCCCTGATGGTCTCGATCAGTGATGATCTGTCGCCCAGTTTTTTACGCAACGATCGCACGACCGCTTCAACCACGTTACTGCCCGTGTGTTTCCAGCCCCAGACATCCTCAACAAGTGAAGCACGCAAAACTCCAGTACCTTTGCGATGATAAAGGTATTGAAAGACTTCAAATTCAAGCTTTGTTAGCTTCACTCGTTTCCCTTCGAGCATTAGCTCATGAGCCTGCGCGTCCAACATCTCTTGTTCGACACCGAGTTCGGCAGCTCCCAACCCTGCCAGCCATCCGTCAACTGAGGCTGGACCAAAATCCAGCATTGCAGAGGTATAGCTCGTGCCGGAAAGCTCTGTCTCACCCTCAAGCGGTTGGAATCCTAGTCGCTGCGCGACGGGCGCGTACACACTCAAATTGTTGCAAGCACGAATGCGCAACCCGGCGATGATCGTTCCCGACACCTGGCTTTGCACAAAAACTCCAAAATCCCACCCACGGGACAGTCACGGGACAGTGGGTGGGATTCAAGAACCCGGTGCGTGCTCGCATGTAGGTTGGATCTGAACCATCCACCAACTGCCGAAGCTGTGAAAAAAAGCGTTAACTCGCTTTCACCCCGTTAGGGCTGGCATGTTTATAGCTCGAGGACCAAAACCCCTCCGAACGCCGTTGGTGAGGGCATTTCAAGTCGGGCTATAAACATCTCACTCCTCCGGAGTGAAGAGTTTAAGTCTCTTAGATTGTAGGTCAAATATGCGCCAAACTTTTTCGGCCGATTTTCTCGAAATCAATTTTTTCACAACCTTTGCTCCTGACTAGAACAGACTGCCTTGGGCGATTTCGGGACTTGTTTTCCGTGCGTGACTTTCAAGCCAATGGGTGAGCGAGGAGGTCGGATCGAAGGAATCCGGGAAAGGGATTGCCCCACGCTTGAGTAACAACCGATTGCCTTCGGGGACCTCCGGGCCATCGACGACGAAGACCGGAACCCAACCGGCTGCCAACGCCTCTTCCGCGCCAGCCCAGGTACCACCCTTCTCCGCGTCACTCGCAACTACGAGCGCGAAGTCAGCGAGCGCGTAGATCAGCTTGTTGCGAGCCATCGCCGTGCCTACATTGAAGCTGGTCTGCGGCGAATAGGGCGTCGCCAGAACCAGATGTGATTCTTCAATGGCGGCACGTACATCAGATGCTCGCACCGCCTTCTCCAGACTGTCTGCCAGCAATCCGGCAGCGCTTCCGCCTGATGCGAGCGCTGCGCCCATTGCGGTCTTGTCGACTCCACGTGCGCCACCCGAATAGACTATGAGATTGGATTGAGCACAGGCCCGGCCGATAAGTTCAGTTAACTCGAAGCCGCGCGCATCTACGTTGCGTGAGCCTATTACTGCGAGCCCGGGCTGATTGAGGAGTCGAGCTTCTCCGGCGCCGTATAGCATGAGCGGCGCAGCTCGTCCCAGCCGTTCCATGAGCCTTGAGGGGTAATCTTCATCGAGACGCGTAATCAACCAAATGCCGAGCTCCTCGAGTCGTCCCAGTTCCTGCTGGAGGATGCTACTGCGGGCTAACAACCGAGCAATCCGGTCAGCCTCGCCTTTGTCGATCTGAAGAACAGCCTCCATTTGTGCGGAGGTCAGACCGGGAAGCTTAGCCGCGTCAATGGAGCCAAGCTCCAGCTTTCGTTCCAGCTCGCTCCATTCGCGCGTAGTCAGAGGTTTAGTGTCCGGTCCATTGGGAGAACCCAACCGCGAGCCGAGGGAGAAGAGCACCAGAGAGGCGTCACTTTGGATCATAATTAGGTTTTACGCGCTGACGCGCGTGCCAGCGTGAATGGATAAACTATGCCGCTGCCTTTTCGTCTGAGCAGCCAGCCTGCAAGAGTCAGAGTCCAACCAGAGTCGATGATGTCGTCCACCAGGAGCACAGCGCCGGTTGGCAGCCGGTCGATAGTCTGCAGGCTGCCGGCGACATTGCGCGCCTGCATTGAGCTATTAGCCATCAATTTTTGTTCACACGCCTGCGAAGTGCGAACGAGCGCGGCTGCGAAGGGAATACCAAGCGATTTAGCTAACCTTGAGGCGAAATCGTACACCAACGTAGGATGCCGCCGGGAGGGGATGGCCGTGACCCATTTGAGCGAAGGTTGCCAACGTTCTCGAATAAGGACCACCGCCGCGTCCACTAATTCATCACTGAAGTTGCCCCGTTCGTATTTGCCTTCACGCACCAGTTTCCCCCAGCCCGCATCCCCGTAATAGCAGAGCGCGCGGCCCTCGGCGTTGCGCATCTCCTCAGGGATCACGGAGGTGAGTTCGGGAAACAGACCGGGAGGCCAGCGCTTCCTCGGTTCGATAACAATCTCTGCTCCCCTTAAAAAGGCGATGGCCTCTCGCGTGATTTCTGGTTGGACCTCGGCGCTAAAGCCGCGTCCTTGACAATTGGCGCACACGCCGCAAGGCTGGGCTTGTGGATCGTCCAACTCGTGCGTGAGAAACTCCATCAAGCAGCCACGATACCTCACGTAGGCGCGCATCTGCGCGACTTCTGCCTCTCGCAACGCCGTGATGCGGCGCATTCGTTCCTCGTTCGGCTGCCAGGAGCGGGACGTGCGGCAATACAGTGCGGCTTTACCGTTATGTTCAACTATCACTGCACCTTCCACTTCGAGCAGTTTTAGGGCGCGTTCTGTCATTGAGCGCGAGACATTGATCACCACAAGTAGTTGATTCATCGTGAGACTACTTGCAGAAAGTGCTTCGACTATCGCGCTCATCACTTCGGAACTCGGAAAGGCGGTCTGTATAAAGTAGTCTTGAATCTCATCATCCTCTGCGCCGCTCAGTAAGATGCCATAGGCGCGATCCACCGCGCGTCCGGCCCGGCCAACTTGCTGGTAGTAAGCGACAACCGAACCGGGCCGCTGGAAGTGAATTACGAAGGCCAGATCGGGCTTATCGAATCCCATACCCAACGCCACCGTCGCAACCAGCGCCTTGATCTCGTTTGCAAGCAATGACTTTTCAAGTGCGACGCGGTCCAGTCTGGCGTCGTCTCCCGCGTGATAAGCTTCAGCGCTGATGCCCTGTGACCTAAGCCAACCAGCTACTCGTTCAACGTCAGCCACGGTCAAACAATAGACCACGCCGCTGCCCTTGAACTTGCAAATGTTCTGCGCCAGCCACGCCAGCCGTTCGGCCTGACTGGGCAATACTATGTTCTGAAGGCGCAGCGAAGTGCGGACGAGAGGACCACGCAAGATCGTAAGTCCCTCTCCCAGTTGAGCGTGAACGTCGGCGATTACCCGGTTGTTTGCAGTGGCAGTTGTCCCCAGCACGGGAACTCCCAGTGGTAACTTCTCAATTACGTTGATGAGGCGGCGGTAATCAGGTCGAAAGTCATGACCCCAGTCGGAGATACAATGCACTTCATCGACCACGAACAAGCCTATTCGCTTCCACAAACCCTGAAGTAGTGAGTTCTTAAATCGTTCGTTACCTAATCTTTCGGGCGAGATCATCAGGATGTCGCAGGCGTCGTTAGCAAGCGCAGTTTCGGCCGCGTCCCACTCTGCCACGTTTGAGCTGTTGATGGTGAAGGCTCTGATGCCGATTTTGGCAGCAGCTTCAATTTGGTTGCGCATTAAAGAGAGCAGGGGACTGACCAACAAGGTGGGGCCGGAACGCTGGTCCCGAAGAAGTTTTGTAGCGAGAAAGTAGACTAAACTCTTTCCCCAACCGGTCCGTTGAACAACCAGAGCGCGGCCGCGACGCTCAACGACCGCCTCTATGGCTTGCCACTGGCCCGCCCGGAACTGCGCCTGGGGCCCGAGCATCACTCTGAGCAGCGCCAGAGCGCGACTTTTGATTTGAGGTGAGGACATGAGGACGTGATTCTATCAGAGGTAATCGTTCCCTGGCTAAGCTTAGCGTTCAATCAGCTCGAGGAAAATTGAGAGTCTCCATATTTTTTTACAGTACTGCCATTTCACCTACCGCTCTCATCGAGATCCGCATTCAAGCTGTACTGATCATCTTGGATTCTTTTGCCGGAAACCTCCACACGTCCTTTGATGTTGTCCAAGGTGTACGCGAGATAGAAGCTCCTCGAATCGCGGTTGCCGCTATCGGTAATCTTTGCTCCACCCGTCGTAATTGCTTCTTCTACATCTTGCCTCAACCCAGCAATTAGTGCTGCCTCATCAAAACGGTCCACACCATCCGATTTCAGCCTACAGAAAAAGCCATCGCCTTTGTGAGAATGAAATTCCTTCGAGCCAGAGCCCCCAAAGCCCCAAGCCCATGTACCGGCGGTGGTACCACCCCCACCACCGCCGCCGCTGCCGCCTCGATCGCAGCTCAGACGGGCATAAGACTTGTTCTCTTCGACTAACTTTTGAAGAGAAAAACTCTTGAAGAAGGAGCTTTCTCTAGACTGGATTCAGGCCGTGCAGCCAACAGCAACCAATATCGTCAGAGCCTTGAGGGCAATCCTCTTCATCGTCTAACTCTTGTCCAAGAAAGAAAGCAACACAACGCTGCTTCAGCGGCTCGCCCACTCAACTTACCAAAGAAGCCCTCTACCGGCGAGTCCGCTGCAAGCGCTTCGTTTGCAATCGGTTGTCACTTAGAGGGCGCTTTGAATGTAAAATCCAACGTCTTCTGCTCTTTGCTGGCGAGTGATAAGTCTATAGTCTGTTCACCATAATTTTCGTGCCAGGCCACGATCGTATATTGTCCAGCAGGCAAGCCCGTAATTTTATAAGAACCATCTGTCGCGCTAACCGAAAAGAAGGGATGCGAAAAGACACCAACGTATGCTTTTTGCCATGGATGCTGATTGTCCCTTATTGGAATGAATAGTTCGGGCAAGGGAAAGCGTTGCTCAATAGGCTCGGCACCGGGAGGCTGCGATTGATTCCATTCACGATTATTCTTCGGCGTCGGATGCGTATTATGAGTAGTCGGGTCGCTGTTAAGTATCTTCAGCGTTTGTTGGGGCAGCATACCTAAGACGCGCGGCACATATTGACATCCCTTGTGTTCAAGTATGACTTCCGTTGACGGTCCCTCGAATGAATAAGCACTCAACGAATCTCCCGACCGCGCGTAAACAACAACGTTCGCAAGTTTCCCGTCGGTTACCACAACATCCTCTGTGGGAGCCTCTGGATTGACGATTTCACAAACTGGATCTGAGCTCACGTCAATCTGCTTCGGTTTGGGTGGTACACCGGCAAAAGAGATTGTTCCCACGAGATTCGCTTCTTCGCCTGTGGCTTTGTAAGTTGGTTTGTTCTGGCTACTCGAGGTGTTCGAGGAAATCGTAACAAAGATACCTATCAAAGCTGCGGGTAGGAGCGCGATGATTACGAATGGGTTTCTTAATCGCATTTGAGGTGTCCTTTCAACATAAAAGCAAGATGCTGAACGCCAGTACTTGCAGGACAGGACCAAATCGGATACCTCCGATTTGCGAATCTCCCCACAATCGCTCAAGAACCGTTTCGGCATGATGTTGTCTTCAGCATCCATATCTTTCCAACTTGGCGCATAACGCCGGCGCTAAGAGGCGCCCCGCTCGCGGGGCGTCCCCTTCAGCGCCATGTTGACGGCCCGGCGGACCAGAATGACGTCCTTGTTCTCAAGCCTTCTACTGCTTCGCCGGCGCGACGCGCTCAAGATGGGCGAATGTTCTGGTTCATGTGGAAGAAATTGCTCGGGTCGTACTTCCTCTTGAGCTCCTGGAGGCGTCCGTAGTTGGGGCCGTAGGCGGCGGCGATCGGATCGCCCGTCTCGTCATCGGCCAGGTAATTCACATAACGGCCGGAGGCCATGAAGGGCTCCATCTTCGAGTATGTCTCCCGTGCCCAAGCGATGCACCGTTCGGTATTGGCCGGATCCATCCACTCGGAGATCACCACCAAATTGTGACCATCCGCACGGTGCGGGAAGGCGGTGTCGCCGATGCCCACCCGCGTAGCGGCGCCGTGGAAGTACTCGAGGAGCAGCTGACCCATTGGGGTTGGGCAGCGGGCGAAGCAGTCGATCATCGCATCGATAGCATCGTCGCTCAATTGTGAGAGGAAGCTCGACTTCCAGTAGTTGAGCGCCCCCTTCGGATAGGCGGCATCAAGCATCCCGTTGAGCTGACAGTAGGGCATTGGGCCGATGGCATCCATCACCGGGGGACCGAATTGCTTGAGCGGCCGCGTCGCCGTTTCGCCGGCGGCGAGCGAGCCGCAGTGGCAGGTCACCATGGCCGCGAGCTTCGCGCCCGAACCGTCGGGGGCGTGAATTAGGCCCCCGAACACGGTGAACTCATCGGGCAGCGACGCGGTGAAATCGCGGAAGAACCTCAGCACGTCACGGGCGCGTTCAAAGGGATGTGCGACTAGGCCGCCGGTGATCGTGGGCCCCACTGGATGAAGCTGATACTCGAAGGAAGTCGCTACGCCGAAGTTGCCGCCTCCACCTCGAAGGGCCCAGAACAGATCGGCTTCCTCATCATTGCTCGCTCGCACGACGCTGCCCTCGGCGGTGACGAGTTCGACGGAGCGAAGATTGTCGAGCGCCAATCCGTACTTGCTCATCAGCCAGCCCAGTCCGCCGCCGAGGGTAAGCCCCGCGATGCCGGTGGTGGACACGACACCACCGGTGACCGCCAGGCTGTGCAGCTGCGTCTCGCGGTTGAGCTCGGCCCAGTTGACGCCGCCCTGGGCCCGGGCCGTGCGGGCGTGCCAATCGACTCGAGCGAGCTTTACGGCATCGACGACGTCGGCCACGCCACGGCAGCGGGCAATCAATAAGGGACGTTTGTCGACTAGGCCGTTGTGGACTTTCCTGATCTCCTCATATCCCGCGTCGGCGGGCTGTAGGAGTTCCCCCGAGAACCTGCTAGCAAGTTCGATGAAGGTGTCGGCAAGGGATGATGTCATAGCGTTTTCCTCCTTCACAATTGATAAGACCGCCTAACGCTTAAATTGGACCCCCACTGGCGGTGTTATTGGTCCCGGCACTGTGGCTCCCATAGCTCGTGGAGCCATTGCGCAACGTCGCAGTAAGCATCATGATGAAGATGCCCTCGCCGCGAGTCTGTCGCAGAAAGAAGCAGCAGGAAGAGACATGATTGCAGTCTTTTCCTAACAGTTGCAAGAGCCGATGTGGAAGATCTTGCGATCGTGCGAAGCCTTCAGGACTCGTTACGGGCGGATAGTTAATAATGTGAAAATATGTGGTTTGCAACCGGCAATCGAAGGGGTTACGATAATCGTGTAACGCGACAATTAGATCATCTCTTGAATCTGCACACCCATCGAGTTAAAGCTTTGGGCTGTGGCTAATTTGGGGCAGCAACTCATAGTCAGCAGATACGTTTATTAGGCTGCTTCGCTCGACGTTGCATCACTAGACGCTTAATAATCGAACGTGCCCGGAAGAACCAAAGCTGACTGAACCTTCCCCTTAAAACTCGACGGGCGATGCCCGTAACCACACAGTAGCTAAAACAAAACTCTGGAGAAATATCAAACAGATAACTCGTTGAGCGCGGTCAGTTAACCGCTTAAATGAAAACAGGGGGAAGGGCGTCTCGCTCAACGGACAAATGAAATTTGTTAGCTCGTTCATTCTTGAATCACCAGAACGTACCACGTTTTTTTGAAAACATGGTAAACAGAAGCCGATCCCCCAAAGCAGTTCGGAATTCGCAACTATTGAGCTGGGCCATCCGAGCGGCGAGGGGTGCCTTTTTGATACGGCAACGCACCGGGACATGTCAGAAAAGGAGATGATATGGAGGCGAGAACCAATTCAAAGCTACTCATCGGGCTGCTGCTGGTTGCCGGCGGTGCGCTATTGTCGCACCTGCGCCCAATGCATGCGCAACTCTCCTCGCCGGCAATCCCGGTGATTCAGCCGGCCTTAATGGAGAATCTAGGACGCGCGTTAGTTGCGCTTCGCCGCCCGCAGAATAGCGCTGAAGTATACGTCGGATGGCGCTTGCTCGGGACTGATCCTTCAGGAATCGCTTTCAATCTTTATCGTTCTGCCGGCGGCGGTGAGGCGATCAAGTTGAACAGTAACCCAATCGCAACAACCACCGACTACGTTGATACGGGTGCCGACCTGAGTCAATCAAATGCGTATTTCGTGCGTCC
>WNGA01020309.1_pt1 | contig 13001 bp, 10 predicted proteins | sample 5400061 | NCBI WGS metagenome assembly WNGA01 (sample SAMN13153366, study PRJNA577476) | soil metagenome | isolation source: 100 cm soil or saprolite under grassland replicate 2 | place: USA:California | collected 2016-06-15
CTGCCTCGAAGTCCTCTTCCATCGCAATGACCACTCGGGACTCTCTGTGCACGCCGTCGAGGACGCCGATTCTGAGCACTTTGGAGACTCCAGACTCCCGCCGCTCTGCTACAAGTTCTTCCAGCCGGCAGAATGCGCCCGACCCCTCCTGAATTCGTACCTGAAACGCGGCCACTTCCGAATCCTTCCAATGCGAAGGTGGCAGTCCTCCGTTGATGACTCGTCCAAGAACCTCGCGCCAGTCGCGGTCGCCGTAGTCCCGAGCCGCCTCTCGAACGAACAGCTGGAGCTTCTGCTCCACGGCGTAGGGTTCAAGAGGGGCTGCTCGACGCTGGAGCTGGCTTCTCGCCTCCTGTGCATTCCCCTTCAGGTTGAACACCTGCCGAATTTGCCTCTCAATCTCATCAAGGAGTTCGGGGTACGCGCGGGCCATGATTCGGAGGCTCTGTTGAAGTTTTCTTGCGAAGAGCGTCGCGCCCTCTGCTCCATCGATGGAGACACCAACCGCGCCCGGAAGCTCCTCAAAGAGCAGCCGTCTCGGGTCACCCGCACGAAGCATGAGATCGCGTACGGCGACCGCCTCCGGAGAACCCAGCTTCGTTGCGAGTTTGGCGTAGGGATTCAACCGAGCGGCAAAAAGCACCAGTGACTTGACTATGGGCAACAGACCGCCGGTAGCCGCGCCCTCTCCTTGAACTCCACCCACCAGCTCTTCGAGAGCCTTCAGAGCTTGCAGCTGATGGCGATCGAGACGGTGACTCTGCAGCTCGAATGTCTCCGGCCTCCGCGTGAGCCGTTCCAGCACTTCGATCCGAAGTTCTGGCACGAACACGCCTTCTTCATAGAGAGCCGTCTCGTCCCAGTTTGACGCTAGCACCGCGGTGAGCAGCACTGGGATTGGACCGTCTCTGAGCCCGAATGGTCGAGATTTTAGAATTGCGAGTAGGTCTGTGACCGGGCGTCGAGCGTCCTTCGCTTCTCGTAGGAAGGTTTCGATCGCGTTCCAGGCCGGCTTCCACTCGTCGTGCGGTCGTCCAAACCCAACTATGTGGCTTCTGGTCTTGTGGAAGCCGCCCGCCTTCAACATCGACTCGTACATGCTCGCCTCTGGAGGGGTGCCTTCTATGCCAAGGCGGGCAACCGTCGCGTGAGATAGCATCCTCGCGAGCAGGGTTCGGCGCGCAGCACTAGCGGCAGAAGAAAGGTTCTGGCGGTTCAGCAACTCGTTATGCAGACGAGGACCCCGGTTGAACGCCTTGCTGCAGAGGTGAGAGAGCCAGCGCTGGAATGCAACCGGCGATTTCACCGCCTTCTGCTGTCCCTGGTGGATCCATAGGGTTAGGGCCGGGTCAAACGGGTGTCCTGGGAGACCGAACACACGTCCGGCCACGCGCTCGAACCTGTTTCGCGCTTCGGCGAGCCTTGCCTGCACCTCATGCCGTGCTACAGGGTCACCTTGAAGCTCGGGTACGTTCCGCGAAACCCAGCGCCAGCACTCGAGGTCGCGAAGGGCTTCCTCAAGACCTCCAAACGCCTTCGGCACTCCAATCAAGACTAGCTCGTTCCCCCCCGATTTCGTCACCTCCTTAGCGATCCGCACTGCCTCCGCGACACTCCAGGTCCCGGAGCCCAACACGAAAAGCACCCGGCCATCCGCGGACGTGCGCGTGGCGATCAGATTATCCAGAATTCCCTTGTCATTTGGGGCAACCTCAACATCGAAGAGCCGCAATACGCCGGTCTCGATATAGTGTGCCCGCGCCACGACGGGGCGAAGACTCAGACTGTCCCTTAGACGCGCATGAAGATCACCGTCGGTTACGTGTCGCCTAGCCTCGTCGTACGCGGCCTCTAGGTCGACGTCCGATCCTTCCCACAGTGCGTAGCCACCGAGGTGCCGCCGGTAGACTATGATCGACCGCTCCTCTAACTGCCGGATAGCATCTTCGACTCCGTCGCTACTCAAGACCGCGGTCTTAATTGCCTCCTGTGAAGCCTGTAACCCGACAGGCGGCCCGTAGACACTCAGCAAGCCGATCGTCTTGATGACCGCTCGGGACACTTCCGGCGCGTCTCTATGAATGCGGCTGAGAGCGTGGTCGATGAGTGACCACTTCCTAGCGTGCTCGCCTGTGAACGCTGCTAGACCGAGCGCGTTAGCGACGTAATCGAATAGATCGGCGACGCGATACACCGGCGCTGTGTTCTTGTCCCACTCGGTGTTCTTCAGGAATTCCTGAAATCCGTAGGGCTCCTCGCTCGTCAAGAAGGCGAAGAGGGACCGTTCATTTTGGGCAACTTTGCTGCGGAAGAGCGGCCACAAGAGCAGGGCCGCTACGGGGTGAAGCGGTAGACACTGGTGGAGTAAGTCCCCCAAAGGGAGGCGGCGGCGAGCCTCGGTGAACCAGTCCGACCCGACAGTCTCTCCAGCCACGGCCTTCCATTGGTGCCACAGCTCGGCAGGAACGCGCCGTTCGATTGCACGGCCCACGAGTGCCAACAGCTGTTCGGTCGGGAGCTGGAACGGAACGTCCTGAAAGCGGCCTTGGACCTTTTGCCACTCAGCCCGACGGACCTCCTGGCCGACCGGGAGATAGTCGGCAAAGGCACTGTGAAGAATCGTCGAGAAGAGGAACGGCGCCTTGCTACGGGTCGCCGCCTCCGCGAGCTGCTGCAGGAAGTACACGTCACCGCGGACCTGGTCGCTGGCGGCAAACTCCAAGAACTTCCCCAGCTCATCGAGGATCAGGAGGAGACCCCCATAGCCTTTGTCGCATGCCGACTCCGCCGCCTCGACGGCGAGTTGGCTCAGCTCGCCGCCTGAAATTCCCCGTTCACGCTGGACGTCAACCAGCCTTCGAGAGAAAGACGGCGCAATCGTCCTCAGCCCGTCGGAGAGCCCCTTGATGACTGATTGAGCCAGGGGAGCCCTTTCGGCGACAATGAGAACAGGAACAAATGGCCTCTTGAGAAGTTTCCGGCCCTTGCGCAGTACCTCGCTCTCTGGGTGAGAACACTCATCAGCAGCCAACAAATCCGCCAAGAAGAGTCCGAATGCAGATTTCCCCGACCCGTACGGTCCTGTAATCGACCACGCGCGGGCTCCGTTCGGGTGTTCAAGTTCATCTACGATGCGCCGCGCAATCTCCTTGATCGTTGGCGTCACTACGTACTCCGACAGGTCGACACCACGCTGCCAGTCACGGGTGAGACTGACCGACCGGTGGAAGCGCCCTCGAATCGAGACGAGATCGCTGAGACGTGTCGCCTTCACGCCGCCTCCTCCCGTTTGCGCTTGCCGTAGTACCGCTCCAAGTAGGTGATCGACTTGATCGATCGCACGGTCCGGCTTCTTAGCAGGACGCGCAGACCTGCGGTTTCGTCGTACCGAAAGCCCATCCAAGCGGGCAGCGAATCCAAGAGCAGGGCGAGTGAGCTCTCTGTGAGTTTGAAGGCCGCCCCCGGACTACCAGGGCCATAAAGGACAGTCTCAAAGCCCAACGTGCCTTGCTCGGATGCATATCCGTCCCAGTATCTCTTCAGCGCATAACCGAACACCTCAACTGGGAGTGTCGGTTTCGGTCCCCTGTTGAATTGATAGACCCCGTCATCCAGTTCTCGAACGAGTCCCAGCTCGACTAGTGGACAGTCGAAAGAGTCTTCGACCGGTCGTCGGGCATCCGGTCGAGATGGAACGTAGGTTCGCAAGAACACGTCTATGTCGCGCCGGATGGATTCAGGCGTGACTTTCTTCTTGCCGCTGTCCCGCGCGACTGCCTGGATCCAATTGATTAGCTCATCGCGCGTGCAGACGTCTCTGTTCCACTTTGTAAACGCCAGAAACCACGTGGACGCGATGTTGGGTGACTCAACTAGCTGCCAGTGGAGGAGCCATAACGTCGCCGGGTCTTCCAGATATGGGTCCCACCCGCGCTTCCCCAACAGTTGAGACCCGAGCTCGGTTGGCCGACCTGTTCCGCCGCGGCCATCAATCACCGCAAGCTTCAGCGCGCTGCACCAGAATCGGATCGAGTCGACCATGTTCTTCCCGACGCCGAGCGTCACCATCGCATCTGGCTTTGAGAAGAGCTTTGGGTCGTGCTCGAGCCCGCGGATTCCTTTCGGAAGCCACGCGTAGCGAAACGGAAAAGTCTGGTGTCCGCTGAAGCTGTATCGAGGAGCAGATACCGGGACGATTGGGGCCTCGACAAGGATGCTATCGGCCACATTCTTGTGAAGCTTCGTCAACTTCCGATGAACAGGGCGACGGCGCTTTTTCACGCGGCCTCCGGAGGCGAGGACGATGGTTCGGATTGATCAAACAGAGGTCCGAAAGGCGAAACCGGCGGCCGTTGGCCGAGCTGCTCGTAGACCTCCCACTCGCTGCAACCGATCAACTGAGCAATCAACTGCGCCCACTCGCTTCGAAGTGGATTCTGTCGGAGGATCTGACTCACACGGCCCGGGCTGACCCCCCCCTCCCGGGCCAAGGTCCCGATCCCGCCAGGGATTGCGGCCAGAATGATCTTGGGGCCACCGAGGCTGTCCAAGGCCTTTGTAGCAATCCGCGTGATTGCGGCCATAAACCTCTATAGAGTCGACCCTAAACTAGTTTAGTGCTCCGCAACGTCAAGGTGGGAAATGACTAGGAAGGTGGGAAATGACTAGGATAGCAGCCGGAAGCGCTGTGAATGCGCAGGCCGGTCCAGCACAGCGCGGGTGGGTGCAACGCCTACGGCCCAGTCGAGGAGGTTCGAAACGAGGTTCTTGACCTCTTTGCGATAGGGTCGAGGATCATCCAAAAGAAGATCATGCAACCGCGCAGAGAGTTCCCCAAAATACATTTCTCGTCCTGGCGCTCCCAAGAGTCTCGCTTCCAGCCACCGCCAGGCCCGTGACTCGAGAAACCTGTCTCTTATGTCATCGAGCGATGGTCTGCCCGTTGAACTGAACCCTAGCAGTGCAAGATCATGACGAGCTGCTTCCGCTTCTTCTCCAGCACGCTTCTGTGCTTGCTCCAAAATGTCAGCTGGCCCAGAAGACCAGAGGAGCTCGGCAACCCATAGCCTCGCAGGCGGTCTCGTGAGCTTTTTGCCTACGCCGAGCGGCCAATCGCCAGTCTCGACTCCCCTGGGTCGAATGGGAATCTGCTGAATATAGGTCCGCATCTCTTCATACAGAGTTGGATCGATCTCTACCGCTTCGTCGAATAGATTCTCAACGATCGTCAGGTCTTCCGGCGCAGCCTGCAGCGCGACGCTAATCTCGCGGTTGCCACCGGGCACAAGCTGAAGACCGGCACCGGTCAGGTTCGCGCTCCCGATCAACACCTGACGGTTGTCAACTAGGGCTAGCTTGGCGTGAACGTCTGGATGGACGTAGAGCCTCGCACCTCTCGATCGGAGCAGGGGATACACTTCTAGGTCGGAGGCCCCCGATGCAAGATCCGCGCACCGCCATCGAGCGATCACGCGCAAGTTCACCGGTCGGGTGGGTAATCGTTCAAGAACCCATTCAATGCCGGTGGTCGTTACGTAGGCGGAAATTAGGGAGATGCTTTCACTGGCTTCCGAGAGCGCCCTGCCTAAGGCAAATCTGTAGGCGTCCGTGGCCAGCAGTGGCATTCCAAGACTCTCGGTAAGAATCGGCCCAACGCGATGGTGCAGCGGAGGACGGCCGACTTAGATGAAGCCGGGAGCTGCCAAGACGGATGCGGTCGCCTTGGGCGCTGACCCCGGCGTCTCAAGCTAGCGACTTTGCAACTCAGCTAAGCGTCAGCCTCCTGCAGAAAATCTCGGGCAATCCGTCCCCAGTCCAACCGAGTGTCTTGGAGTTGCTGCCTGCGCTGGTCCCCGGCCTCGTCTTCGAGTCTTGCCCATGCTGTGAGCAGAAGCTTGAGTGCTTTGAGGGCAGGGGAATCCACCTCGGTTCCAGTCTGCTTAAGCAGTTCGAAGAGGTGCTCGCGAGCCGGATGCTCGGTATTGATCAACACGATGATCGTCCCGGCCCTGGACTTAACGTCGAAGACAACGGGACCGGGGACAGGCGCCTCCTGAAAGAGATATTTCAGGTTCTTCTGCACGTACTCAACCGCAATCTGCTTGGCCTCTGACTCCGCCACACCATCCGCCACCAGTTCATCGGCTAGTTCATCTCGGCGCTCCGATGGCGGGCGCAGCTCGTCCGTGTCGCTTGCACCAGTGACACCGAGCCTTTGCCGCCGCTGTCGGGTGGCGCGCGTCGCGATGTCCTCAGCCGAGCCCGGGCCGACAACATCTTCAGCAGCGCGAGTTCCCTCTCGCATCCGAGCGATCTGAGCTCGGATGGTTCGGAGGGTCGCCTCGATTCGCTCAGAGACCTCGTAGATCGCAAGGCGAGGGTCTTGAGTTTCCTGGAGCAGTTCGCGATATCGGCCAGGAGTGAGGCCTTCCGCTTCAGCATCGGCTTCCAGATTCATTTTCCGGAAGGCGGTGGCTGCCTGCTTGGTATTCGTCACTCCAAATACCTCGTCGAGTTCCGGGTCGAACTGAACCTCTACTCCCCACCAGCGTTCCCTCGGGTCATATGTGTTGTCAAACGATTCGTTCACTTCGAGCTCGCGCCGAGCGCGAACCACGGAGACGCCCTGGTTCTTGAGGGCCATCTTGCCGATAGCATGGTGCCCACCGAGGACCCGCACTTCAGGCTTCACGATGGAGAAGTGGAGTCGGACCGGGTGTTCCTTTCCATTGAGCACAATCCCCATAGAGTGCTCAGTAAACTCGTCAAACGCGGCTTGCTTGTCGTACGGGGATGGTGCACAAGTATCAGCCGAGAGGAACAGAGGATCATTCGGACGGACATCAGAGTCCAGTCTCTCCGCAACCTCGCGACCGGTCTGTTCAAAGGCCGCGAGCCGAATCACCGCGGAACCGTCCTGGATGAAGTACCGATAGATACGGCCTACCAGGAACTCCGCATTCCGGAGAAAGGCGGTGCTGGTCTTCCACCTCACCCGATCTAACTCCGACCAGACTACCAACGTACCGTGTTCGCCGATCGTGTCTCGTACCAGCCCCCGCCATTCTTCTGGGATCTTGGCCGCAGTGGGCTCTGGAACCTCTCGCAGCTTACCGCCCTCGATCTCGTCGATGTCGAGGTAGGTGTAGAGACATTTGCCTTTCCGCCACGACCAGACGTCAACGTGCCGACATTGAGAAATGGAAGCATTCGGCAATCCCATGCCAAACTTCCCAATCCCCTTTTGGTCGTCCACGCCTAGGTGCGTGCCGTTGCCGAACTGCAGCGCCATCCGCAGTGTGGCTGAATCCATTCCTGACGCGTTGTCGTATACGGCTATCCGGTGTATTTGCTGCCGCCGCCTTTCCTGTACAACCTGCACCTGGTCGACGCACAAGACTTCGACCTGCGTCGTCTTGTTCACGCCGATGCCCGCCTGAATGCTGTTGTCGATCAATTCCGCGACCGCGTGCGCCGAGTCCCTGTACCCGGAGCTGCGCATCGCCTTGATGGCCAACCTTGGGGGCAGGATCTCATGATCAAGTGTCAGCTGCTTCGCGCTCATGTCCAGATATCCTCCCAGAACGTGAAAGCTTCGGCGATGCTGCGAAATCCCGGAATGCGATCCACGACGGTGATCACACGACAGCGTTCGTTGCCGCCGGCGCGTGGCCCACGGGCTGCTCGACCGACCATCTGACTGTACAAGACTACTGACCGGGTGGGACGTGCAATCATTGCAACGTTCGTTCGAGGGGCATCAAACCCCATGGTCAGAACTCCGAAGTTCGTAAGTATCTGGAGGTTGTCAGTGTCTCTGTACTGGGCAATCAACTGCCGACGCGTCGCCGGTGGTGTGGAGCTCGTGACCGAAGCAGCTGAGTCTCAAAAGGTTGGCAAGCAGGTTGGCGTGGGGGACGGAGCATGCGAACGCTATGATCTTTCCGCGCTCGTCTGCCTCCTTCATGATTCGGTTGAGGACCAAGAGATTCCGCATGTGGTCCCTGCCCAACCGGGCGATGACCGAGTCCGGGAGATCAAAGCCGAGCCGGAGCTCCTCTTGCTCTTGAGGAGTCAGGGTGAGATAGGTCGGCGCGAAGTTGATGTAACTGTACTCAACTTGAGCTAGATAGCCCTCCTTCTGAAGGAATTCGACTGGATTCTCGTATCCTGGCACGCTGAGCGTCACTTTCTGGCGCCTGAAGAACTGCGCAAGCCTCAGATCCTCACCAGCGTCAAGCAAGCTTCTGCCCGGAGTGGCGGACAATCCCAGCACGCCCGTGCTGGGATTCGCTGCGAGAAGATTCAGAACGTGTTCATAGGTGGGGGCAATGGCTTGGTGGGCCTCGTCCATCACCACGAGGCGCGTGCGGCCCGCCAACTTGAGGAAAGCCTGCTGCTCCGTGAGGCTTCGCTGATAGAGGAGCTGGATGCCACCGATCAGGACACCGTCTCGCACCGCTTCAAGGTCTACTCTGTACGGCCCGTAGGCCCGGAACAACGTGACGGATCGATTCCCGATCGCCCGCCAGGCTTCAACAAGCTCCTCAGCGGCCTGATCGCATAGTTCTTCTGTATGCGCGAGCCATACGACCACCTCGCCGATCTTGAACCGATCCCTCAAGAATCGGCCGATCACATTCATCGCTGTTCTAGTCTTGCCGGCTCCAGTGGGCATATGCAACAGGACCCGCGGTCGAGGACCTCGCTCAAGCAGATCGATGACCTCTTGGTATGCACGTCGCTGGTGCTCAAATAGGCAGTAGGGGGGGACTAGTGCCTGCGTTGGCTGCTCGAGTTCGATTTGCTTGGCATCCTCGAGGAACGGATAGCTCCCCGCCCATGGGTCCTGACCGGAGGTGAGCCCAAGAAGACTGACGAGCTGTTGCGCGTCCTCTCGACGCAATGCAGCAACGATTTCGGAGCGGCTGCTCTTATTCAGCAGAAGAGCTTCGGGCCCCACCTGCTTGACAACAAGATCAGCCAAGGCGGCCGGCGCGAGGTTCTTCAGGTCCAGGACCTCGAGCAGACGTACGGTATCGTCTCCTAGGAACGCCGCTAGTTGGGCCGCACCAAGCCTTCCCAGCGTATTCGTGAGGCGCGTCACTTCAAGTCTTCCGGGACTGCGACACGATAGTGATAACGGTCATGGAGTCTCGGGACGCCGAGGCGCAGCGAGGCACCGGCGCTTCTGGCAGGATTAGAGTGGCCACAAAATGAGCCTGTCAGATGAGCGCGGCAAGAGGGTCCTTGCCAAGCAATCTCCACGGGGGATTCTCCAAAGAGTGAACTCGAGACCATCCTACCGATGCCTGGAGGCCCACGTTAGGGCGTTTTTGCGGCATCGAGGGGCGGATTCGCGACAGAGGCCGCGATCCGACGACCGCGCCGCTAAGGAACGATGTACCCCTCTTTTCGGGGCCTGTCCGTACTTCGACTTTCAGCACCGGCTCACCTTACCTACCTTGGAGGCGCGCGCAGCTCCAGTCACGAACACCCTTTGACTTACGCGAAGGAGTACCGACGTGCCGGCAGGAATCGTCCCCGCCGTCCTGGTCAGGCGAGTGAATCGCGTTCGGGAGCGAATGTCGAAGGCCGACCCCAGCGAAGCGGTTCTAGATGATCTCTTCGTTCTCTGGCGGGCCTTGGAAGCGACGTTTGACAGACAGCGTTTGCGAGGAGTTCAGAGGGATCAGGCGCTCAGTACCGTGGTTGACACAATCGGCTACCACGGGATTGCTAGCCTTCCCCGCATAGGCAAGTTCGTGCGCGAGTTGAGGGTCTTCGAGACGGCGTCCCCAGACCAGATAGCAGAGTGGTTCGCGACAGAAGAGGCTGCAAACACGACGCTCAAGTCACGCATTGTCTCTCAGATCGCATTGCTCCGGCAAGCGATCGCGCCGCCAGTCCGGTGGTCGAACCACGACTCGAAGAAACTGGGAGATCTCCTCTATCGCACGCGCTGTGCTGTTATTCATCCGACGCTGGACACGAACAACTCGCTCGTACTCCAGGTGCTGCCCGCACTGCGAGACGCCCTCATCGAACTGATCATAGCGCGGGTTGCGCAGCAAAGCGGCCTGACTCTAGCCGAGGCCGGCAAGGCATTCGACTATGCCTGAGCCTGTCGAGTACATCCTCGACGATGGTAAGTACGTCCTATTTGATGACATCGCGGAGGGCGCGGGAGACACGCGGATCTGGCGTGGGGCAACCCGAGACGGGGACGACGTTGTTGTAAAGGTTCTTCCGATACCACGCGACCACGAGCTGCACGAGAAGCGAGAGGGCTACTTCAAAGACGAGGTCGAGTGCGGGAAGTCTCTGCAAAGTCCTCACATTCGAAGATTTATCGACTCTGGTTTGGTGCGCGATGCGAAGCCCCTTGGCTACCCGAGGGGGATTTGGTATCTCGTGTTCGAGTACATCGCTTTTGGAAGCCTCCGTACTCTGCTCGAGAACCGGTCCCTGTTGCCAGCCGAGGTGCGTGACCTAGCCCTCGCCCTGACGGCTGGGCTCTCTGTTGCCCATGGCCGTCACGTCCGTCACCGAGACCTTAAGCCAGAAAACATTCTGTTGCCTGACGGAAGGACCGATCTTGCCAAGATCGCTGACTTTGGGATAGCCCGCACACAGGACGGCACGAAGCTAACGACGACGGGCCGCTGGATCGGCACCGCGAGCTATATGGCGCCGGAGCAGTTCAAGGACTCCTCTGCTGTGGACGAGCGCGCCGACATCTACAGCCTAGCACTCATTCTCTGGGAATGTCTCTGCAATCATGTGCCGTACGACTGTGGGGATGCGAATCTTACAGCGGAAGCGCGGCTGGCGTCGCAGCCTCTGGGTGACCTAGAGGCTAACGGACGCCGCCTCAGGGAAACGTCAGCCGCGCTGCGGCAAGCGCTAGATAGAAACCCGCTCCGAAGGCCGGGGAACGCTGAGGCTCTGTGTGACATCTTTGTGGAGGCCGGTAGCAGAGACAATCTTTGGGAACCACGGCCGCGGAGCTTCACGCCAGCCAGTCTGGTGGACTACTTGAAGAACCGTGGGCTTAGAGCCTCCCACGGACCCGTGTTGGGGAATGCGACAGCTGGTGATGATTGACCCTCCGATGATGCGCGCAACGTAAGCCGAGCCAGATCCGATGCCTTGACTTTTCGCACTCGGCCAGCGCATAATCCCCCACGCGCAAAAACACCCCCCGAAGAGCACGACTCTTTGGGGGGTGTGTCCGTTTGGGGCAGCAACGCAGCGCCGTACACCAAGCAGTCGCTGAGATCCTCGCCAAGGCCAAGGAACTCCGAGAGGCCTTCGGCGGTGAGCCCCAGGCCCGCTCGCTCGAGTGGGCGGCAGGCAAGGTCGAGCAGGCCCTTCGAGACGAGAGCGACCAGCTGCTGACCCTGCCCCAGGCCGCCGAGATCTCCGGATACCACCCCGACTCCCTAGCCCGCATGGTCCGGGACGGCCAGATCCACGATCTCCGGCTCCCTAACTCCAAGGGCATGATCCGTATTCGGCGGGGCGACCTTCCGATTAAGCCCGGCCGGGCGCATACTCCCGATGCGGACGTACGCGAACTCGCCAGCCGCCTCGCAAGACGAGGCAAGGAGGAGCTTGGGGCACACGGATCGCGAGCGCGCGACGCGCGAAGCGGCCGAGATGGTGCGGCTCCGGGACGCCGGGGAGTGGATCGATTCGCGGTCGCTCACGCTGGGCATCATGGTCGCGCGCTACCTCGCGGAGAATACTCACGCGCGCGATGGCTCTTTGAAAACCGAACACTACAGGAGAGGGTGCGAGCGGTACGCCAAGTACCTGATCGACTGGTTCGGGGCTGATACCCCGGTCGTCGAGCTCACGCCCGAGCGGATGACGGGGTACGCGACAGCGCGACGCAGCGGGCAGATCAACGGCCGGCCGGTCGGTGCGACCGCGGTCCATCAGGACATCAAGCTCCTCAAGTCCATGATGAAGTGGGCAACGGGAGTGTACAACAACGGCCGACCCCTGCTCGATCGGAATCCGTTGACGGGTTTCGCGGTCCCCAAGACGCGCAACCCGATTCGGCCCATGATCGACACCGAGACGGTGGAAAAGCTCATGGCCGTGGCGGACCGGGTAAGTCCGTTGATGCCTTTACTGATCACTCTGATGGACTCGACAGGACGGCGGCTCAGCAGCGTGTTGGGACTCCGGTGGGACGACTTTGACTTCGAGAAGGAGACCATCACCTGGCGTCCTGAGCTCGACAAGAAGCGCCGGAAGTGGGTAGTGCCGATGCCGAAGACGGCCAAAGGGGCTCTGCTCGCATTCCGGGCGGAGCACCCGGCGATCGGGAGCGCGCTCGTATTCCCGATGGTGAACGACCCGACGAAGGCGGTCACACGGCATCTGGCGAGTGACTGGATGCATCGGGCCTATCGGTATGCAGGGATTGAACGTCAAAAGGGGGGACTGTGGCATCCCTTCCGACGGAAGTGGGCCACAGAGCGTAAGGATTTTCCGTTGCGCGATACCATGGCTGCCGGCGGCTGGGAAGACGAGCCGACGGCGATGAAGTATCAGCAACCGGACGAAGACACCCTACGGCACCTGATCGACAACCCGAAACCGCTCAAGAAACGATCGCAGAACGGCTGAGCTGAAGGGGCACGGCGGGACTCAACATCCTGCCGTGCCTCGAGTTCGGCCGGTGGCGTCAATCAGGACTCTCCTGACCGGCGCGCAGGGGAGCGCTGGAGGGGCGCTGCAGTTCCTAAACGAGTTCCTCGAGCATTTCCTCGGCATTTCCTCCGGTAGTTCCTCCGCTGTTTCCTACGGTGTTTCCTGCACCGTGCGGAGCGCCGTGCAGTACGCCGTGCATATCACCGAGCTATCACCGTACACCTCACCGTACTGACCGGCATGTGCACCGGGCGCTTACCGGCCCGTCCACCGGATCTCTACCGGGACGTCTACCGCCTCTCTACCGGGATCTCAACCGGCTTCGTGGGGCGTTG
>WNGA01009611.1_pt1 | contig 13000 bp, 10 predicted proteins | sample 5400061 | NCBI WGS metagenome assembly WNGA01 (sample SAMN13153366, study PRJNA577476) | soil metagenome | isolation source: 100 cm soil or saprolite under grassland replicate 2 | place: USA:California | collected 2016-06-15
GGCGGCATGACCTTCGCTTTCGCCAGCGTCACCCACTTCTCAAGGCCGCTCACCGCGTCCGCGCTGTTGAAGGTCCACGTCTTGAGGTCCTTGTCGTACGGCCGGCCGCCGTCGATGAGCATGAAGGCGAACTCATCGTTCGCGTATGCGAACCCGTAGGCCTGCTTGCCATTGGCCCGCTTGAAGGTGAGCTTCTGCGCCGCCGCGAAGAACTCCTCATAGGTCCAGTTCCCGTCCTTCGGTGGCGCGACCCCGGCTTCCTTGAACAGGTCGAGGTTGAGGTACTCGAACCAAGGGACGATCCACAGCGGATACGCCACGACCTTTCCCTTGTACGTCGTCGCCTGGAGCGCGCTGGGATTGAAGTCGCGACGCTCGGCGTCGGTGAGGGGCGGCTCCGAAAGCTGACCAGCGGCCGCGTACTTAAGGACATCACCGCCGGTGGTGTGGAAAACGTCAGGGCCCGCCTTCTGCTGGAGGATCGCGATGTCGAACTTCTGGTCCGTCTCGGGACCGAAGGGCCCACCCTGGATGGCAATCGTCACATTCGGATTGCGTTCGCGGAAGGCCTTGACCGCGGCATCAGAGGTCACCGTCTCGGCGTTCTGACTGCCCGGCGTGTAGTTGCGCCTCCACCACTCGATGCTGACGGGCTTCGCGACCGCGCCCGTCGCCGCCGGGCTCGCGCCTGGCGCCGCGGCCGGCCCGCAGGCCACAGCCACACCGACCGCTGCCATCGACTGTAGGAATCGCCTGCGAGAAACGACTGGATCCCGTTCCATCGCGAAGCCCTCCCTTGTGTGAACCAGCAGCGACTATAGAACCGAGAGCGCCTGGGTGAAAAACAAACGACGGGCCGTTCCGCCCGCCGTTGTTCGCTAATCCGTGGGCGGAGAGGTGTTGGAGTTCAGGACATCGGCGACAGCCCTGCGGTGGATGTGTCAAGACATCGGAGACACCACGCTTGAGGGGGTCTCCGGATGGACGTCGGGCGGTACCTGGTCGAGGCGCATCTGCGCGAGGGACGTTCGATCGCCGAGCTCGGGCGCGTGCACGGGTGCACCGCAGCTGGCTGTACAAGCTGCTCGGGCGCTACCGCCGCGACGGTGACGCCGGCCTTGCACCACGCTCGCGCCGGCCGCACCGCTCGCCCACGGCGTTGTCACTGGAGGTCGCCGAGGAGATCGTCCGGCTGCGCACCGATCTGCTGGCACAGGGACTCGACGCCGGCGCGCTGACCATCCAGTGGCACCTGGAGCGTCGTCTGCGCCGCGCCCCCTCGGTGAGCTCGATCATCCGCGTGCTGCGCCGCCGCGGTCTGGTGGTGCCCGAGCCGCACAAGCGCCCGCGCTCATCGTTCATCCGCTTCGAGGCGCAGCTACCCAACCAGCTGTGGCAGACCGATGCCACGCACTGGGCGCTGGCCGACGAATCGCCGGTCGAGATCCTCAACATCGTCGATGACCACAGCCGGGTCCTGGTGGCCGCCGTGCCACTGCGCACGGTGAAGGCGGCCGATGTGGTGGCGGTCTTCCACCAGGCCGCGGCGCGCGCCGGCTACCCCGGTGCGCTGCTCAGTGACAACGCCGCGGTCTTCAGTGGCGCATCGCGCCACGGCAAGGTGCTGCTGGAGACCGAGCTGGAGCGCCTGGGCATCGTCTGCAAGCACGCCGCGCCCTACCACCCGCAGACCTGCGGCAAGGTCGAGCGTCTGCATCAGACCCAGAAGCGCTGGCTGGCGAAGCAGCCACCGGCCGCGACGCTGGAGGAGCTCGGGGCGCAGCTGGACCGCTTCCGCCTCCACTACAACCTGCACCGACCGCACCGCGCCCTCGGACGGCGCACACCGCAGGAGGTGTTCGACGCGAAGGTGAAGGCCGGACCCGGGTCGGCCATGCCACTGGTTCACTACCGGGTGCGCTACGACACGGTCGACCGACACGGCAAGGTCACCCTGCGCTACGACTCGCGCCTGCACCACATCGGCCTGGGCGCGCGCCACCGTCAAGCCGATCGTGCTCTTCGTTGCCGACCGTGACGTCCGGATCGTGACCGAGGACGGTGAGCTGCTGCGACAGCTGGTCCTCGATCCCACGCGCGACTACCAGCGGCAGTCGGCGTGAGCTCTACGATGCGCGCGAATCGGTCTCCGATGTCTCGACACATCATCGCCGATGTCTCGACACATCACATCGGTGGGCAGAGAGGGAATCGAACCCCCACAGCCAGAGGCGGCTGATCTACAGTCACAACCGAGCCCGCGACGATGGACATCTCGGTTTCCTAACGATTTCGAATGCCATCGCAGTCACACGCGTCGAGTCCATCAATGTGTCAGTTGCCCATTTTGTTCAGCAGGGAGCAGGAGGCTGACCTTCCTACTCCACCGCTCGGTGACCAGTGGATCCGACTTAGTCACGTCGAGCGCCGCCCTGGAAAACCTTCCACGCTGGAGAGCTCGCGCCGTGGCATGTCCCGAAGGCTCTGCCGCTGCCACACGGACAGGACGAATTCCGAGCCGCCAACTGAGGCTCACGGTACTGCCAACGAGAGACGTCCGCCTGATGTCTGGCAGCCTTTCGCGCGACAGGACTTGCGTACTCAATTCAGGGCACTGTCATGCTGCTTGGCGCGGCCGTCCCTTCGGTGCCGACCTAAACATTCGCCAAGCCTCAGCCGGCGCCGGCGTCCTCCACTGGAAGATTACGGACTGCCTCGGCGCGTTCGTTGCGGGTCTTTCATGTCAGTCGAGCTTGAAGACGCCTAACTCGATCTGCCCCTCTCCTCGCAACTCTCGGAAAAGTCTCGACTCCTCGGCAGAGAGATACAGAGAGAACCTGTTGCCAGCATCTCGAGACCCAAGGTGATGCTTGCAGGCGAGGAACAACCCCATCGGCACCCGCAGGTGGTGGTAATCGGAGCTACTCACAGCGACTTCGCATAGCAGATTCAGGAATCCAAAGCGGTCCGTGATTGCGTGACTGGCTGGAAACTCGAACCACCAAACGGGCGTCCTTGGCCACGCCTCGTCCGGCGTGTAGTACTTCGAGACGACAACGCGTTCGCCGGTTGCCCGTCGTTTCTTGCGCAGCCAGTCCAGACCGACGTGGCGAGAGTTCACTGCTGCCTCCTTTAGATAGCCGAATGAGCCATGTCCACGCGCGTGGTGTCTGAAAACGCCGCGTCGTCCTCTGATCGCGGCCCGCCATGATTGTGGCGGGCGAGAACCTGGCTGGTGCTAGATTCGCCCGATGCCGACGGTAACTGGAGCAACGGTCACGTTGGACGGCGTTGCCGCAATTTCCGACTGTCACGGAAACAACTGCGCGATCATCTGCCCGGTCTGCAGCAGGGGCGCAGTATTGCTAGTAGCGCGACCAAATCAGCGCGGCTCCGACGCTATGCACGCCTCCGACTGCCCAACGTGTGGCGCGAAAATTTGGATAACAACTCCCGTTGACGACGGCGGCGCGGTCAAGGCGTTGGCGCTATCGCGGTCCGGTGGGAGACCCGGCACTTAGACACCGTGCTGCGCGCAACCTCGACGGTCCTGATGCCGGGCAAGGCGATTCAACTGCAATCTGGTCGGTTGGTCGGAGTGCCGAATGCGCATGCAGACTGAAGATCCAGCGGTGGGCCGCCTGCGAGCCACGTTCAAACGAGCGTTCGGACGAGCCAAGCCGTTTACGTCTTTCGAGCTCGGCGTACTTGGCGTGTCGGATGGTGTCCCCGGTATCCAATGGAACGCGTGGCACAACGTCGACAGCCGACATGCGTTCCTCGGTGTGAACCTCGAGGGGACGTCGAGTCCGGGGTGGCCGCTCCCGACCTTCCTAACGCACGAGCTTGCCAGACCACTGCTGTTCTGTGTCATAGACGAGCACGAGAACCCAGAGTCCGTTGAGGTGCGACTGTGGCGTGACGTCTGGATCGCCGGAGTCAAGCATCGGTCCGTGGGCGACGAACTACGCCCAACCCCAATCCTGCTTTCCCGACTGACGGGCGGGGGATGGCAGCGGGCTCTTCGCGCGGCCTTCAAATGCACCGACACCACGAACGCCGGGCACGGATTCGGGCGAGCGGACATCGTCCTGTTGAGTTCAGGAGGAAAGCGTTCGCAGGCGATGGTCTCCCCGCACCTGCAATTCAAGACTCTGCTATGGGAGAGTGAGCCTGAGTCCGTGGTGGCACGAGCGAAGCTCATGAATCAAGCTATCCGCCGCCTTCGACCCGTACACGGGTTCGTTCGCCGGCGAAGTCGCCGCCGGCTCGCCCGAGGCTGAGAGCGAGGTGCGGGGATTGAACTTCCGCATTGCCTTCTGGCCTGTAGCGCGTGCCTAGCGCGAGGCCGGATCTTGAAGGATGCGCTCCTCGGCAATCCGCGCCATCTCGCGCTCATCGATGCTCCCGCCAGCCCCATCCTTCGAAATGATCAAACGATCGGAGAATCCGTTCGCCTCGTACCAAGCACGCTTCTTGTCCCATCGCTGTCGATACGTGCTTAGGTCCAGCATGCCCAGATGCTCCCAGTAGTACGTCTCACCCTTATGGAAGATGGTGAAGTCCGGAAGATATCCATACTTCTCGTTCTTCTTGTCACTTAGGCGGCGCTCGTACTCGTAGGTCAAGCCAAGATCGTCGAGAGCGCGCGCAACGATGAGCTCCGACTTCGACCGCACCCAAATCCCGGATTTCGCACGATGGATCAACTGATGCGCGTAGGGAACTCCCTCAAGATCGGGCCGGCCAGCTAGCTGGAAAAGGTAGGTGTTTCGGCGGGCCGTATCCGAGAACTCAGGTCGGGAGAAGCGTTCGAGGGTCCCCAGGTCACCTCCTTCGAGAAACAGCACAAGCCGTGACTGAAACCGCGTAAGCGCGGTATAGATCAGCTCGCGTGAGAGGGTCCTCGCAGCTCGCGGAACAACCAGGAAGACCGTGTCGAAATCGCTGCCCTGAGCTTTGTGAACTGTCGTCGCGTAGGCAAGCTCGAGGTTATCTTCGATGTTGCCTCTTCCAACGTATTTGATATCTGCGAGCTGACCGGCGAAGACTACCTTGACGCTTACCGGACTCTTCTTGACCCACGTGTCGACCACAAGTCCGACATCGCCGTTCGCGACGTAGCACTCGTTCCCAAGTGCGTCCTTTCGACGTTGATTCCGTACTTGCATGACCTTGTCAAGAAACACGATCTGCTGCGCTCCGATCGGTTTCGCGCCCCATCTTCGAATCAGCCCGCCATGAAACCGATCTTGGACCAGCCGATTCAGTTGCTCGGTCCCGAAGCCCTCGCCTCGTAGGGGCGAGAGGATCTGCCAACGATCTGGAAGGGGTTGGGCATTGTCGTCGCGAAGCGACCGATTGAACGCGTCGAAGGACTTTTCGTTCTCCCGCGGGTTGATGAATTGGACCAGGCGGTCAAGTAGTTTGGTCGCCAGTTCGTCGGAATCGCTCCAGAACTGGACTTCGAGATCCCTGTTTAGCTCACCCGTGGCGGCGCGCACAAGGATGTCGTCATCGCTGGCGCTCGGCGGCTCCGATGTGAAGAGGTCGGAGAGTTGGAGTGCCTCGCTTTGCACATCCTTCGCACGTGCCCGCTCGCGAAGTAGTCCGAGAGCGTGTCTGCGATCGGGGTGGTCGAGCCAGCCGATGACGTCCGCGAGTGGTCTCCCTGGGCCGATCGGGGGTAGCTGGTTCGGGTCACCGACGACGATCAATCTGCGAACTTGCTCTCGTTTCAGCGCTTTGAGCAGGACCGCAAACAGATCGATAGGGAGCATCGACGCCTCATCTATGACGACTGTGGTTGCGCTCTCCTGCTTACCACCTTCCCACTTCAGGCTGAAAGTCCCTTTATGGAGCCACTCGTTGCGTGCCAGGAACGAGTGGATTGTGCGGGTATCTCGCCTTGTCCGCGACTGGAGCCTGGCTCTAGCCTTGCCAGTCGGGGTCAAGAGGAGCATTGATCGCTTTCCTTCGGCCTGCTCAATTCCTTCCAGCAGGGCGCGGACGACCGTTGTCTTTCCTGTCCCGGCGCGCCCACTAATCACGGAGAGCCTCGATGTGAATGCCTGCTCAAGCACCGTGATCTTCTCGGCACGTGCCCTTGTCTCCACCTCTGCACTGAGCGGATCTGCACCTTCCAGTGCCGCGGTCACATGGAGTGACCAATCGATGCCACGGCTCGCGTATCGCGTCATCGCAAAGTCCTGAATCACGGAGGCGACAAAGCTCTCCATTTCCCGAAGCGCGACGAGAGCAATCAACGGTGGCGCTTCTTCCTGCTCAAGCTGAGTAACCATGCCGGAGTGCCAGTCCTTCTCGTCAAGGAAGCGCTGCGGATCGCCATCAATCCGCCGCGGGTCCGGGAGTTCGGATGCGGCACGTGTCAAGGCGTCGTCGAGCGGCAGGAAAGTGTCCCCAGTCCTGCCCGCGGACTTCAGGGTCTGAACGAGCAGCGCTCGAACCCGACGTCTGTCGTTTCGTCCGATCGGTGCCTCGACCAGAAGCGGAAGCTTTTCTTTGTCTGGAAGAAGGGCGTGGTCGATTGTCTCGAAGCCAATTGGTACTGAGTCTTCCTCGCCAAGATCAGACTCCACGAGTACGTAGGGGTTCTCTAAGATTGACTTCTCATCGGCGGTGATTCCTGCCTCGCGGCGTTTTCCCGGAGTCGCGATGCGGTGAACCTGACTCGTTGTAAGGTCCATCCGAATCAACAGTCTCAGCAGTTCTCGCGACAGCTCCCGTTTGTCTCTCCACTCCACGGATGCCACGGTGAACTGTTGTTGAAGGGACTTGTTGGCGGGCTTCTTCTCGCCGTTGAGGTACGCGAACAGCAGCTCGCGGGGATCCTTACCCTCACGCTCCAGGGGACGAAAAAGAGTTCGGTACGCGGTCTCCGCGTCCTCGACTCCGAGATGTGCCAGGACAGGAGGGATTCCGGGAAAGGCGCCACGCTCCTTCCAGAGCTCCCCGAGTGTTGTCTTGAGCCATTGGCGGGCCTGTCGCCATGGCCCGCGCGCTATGGCATCTCGTTCGACTTGTGCAAGCGACTGGTCTAACCGCTCGAGGACGGCGATCGCAGTGTCGTCGCGCACATGCTCGCCGACGAAAGAGAACTCGGGCCTCGCACCACCCGGGATACGGCAGAGGATTCGCCGCGCCGCGTCACCCGTGGGATCGGCAGATAGATACTCCTGATAAGGCAGGCGAACGCCCTCGGCGTCTCCCGCGTGAGTGATCCTGCGCCACCAAATCGGATACTGCCGTCCATCCGCATCTCTTCCGCCGAAGTACAGGAGCGGTTCGATCTTCCTGATGCGGCCGACCCCAAAGAGGACTCTGTCGGATTCCTCATCGACGGGATTGCCGTGCATCCCATAGAAGAACACCAGGGATCTGTCCTTCTCAAGGGCGCCGAAGAAGCCATCGAGGATTCGCCTTTGCTCTTCGGGGTCATAGATCCAGCCTTCCTCTTCGCGCATTCGCCGAAACGGCGCGGTGACGAACGAGTAAGGGGGAATCGTTTCGGTCGTTGGTGCGAGGAAACGGCGGTGAAGCGGATCAGCGTGCTGAAACGAGTACTGACCCCGTCCGAACGCATTCGAGTCGTGGACGCAAGGCGGCAGGAAGGCGTCTGTGATCTGCTTGCCGGCGCGCTTCGCCTGCTCGTCATCGTCGCGGCTTTCGCGAACCCACTCGTAGCGAATGCACCAAGCGTTCTCCTTGGGCGCGTTGCAGATCCGACCATCCCAGCCGCGGTCGTGCCAAACGAGCCGCGCCGCCAAATGCGTTGCCACGGCATCCCTCCCCGCCGGAAGGGTACAAGCCCATTGACGGGGCCGCCGCCGAGCCTCGGGGGTGATGCCGGGCTTCTCGAGACCCAGCCGTCGTCAGCGCCTCGTCCACGACCCGGTGCACAACAGCGCGGAACCTTCTCCAGGCGAGAACCCGCGGTTGCTGTGCTGCCGCAGGACGCGGTGCGCGATGACGCGTCGTGGGGCGGGCCCGAGGCGATCGTCGGCGAAGAGGAACGCTTCGAGTTGGGCACGGCGGTCCTAGGGAGAGCAGTCCCGCTAGAAAACACGCTGGGAGTAGCGTCCTTATTGGCTCGACGCGTTACTCGCAGTAACGCTCGCGTAACACCCGCAGTAACAGCGACGAGCGAATCGTGACACACCTCATATCAATCTCTTCAGGGCATCGACGACGAATGCATCCTCATCGTCGTGGAAAGTCTGAACGTGGTCGAACAGACCGCCTCCCACGGGTCCCCACTGGCCATGATCGGACTTTCTACGTCGGTGTTCCCAGAACCGGCGATAGATGAATCCGAACGCATCAGGCCAAGTAAGCTGCGTCGCCTTCACATCGGCGTCGCGCTGCGAACCGAAGGCGAAGAGTCGCAGACGGTGTTCCCCGTTGTCGTACTGACCCCTGGCGTAGAGCTCGACTGCGGCCGCCTCGACCTCCTCCGGGTCGATGATGCCCGCCGCATCCAGGGTGTACTGAATTACGCGGCGGCTTCCATTAGTCCACGTGTCGTTGAGCGCGCAAGGCCCGTGCTTTACTTCCGCGATGACGAAGTCCACGCGCTCATCCCCGTCGGTGAACACTGGATGATCAATCAAGGGCACGTCGAAGCCTCGCATTTCAAGGCGATTCGGAAAACGTACGCCCAGAAGGTCTCCGTCAGTTTCGGCGGGATGTCGGCGTAGGACAGGGTGAACGACAAAGTTGGCAATGGTGAAAAAGCCGTTCAAGCGGAGAAACCAGTAGGCGATGTCTTGACTGCGATACAGGTTGGCCGCCGGTCTCACCATCAGCGGCCTCATGCGAGTCGCGTGACAAGATGACGTCGAAGGAAGCCGCGAGATGGATCAGCAACGGGACGTTCCTCTGGGGAATGAGCGCGGTCGGCTTCCTGGACGACGCCCTTGCGCTGTTTCCCGGAGGACTCCTGACCACCCCGGAGGTGCGCTTCGAATTGGAACGTCACGTCGACACGCATCCGTTCTTGGCTACCGTGGTCGCGACCATCGATGCTGGTGGCGTGCAGCTCACCGAGCTTGACACTCGCGAGCTGAAGGCCTTTGCAAAGTTCCGAAGCCTTTGGCAGATTACGAGTTCGGACAGCAAAGATCTCGGCGAGGCCACGGTCATTACGGTCGCGACGGAGCGAAAGATCGGGGCAATTCTCGACGACAAACAGGCGCGACTCTTCATGGAATACCACCACTCAGATTTGCCGTTGATGGACACGCCTCACGTCCTGCTCCACCTCGTCGAGCGACGCGTGGTGAACATGGACCGCGCGTGGGAGTTGCTCTGCGCGATGCGAGACCAGGGTGGATTCAACCACCGGTTCGCAAACCGTCCCAAAGCACACTGGACGAACCGCCGCGACTACCCGCGACTGATCGCCCTCTAAGGAGTTGCGGCAAGGACCAGTTGCGCTGCGTCCGGATCCTCGCGTAGGTGCCGCCGCAGCTGCTTGCTGTCTATGAGTCCTGCTTCCAGTGCAAATCGAAGTCGTTGGATGAACTCGGGCGGCCAACGTTGGTCAAGCTTCTCCGATTCACTCTGACGCTGCTCCCGCAATAGACCAAGCTTCGCCGCCAACTGCTGACGCTTGAGATCCCGCCACTTTGCCGTTGCCTGCGTCGATGCAAGTCCCAGATTCATCAGGTGATAGCACGCCGCCTCGAAGCTCATCCCGAAGGAGTACGCGACCCAGTACGCCTGCTCCGCGGACTCCGCTCGAGACGCTCCAAACCTGCGCTTGAGTTCACCCTCGACCCCTTCGCGAGGTGCGAGGAAGTGCGCCGCAAAGACGTTGGCGAGCTGATCGCGTCGCTGAGCAAACAGGTCGAAGTCAACGACGACACGCTTTTGCGAACGGTCGAACAGGTGATGGAAGAGCTCGTGGGCGAGGGTGAACCGCTGACGGCTTGCCCGATCATTGCTTGCGCTGTTGAGTAACGTCATGCCGAGCGGTCGGGGGACGTACATTGCTAGGAAGTCAGCATTTGGGAAATCCCGAACAACGACCACGCATCCGAGACGCTCGGCGATGGTGAACATGTCCGGAGCCGGGCCGTAGCCAAGACCCAGTTGCCGACGAACCTCGACCGCCGAATCTCGCGCAGTGTCCCAGGTCGTCGGAGCGACGACTTCGACTCGCTCGACCGACGCCAGCTTCAGCCTGGGTGTGAACGTCCGGAGCGCCTCAAGCCGCTGCGCAAAGTCCTCTAGCCAGCGAAACGCGACATCGGTCTCGGGCGAAAGACCCTCGCCAGAGTCGCGGAAGAAAACCAGGCTTGCCTCGTCCTCGAGGAAGCGCTCGGGCGGACGACCGAGTAGTTCGGCGATGCGCACAAGCTCGGACGCGCCGATCCGGCGTGCGCCCGATTCGAGCCTCGATACCGTCGGTTGGCTCATCCCGAGAGCCTTTGCAAAGACGCTCTCACTCTTGTATCCGGCCTCGATGCGCGCTCGCTTGATGCGCGAGCCAATTTGGCGGTCGGTCGACAGGAGCGTCTCCTCTCGTTCGTGCCGTGCCTGCGGGGCTCTGGAGCCGCCTACGCTATCAAGGCCTATGCCGGTTATCCACAGTCGTTCCACTAGGTATCCACATTATGAATGACAATTATGGACAAGGCTATGGCAACGCATACACTGCCGTCTAGGCCGCGCTTCGGAAGCGGCCGTCCAAAGGAGCGAAAAGGCGATGTGCAGGCGCGACGGGGCTGTCTTACGCGGCTTCGGGCGACTTGTCGTGACGGCGACGGCCGCGCACGGCCTCACCACACGGACGTGGGAATGGCATTCGTTCGGGATGGCCCTCTGACTCGTCGGCGAACTCGCGTACGCGCTCGCGTGGGAACGGGCTTTCCGACTTCAAACAAGGAGTGTGAGTTGTGGCAGATGTTCAGGTGACCTGCATCAACAAGCTGCCGCGCCAAGACCCGTATGAGGGCATTACTCACCTGGGCGGGGCGACGTGGCGCTGGACCCGAGCACAGGTGATCGAATCGATCAATGCGAAAACGAACACGTTCTACACGTTCGTCGGCGGGACGCGCGCGAATATTGGCGTGGTCAACGGACCCGAACGGTCCCTATGTGCGCACGTACGCCGATGGAAAGTGGAATGACAACCTTCTCGCTCTGCCAGAGTGTCGGATCGCGTAGGACTCTTGCGATCAAGGCGCTTCGCGCGCGACTGAGGGCGACCTTCGATTAGTACTCTTCCCAACGAGGAGGACCACGACATCGATGTGCTGAACGAGGACCAGCAGCGGGTCGTAGAGCACGGCGACGGTCCACTATTGGTCTTGGCCGGGCCAGGTAGCGGGAAGACACGGGTTCTCGTCGAGCGTTTCGTTCGTCTCGTTGGCGAGCGGAAGGCCGGACCAAATGAAATCCTCGTACTTGCCTATAACAGCGACGCGGCAGCGGAAATGAGTCGCCGCGTGACCGACAGGCTCGGCGTTGGCGACTACTCGATCGCGACTTTCCATGCTTTTGCGAAGCGCATCCTCGAGGAGTTTGGCTGGATGGTTGGCCTTCCGAGCTCGATCAGGCTGTTGGGGAGCGATGTCGAGAAATGGCAGCGTCTGGAGGAAGTCCTCGCCGCCGTACGGCCGGCCTTCTTCTACTCGCCCACGAGGCCGCGCCGTGAGATCAAGCATCTGCTCGATTTCATTGCGCGAGCGAAGCAGGAGGCAGTGCCAGCCGCACGAATCGCCGCGTGGGCCGAGGCGCGCCGCACGGGCACGGGCGACGCGCAGGATCTCGCGGCTGAGCTCTACGCTCAGGCCGCTTCGGTCTACGCGGCGCTGGATACCCGATACGCGCACGAAGGCGTCGTCGATTACGAAGACTTGATTCTCAAGCTCGCCGAGGCGCTGCGCGACTCCACTGCCCTGCGAATGGCCCTGACCACGCGCTACCGGTACGTGATGGTCGACGAGTTCCAGGACACCGACCACAGTCAGTCGCTCGTCCTCGAGAGGCTCGTTCCTCCTCCGTACAACCTTGTTGTGGTGGCGGATGATGACCAATCGATTTACCGATTCCGTGGAGCATCGCTTGCGAACATTGTGCGGTTCCAGCGGCTCTTCCCCGATGCCCGTCCTCACGAGCTCGGCCGCAACTACCGGTGCCCACCGCGAGTAGTGGATGCGAGCGCGGCCTTCGTCGCGCTCTGCGCCCCACGTCAGGCGAAGAGACTGAGTTCGGCAAAGGCGGACGGGCCGAACGTCCGGATCGTGACAGCGCCGGACCTGATCTCAGAGGCGGCATGGATCGCGGGTGAGTGCCGCCGACTCGTGTTCGACGAGCAGGTGCTGCCCGTGGATGTGGCCGTCCTCGCGCGGGCCAAGTACCAGCTGGAGCCTATCGCGCACGCCCTCTCGAACGTAGGGCTGCCCTACGACCTGCGCGGCGGCGGTAACTTCTTCAGCCGCGATGAGGTAAAGGACGTGCTCGCGTTCCTGCGAGCCGCAGTCGATCCGACCGATGATCTCGCGCTTATTCGCCTGTGGCGTCTCCCTCGATACGCGCTCTCGACCCCATCAAGAGCGCGGCTATGGGCGGCGCTTCGCCAGGCTGGACGTCACGTCATCGACGCAACCGACGAGGACCTCTCTGTGCTCGCGGATGACGAGGAGCGCGAGCGTTTCGTGAGCTTACTCACGATCGACGTGCTCGAGTTCGCGGCGAAGGCCCATATCGCCGAGGCGCAGACGCTCGTCGCGAGCATGCTTGAGCGCACGGCACACGTTGGTGTTCTCGCGCGTAACAGCCCGCTCGAGCGACTTCAGGCCGCAGCCAACTTGCGGCAGTTCATGGACCTTGTAGCCACATTCGTCGGTGATCACCCCGGTGCGGGCGTGAGCGAGTTGCTTGCCTTCCTCGACCTCGCCGCTGATGCTGGCGTAGGCGAGGCCGACGCGGGCATCGACCTCGAAGGAATCCGCCTCTCGAGCGCACACAG